>Ga0136615_10000243_pt1 | contig 24339 bp, 21 predicted proteins | sample AntDrymUQ2882206_2_FD_106647 | JGI IMG/M metagenome (GOLD analysis project Ga0136615, IMG submission 106647) | Polar desert sand microbial communities from Dry Valleys, Antarctica - metaG UQ288 (22.06) | ecosystem: Environmental > Terrestrial > Soil > Desert | place: Antarctica: Dry Valley... | reverse complement strand
GCAGATAACTCTGGTCAGCGGCCACCGCCTGAAGATCAGATCGATCGGCCAACGATGGAGTTGGTAGCCCTAACAGGCTCTGACGAGCCCGGCGGCAACCTCGTAAGCTCCGCCACGGTATCTCGTGCGCCCCTTTTCAACCGAGGTGCGCTTGGCTGAAGCGTCCCTCAGGCGGAGGTATGCCCGAGTCCAGCGGAAGTGCCGGCCGCTAGTCCTTCGGGCGGAAGCCTTGACAAGCATCCTTGTCGTTCCATCGGAGCGTGTCCGGCAGCCGAAGGCCTTGGCGAAACCATCATCTACGATCCCATTGACAAGGAGCAATGGTTCTCCCTTGGGGCGTAGAACGAGACGAAGCGTTCCCTTCCGAAATACAGCCGCATCCAAATACTCTGCGCAACAGGAGTTCCCCCCAAAGAGAATTTCATCGCGGCCGTCCCTTTGCACATCGACGATTCGGAGCTCCTCGGACATGCCCGCTCCGGGTCTCTGATCGGTGCGCCCGTCGCCGGTGCAGGCTCCCAGCACCGGCCCGCCCCGGATCCAGTCGTGGTAGACACGATCCCCAAGCCCGTCGTCGTCAATGTGGCCGAAGAGCGACTCTTTCTTCTTGCAGCCGCCACGGGCCCCGGGCGTAGAGGCCGGCATTAAATCGCGCTGTGAGCGCTCGGCCATGCGCCCACTCGGGCTTTTGTCTTCAGTGGAGCTACTGGCGCCGGCGCCGCGTACGGAACAGGCAGCCAGGGCCATTGAAAGAACCAGGACTGCAGCTGTGGCCCGCGCAGGTAAGAGCCTTGCATCGGAGGAAAGTCCGCCTGCTGCTTTGTCGATCGTAGCCTGAATCATCGAGAAGTTGTGTGCGTTCCCCCTAGGCACTTACCCGAGCATAGATCGAATCGAGATGGGGGTCGAGCCAATCCCGCGCCTTGTTGCGATGGGGCAGCCGCGGGTGCCGTCACGGCTCGGCAAACCCAAAGCGCCCGGCCCCCCTGTCGCGCGCCGTCTCCTTTGGTGGCATCGGTAGCACCGTGGCCTCAGGTTGTCGCTGCAGGTGGGACCCCCCGCCGAGCGCGGCCGGACGTGATCGAGCTCAGTTCGAAATCGGTTACCGCAGTCCGTGCACACGATACCGTCGAACTCGAGGCCTGGTCCCAGCTCCAGAGCGACACGCACCTCGACTGGGATGTCGCGCGACCAGCGCTTGAGCCGTCGCAGGTCGGTGCCGTCGTAAAAACCCCGTTCAGAAACGCATCGGAGGCGATCTCCTTGGCCGCTGCAGGTGAGACCGGCCCGAGCCCCCGGATCTTGCACATTTCGCCCTCGGTGACATCGCTCCAGCCCCGCCGTGCCACCTCGTGGCTCACGAGCACGACCAACTCCGGGCGCTTCGCCCGGCTGGTGCCCGAGCCCGACAGCATCAAGGCGTAGGCATCGGCGAGGTGGCGCTCGAAAGGCTCCTTCGTGCCCTCGTCCCTGGCCTTGCGGATGAGCCGCTGCGCTTCGGCCTCGGCCCGAGCCACTATGGGTGCACCGAGATGAGGCTCGAGCTCCATGTGGATGTGCACCATGCCGAGCGGGTCTGGGTGGTTCCGTGCCCTGCGGGCCTGATGCTGACGCATACCGAGGTCACGACGCTGCTCGGCCTCCAGCTTGGTTTTGCGCGCCTTGTCCCGTAGCAAGTGGAAGGGCTGCTCCTGGGCCACGGCTACGAGCTCTTTAGCAGCCCCGGGAGCCGACTCCTCGGCGGTTGCGATCTCGTGAGCCTGATCGAGAGAGATGTCGCCACGCATCAGCGCAGAGCTCAGCTCTTCCGAAGAGGCCATGACCGCGCCCGTCGTCACCACGTTTTTCGCTCTGCCCACAGAGGAGCCGGTCAGCCGTGCCAGCTCCGAGGAGTCATCCAGCTTGCGTGAGAGGGCCGCGATGCCGAAAGAGACGAGCTTGCCGGCGCGGGCATAGGCAGTCATCAGCTCGCGCGCACGCTCGGCAGTCAGTAGCTCTGGCTGGAGGTTTGCGTTCTCCTTCTCCAGCTCTGCGATCGCTGCGAGGATGCCTGCTCCCATGCCCATCATCATGACAAGGGGGTGTGACACACTTTTTCAGGTTGGATCGTGCCGACTGGACCTCTTTGTCTTCGACGTTGGGCCCTGGAACCTCAGCGTGCGAGTTGTACCAGCCTTTGGCTCATCGGCCCGAGCTGCAGTGCAGGACTTCGGGGAGCAGCGAGTTCGGAAAGGCGGCGGCAAACATGTGCTCTCGACCGCGGCCCTCGAAGCGGTCTGGAAACTTCGGCTCGTCCCAGTTGGAGCGGATGCGATAGCCGTTCAGGTATTTGGAGATAGCGGCAAGTGTTGTACCCAGCCGCCGCATCAGAGCGCGGTCGACGAAGATGCCGACCGCCGTCATCTCATCGACAAGCGATTCGCCCACAGGGACCTTGAACTCGGCATTGATGTCGTCCTCCAACGGCCCCTGCTGAACCGGCCAGCCTGTGGAGCGAGAAGGCCGAGGCACGTGCCCATGGTCTGCTGTGAGGATGAGGACGTAGTCCCGTATCTCGCGCTCCAAGAAGCCAAGCAACGCTCCGAGGGCTTGATCCTGGGCCGCCAACACCGATCCCATCTCGGGGGAGTCCATGAAGTACTCGTGTCCGGCGTAGTCGGTCATCTTGTAGTTGATGAAGAACAGGTCGGGAACGGAATTGCGGCCGTAACGTTCCCGACGCAGAAGGGCCTCGGCCATGTCGGTTTCGTAATGGACCCACGCCGGCGCGTAGGTCTGTGTGAGGATCTCGTGGCCCATCCACAGGCCGTCCGTCTTCCCATCCGCACGGTCCGATGTAGTCGCGTGCTCGGAGAAGCCCGGAAAGCCGTATAAGTAAGAAGGGGTCGAGTAGTGGAGGGGATTGCTTCCCACGTTGCCGTTGAGAAGGACTATTGCGATATGGTCACTGTCGTCGCCTCCGGCGCCTGCACCGTGCCCCATCATCCCGAGATGCCAGTTGCTCCAGCCAAGCATTCCCACCTTCGGTTGGTTGTTGAGAGCAGCGTCGATATCATCGCCGTAAGTACTCAGGAAGAGATCGGCGGGGCTCGTTTCTTCGAACGCTTCGACGATCGTGTTGTTCTTGCGAAGAAAGATGCCGGCCACCTTGTGCTTGCGGGGAAAGGCTCCCGTGCCCAGGGTTGCATGCGTCGAAGGTGTTATTGATGGGGACGAGCCCACAGTCGCGTTTAGATAGGAGGTGCCCTCGCGCTCTAGCCGCCTCAAAGTCGGCCACCTCTCGGGCCATCGTTCGAGGACGTTTCGACCCACTCCATCCCAGACCACCGTCACCACCAATCTCGGCCTACCGCCGGCGTCTGCAGCCAGAGCCTCCTTGAGAATGCTCCCGTCTCGCTGGGGCAGTCGAACGTTCAAGGATCGACCCACGGTGGGATACACGTCGGCGATGGTGACGGGCCTGTGCACACGCCCGGACGCCTTGATCCGACCCGGCCCGTAGAGGACCAAGGGGACCTGCTGCAGATATTCGAAGGGTCCGGAGTGGTTGACGGAGTAGAAGCCGCCTGCGAAGTTGGGGAGGTTGGGAACGATCGAGATGTCCTCGGAACGTCCGGGAACATAGCCTCGCCAGATGCGCTCCAGCCATCCCTCTTTCAGTCCGCAGCCCCGACGCATCGGATCGTTAGATGAGAATGTTCGGGGCCTTTGCTCTGGTTTGCTCTGCGCAAGATCGCCTGCTTGTGAACGAGGCGGAGCCTTGCGATTCGGAGCGATTGGCTGTGAGCTCCTCTGGCAGGCGAATGCCGGTAAGAGGAGTGCAAATACCGTGGCGTAAAGCCATCTGGAGCGGCTTCCGCTGGGGTGTATCACGGGCGGCGATACCCTTTCACTGGAAATGTCGACCTCTTCAGGTGGCGAACCTACAGCTTGAAGGAGAGCTGCTCGGGAACGGGAACGGGGCGTGCCGCGCGTTAGAATAGGGTCGTGAGCCCGGATCCCTCGGTGCCCCGTTCCGGGCCGCCTCCTGCCCTCGACGAGCAACCCGAGAATTCGCCCGGGAAAGCGGGCGCGTTGGTGCCCTTCCGCGAGGCCTTCAGGTATTGGCTCCGCCTCGGGTTCATCAACTTCGGTGGCCCCGCCGGACAGATAGCGATCATGCACGACGAGCTCGTCAATAGGAAGCGCTGGATCAGCAACGGTCGCTTTCTTCATGCTCTGAACTTCTGCACCTTGCTCCCGGGTCCCGAGGCGCAGCAACTCGCGATCTACATCGGGTGGCTCTTGAACGGCGCGCTCGGAGGCATTGTCGCCGGCATCTTCTTCGTGCTTCCCGCGTTTTTCTTGATTCTCGGGCTTTCCTGGGCCTTTGTCGTGCACGGCGATGTCGAATGGGTCGCCGCAGTCTTCTACGGGCTCAAGGCAGCCGTGATCGCCATCGTTGCTGCGGCGGTGATAAGGGTCGGCTCCAAGGCGCTCAAGAATGTTCCAATGGTGGCTATTGCCGTCGCTTCGTTCATAGCAATCTTCTTCGTCAAGGTTCCCTTTCCATTGGTGGTCTTCGCCGCGGCGGTAGCAGGGTTGGTTGGTTCGCGATTGTGGCCTCAACGGTTCACCGGCTCTCACGGGAACGCAGGCGCCGATGAAGTCGCCGTCCTCGGGGACGAGCAGATGGCGCGGGAAAAGCGGCCGAGCCTGAAGAGAAGTCTGTATGTGCTTCTGCTCGGAGGGGCAGTCTGGTGGGGTCCCCTGCTCATCGTTGTGATTTGGCGAGGGGCCGACGATACTCTGAGTAGAGAAGCCATCTTCTTCAGCCAAGCCGCATTGGTGACGTTCGGTGGCGCCTATGCGGTCCTGGCGTACATTAATCAGGCGGCCGTGCAGCAGTTCGGATGGTTGCAACCGGGAGAGATGGCCACGGGACTGGGCCTGGCTGAGTCGACACCCGGACCACTCATCATGGTCACACAGTTCGTTGGTTTCGTGGCCGCCTATAGGTTTCCCGGCGGCCTGAACCCCTTGACGGCAGCGACGCTCGGCGCGCTCGTGACCGTGTGGGCCACGTTCGCTCCCTGTTTCTTGTGGATCTTTCTCGGTGCACCCTATATTGAGAGGCTGCGGGGGAACGCTTCTCTTGATGCCGCGTTGTCTGCCATTACAGCCGCCGTGGTCGGGGTGATCCTCAATCTGGCGGTGACCTTCGCCGTGTTTGCGCTGTTCGGGTCTGTTGAGAACGGAACGCTCTTGTCGATGACCTATCCCAGACCGGATCTGACCTCGATCGATCTGTTCGCGGCAGCCTTGGCGGCGATCGCATTCGTGGGAATGTTTCGCTACAAGTGGAACGTCCTGTGGATCGTGTCGGGAAGCGCCCTGGCCGGGCTGGCGTGGCAGACCCTCATCTAACCCGCCAGGCTGGCACCCTACCGCCTCATGGCGGCAAGAGTCCACGGTCCGCGTTAACCCACAGGTTTCTGTGGCCAGGCCTCCACGATCCGCTTCTCCCCCCTCGCATCGCCTTGGTTCGTCTCGTGATCGGTTTCTTCTACCTCGTATCGGGGTTGCTCGTGCCCTGCCCCCGCTGATCTTGTTGTGGATCTGGTTGATGCTTTGGCAGGTGCTGGTGCTCCACGAGAGACGTCCCGCGACTCGTGATCGCCCGTCCCGGCTGTTGCCCTGACGAGCTGGGTCCTGATCCTGTGGCTCGGAGACCGCTACATGGGATGGATTGCCCAACGGCGTTGGTGGGTGACGGTTGGTATGGTTGGTCGGGAGTCCTGAGCGAGGAGGCGCAAATGAAGCTGGAAGGTATTCACCATGTGACCTGCATCACCGGCGACGCCCCCCAGAACGTGCGCTTCTATGCCGGCACGCTGGGCCTCAAGATGGTCAAGAAGTCGGTCAACCAGGACGACCCGACCGTCTATCACCTCTTCTATGCGGACGAAGAGGGCGCTCCCGGCTCGGACATCACCTTCTTCGAGTACCCGGGCGCAACCCGGGGCAGGGCGGGGGCCGGGATGATCCATTGCATCACCTGGCGGGTTTCTTCCGATCAAGCCATCGACTTTTGGGAGGAGCGCTTGTCGGCGAGGGAGGTTGCGACTGAGCGCTCCGAGGGGAGGTTGCAGTTCGAGGATCCCGAGGGCCTGAGCCTCGAGCTCGCTCTTGTCGCCAACTCCGACTTACCTCTCCGAGCGCTGCATCCGGAGATTCCCGAGGAACACGCTCTGCTTGGATTCGATAGCGTGCGCGCCTACACACGAGATCCTTCCGCGAGCGAGCCGCTTCTCGAGTCTGCCCTCGGCTTTTTTCCCGAGACGCCGAATTCTTCATGGATGATCAGGGGTGAGCAGCGAGGGTCGCTCTACTTCTACGATGAGGCGCCCACAACAGAGGGGCTCAGCGGCGCCGGTACCGTCCACCACGTCGCGTGGGCTTCTCAGATGGACGAGGTCGGGGAATGGCGCAAGCGTGCCATTGCAGGCGGCGCGCAGCCCACACCGATCATCGACAGGTTCTGGTTCCGATCGGTTTACTTCCGGGAACCGTCCGGAGTGCTGTTCGAGATCGCCACACTCGGCCCGGGCTTCGCCATCGACGAGGCACCCGGGGAGCTCGGCGAGAAACTCGTGCTTCCACCCGACTACGAGCACCTGCGTGACAAGCTGGAGAAGGTCCTTACCCCCCTCCCAGACCCGCGAAGCCTCTAGTAATCGACGGCGATGGCCGGCACGATTCCCGATCTGTTCGACGCGGCGGTTGAGCGTGCACCAACCAAGGTCTGGCTGCAATTCGAGGATTCCCGTTACACGTTCGAAGAGGCTCATGCTCACATCGCAGCTGCCGCAGCGCGTCTGAGCGATCTTGGAGTACAGCATGAGATGTTGGTAGTCGCAACGATGAGAAACTCGCCCGCGTACCTCTTCACGTGGCTGGGGCTTATGCGCTTGGGGGCGGTGCTCGTTCCCGCCAACCCAGGGAGTAGTGCAGCCGAGCTGGCGGGTCTTGCCGCCCAGGTGAGACCGGCGGCGGTCGTCACCGACTCGGAGTTGGCCGGCGACTTCGAACAGAATCAGGCGCGCATCGTCCCGGTCGAAGAGCTCGAGGGTTACGAGCCTGCCGGCATGCCGCCTAGCGCGGCGCGGCCCGCGGATATCGCAGTGATGATCCCCACATCGGGGACTACCGGGCGCTCCAAGCTCGTGATGCAAACGCAGCGCGCCTACCGCATGGCCGGCGAGGGGTTTCCCTTCTGGCTGGGGCTGACCGAGCGGGATCGATTGATGACGTCGCTCCCGCTGTTTCACATCAACGCACCTGCCTATTCCGTACTGGGTTCGGTGGCGGCGGGGGCCGGCCTCGTGTTGCTGCCGCGCTTCTCGGGGGCCGGCTTCATCGCCTCCGCGCGGCGCTACGGTGCCACGGAGTTCAACGCCATCGGGGCGATGCTCGAGATACTCATGCGCCGGCCGGAACGCGAGGACGACGCCGACAATCCGCTGAGGCTGTGCTACACGGGGCCTTCTCCCACCAAGGAAAGGCAGCTCGAGATCGAACGCCGCTTCGGGCTCGAGATCGTGTGCGGGTACGCTCTCTCGGAGACTCCCTACGCGCTCATCTGGAGGAAAGGCACGCGCCCGTTCGGCACACTGGGAAGCGCCCGCCAGCATCCAACCCTGGGCGAGATCAATCGTGCACGGGTAATGGATGAAGGTCGTGAGGTATCTCCCGGCGAAGAGGGCGAGCTGGAGCTGAGCAACCCGGCCGTGATGCTCGGGTACTACGACATGCCCGATGAAACGAGGGCGGTCCTCTCGGACGGGTGGCTCAAAACGGGGGACCTGGTAAGGGTCAACTCCGATGGGACCTACACGTTCGTCGCTCGCAAGAAGGAAGTCATACGCCGACGCGGTGAGAACCTATCTCCCCTCGACGTCGAGGCCGCCCTAGAAGATCATCCCGCGGTGGTGGAAGCGGCGGTCGTGGGGGTTCCCTCCGAGCTCACCGAGGAAGACGTGAAAGCCTTCGTGGTACTCGAACAGCATGCCTCAGCATCACTCGTCGACCTGCGCGACCACGCGGCCACCGCGCTGGCCGCCTACAAGGTTCCCCGCTACTTCGAATCGGTATCGGAGCTCCCTCATACGCCGACCGGACGCATCGCCAAGCACGAGCTACCGCGCGAGCGCACCGAGTCCGAGGAGGACTTCGGCGCTCGGGCCGAGGCAGGAGCCGATCAGGGATGAACGAAGGGCCGGGGGAGTGGCTCAGAACCGAAATAGGAGGCTCGACTCGGGACTCCATAGTCGTCGGGGGCTTGGATCTCGCATCGCAGGTCATGGGGGAGCTATCTCTCGCCGAGCTCGCCTTCTTGCTTGCGTCCGGCCGTACGCCCTCGGCCGCAGAGTCGAGGTTGTTCAATGCGGTGCTGGTGTCCCTGGCCGATCACGGCCTTACCCCCACCGCGCTGGCCGCCCGACTCACCTACACGGGGGCGCCCGAGTCGCTGCAGGGAGCCATCGCGGCTGGTCTGCTGGGGGCCGGAAGCGTGTTCCTGGGGCCGGTCGAGGACACGGCCCGCTTCCTCGGCGCCATTCTGGCCGACACCCGTTCTGATACCGATGATGCCCTGGGCGACGCGGCCGAAGTGGCCGTGGAGAGGGCGATTGGGGAGGGGCGGAGAATTCCCGGTCTCGGGCATCCGGTACATAAGGAGGTCGACCCCCGGACCCCTAGGCTTTACCAATTGGCGCGCGAGACCGGGCTCGCGGGACCGCACCTCAGGGTGCTGGAACACGTGGCCGCAGCCCATAGAGAGGCGACCCGCAGGGCGCTGCCCATCAACGGGGCGGGTGCCGCAGGAGCGGTGCTCTCGGACCTCGGTTTTCCTCCCTCGTCCGCCCGCGGCTTCGCTCTCCTGGCGCGTACCGCCGGGCTCATCGGTCACCTCGCCGAGGAGGTCCGGAACCCGCTCGGCATGAGGTTGTGGAGGGAAGTAGACGAACGAGCCTCACGCGCTTCCGGTATCGATTGAACCCGGCTCCCGGAGAATCCCCTTTTTTCGGCGACCTCGCGAGGGTCTTTGCCGGCATCGGACGGGGTGAGCTGCCGCCTCCGGACGGGCTCGTGGACGTGATGCAATCGCCTGCCGGACCCAGCGATGTGGTCTGCGCCTTTACCGCTCACACGATCATCGCCGCCAGCATAGAGGAACCGGACATCCGCAGAAGGCTCCCACCCGGTGATCTCGGGGCTCCCATGGAGGCTGGGTTTCTCGTCTGGCTCGGCGAGCAACTGGGGGCGCCACCGGGCATGCTCGACATCGTCCTCGTGGCCACCGGCGACGCTCCTGCGACGAGGGTGCAGATCATGCCGCAGCGGGGAGAGTCCGTGGCCCGCGTCGAACGGGCTCGCCGTTACCGCCGCGACGTGCAGGTCTTCGGCGACTCGGACGGTCGGGGAATTGGCGTGGTCGGCAGGGGTCTCGCTCGCCGGTGGGAGGTCGCCGTGGAAGTCGAGCCCGCACACCGGGGTGGGGGCCTTGGCCGCGGGTTGTTCGCCGCGGCTCGGCGGCTTGTTCCGATAGATGAACCGCTGTTCGCACAGGTGTCCCCGGGCAACGCTGCCTCGCTGCGTGCGGTGCTCGCGGCCGGCTTCAAGCCGGTGGGATCAGAAGTCCTGTTCCTCACTCGGCCGGGCAATTCCGCTCCTGACTAATCTCTCTCATCGAGCGGGCGGGCATCAGGCGTGGAAGTCGCTCACTCGTTCGGCTTCCTCCTCCAGCTCCTTGCGGGTTTGTCGATCGAGGGGATGGAACGGTTCGACCCTCACGCCGCCCCCCTCGTGCTTCCAGGTTCCCGCCACCGCGCCGTCTACCAAGAACGTCGGTACCGAGTGTGGCGTCTTGATGTTGAAGACCAGTGAGCGGTACTTCTCGGGCAGGATCCCCGAGCGGCGGGCATGAGCTAGAAGCGTCGCATCCCACACCGGCAGGAACCTGACGGGTGCCGGCGTCTGGGGGTCGGGCAGCGGAGCCCTCATCAGATCGATCAGCTCTTCCCCGCCTTCGGTGAGAAAGCGGCGAAGCCTCAGGCGTTCTAGAACCGGTCGGAGGGTCGTGATGGTCAGGCCCGCCCAGTCGGCGATGTCCTTCGGGGCAGCGGGTCCGAAGCCTCCGAGGTAGCGGCGCACGAGCAGCTCCAGGCCCTCCTCGACGCTCGCGAGCCCCGGCCCCAGCCAGTCATCGGACGCGGCATACAGATCGGCGCGGCGCCGTTCCCAGGTGCCCGAAGGCGGAACCCGAACCAGATCCAGCCACATGACGACTCCTGCGCGCAGCTGGGGACCGACGAGCTCGTCGATCTGCTTTCGTTTGAGCGGCCCTTTGACAAGCTCCGCTCGCAGCCGAGTTGCGGCCGCCTCGAGCTCGGCGCGGTGGGGGCGGGGGCGCTGAGCTCTGAGCCACCACTCTCTGCGGACGTCTCCGATTCCTTTCGCAAAAGGCCAGTAGTCGCGCGCCGAGACGAGGTGGATAGTTGCCCGCATCAGCGTGCCCTGAACGACCGTCGCCTTCTCGAGCGCACTCGTCAGGTGGTCGCGCTCGAAGCCTTCGAGCCTGGACCACAGCCCGATGTACATCGAAGGTGCGTACTGCGCCTGCAGACCGGCCATGCTCTCGAGCATTCGGGGCAGGGTCGATTCGCCTCGTTGCAGCAACTGCTGGCGCCCGAGGACCGCCCGGTTCAGGGCACGCGTGGATAGCACACGCGCATCGCCCCGGGACTTTCGGTCTCGGGACGCCATTGCTCGATCCTCCTTACGAAGCTGGATCTGAGGCTTTGTGCGCACGATAATCCGCCCTTGGAAAGGTCAAGTCGGCCGGCCCAGGCCCAGCACCAGACGCGGCTCCCATGTGAGTGCCTCCGGGGCCAGGGCTTTCACCGCGGCCACGGCGTCGTTACGGAGCCGCGGGAGATCGGCCTCGGCGGCAAAGGAGCCCAACATCGACAGCCGATAGTCGACGAACCCCTCCGCTCCCGGCCAGGGGACCGATGCGGTGATCGTTGCAACCGTGGGATCCAGACCCGCCGCAAACAGAAGGGCCTCCAGCGCAGGCTCTGAACCCACGTCTGTGGTCATTCTCTCGACCGCCTCGCCGGTCCGAGAACGGGCTGGCCACAATGGCGCTCGATGATGCCGAAGACCGCGTCGGCCGGTGGATAAGGGGTTTCTGGACGCTTCCAAGTGATGAGCGCAACGAAGAGAGAAACGCGCGCCATCTCCTGAACGGCGCGCTCGGGACTCGGGAAGTGGTTGATGCCGAATGCGGACGCGCTTGCAGCAAAGGAGTCGTTGGGGAAGGGGAGGTGCTCGGCATCGGCTTGAACCTTGTCCGGAGCGTCGTTCAGGGCGAGGACGCCTCGCGAGATGTCGAGTGCGACTAAGTTTGGGAGCCGGCGGGCCAATGCTCCCGGTCCCGATGCTACATCGAGAACGACCCCCGAGACCGACCGCAAAGAGTCGGCCAGAGGTTCGGCCAGATAATGATAGACGTGTTCGTCGGCGTACCGGGTGAATTCGGGCGCGGCGGCCTCGTAGCTCGAGGCGATGTCCCGCTTGATATCCGTCACTGGCCCTGCTCCTGGAGTCGGTGCTACTCGAGAATGCGCGGGATCGTTACGTTCGCGGCCAGCCTAGTCGTATTGGCTCTCTTTGATCCGGGGACCGTTATCACGGTCGCGGGGTTGGTGTTCCTGTTCCTCGCAACTCTGAGCGAGTCGCTGGGATCCCGCTGGCGATTGGTGATCGCAGCGACGGTCGGAGGACTCGCCGCAGGACCGACCGCGGCCGTGGGCTCGAGGATTGCAATGCGAATCGTGTCTCTGGCTGTGCAAGGGCCAACCGCGATCGTGCAGGGCAGCCCCGCCCCTGTGCCTCTGTTCGCGAGGTGGACACGCAAGTTGGCCTTCAACGCGTCTTGGGGCAAGTCCTGAGTTCTCCTTGCTGAAGCGCCGTTCAGCCTTTCAGCATCCGCTCAGGGATCCCGGTTCATTATGACGTCATCGATACAGGGGCCGAAGGGGTCGGCCCCCATTCCGAGGAAGGATCAGCATGGCACTGAATCGCAGGACTAAGTGGATCGCCGGAAGCGCTCTCGCGCTCGCCGTCATCGGCGGGGGCTCGGGGATGGCGTTGGCAAACGGCGCCGATGACAAGCCGTTGTCGGGCCGGGTTCTCGAAAGGGCCACTGCCGCCGCGCTCGAGCACACCGGCGGCGGGAAGGTAACCGAGACGGAGATCGGTGACGACGGAGCCGCCTTCGGAGTGGAGGTTCGTCTCTCCAACGGCAAGCAGGTCGAGGTCAACCTGAATGAGAGCTACGAGGTGACCGGCCAAGAGGCGGACGACGAGTAGCGTCCGCTCAGCAGGGATTTGTGATAGGGCGGTCACCCGGAAGGGTAACCGCCCTTCTGCTATCAAGGATTGACTCGCCGGCTTCGCGGAGCGGTGTTGATGCCCGGCAGGCACCCCGGGGCCGGCCCTCGGAACGCCGGCCCTCATCCGCGGGCTCGCTTCAAGGACGCCGACCACCTGTCTCTGATCCTTCACACACAGTCTCATCAAACTGCTCTCCAACGAGGAGTCCTCGGAGGCTGCTCAAGCCGCGATCGAGGTGCCTCACGGCGGAGCGGATCGCTGCTGCTCCGGCACAGATCTGCCCCACAGGTGGATCTCACTCGCCTCGATGCTTGGGCTCGACAGCTCCTACTGGATGCCGCCACCGGTTCTGCGGTGAGGTGACGGGCGACGTTGTCACCCTCGCGGCCATCTGGGTGCGCGCCGGTTATTTCGCACCCCAGCCGGTCGCAGGAGATATCGAGGAGGGATTGGGGGTACTGCGGGCGGCAGCCGGCGCCGGAAAACTCAGCGACGCAGTGGAGGATGCCAAATTGCTTGCGTCAAGCTCGAGCGACGGTGGGCTCCCTTTAGTTTCCGGTGCCCGTTTGCGTAGAGCGACTCAATCGAGGCTGAAAGGAAGTTGCCGCCGGCTTTAGCGATGTGTCGTGGGAGGGGCGTGGAACTCGTGCTCCCAGAGGCTGAAGTCCTGCTCCCAGAGAGCGAAGTCGTTCCACGGAGCGTGCTGCCGGCCGCCGAGTAGAGCCGTGACGACCACGCCAAGGCCCGCGACCCACAGCCCTGCGACCGCCCACACCAACCAACCTTCCATTAGCACTCACCATCCCTGCGCCGACCCCCGCCGAGAGTTTCTCTGTGGTTCAAGGGGGGGAGCGAGCGAACTTGGGCGCCGCTGAGGGCACCGGTCTGTGCGAGACGATCGATTACTTGCATCGACTACCTGACCTTCCTCGTCCGCCGCCAGCGGTGGAGAAATCTGGTCATCACCTTCGCGTGAACTCTCTGAACAAGACCTGAACCAGCTGCCTGAAGAGCATTTTGTCTCTCTCTCAGGTTGGTTTCAGCTACAGTTCAGTGTTAGTCGGCAATTATTGGGACAAGTTGAGTTGCCTGGTGAGGTTCTTGTGCGTGTCCTGGTCGTAGAGGATGAGAAGCGGTTGGCCGCGGGGCTGAAGAAAGGACTCGAGGCCGAAGGCTTTGCGACCGACGTCGCCCTCGACGGCACCGACGGCCTGTGGATGGCACGGGAGCATCCCTACGACGCGCTTGTGCTCGACATCATGCTCCCGGGAGTGAACGGCTTCAAGATCTGTGCCACCCTCCGGGACGAGGGGGTCTGGACCCCCATCCTCATGCTCACCGCCAAGGAGGGTGAGCTCGATGAGGCCGAGGCTCTGGACACCGGCGCCGACGACTATCTAACCAAGCCTTTCTCCTACATCGTGCTCGTCGCGCGCCTGCGAGCCCTGATGCGGCGCGGTTCGAGCGAACGTCCCACCGTGCTGGAAGCGGGCGACCTGCGTTTGGATCCGGGTGCGCGCAGGGTTTTCAGAGGCGATGCAGAGATCGATCTCACCGCCAGGGAGATGGCGCTGCTGGATTTCCTCTTGCGTAACAAGGGCGAGGTTGTGTCCAAGCGCGACATCCTTGATCACGTTTGGGACTACGACTTCGATGGCGACGCCAACATCGTCGAGGTCTATATAAGGCGTCTTCGCAACAAGCTGGACCGGCCCTTCGAGCGCGACACGATCGAAACGCTCCGCGGAGCGGGCTACCGGCTGGCCCCTTGATGAAGGTCGAAGAAGTGCCCGGCTCCAAAGAGCGGTCGGGGATGCATTGGGAGTCGGTCCGGGTACGCACGACCGCGTTGGCGGTAGTCGTCGTGGGGGCGGCATTTATAGTCGCCGGAGTAACGATGGTCGTGCTCTTGCGCCGGCAGCTCACCGCCGACGTCGAGCTGGCAGCTCTGCGCAGAGCCCATGAGGTTGCAAGTCAGTACTCGCCGGCCCGTAACCCGCCCCAACTTCTGACGGTGGGTGATGATGTGTTCATACAGGTTGTGGACGAGCGCGGAGAGGTGGCCTCCAGCCCCAACGTGGTGGTCTCGAAGGCCATCGTGGAGCTGAAAGCAGGAGACGAGGCTGAGGTGATACCCGACATCACCGGCTTCGTTAAAGAGGAGGACGGGCCTTTTCTCGCCGTTGCGGTGGCCGCGGCGACCCCCAGCGGGAATTCAAAGGTAATAGTCGGTAAGACCCTTGAGCCCGTCGACGAGACGGTTCGAGCGGTGACCGCCCTCCTTCTGGGTGGCATTCCCCTGTTGCTGCTTGTGGTCGGCTCTGTGTCCATGCGTGTGGTGGGCCGGTCATTGGCGCCGGTGGAGGCGATCCGCGACGAGGTCGAGAAGATCTCGAGCCGGGACCTGCACCGCCGCGTGCCGCAGCCATCGGGAGGCGACGAGATCTCGCGGCTCGCCACCACGATGAACGGCATGCTCGCCCGACTCGAGAATAGCCAGGCGCGCCAACGCCGCTTCGTCTCGGACGCCTCTCATGAGTTGCGTTCTCCGGTTGCGACGATCCGACAGCATGCAGAGGTTGCGCTGGCCCATCCGGAGACTTCGAAGCTGGAGGAGCTGGCCGACATCGTTCTTCTGGAGAACGCTCGGTTGCAGAGCCTGGTGGAGGACCTGTTGCTTCTGTCTCATGCCGACGAGGGCACGCTGCAGCTCCGCACCCAAGCGGTTGACGTGGACGACCTGGTATTCGAAGAGGCCAAGCGGCTGCGCGCCACGACGGAGCTGCGGGTGCGCACAAGCAGGGTCTCGGCCGGGCGAGTCTCCGGCGACCGAGAGCAACTGAACAGGCTGATTCGGAATCTTTCCAACAATGCCGCCCGGCACGCCCGCGGCACGGTCGAGTTCTCGCTTCGAGACGGCGATGGATCGGTTGTGCTCACCGTCGACGACGATGGTCGGGGGGTGGCCCCGTCTGAGCGCGAGCGGGTGTTCGAGCGCTTCGTCCGGCTCGAGGAAGGACGAGACCGGGAATCCGGGGGCACGGGGCTGGGCCTCGCCATCGTCGCAGAGATCGCTACGGCCCACGAGGCAGGAATCGCGGTGGCCGACAGTCCCATGGGAGGCGCCCGCTTCGAGGTCCGCTTCCACTCTGCCGACCAAGCCGACGCTCTCGGCCGGCCCCCCGCGCGCCGGCCGAACCAACCTTCGTACAGAACGCGCCTATAGCCCGCGTTTCGTCCCAAACCTCGAATGTATGTGTGCGGCTCCAGCAGCTCGTTCAGGTAGGTGTCAGCTTTGTTGATCCACGATGTGAATGGGACAGAATCGCGCCGACCGGGGAGAGCTAATGGGGAGTCGAGCGGCCAGCACAGCCGTGGGGGTCATGACCACCGAAGAGGCGGTCTCCAGGCTCTTTCCCGCGCACGTACTCGAGATGATCAAACAAGAGGATGCTGCGAGGTACCCCCGTCCCGACAAGGAGGCTCTCGCTGCGTTCGGCTCTGATGAGAAATGCCGTGCCTACCTCGAGCAGCTCAGGTGGCCGGAAGGTGTGCGTTGCCCCCGGTGCGACGCCGACAAGGGCATCTCACGGCTGGAGCGGCGCGGTCAGTTCGACTGCAACTCGTGCAGCTACCAGTTCAGCGTGCGGGTCGGGACCGTGCTGCAGGACTCTCAACTGCCGTTGTGGAAATGGGTGCTCGCCGTGTTCGTCATGGCCGAGTCCGAAGAGGGGATCTCGGCGAACCAGCTCAAGCAGGTCCTTGGAGTCTCCTACAAGACAGCTTGGTACCTTAGCCATCGGATCCGATCTTCCATGAAGAACGAAGCTCCCGAAGACCTCCACGCCGCGCTGGAGGACGACCGCATGGTTCCCGACGACCGCATACACCCAGACACCCTTGGGCACCTGCTCGCGGCTCAGGTGGCAGAAAGCGAAGAGGCCGCCCACCCCGACATGGTGTGGACGGCCCTCCAACGTTCGCTCAGCGCTTCCTACTACCACCTCAGCGCCAAGCACCTTCCGGCGTACGTGGACGAGGTGGCGTACCGGTACAAGAACCGAGACAACGCTTTCCTACTTCGTGACATGCTCCTTCGCTTGATCGGGGCCGAGTCGATCTCCTACACGGAGCTGGTCGCCGGCACCTGATCTGCCCGTCATGCGGTTGCCGCCTGCAGCCTCTCGGCACGGGACTTTCCAAAGCGCAGGTACAGCGCCGGGACCACAAACAGATTCAGCAGCGTCGAGGTGACGAGCCCGCCCAGGATGACGATCCCCAGCGGGTACTCGATCTCTGCACCCGGAATCTCTCCGAAGATCACCAGGGGCACCAGCGCCAGCCCGGTCGTGAGGGCGGTCATCAGGATCGGCGCCAGCCGCTCCTTGGAGCCGCGCATGATCAGCGCAGGGCCGAATGTCTCGCCCTCGTGTTCCTCGAGATGCTGGTAGTGGCTGACCATCATGATGCCGTTGCGGGCGACGATTCCCAGGACGGTGAAGAACCCGACCAGGGAGCCGAGCGAGACAATGCCGCCGCTCATGAATACGGCAATCACGCCGCCCACGAGAGCCATGGGTAGGGTGATGAAGGACAGAGTGGCAAGACGCCAGCTCCGCAACGGCGCCTGCAGCAGCAAGAAGATGCCGATGATTGCCACCACCGCAAAGATGAGCAGCCGTGACTGGGCCGCCTCCCGCTCTGCGTTCTCGCCCAAGATCTCGGCGTGGAAGCCTCGGGGAAAGTCGACCTCCTCCATCTTGTCCTCGAACTCGCTTACGACCGATCCCAGGTCGCGTCCGGCGACGTTGGCTCCAACGTCGATCCGTCGCTTGATGTCCTCCCTGTAGATGGCGTTGGGCGTGGGGGCAAATTCCACGTCCGCCACCTCCTTGAGAGCCACCTGGCCGCCGTCGGGTGTGCCGATCATCAGGTTCTCGACGTCGCTCACGCTGCGGCGGGTCGAGGGCACGCTCCACACCTGGACGTCGTAGGCCTTGCCTCCCCGGAAGATGTCGGCCACCTCCTCGCCCTGAAGCAGGGTGGAGGATGCCCGCCGGATGTCGCCCGGCTTCAAACCATGGCGGGTAGCTGCCTCGAGGTCGGCGGTGACCTGAAGCTGCGGGATCTCGGCTTGGAGCTCGACGTGCTCTTCGACCACACCGTCGATGCCTCCGAGGAGCGCTACTACCTCCTGGCCCTTGGCGCGTAGCACGTCGAGGTCCTCTCCGTAGATGCGCACAACGATCGCCTCGCTCGTACCGGTCAGTACCTCTCTGATCCTCTCCTTGAGATAGGTGAGAACGTCGCGGTAGATACCGGGATAGCCGGCCACGACGTTCTGGATTCTGGCCACCGTCTGGTCGTAGTCGACCTTGGGATCGACGCTGACCCAGTTCTCTCCGAAGTCGACGCCCACTACCTCGTCGGCTGCGAGGGCCTGGCCAATGTGTGACCCGAAGTTCTGTACGCCTGGAATGGCGCGCAGCTCGCGGCTGGACAAGGTGGTTACGCGCCTCTCCTCGGTAAGGGAAGTCCCGGGCGCGGTGACAAAGTGCATCAGGAAGTCCCTCTCCTTGAACGAGGGCAGCAGGGACTGACCGAGGAACGGCATCAGCGTGAGCCCGGCGACCATGGCCACCGCGACGCCCACGTAGGCGGGCTTCGGTGACCGCAAGACCGGCGTCAGAAGCCGCTCGTAGATGCGCTTACACCAGCGCATGACCGGCGGCTCCGCCCTGTCGAGTGGCGCATTCCGCAGGAGAATGAGGCCCATGGCCGGAGTAACGGTCAGAGCGATCATCAGAGATACCAGAACGGCCAGCGCATAAGAGAAGGCCAGAGGCCTGAAGAAGGAACCGGTCAGCCCTTCGAGGAAGAACACAGGCATCAGTGCCAGCGCCTCGATCAAAGACGCATACACGACCGCGCCGCGTACTTCGAGTGATGCCTCGAGGACGACCGCGGCCGTCGACTTACCGGTTTGGTCCCGGCGATGCTGGCGCAACCGACGGACGATGTTCTCGATATCGACAATGGCGTCATCGACTATTGCCCCCAGAGCGATGACGAAACCCGCCAGGATCATGGTGTTGACGGTCGCGCCCCTCAAGTACAGGACCAGGCCTGCCGCCATCAGCGACAAGGGAATAGTCACTACGCTGATCAGCGCGCTGCGCCACTCGAACAGGAAGAACGCGAGCACCAGCACCACTAGAATCGCTCCGAGCAACAGAGCTTCGGTGAGGTTGTCGATAGCGGTCTCGACGAAGGTCGCCGGGCGGAAGATCGTGGTGTCGATGTCGATCCCCGTAAGGCCCGGCCGCATCTGGTCGATGGCTTCTTCCACTCCCCGGGTTACATCCAACGTGTTCCCCCAGGGAAGTTTTTCGACGATCAGCATGAGGCCGGGGCCGTCGTTGATAACTGCGTCCCCGATTAGGGGCTGATGGCCTCTCTTCACCGTCGCCACGTCGCTCAGTCTCAACATCTTGCCGGAATCGCTGGCAATCGGGACCTTGGCGAGGTCCGCCGGCGTCACGATAGGCAACACATGACGGATGCCGATCCTCTGGGTCGGTGAGTCCAGGAACCCGCCGGTGCCGATGAACGCGCCCTCCGAGTACTGCAAGATTCCCGCGTCTACGGCGTCTGCAGTGGTCTCCATGACCCTGTCCAGAGGGACGCCTAACTTGGCCAGTTTTTCGGGCTTGACCTGCACCTGCGGCATGTCGAGCCGCTCACCCCAGATGGCTACATTGGCGACGCCGGGGACGCGCAGGAGGCGTGACCTGATCTTCCAGTAGGTGATCATCGACATGTCGATCACCGAGTACTTGTCCGAGGACAAGCCGATCTTCATTACCCGGCTGGTTGCGGATAGGGGCTGCATCATGAATGGCGGGGCCGCCCAGGTGGGCAGCGTGGGTGTCACCGTCGCCATTCGCTCCGCCACCACTTGCCGAGCCTCGATGAGGTCGGTTCCGGGCTCGAAGATCATCTCGATCGACGACAGCTGAGACACAGACTTCGAGCGAAGCGTCGCGAGATCGGGCAGCCCGCTCAGCGCCTCTTCGAGCGGAACCGTGACCAGGCTCTCCACCTCCGCCGCCGAGAGGCCCAGAGCGGCCGTCTGGATCTCGACCCGCGGCGGGGCGAACTCGGGAAAGACGTCCACCGGCATCTGGCGCAGCTGCGCAACGCCGAAGAACATCATGGCGCCTGCGCCGGCGACTATGAGGAAGCGGAACTTCAGGCTTGAAGCAATTATCCAACTCATCATGGCCGGATGCTCCCCTTCGCCTTCAGTGTCCTACGCCGGTCTCGGATCCCCATAGCTCCTGGGCGCCGACCGTCACGACCTCCGTGCCCGCGGGGGGGCCTTTCTCGAGGATCAGCTCGCCGTTCTCGATGTAGTCGATCTCGAGCGGGGCCCGGACGAACACGAAGGGTCCCGTGCTGGTGTAGGCGAAGGCTTCCCCGTTGGGATCGTAGACCAGGGCGCCTTCGGGAATTACCTTGCGCTGCTCGCCTCGGCTCTCTCCCGTGGTCATCTTCTTCTCCACCACGGGGACCGTCTGGAGCTCGAGACGCTCGGCCGCCCGCTCCTCCAGGGTGACCTGGAGAAACTCGGAGCCTTCGATCTCTTCGACGTGGGATGGCTCTTCGAGCGTCACCTCCGGCTCTGCTGCCTGGCCGCAGGCTGCAAGCCCCAGGCCCGCAACCATCAGGGCCGCGGCCCCCATCGTTCTGTAACTGCGCTGCATCTTCGTCCTCCTATGCATTGAGCTTCCCCTCGCGTAGATCAACCTCGGGCAGACGGATCGTGAGTTGAGAGAGAGCGGAGTCGGCCTCGGCGCTCACTCCGAAGCGCAGGTAGAGAGCCGGCATCACGAACAGGTTCAGCAGAGTCGACGTGATCAGACCTCCCAAGATGACGACGGCCATGGGGTGAACGACCTCGAGCCCGGGGATGTTGCCCATGACCACGAGAGGGAGCAGGGCAACGCCCGCCACAAGCGCGCTCACGACGATCGGAAGAAATCGCTCCCGTGAGCCCCGCAGCACAAGGCCGGGGCCGAACGCCTCGCCTTCGTTGCGTTCCAGATGCCTGTAACGGCCCGTGGTGGCGATCGCATGACGAGCGGCGATGCCGAGCGCTGCGAAGAAGCCCATGAGCGAGCCGAGGGAAATCTCCCCTCCCGTGATGAACGCCGCCAGGACTCCCCCCACAAGCGCCATCGGCAGGGCGAGGAAAACAACCGATGCCAGGCGCCAGCTTCCAAACGCAGCCTGCAGGAGCAGGAAGATGCCGATGGCGGCTGCTATCGCGAAGCTCAGCATCCGACCCTCGGCGGCCCGCTGCTCCGCCTGGTCTGCCAGCACCTCTGCGTGGTGCTCGAGCGGAAACTCGACGTCCTGAAGCCGGGTCTCTATATCGGCAGTCACATCGGCGAGCGAACGCCCGCTGATGGAGGCGCCGACGTCGAGGCTCCTCGAGGTCGCGTCGTGTGAAATGACGCTGGGAGTGGGCCGCACGTTCACGCCTGCGACATCGCCCAGGCGCACATGGCCCCCCCCGGGCCTGTCGATCAGGAGGTTCTCGATGTCGGTGAGGTTCTGACGGATCTCCGGCGTTCCCCACACCACCACTTCGAACACTTTTTGGTCTTCGAAGAGGCTCCCCACCTCGAGGCCCGAGAGCAGCGCAGCCGAGGCTCGCCGCACGTATCCAGGGGAGATGTTTTGGGCCCGTGCCGCAGCAATATCGACTTGGATCTCGAAGTTGGGTTCTTGGACGATGCCCTGCACGTGAGGCGCGACCACCCCGTCGGTCTCCGTCATGATCTGCTGCACCTCGGAGGCCCTGTCTTGCAGGACGCCGAGGTTGTTCCCGAAGAGACGCACGATTATGTCGTCGTCGGACCCGGCCAGGACGGTGTCGATTCGCTGCTGCGGATGGGTTGTGACGTCCTGCTCGAATCCCGGGTAACCGTTGGCGACTTCTTCGACCGACGCCACCGTGGTGTCGTAGTCGGCCGCCGGGTCGATCGAGACCCACATCTCGCTGGAGTTGCTGCCGGTGATCTGGTCCGACATCACCGCGCGGCCCACATGCACGCCGACGTTGCTGACTCCGGGGACCGAGCGCAGCTCATCGCTAGCGAGTCCCGTAACCCTGATCATCTCCGAAAGAGACGTCCCCGAAGGCCCGTCGAACTTCACCAGAACATCCGGGTCCTTGAACCGCGGTGAGAACGAGTGGCCGAGGAACGGCAAAGCGACCAGGCCGAGCACGGTTACGGCGCAAACAGCGATCAGCGCGAGCCTGGGCGTGCGAATGGCCGGCGCCAGGAGGCGCTCGTAGCCTTGCCCCAGTCGCCGGAGGAGAGGCGACTCGCGGCGCCCGAGCGGCGCCTTCGGGAGAAGGAGCATGCCGAGGGCCGGCGTCACTACCAGGGCCACCAGCAAGGATGCCAGCACCGCCAGCGCGTAGGAGAAAGCGATCGGTGGGAGAAAGGCACCAGATAGGCCGTCCAGGAACAGGATGGGCACCAGCGCCAGCAGGATCAATACCGTTGCGTAGATGATCGGGCCGTGCGTCTCCAGTGCGGCTTCGAGGATCACTCTTGCAGTGGAGTGGCCGTTTCCCTCTAGCCGATGACGACGCAGTCGGCCGACGATGTTGGTGGCGCCCAGGATGACGTCGTCGATGAGGATAACGAGCGCCATCACCAGACCCGCTGCCACCATGCTGTTGAACGGCGCGCCGCGCAGGATGAGCACAAGGGATGCAACCGCCAGTGAGAGCAGCACGGCGAAGAGACTGAGCAGTGCCGTGCGCCAGTCGAAGAGCAGAGCGCCCACCATCAGCACCATGAGGATGATGCCGATGATCAGGGCCAGGCCGAGATTGTCCATTGCCATCTCGATGTAGCTGGCGGGCCGGAACAAGGAGGTGTCGATCTCCATTCCCGACAGGCCCGGCCGCATGGCGTCGAGCGCGGCCTCCACGTCCTGAGTCACCTGGAGCGTGTTGGCGCCGGGGAACTTCTCGACGACCATAAGGAGTCCTGCCCCGTCGCCCAGCACGGCATCCCCGATCAGCGGCTGGTGGTCCTCCACCACAGTGGCGACATCGCCCAGGCGAAGCGACTCACCGCTGCCCTCGATGGGAACCTGAGCCAGTTGCTTCGGTGAGCTGAACGGGAGGATGTGCTGGATCTCGATGCGGCCGTTGGTGCCGTCGATGAACCCGCCGGTGCCCGGCGTGTTGGCCTCCAGGAAGGTGAGAGGAGAGAACGCCTGGGCGTTGCCAGTGGTCGAGATGACATCGAGCAGGCTTACGCCTTTGGCACGCAAGCGCTCGGGATCCACCTGCACCTGAAGTTGGCGCTCGCGCTGGCCCCAGGTGGAGACGTTGGCGACGCCGGTAATTCCCATCAGCTTGGGCTTGATAGTCCAGCGAGCCTCCTGGGACTGTTCGATGAGAGACAAGCTCTCAGAAGACAGCCCGACCATCATGACCCTGTTCGTGGATGACAGAGGCTGAAGCATCTGCGGGGGCTTGGACACGTTGGGCAGGGCGTGCGCCTGGGTAAGGCGCTCCTGCACCACCTGCCGGGCCCTGAGGACGTCGGTCCCCGGTTCGAACACGAGCTGGATGTGGCTCAGCCCGTTGATCGACTGCGAGCGGATGCTGTCGAGCCACGCCACACCGTTCAGCAGGTCCTGCTCCAATGGAACCGTGATTAGCTGTTCGACCTCGGTCGCCGAGAGCCCCAGGGCCTCGGTCTGCACCTCAACCGTCGGGGGAGTGAACTCGGGGAGCACGTCCACCGCCATATTGGGTAGCTGGGTGAAGCCCAAGATCAATGCACCGGCCGCCAAGGCCAAAATTAGGCGTCGGGCCCGCAAGCTCGACCCCACGATCCAACGCATCATGGGCAGATACCTCCCTCAGTCATTGCTTCTCCCTTTCTTCGTCCACAAGCACGGCCACAACTACAAGGGCTGGGGGTCAGGGTTGAGCAGAAGAGCGCGATTTTGGCGCGAACTAAGATCCATGCGCCGACCGGAAGGTCTGCAACCTGAACCAAGCATTACGAGGTTGTCCGCCACATCACGTCCCATGAGTTCCCCTAGAGCGGTGCAACCCGCCCTACCGTCCCAACTCCACACATGCTAGGCGTCCCTGTATGACGTATACAAGTACCGTAAGGCAAAAAACTTCCTGAGTTCACACAAGCTGCTGTTTCCGATGCCGGACGGCTACGCTGCGCGACCGCCCAATCCCACTCCGCTGAAATAGTTTGAGAATGTTCGAGGGCCGGGCGAGGCTAGCGCCCCCGGGACTCCTGCGGCCTGCGCTCCTAAGTGAAAGAGTCTCTGCAGCCGGGGCCGCAGAAGAAATGGGTGATGCCGTCGAGCTCGGCCGACGGTGCCGTCGCAGTCACCGACACGCTCATCCCGCAGACGGGGTCGACCGCCTCGGCCGAGGCGCAGATCCCTCCCGAGGACTCGTCCCGCAGCCGGTTCTTGTGCGCCACAAGGTCGGCCAGGACGGCGATATCGATCTCTTCCTGGCTACAGGGCCCGAGATCCACTCCGACCGGTGTTACTAACCGGGCGAGTTCCTCGGCAGGAACCCCCGCCCTCTCGAGCGAGTCCCTCACCTGCTCGCCGCGGCGGCGGCTCGCCACCAGCCCGATGTAGCCGGCTGCGGTCAGGAGCAGCGATGTCTGAGGTCAATTGTCCGAACTGTGGGAGAGAGGTGCCCCAGGAACTCGGCCAGCACGCAGCGACGCCCGTCAGCGGGCTCGTCACATGCCCCCACTGCGGGGAGAGGTGGAACTGGGGGCCCTCGGCGACCACGACGTCTCAGGGGGTGCTTCCGGG
>Ga0136615_10000240_pt1 | contig 24496 bp, 29 predicted proteins | sample AntDrymUQ2882206_2_FD_106647 | JGI IMG/M metagenome (GOLD analysis project Ga0136615, IMG submission 106647) | Polar desert sand microbial communities from Dry Valleys, Antarctica - metaG UQ288 (22.06) | ecosystem: Environmental > Terrestrial > Soil > Desert | place: Antarctica: Dry Valley... | reverse complement strand
CTCCCACCAATCAAGGTCCCATGGTGGAACGACCGGCCGCTGCGCTTCGACTTCGCCTAACCCCTCCCAGCCAGCGCACCCCGACCAGGTGCCAATTCACTGTTTGGGAATCCGAGCTAACGGCCACCCCAGCGCATCCGCAGCACGCAGGCGTCGACGCTGGCAAGCGCCCCTCCCGCGGCGCTCCCTCCCCCAAGACGCTCCCCTCATCAGATGCTGGTTTCGCGGTCTGTGGTCGCCCCGACTCGGGGACTGTCGGTGGCACGCCTGACCGGCGCGGCCCGCACGATGACCGCACGGCTGCGGGGCGATCGGCTCGCGCGCACGGGCGGGATCACTCGTTGGCCCGTGCGTGGACGATCTGGCTCCGTTGGCCGTGCTCAATGCCCAATCGCCGGTTGTGCCGCGGCCGCCGGCCCGGAGGGCATCAGCCCGTAGGGGCAGGCGGGCCGCAGGCAGCGGCACGGCCGGCGGGCGCGCGAAGCGCGCCACTTGAGGAAGTAGAGAAAGTCTCAACGAACGGGAGCCAAGCGAGCCGATTGACGGCCGGACGGGTCAACGTGCCGGCACGGGTCTGCGCTAGCCTCCGGTCGTCTAGACGTGTTGTGGTGCGGAGGGCTTTTGTGGCAGGCGCGTTCGATCCGCAACCCGATCGGCCGGTGTACAAGCAGATCGCTGATCTGCTGCGCTCGTCGATCACGACCGGAATTTTAGGGCCGGGTGAGCAGCTACCTAGCGAGCACGAACTGGTCACCGAGTACGGCGTCGCGCGCGGGACGGCTCGCCAGGCGATCTTATTGCTGCGCAACGAGGGCCTGATCGAGGCTATCCACGGCCTCGGGTGCTTCGTACGCGAGCCCGAACCGATCGAACGACTGCGACCGGATCGCTTGTCGCCGGGCTGGGAGATCGGCCGCGACCCCGACGACCCGCCGCTTGACGATGACCTGCACGGCCCGATCGGGGGCAGGATGGGCGCGCCTGCCGAGGAACTGCTGATGTACTTCGAGACCAGACAGCTCGGCAAGGGTCGAGCGCCGGCCGATGTCGCAGCCTTGCTGGGCGTGCCGGACGGCGCCGCCGTGCTCGTGCGCCGCTGGGAGACGCTGTTCGGAGACAGCGTCCGCGCGATCGTCGCCTCGTATGTCCCGTGGGCGGTCGCGACGGCCGTCGGCCTGCCGGACGTCGAGACTGGACCGGCGGTGCATCTGGCGATGGCCGAGAACGGCCACCGCGCGATGCGCATGATCGAGGAGGTGCAAGCCCGCATGCCAACCGCAGTGGAGGCACAGCGGTTGAACCTCAGATCCGGCGTGCCCGTTCTCAGCGTCCGGCGCGTCAACCACACCGACGACGACCGCCCGGTCGAGGTCTCCATCTCGGTCATGAGTGCCGACCGCTACCGCCTCGTCTACGACATGCACGCAGACGACTGAACCCGGGGAGAACATGAGCACAAAGACGACAGATGGCCTGCCGGTCGACTGGCATGACGATCCGCGCGCCACCCTTGAGCCGACCTCGACCGCCGACTTCGCGGGCGTGAAAGCCTACGTTGTCACATGCAGGCAGGAATGGCTGAGAGAGATGCGTGCCGCGCGGCGTGAGCTGCAGGACCATCTTGTCAAGCAAGGCTGGCCCATTGTGTCGGGTGCCAAGCGAGCGGATGCGCTTAGAGCTGACTATCTGCTGATGGATCGCCAGATCGTTGTCCAGGGGCGGATGAAGACAGCGGACCGGATCGTGGAGAAGATGAGCCGGTTCAACGAGGCGCTTACGACGATGCTTGACCTTTGGGGCTTTCGCATCATCGTGTCCGCAGAAGGTTTCATCGATCGGTGCGTGCGCGATGTCGAAAACCTTTGGGCGACGCCGAGAAGTGAGGAGCTGCGGCTTCGTCATGGGACGCTGGAGTTCCCAGCCAAGCGGGACTACAGGCAGCAGGATCACGCGGGCGTTTCCGGCGCCACGTCTGATCGTTACGACGAAGCGGTTCACGTGAATCGGCGCCGACGCTCTGGGATCTGTGAGATACAGGTGATGTCTCACGGCCTGTTCGAGCGCGCATTTGTCTCGGCCGGATCGGACGAAGCACATCGCAAGTTCGCCCAGCGACGCCGTCAGTTGGTACATGGTGGTTCTCGTTGACGATCCCGGCCGTTGAGAGCCTGGCCTATGAACTGACGGAGCCCGAGATTCGATTCTTTCGGTCAGCGGGCTACGTTCGCAGCCGTGGGCTGCTGGACAAGGACCGCGTGTCGCGCCTACGGTGCTTGGTCGGGCGGGAGTTCGAGGACAAGATCGCGCCCTATCGGGTCAACCAGACAGGAGCGATCTGCCGCATTGATCGTGTCATCGATCGCGATCCGCTGTTCATGGACACGTTGCGTCTTGCCCCTGTTCTCGATCCGCTCCTGTCTCTTCTTGGCCCGAACGTCGAGCTGCTTCGATTTCGCCACAATCATGCGACGCTCAATCTTGCGGGCGACATCCCGTTTCGGCTTCATCGCGACATCCTGCAGTGGACGCGCGGGATCGTCACCGTGTTCATCTACTTGGAAGATGCAGGCATCGAAAATGGATGCACCCATGTCGTTCCTGGCACGCAGTACCTACCGTTCGCAGGAATGCCTCCGGATGGTGGCGGTGGCAACTGGGCTGATGACCATGACGAGTACCGATTCGTCAGTGCGCAGGCGTTGCCGGTGCCGATGAGAGCCGGCGGAGTGCTGTTCATAGACAGCTTGGCGTTTCACAGCGTGGGGGTCAACAGCACGGGGTCGAGCCGTATGAGCCTCACGTTCGCCTTTCAAAGCGTCGACGAGCTGACTCGCGTGCACGGCGATGAGCGTGTACTCGTGGCGGGGGAGCGCATGTACATGGGCAGCGACCGTAAAGTCGTGTCGGGGCTGCTCCGACTCGGTGACCTTGACGGAGTAGCTTCGCCTCCGCGGAGCTGAGGTTGCGCTGAGGACGTGTTCTGGCGCCGTGGTTAAGGCTCTAGTGCTGGCCGGCGGGGAGGGGTCACGGCTTAAGGGATCGCAAGATCCCGCGGTGCGCGGTGTGCCGAAGCCGCTAGTGCGCGTGAAGTTGAACGGGCGACACGACACGATGCTCGGACACACCCTGAAATCGCTCCGAAAGATCGGACTGCCCGACGTTTGGCTGCTCATCGCCGACGACGAAGGCAGCCGTTCGGAAGCCCTGGACATTGGACTGCAAGGCGAGCTGTCGGCTCGAAGCGCCGGGGTTGCGCTGCGCGTGTCGCGAGAGGGTACGCGGCGGGGAACGGCAGGAGCGGTGGCCCTGGCTCTTTCGAGGAGCTGCGCGGAAACCGTTGTGATTGTTCCGGTGGACACGGTATTCCCGTACGCTCGGCTGCAGCACTGCATCACGACTCATCGCGACGATCACAACGGGATCACCTGGCTGGTCACGAGCAAGTGGCATGAACGCGATCAGAATGCCGGCAGGGTCCTGCTCGACGCGTCCCGGAGAAGGGTCATCGCCGCATTGGAGGGGAAGCCCGTCCATTTGGACATGTCCGGGCAAGGGCTCGTTGCTGCTACCAGCGGTGGCGTGATGCTCGGCCAGCGGGAATTTCTTGCGGATCACCTAGCGACGTTTGCGGATGAAGAGAGGCCGTCGGGCCCCGCCGATCTGTATCGGGACTTCGTTCCGTGGCTGCTGATGCGGGGTATGGCAGTGCATGCGCTTGACCTCATGGAGCGCGTGGTCGACCTCGGCACGCCAGAGCGCATTGCGCCGTTCGTCGCGGTGTGAATCAGTCAGGCCCCTGCTTTCGTCCAAAAGCGACAGCGCTCGAGGGACACGCGCTGGTTCTCTTGGCACCCCAAACACCACCTCGCCACGCCTTGCTGTAGCCGGGCTGCTCTCAGAGGTCGGCTAACACCGCCTCGATACTGAACGCGGCATGATCCCGATCGTCCTCATCGTCCTCTTCGTCACCCTCTTCCTCACGTTCGGCGACCGCTCGCTCCTCCGCTGCCTCGTCGGCCTGCTCGATCCAGCGATTCAGGCGCGTTCGGACCTCTTCCAGGCCCTGAAGCGTCGTGCTGGCGTGACCGCTCGCCACCCGAGCGCCGAGCAGCGCTTTCGCCAGCTCAAGCCCCTGGTGTACGTCGTAGCTCGCCGAGACCACTTCTTCGTACTCCGGTTCCCAATATTCGTCGGCATCCTCATCCGTTTCGAGTGTCGTGCGGCCGCGATCCAGCACCTCCTCGAGATGTGCTCGCAGAATCAGTACGCGCTCGGTGAACGCTTCAGGCCACCCGATCTGACGCAGTGCTCGAGGCTCATTGCACGTGATGAGCGCGATCAGTTCCAATGATGTGGTGTGGCGGGCCGCGAGCCATGGTGACCACGGCTTCTGAAACTCCTCGAGGGCCGCAGAGACCGTGACGCCGAGTTGCGGGCCGGCGCGAAGCGGGTGGACCGCGACGGATAACTCGTAAAAGATCTCAAGCGCTAATTTGGGTAGGGGTTCTCCGCGTTCATCCCACTGCTCCTGCACCGCAGGCAGGAGCTCAAGAGCCGTTTCGTGCGCGTGGGTGTACTCGGCCTCGTTATGTGGGGCCGACACGACAGCGCCCAAGGCGGACAGCAGCTGATGATGCTCGGCGATCGAGAGTCGAGGGAGTAGCTCGAGCGCCCTAACGCGCAGCGCTGCCCAATCATCGGGCGCCGTGAGCAAGGGCAGTCGTCGCTCACCAGCGCGTCCCCGGAGATCGAAAGCGCCAGCTCAAGGCCAGCGATATCGCAGCGTCGTAGGAACCGGCGACGCTCGACGGGCCGCCGCATGAGGTGCTCAATGGCGACATCGCGGACGCTCGGGTGCACCCAATCCCAATGCATCCCTTGATCCGTCACTTTACGCACGGCGAATGAAGTGTTCCTCAAGACTGGCTCCGACCTCCTCGACCTCGAGATCCTGCCTGTCGCCCTGGAGACGGTGATACGCCGCTCGCACAGCTTCGAGGCTCAGATCATCGGGCGTATCAAGGAACGCGATGAGTAGATCCTGCTGGGCTGGATCTAGGTTTGCGAAAGATTTGTCCATTCCGGGCGTCGGCTCCGCGAGTTCCTCGCGGATGGCACGCCAGACTGCAACGCTGCGTGTCCCTTCTTCCGCAGCGAGCGCGCCAGCACGCTGTCGCACGAACCGCCGAACACGGAACGGCGTGAAGTGGTCGTGCTCGACGATTGTCCGCCCGTGCGCCCTCACTAACGCTCGAGCCTTGTCGTTTAGGTCGGCAGCGCGTGCGTGCCGGTACAGCATCATCGTTTTTTCGACGATGCTGAGATCGCTAGCTTTAACAAGTACCTTGGCTGGGTCCGGGAACGATTCGGCTTTCCCCTGCAGGTGCAGCTTCTGAAGCGCCTTCGCAAGCGGTGCCGATCGCGATGTCCATATCAGCCAATGGCGAGCGTCGACCCGCTGAAGAATCTCTGCCATGCGTGCGCCCCACTGCTCGGCGGTCTGCGGTCGATACTCGGTCGACCCAAAGGCGTCGTCCGCGACGAATATCTGGGGCCCGCCCAACCGGAATCCTCGTTCGAAGTCATCGGGACCCAAGCAGCTGATCACGTCCCATCCTTCGGCTGCCTGGGCCAGAGCAACCATTTTCGCGATTGATGTCTTGCCCATCTCCGGTGGCCCAGTGAGAACCGCGAACGAGTGCTTGCGTAGCACGTCGACGGTGCGGTGATGAGCGCGGGTTGGGACGAAAACTCCCGCGAGGTCGGCCGCGTCTGCGAGCAGCGCATCGGCGCGGTTGCGCAGATCACGGTTCACGACTTCGTCGAGCAGGCCGCTGAGGTCACGCAGCGACAGAATCTGGGGAAACGACAGGCGGAGGCCAGGGGCAGCGTTGATCATGACCTCCAGTTGCGGCTCATGTACGAGATGGATCTTCGACTTGCGGAGGAGATCGCCGAGGATTTTGGTTACCTCAGTACGACGCGACGGGCCCACGCGCACGTTAGTCATGATCACGTAGTGTCGCGGTGCTTCAAACTCGCTGTCTTCGTTCTCAAGTAGCCGGGCAATCCTGCGCGCCTCCGTGCGTAGAGCGGCCTTCAGTTGGGTGATCGCTCTGCGACCTAACTCCGCGGCTCCATCGACGAACTTTGCCTGGAACAAGAACGGCCCTGGCTCGTCACGCGTCGGATCGGGGAACCGCAGGGGACCCTCGGAGTACGCGTCGCGGCCGAGATCTTTCGATCCGCCCCAGACCTCAATTTGCAGACCGTAGGGGACGGTGAGCAGCGTCTGGCACAGTCGCTCGAACTGGAACCAGCCGAGAGTGTCTAGGCGGTAGTCGCTCATGTGGCGATCTTTCCACAGTCCGTCCTAGTCGAGAGCGTGGCCAGAGCGGGACGGAGCCCACGCGGTCGGTCGTTCTGAGGTGCGTCCTCGTGAGCGTCGCGGTCACCGATGCGCCCAGCGCGACGGAACAGGTACTGGTGCCGCAGGGGCGCAAGGATCAGAAGTCATCGGCGCGCGAGTGACTGCACGGCACAAGCGCTGCGCCGAACCGATGCGCCGACGACGTCGGGCGAGGTCTCGTCGGCGGCTACGCGCATCCTGTTCCTCTTCGCGCAACGCGGAAGAGCGATTCCTCGGGATCATCGGGCTGCTTATCCTCGCCCGAGGAGGGGAGCGGCGAGAGGGGGGCTTGACCGCGCGGCCATCAAATCCGATAATCAGATGATGGCCGAGATCAGTGCGACAGATGCCTCCAAGCGATTCGCCGATCTGCTCGACGCCGTCGAGCACCGCGGCGAGACCTTCACCGTCGTGCGGCGCGGCCGCGCCGTGGCTACCATCGCTCCCGCGCGAAGCGGCAGCGGAGCGGACCTACGGCGGATCCTCACCGAGCACCCGCCTGATGATCGCTGGGCTGACGACTTACGCGACCTGCGCCGCTTTGCCGGCGACGCCCAGGTCGCCGACCCGTGGAACGACTGATTCTCGATACCGGCGTGCTCGTGGCGCTTGAACGCCGTGGCGAGCTGCCCGACCACATCCTTCCCGAGGATGCCGACATCGCCATCGCCGCGATCACCGCCTCAGAACTGCTGGTCGGCGTCGAACTCGCCGACCAGCAACGCCACGCTGCACGCAAGGCCACCGTGGACGCCATCCTTGACACGTTCGACGTCCTCGCCTTCGACCTCGGCACTGCTCGCCACCACGCAGCACTCCTAGCCCACGCCCGCCGCGCCGGAAGGCCCCGGGGTGCGCACGACCTCCAGATCGCTGCGACTGCAAGTGCCAGCGGACGACTGCTCCTGACCACCGACCACAACGCCTTCGACGACCTCCCCGGCGTTTCCTACCGCCTCGCAACCCAAGACTGACCGCGCGGACGGCTCTCAAACGTTCCCGCGCAAACGCCGCGCCCCACGGCTCCAGCTCGCGCGATCCAGGCACCCGGCGAATCTGGCGCACCCATCCGTGCTGCTGCTTTCGCCCCAGACGAACAGCACCGGCTGGGTGATCCGCGCCAGCTCCGCCTCGGTCAGCACCCATCTGCGTCGCGCCCTACCCCCGATCTGCAGCGAGCTCCGAAAGATCGCTGCAGCGCCGGAACCGTACCCGGGGAGGCGTCTCGCGAGGTGGTAGGCCTCAACGATCTCGGGATGGTCCAGTAGCCGGGCATCCGTGCTCGCCATCATCTTTCCCGTCACCTCTGCACTTGGCGATGGCAGCGCGAGCATCAGCCTGCCGATGCCCGGCAGACCGCCGGGCTACTCATCGGGGCGAGCGCGCGCACCCGCTCGGGCGCATCGAGCGCGAGCCACATGCTCCACTGCCCGCCACCCGAGCTGCCGACGATTGGTACGGCCTCGAGCCCGAGGGCGTCGAGCAACGAGTTCAGCAGCGCGACGCCGTGGCCGCGCAGGTCGGCGCCCCGGTAGTCAAAACTCGCGCCGAGGCCGAAGTTGGGACGGTCAAGCACGATCAGGCGGCGCCCGGGCAGCTTTGCGAGCAGCGGCGCCCACGCCGCGGCGATTCCCCCGTCTCCCGCGACCAGGACTATCGGCTGGCCCTCCCCGCACTCCAACACGCGGACCCGGAAGGGCGACTCGGGCAACTTCACCGACCGCGTCGTCACGGCCAGGCCGTGTCGAGCGAAAACCCGCTGCTCGGCCTCGGCGAAGTGCTGCACGGCGTCACTCATACGTCGCTCGCGATCACACAGCGATGGCCGGTTGCCGAGCGTGACGATTTCGTCGAGCCCGCGGGGTCCCAGGCGTACTCGCGCACCCCACCGGCCATCGTCGATGCTCGGCGCCCCATGGCATCCCATTCTCGTGGCACCCCCTCGCGAAGTCCACTGTCCTGCCGACGCCTTCGACGGCGGGCGAGAAGGAGTCGCGTGAGGGCCACCCTGCCGCAACGGACGACGAGAGCAGCACAGCCCGAGCGGGCGCAGCGACCGTGCTCCTATTCGCGCATTCCGATGCTCTCGCCGGCGCGTTTGCGGCGCTTTCGCTTGTCGTCCGGAGCGGCAGACCTCACGAAGCGCTTTCTGAGTGCGAGGATCGTAGCGGCGAGGGCGGTGCGGTGGTCCTTCGTCCAGGGCGGGCCGAGGCGCTCCCGTGGGCGGTGCAGCACCTCGTCGGCGTGCCTGCCCAACAATGCGCTGGCCTCGGCCTCGATGGTCTTGGCGTTGTAGAAGCGCACCTGCCATCCTCGGGCCTCGGCGGCCCTGGCCAGGATTTGGCGGTACATGATCGCGTCGGCTCGAGCCTCGTAGGGCGCGCGCAACAGGACGGCGACGTCGGTCGGGAAGCCGGCTGGCAGAGTCCGAAGGTGTACTGACTCAAGCGGGCCCGGCAGCGCGGCGGCCAACTCGTCCAGTGACGCCGACGTCATCCGCGGCCGAGGCGCGCACGCGGGCGATGAGTTCCTCGACGTCGGTGAGACCAAGGCCGTGGCCCGGGTGGTGGACGGGTGCGTTGGGCAGCCCCGGTCCGAGCAGTTCGATCCGTCGTCGGTCGACCACCTCGTGACCGGGCGAGGCGGTGACCGCCACCGCCCAGCCGAGATGGTCGAAGATGCCCAGGCGTAGGCCCATGGTCAACCGTGGCGGAGAACGGTGACGGCTGAGTCGGCGCCGTCGTGCCCGGGCACGAGGTCCCAGGTGGCGAGGCGGTTCTCCGAGACTATGCCTGGCATGAAAGAGCAACGACGAAACGTCTGAATCGCATCCGCTTGGTCGTCAGCGACGCCGACGTGCGCGGCGCGACGTGCGTCGCGCACGCGCTGTTCGCGCTTGCTGAAACTACCCAGATCGTGTCGGCGCTCGACGACGCGCGCTCCGCCCGTCACGACTCGACATTCTCGCGTAAACGCACGGCCGGGTCTCCGATCAGTAGGACACCACGTCCCACAAGCCGGGTTCCGGGCTCTGACAATGCGTCCCTGGTGAGATCGGGGACGGCCGCATAGCTTGCGGCGACGTGATCGAGCAACGCCCTGTGTCAGGTCCCGCATCGGTGAGTCGACGCCGGTGTACCTCGCGCGCCTCGCACGCGCCTGCGCCGACGCCGGCCAACCCGACCGCGCCCGCGCCGGAGGCCGCAAAGCGCTCGCCATCGCCCGTGCCACCAAAGCACATGTCGCCACGCGCGAGCTCAAACAGCTCACCGCCACACTCGACGTCTGACCGAAATAGGCGCGGCGACGAAGGCGACACGCCGCGCGCAACCCAGCCTCCCGCTCGCCACGGCGCCGCGGTCCTCGATGACGTTCTTCGGTCCGGCGGCGGCCTGGTCGGCGTCTGCGTCGTGGAATCGCCGTAGCTCGGCGGGTAGTCTTGAAACAGTGAATCACGCGAGGTCGGCGAGATGATCGGCTATCAGCTGCGGCGGCTGCGGCGACTGCGGGGGCTGACGCAAGAGGAGTTGGCCGACCGCGCGAACGTGTCGCGAGACCTCGTAGCCAAGCTCGAGCAGGGCCGACGCCACACCGCTCGCATCACGTCCCTGACGAGCCTCGCGCGCGCGCTGGAAGTGGAGCTGTCGGACCTGGTCAAACGCGCGACGCCGGCGCTCGACGCCGAGGACGGCGACGCAGCGGGCTTGGTCTCCCTGCGCAACGCCCTGACCTGCCTCGCACCGGGTCTCGGCGCCACGGTCGCGCCCTCAGGACGCGCTCCTCGACGGCCCGCGGGCTTCGACGAGCTCGTGGCGGCCCTCGTTCATCGCGGTGCTGCGCCCCCTGTCGAGGCGCCGATCGATCTCGCGGCGTTGACACGGAGCGCCGCTTCGGCGAAGCGCAACCTGCAGGCATGCCGGTACGCGCTTACCGTCAGTGAGCTGGCGCGGCTGCTCTGCGTTTCCCCGATGCGAGCTCAAGAGCTCGACGGCGCCGGCGCGCTACGGCTCTGGGCACTCCGTGCTCACGCGTGCCAGACGGCCGCGGCAGTGCTCCTCAAGCTCGGCCACAACGGGATCGCGTTCATCGCCGCCACGCGTAGCATGGAGTCGGCTGAGCGCAGTCAGGATCCGCTCGTCATCGGTTCGAGCGCGCGCATCCTCGCGCATGCCTTCCTCAGCGGCGGTCATGCGCACGAGGCGAGGACGACCGCCGCGTCGGCGGCGGCCAGGCTCGGCGGCCTCGATCGCACGCATCAGCAGCGTTCGGTGCTCGGTTCGCTGCTGCTGCGGGGCGCTATGGCAGCCGCCCGCGATGGCGACCGCTGCGGTGCGCTCGCACTGCTCGACGAAGCCGATGCCATCGCCAGGTCCCTCGGCGAGGATCACAACTACCGCTGGACCGCCTTCGGCCCGACCAACGTCGTATTGCACCGCGTGCACGTCGCGGTCACCGTCGGCGATGCCGGGACCGCGCTTGAGCATGTGCGCCGCATCGACGCAAGCCGGCTGGCCGTCGTAGAACGCCGCGCGTGTCTGTACATCGATGCGGCTCGCGCGCTGGTCCAACTCGACAAGCATGCGCATGCGTGTCACATGCTGGCCGCAGCCGAGCGACTGGCCCCGGAGGAGCTGATCTCGCGAGCGTCGGTCCGGGCCCTGATCGGCGGCATGGCGCGCAGCGCTCCACGATCGGTGCAGCCCACCGTCCGCGCGCTGGCCGTCCGGGCCGGCGCCGACCTCTGACGTCGACGTCGTCGATGCGCGTCCTGTACGTCATCGCCTGCGGCGCCGGTGCCGCTCCCGAGGTCGGACGTCTCGTCGACCAAGCCCAGCAGCGCCACTGGGACGTTCACGTCATCGCCACGCCGGCCGCCACGGCCTTTCTCGACATCAGCACCCTGGAGGCCCAGACAGGCCACGACGTCCGCAGCGAGCACCGCCGGGCAGACGCCGACTCGGCCCGCTCGCTGCCGAAGGCCGACGCGATCATCGTCGCGCCCGCCACGTACAACACGATCAACAAATGGGCACTCGGCGTCAGCGACAACTACGCCCTCGGCATCCTCGCCGAATCAGTCGGACTCGGAATCCCGACCGTCGTGCTGCCCTTCGTCAACACCGCACTCGCGGCACATCCCGCGTTCCAGCACAGCATCGCCGTACTCCGAGACGCCCACGTCGCGGTCGTCCTAGGTCCGGGCGAGTTCGAGCCCCACCCACCGGGAACAGGCGCAGACCGCCTCGACTCCTTCCCGTGGCACCGCGCCCTCGACCGCGCAGACGCGCTCCTCAGAACATCACCGCCAGCCGCACCGGGCCGACCTACGCCAGACGAGACATCCCCAAACTGATTGGGACCGCTTCCGTATCGGAGAAGCTCAAGGCGAGCTTCCACCCGATCGGCCGTCGCCACCGTCGAGAGCCGCGCGCCAGCGCCGGAGTTGAGTGTTCAGCGCCGCCGCAACTCGCGGATGCACACCGCCCATAGGCGTGATCGCAGCAGACACCTGCGCTTGGCGGCCGGAAAGGCCGGGGTAGCACGCTTGTAGCGCACGATTGACAAGCGAGCTGACGGGAGGCGCCAGATGCAGGAGATCCTGCCAGGCCTGTGGCACTGGACCACGTTTCACGAGGGAATCGGCGCCCGCGTCAGCTCCTATTACGTCGAGCCGGCCGGCGCGCTGATCGACCCCCGCGTGCCCGACGAGGGGCTGGACGCCTTCGCCGGGCACGCGCGTCCGCAACAGGTCGTGCTGACGAGTGGCCTGCACGCGCGCCACGCCGACCGGTTCGCCGACGCGTTCGGATGCGTGATCCGCGCGTCGCGTGAGGCGCTCGAGCGGCTGGCGGGCAGCCTCGACGCGGAGCCGTACACCGATGGTGACGAGATCGCGTCGGGTATGACGGCCATCCAGATCGGCAAGCTGTGCCCCGACGAATACGCGCTGCACATCTCGGTCGCCGAGGGCGCGATCGCGTTCGCAGACGGCCTGATCGGCTACGGCGACGCGATCGGCTTCGTCCCGGACACGCTCATGGGCGACGATCCCGCCACGGTCAAGGACGGTCTCAAGGACGCGTTTGGCGGTCTGCTGACCCGCGACTTCGATCATCTGCTCTTCGCCCACGGCGAGCCGCTGATCGGCGGCGGCAAGGCCGTGCTGCGCGACTTCCTGAAGTGGCCGGTCGGACACGAGGACTACGGTCAGGTCGTCTGACGCTAACCCCGGCAGCGTCTTCGCGCAGGCTGCCGGAGCGCTCGTCGTCAACTGCGCCCAGGGCGGCGGCAAGGACGTCTGGGTGCTGCCGGACTGAGCTGTCAGCCGCCGAGCAGGCCCTGCAGGCGCCCGGTGAGCGCCCGCACCGCGCCGGCGAGATCCTCGCCGGGCGCCAGGTGCAGTCGCAGCTTCTCCGCCTTGCGGCCGCGGGCGCGCAGCGTCTGCAGGTCGCCGAACGCCTGCGCGTTCTTCAGCACGCGGAAGGAGTACGGCTGGCCCAGGATCTCCAGATCCTCGGGCCCGTCGTGGACGAGCACGAGGAAGCGCCCGCTCGGCGGGCCGCCCTTGTGCAGTTGCCCGGTCGAGTGCAGGTAGCGTGGCCCGTAGCCGAACGTCGTCGCCGCGTTGGTCGCGTCGCGGATGCTGCGACGCAGCTCCGCGACAGCGGCGTCGACCTCGTCGCTGGGCGCCATGAAGCCCAGCAGCACCACGTAGTCGCCGGTCCTCGCCTCGCCGATCAGCGCGCGCAGCGCGTCGTCGCCGGCGTCCTCGGGCTCGTGCAGCTCGCCGCCACCGCTGATGTCGCGGAGGATGTCGGCGGTCATGTCCTTCGCCGCCTGGACGTCGGGCTGATCGAACGGGTTGATCCCCAGCGCCCAGCCCGCAACCGCGGTCGCGAACTCGGCGAAGAAGAAGATCCGGCCGAGGTCGCCCGGGCCGCCGGCCGACAGCGTGACCGTCGGCTGGCCGGCGTCCGCGAGCGCCTTGACCTGCTCGTCGAGCGCCTCGTTGGGCGCATCCATGTCGCGGAGGTAGCAGAACACGCGATCGTCGCCGTAGACCTCCGGCGCAGCCACGGGCTCGGCGGTCACCGGCACGGCGCCCTTGCCCTGCTTGCCCAGCGACTCGGCGACGAGCTGCTCGACCCACAGCCCGAACGAGACGATCGGATCGTCGACGATGAACGTCAGCTTGTCGCGGCCCTGCAGCGCGAGCGCTCCGAGCGAGACGCCGAGCCACAGCCCGCTGTTGCCCTCCGACGTGGAGCCGACCGAGCAGGCCTCGGCGGCCACACCCGCGCCCGCCAGCAGCGAGTCGAGGTCGATCCCCATGAGCGCCGCCGGCACGAGCCCGAAGTACGTCAGCGCGCTGTAGCGCCCGCCGACGTCGGGATCGTTGAGGAACGTGCGCCGGAAGTCGCGCTCGCCGGCGAGCGCCTCCAGCGACGAGCCGGGGTCGGTGATCGCGACGTATTGCTCGCCGTGCGGTCGCAGCGACCAGAAGTGCTCGAACAGCGAGATCGTCTCGATCGTGCCGCCGGACTTCGTCGACACGACGAACAGCGTGTGCTCGAGATCGAGCCCGCGCTCGTGGGCCAGCACGGCCTCCGGGTCGGTCGAGTCGAGCACGTGCAGGCGCAGGCGGTCGTGCAGCACCTCGCCGAAGGAGCGGCGCAGCACCTCGGGCGCGAGGCTCGAGCCGCCCATCCCGAGCAGCAGCGTGTCGGTGTAGCCCGCCTCGGCGGCCTCGCGGGCGAAGGCCTCGAGGTCGTCGATCTGCTCGCCATAGGTCTCGTGCGCGTTCAGCCAGCCGAGCCGGTCGGCGACCTCGGGCTGGCTCGCAGGGCCCCAGAGCGTCTCGTCCTTGGACCAGAGCCGGCGGGTCACGCGCTGCTCGTCCGCACGCGCGACGAGCTCGGCGATCATCGGCTCCAGCTCGTCGGGCAGCGAGGAGTCGATCGTCGCGGGCCGGCCGGTGAAGATCGCCTCGCGCTTGGCCTCGATGCCGGCCAGCAGCTTCTCCATCGGCGTGACGAACGCGTCGATCCCCTCGCGCAGCAGCTGGTCGGTGACGTCGTCCATGTCGATGCCCGCCTCGGCGAGCGCCTCGAGCACCGGGGCCGGGTCCTCGCGCACGGTCTCGCCGCGCACCTCGAGCCGCTCGGCGCAGGCCAGCAGCGTCTGCATCGGCATCGTGTTGACGGTGTCGGGGCCGACGAGCTCCTCGACGTACTTCGTCTCCTTGTACGTGGGGTTCTTCACGCCGGTCGAGGCCCACAGCGGGCGCTGGACGTGGGCACCGGCGGCGAGCAGGTCGGCGAAGCGCTCGCCGCGGAAGATCTGCTCGAAGCGCCGGTAGGCGGCGCGCGCGTTGGCGACGGCGGCCTGGCCCTCCAGGTCGCTGCGGTCCGCGGCCTCCAGGCGCTTGTCCACCTCGGAGTCCACACGCGAGACGAAGAACGACGCGACTGAGCGCACGTCGAGGTCCTTGCCCTCGGCGCGGCGGCGTTCGAGGCCCGTGATGTACGCCTCCGCGACCGTCGTATAGGCCTCGACGGAGAACAGCAGCGTGACGTTGACGTTGATGCCCTCGTAGATCGCCTGCTCGATCGCCGGCAGGCCCTCGGACGTGCCCGGGATCTTGATCATCGCGTTGGGACGGTCCACGCGGCTCCAGTACTCGCGGGCCTGCGCGATCGTGCGGTCCGAGTCGAACGCGAGGTCGGGGTCGACCTCCAGCGAGACGTAGCCGTCGTAGCCGTCGAGGTCGTCGAAGACCGAGCGCAGCACGTCGGCGGCCTCCTGGACGTCCTGGATCGCGATGTCCTGGTAGATCGCGCGCGCCAGCGCGCCGTCGCGGGCGAGCTGCTCGATCTGCTCGTCGTAGTCGGGCGAGCCGAGGATCGCCTTCTCGAAGATCGCCGGGTTGGAGGTGACGCCGCGCAGGCAGTCCTCCTCGACCATCCGGCGCAGCTCGCCGGCCTGGGTGAGCGAGCGGCGGATCTGGTCCAGCCACGGGCTCGTCCCCATGGCCGCCAGCGCCGACAGTCGCGGGTTGATGTTCACCGCTTGGCTCACCAGCTTGCCTCCATTCCGTGACGTTCCATCTCAAGAACCTTTGCGAGGCGACGGACATGGCGCTCCTCGCCGCTGAACTGCGCCGCGCAGAAGGCCGCCGTCAGCTCGGCTGCAATCGCGGGCCCGATCACCCTCGCGCCGAGGCACAGGACGTTGCAGTCGTCGTGGCTGACGCACTGCGCCGCCGTGTAGTGATCGTGGCACACGCTGGCGCGGATACCCGCAAGCTTGCTGGCAGCGACGGAGACACCCGCGCCCGAGCCGCAGACGAGGATCCCGCGATCGACCTGGCCGGTTGCGATGGCGCGGCCCATGTCCAGCGCGCCGTCGGGATAGTCGTCGTGGCAGCCGAGGTCCACGAGCTCGTGGCCGGCATCCGTGACCGCCTGTGACACCGTCTCGCGCAGCGACACGCCGGCGTGGTCGATGGCGACCGCGATCCTCAACGCACGGTCGCCTCGCTCGCGACGTCCTCGAGCTCGGATTCGAGCTCCTGGCCTGCCAGCAGCGCCGCGCCACGGACGCCGGCCAGCGGCCCGTAGCGCGCGCGGCGGATCTCCGTGCGCGTGCCGACGCCGGGCAGCAGGTAGCGAGCCGCCTCCTCGCGTGCGGGCTCGAGCAGGAGCTCGCCGGCCGCCGACACCCCGCCGCCGACCACGACGAGCTCGGGGTCGAAGGTGTTGATCGCGTTGGCGATGCCGATGCCGAGCCGCCGGCCGAGCAGCTCGATCGCCGCGCGCGCTCCCTCGTGGCCGTCGCGCGCCGCGTCGATGACGCCGCCGGGGGTCACGCCGTACTCGCGGGCGATCTCGTTGAGCGAGCTGCCCGAGGCCAGCGACTCCAGCGAGCCGGGCTGGGGGTAGTCGGGGGAGTGCGGGAACGGCGCGCGGCGCAGGTCCGCGCCGACGAGCGTGTGGCCGATCTCCGCGGCCGCGCCGGTCGCGCCGCGGTAGACGCGCCCGCCGATGACGATCCCGCCGCCGACGCCGGTGCCGACGGTGAACATCACGAGGTGTCGCGCGACGAGAGCTCCGTCGTCGTCGTAGGCCTCGGCGAGCGCCGCGCACGTCGCGTCGTTGTCGACGAAGACGGGCACGCCGAGCTGCTCGCGCAGCACCTCGCGCAGCGCGACGTCCTGCAGCGGGATGTTCACCGAGTAGCGGATCCGGCCGGTCGTCCAGTCGACAACGGACGGGATCGCGACGCCGACCGCGGCGACGTCGCCCGCCGCCCGCACCGCTCCGACGAGCTGCGCGACGAGCGCGTCGGCGCTGCTCGTGTCCGTCGGCTGGAGCACCGGCTCGAGCAGCCTCGTGCCGTCGAGCAGCGCCACCGCGATCTTGGTGCCGCCGACGTCCACGCCGATGAGCTGTCGTGTCATGTGCCCTCAAGCTACCGAGTGTCCTCGCGCGGCCCGCACCGGGTAGCTTGCCGCGCGTGACCGATCCCGGCTCGACCTTCCTCAAGCTCGCCGGATCGCTGGACTATCCGCTGTTCATCGTCACGGCAACCGACGGTCAGCGGCGTGAAGGTTGTGTGATCGGGTTTGCCACGCAGAGCAGCTTCGACCCGCCGCGCTTCCTCGCCTGCCTGTCGCGTGAGAACCGCACCTACCGCCTGGCGCTGGGCGTTCAGGCGCTCGCCGTGCACCTCGTGCCACGCTCGCAGGCGGCGCTCGTCAAGCTCTTCGGCGGCGAGACCGGCGACGAGATCGACAAGTTCGAGCGCTGCGAGTGGCACGAGGGACCGCGCGGGCTGCCGCTCCTCGACGGCTGTCCGAGCTGGCTGGTGGGGGAGATCCTCGCGCGCCACGACCTCGGCGACCACGTCGGATTCCTGCTGGCACCGTCGGAGGTGCGCTACGAGCCGAGCGACGAGGAAATCGTGTACTTCCAGGAGGTCAAGGACGAGATCGAGCCCGGACACCCTGCCACGTGACGACACCGGCGCGCAACGAGCCGCCCGTCGCGCTGCGGCGGCTGCTGCCAGAGGCCGCCGAGCTGACGGCCGAGGAGCTCGTCGCCGAGCTGCGCCCGTGGCAGCTGGCGACGGCGCAGCGCCCGCACGTCGCCGTGAACATGGTCCACACGATCGACGGCCGCGCGGCGGTCGACGGGCGCACCGCGCCGATCTCGAGCGTGGCCGACCGCCAGCTCTTCCATGCGCTGCGCACGCGCGTTGATGCGGTTCTCGTCGGGGGCGGCACGCTGCGCGTCGAGCGCTACGGGCGGATCGTGCGCGATGCCGCCCGCCGCGAGCAGCGCCGTCGGGCGGGGCTGCAGCCCGACCCGCTGGCGATCGTCGTCAGCGGCTCGCTAAAGCTGCCCGCCGACCTGCCGCTGCTCCAGGATCCCGACTCGCGCGTCGTCGTCATCACAGCGTCGCAGCGCTCGATCGAGGGCGTGGCAGCCGACGTGCAGTACATGCGCTTTCCCGACGGCGTCAACCTGGCGGCAGCGCTCGGTCGCCTGCGCCAGGACAACCGCGTGCGCTCGATCCTCTGTGAGGGCGGGCCGCACCTCAACGCGTCGCTCGCCGCCGACGGGCTGATCGACGAGCTGTTTCTCACGACGTTCCCGCAGCTGGCCGGCGGCGCGGGCGCGCTGACGATCATGGACGACGCCCGACTCGTCGCGCCCGTCGCGCTGTCGCTGCTGTCGCTCTGCGAGCACGGCGGCGAGCTGTTCGCGCGCTACGCGCTGCAGCCTGCGACCAACTAACCGGTCGCCGGCGCGCAGCGCACGACGTTGAGGTCGAGGATCTTGCCTTCGACCGAGACGAAGGCCAGCCGCGCCCGACCGGGCCGCAGCTCGATGCGCAGCGCGCCGTAGGTCCGCGACGCGCCGAACGCCAGGCGCGGGGGGCTGTCGGCCAGGCGATACGGCCCGTGGCCGCCGGCGCCCGACACGTACTGCGTGATCCCGTCGATGGGGTCGAAGCGCTGCATGTTGTGGTCGTGGCCGTTGACGACGAGCCTCGCGCGGCCGCGCAGGGTGTGCCACAGCGGCGCGACGTCGCGCGCGTCGCCGTGCTCGCCGGCGTTGAAGCGCGGGCGGTGCCAGAACGCCAGCCGGCACGTGCCCGGTCGCGCCACCCGCGCGCGCAGCCAGCGCACCTGGGCCGAGCGCGGGCCGTGCGGCGCCTCGGAGTTCAGGCTCAGCAGCTGCCACCCGGCGACGCGGAAGTCGTAGTAGGCGGGCGGCGGCTCGCCGAACACGCGCGCCCAGTAGGGCTCGTAGCCGTCGCGGCGCTGCGGCCACTCGTGGTTTCCCGGCGTCGGCGCGGTCCTCGCCGCGAAGTCGCCGTAGACCGGGTCATAGCGCTGGCGGTAGTCCGTCTCGGTGCCGTCGCCGCGCAGCAGGCTCAGCAGCCCCGCGCCGTAGACGTCGCCGAGGTAGAGCACCCGGTCAAAGCGCTTGCGCCGCATGCGCGTCACCACCTGCTGCGCGCGGACGCTGCCGTCGGCGCCGTCGCCGAGCGCCCAGACCAGCGCGCGCTGCGGCGGACCCGACGGCACGAAGGCGCCGCTCGGAGCGCGGATCGGCGGATCTGTGCGCCAGGGCTGCCAGACCCAGGCCGCGGCGGCAAGCCCGGCGGCGCCGATCAGGAGGAGCAGGGATCGCACGGATCCCGATTCGAGGACCATGCGAGCATTCTGCGGCGTACGATCGCTCGATGCAGCGCGAGCCCCTCGACGGAATCGGTGCTGCCGACGAGCATCTCGGACGCCACGTGCCGCTGCCGGCGCTGGCGCTGCCGCTGGCACGCTGGGTCGAGGTCGTCGCGAGCGGGCCGGGCGCGGTGCAGGTGGAGTGGAACTTCGACGTCTCGCGGCCGCAGTCGCCGGGCCGCCTGACGCTCTACGCCGGCGTCGAGCCGCCGCCCGAGCGCGGGCTGCCCGAACCGGTCGCGGCCGGCCGCTACGCCTACCGCAACGCGCCGCTGGCGGAGGCCGCGCCCGAGTTCAGGCCCGTCCAGGAGCTTGCGTGGGAACACGAGGGCCTGCACCTGCGCCTGACCGGTCAGGGCCCGTGGGTGATGACGCAGCTCGTCGCGCTGGCGGACTCGGTCAGCTGACGCTGGCGGACTCGGTCAGCTGACGCTGGCGGACTCGGTCAGCTGACGCTGGCGGACCGCTCAGCTCATCGTCCAGCACCGGCGCCGCGGCGGCGGCCAGCGATTACATTCAGCCCTGGCATGGATCGCCTCAAGGCCCACGAGCTCGTCGCGTTGCTCGGCGGCCTGTTGCTCGGGGCGTGCCTGTTCGCCAACTGGTACTCCGTCGTCAGCCCGCTCGCACGGCTGGCCGGGAGCACCGGCGTCGGGACCCACAGCGGCTGGGAGGCGCACGCGATCCTGCGCTGGGTGCTGCTCGTCATGGCGATCGCGCCGTTCGTCCTCGCCTACATCGTCGCGCGCGATCATCAGCTGACGTGGGCGCCCGGCGAGCTGACGGCGGTCCTGTCGATCGTCGCGTTCGGGCTGCTGCTCTACGTCGGCGTCATCGACCGCCCGGGCGAGCCAGCGGGGCAGATCGAGCTGTCGTGGGGCTGGTACGTCGCGCTGCTCGGAGCGGCCCTCATGCTGGCCGGCTCGGCGCTGCGCAGCGGGGAGACCGCGCGCCGGCGCAAGCCGCCGGGCACGATCTGAGGTTCGCGGCGCGCCCTGAAACCATCCGCGCGCAGCGGGGTACTACGTGACGTTCCGTACAAACCGTCGCGTCAATAAAGGAGGCGTGATGGATCTCCTCAAGCGGCTCGATCCAGTCTGGATCGCCCTGCTCATCGTCGGTGGCCTGAACTGGGCCATCCTCGCGCTGTTCGACACGAACGTCGTGACCGAGATCTTCGGCACCGGCACAGCGGCTGACGTCCTGTACGTCCTGGTCGGTGTCGCTGCGCTGATGTTCGTCCCGCGCCTGCTGGAGGGCATGCACCTCGGCGGGCGCCACACCCACCCGCGCGGAGCGTAGTCGCGCATCCGCACGGTGCGTCCCGGTCGCCGGTTCGGCGACCGGGCGCGCGGTGCGCGGGGAGCCCGCGTGTAGTGGCGGGGCTGCGCCGCTCAGGCGGTGCTTGGCTGGCGCTGCTCGCGCGCCGGCGGGTCCGGCACCGCGTCGACATCGTCGGGCGCGCCGTAGCGGCCGACGACCGAGCGCGCGAGGTCGAGCTTGGCGAGCGAGCGCAGGAAGCCGTGCGTGACGATCACGTGGATCCGCGACTGCGTCGCCACGTACAGCCAGCGCGCGACCGAGCTCGCCAGCGCCGGATAGAAGTTCGCGACCTCGACCTCGACATGCGCACGCGCGGTCTCGTCGTCCACCCGGCCGCAGCGTTCGACCTCGATCTGCAGGTAGCCGTCGCTGTTGTGGCCTGCGCGCGAGACGAGCACGCCGCTGGCGATGCGCCAGCGGACGATGCCGCGCGTGGCGTCCATGCGGTACTCCGGCGCGTGGAATCGCAGCAGCACGAACGGGCGCGTCAGCAGCACGACCGCGCGCTCGTCCTCGTCGTACTTGACGCGGATCAGCCCGAGCGTGCAGCGCGACAGAAAGCGCCAGTACGTCCGCGCCAGCCGCTCAAGGTGCATCGGCGACCAGATCTCCTCCAGCGCCGCCGCGGGCAGCATCAGGTCGGCCGCCTGGACGGAGCGCACGGCGCCCTGCGCGTCCATCGTCGTGTGGTCCTCCGGGCTGACGAGGATCGCGCGCGCGATCGGCCCGGCGCGGTGCAGCAGCCGCCGCAGCCCGGCGAACCACGCCAGCGCGAGCGCGGCGGCGGCGGCGATCCCGGCGGCGACGTACACCATGTCGTCACACGGTACCCCGCGACATGCGCTGCGCTACACGCCTTGGGTTATGGTCGCGCCATGTCACTCCAGCGAGCCACCGCACCCGACCCGCATGACCTGCTGCCGGCGGCGCCGTCGTTCTCCGTCGAGAGCGACGACGTCCAGGACGGCGCACCGCAACCGCCCAAGCACGCCCATCCGAGCGCGGGCGGGGAGAACGTCTCGCCGCACCTGCGCTGGTCGGGCTTCCCCGAGAAGACCAAGAGCTTCGCGGTCACGTGCTTCGATCCCGACGCGCCGACCGGCAGCGGCTTCTGGCACTGGTCGGTGTTCAACATCCCGGCCGACGTGACCGAGCTCGCGACCGGCGCGAGCCCCGACGGGCTGCCCGCGGGCGCGGTCGAGGTGCGCAACGACTACGGCGAACTCGGCTACGGCGGTGCCGCGCCTCCCGCCGGCGACGTCGCCCACCGCTACGTCTACACGGTGTTCGCCGTCGGGGTCGAGCGACTCGACATCCCGCAGGAGGCGTCGCCGGCGTACGTCGGCTTCAACCTGACGTTCAACACGCTTGCGCGCGCGGCGATCAGGCCGACGTTCCAGGTCGAGGAGTAGCGACAGCTAGGAGGCGGGCGCGGGTGCCGGCGGGGCGCGCACGTAGCCGATCTCGCCCGCGCCGGTGAAGCCGAGCGCGTCGGCGGTGGCCTGTGTGAGATCCCACGAGTAGTCGCCGTTGAACGGGCCGCGGTCGATGACCGGGACGACGATCTCGCGCCCGGCATACATGATCGCCACCGGCGTGCCGCAGGGCAGGCGCTTGTGCGCGACCCCGTGCAGGTCGGGGGTGAGCGTCTGGCCGCAGGCGGTCTGCTTGCCGAAGAAGCCGGGTCCGTAGAAGGTCGCCTGCGCCGGGCGGTAGACGTTGACGCTGACGATCGGTGGCGGCACCGAGACGGCGCTGCGCTGGAAGCGGACGGGGATCACGCGCAGGCTGATGCGCCCGCTGCGATCGGCGCGCCAGCCGACGGCGAAGCGCTCGCTCGTGCGCACCCTGGTGCGGGCGACGTTGCGCCAGCCGCGGCGGGCGTCGAGGCGCTGGAGGACCACCTCACGGCGCGCGCCGCCGGGCACCGTCCCGCGCGCCACGACGTTGGTGCCGACGATCGCGATCGGGCTGACGACGAGCGCGGGCGTGCCCGGTACGCCGTAGCCGCTGCCGCCGGTCGTCACCGGAACGACCGTGGGCATCGCCGCTCCGCCCGTCTGTGACTGTGCCCGCGCGACGTCCGCGCAGGCCGTGACAGCCAGGCAGAGCACAGCGGCGAATATCGCGCGATCGCGTCGGAGCGTGGGCATGTTCGTGCTGGTGGCGGCCTACGGGGTGAGCTGACGGGCTCGCGCTTTCCACGCGCTACAGCCCCGTGAAGCAGGCCGATTCGCCCCGGCGATCCGCTGTCCGGCGGATCGCAATGGTTCCCCCGCTCCCCGGACGCTGGCGCCCGGGAACTCGGCAGACGCGCCGCAGGGTACACCGTTTATCCGAACGTCGCCGTGTGGTCGACGCGTGCGGCGCCGGCTACGGCTTCGGCAGCCGGTCGATCATCGACTGCAGCGTCTGGCGGCCGACCGTCAGCCCGATCTGCGCGAGCTCGGCGATCGCCTGGATCGTCGTGCCGAGCAGGTCCGCCGTGCCCGAGCCGGCGGAGTCGCGGCCGCGCGCGGCCGGCACCGCGTAGCCCGCGGGTGGAACCTTGCGGCGGGGCGCCGCGCCGGAGGACCTGGGCGCCTTCGGCGCCGCGCCGGACCGCGTGGTCTCGGCAACCGCGGTCACGTCGGCCGCTACCTTCGCGGCGGCGTTCACGGCGGGCTTCGCCTTGCGGGCCGCCGGTGCCTTGGCAGCGCGTGCCGTGGCGGGCTTCGCCTTGCGGGCCGCCGGTGCCTTGGCAGCGCGTGCCATGGCGGGCTTCGCCTTGCGGGCCGCCGGTGCCTTGGCAGCGCGTGCCGTGGCGGGCGTCGCCTTGCGTCCCGCCGGTGCCTTCGCCGCGCGCGTCGTGGCGGGCTTCGCGCTGCGCGCGGCCGACGTGGTCTTCGCCGCAGGCGCACGGCGCTGCGACGCGCTCGCGCCGTTCTTCGCGTCGGCGCGGTCGCCGCGCTTGGCGCTGCGCCGCACCGGCCGCGACCGCGGTAGGCTCGTCAACACCTCGCGGTCTGAGTCTCGTCGGTCGGCCACGTGCGCATGATGTCACGCGGTTTGCGTCCGGTCGCAATCCGGGAAACAAAAACCATGCCGCCACACGCGGCAGGTCTCGACGAGTCGTCCATACGAGGAGAAGTGCCGTGCCGCGCACGCTAGAGTTGCGGGTCTAGGTTGGGCGAGGTACTGCTCCAGGAAGACCTCCCCCGGCCCTCCATCCAGAATGGTGCGCGGGCCGATGCGGGTCCACGCACGATGCGAAAGCGAATGCAATGTCCGTAGCCGAACTGCAGGAACTCGAAGAGATCAAGGGTCTCGTCGCGAAAGGTCAGCTGACCGGGGTACTCACGTACGCCGAGATCGCCGGCGCTGTCGCGGAGATCGATCTCGACGAATCCGACATCGAGGAGCTGCACGGCTACCTGGAGCGGTCGGAGATCGAGCTCGTCGAGGAGATCGATCCGGCGGTCCAGGCGGCCAATGCGGTCGAGCGCGCGCCCGACAAGCGCCGTGCGCGCAAGAAGGCGACGATCGACCTCAAGCCGGACATGACGACCGACTCCCTTCAGCTGTTCCTGAAGGACATCGGCAAGGTCCGGCTGCTGACCGCGCAGGAGGAGGTCGACCTCGCCAAGCGCATCGAGCGCGGTGACCTCGACGCCAAGCAGAAGATGGTCGAGTCCAACCTGCGCCTCGTCGTCTCGATCGCCAAGAACTACCGCAACCAGGGGCTGCCGTTCCTGGACCTCATCCAGGAGGGCACGCTCGGCCTCGTCCGCGCGGCGGAGAAGTTCGACTACCGCAAGGGCTTCAAGTTCTCCACCTACGCGACCTGGTGGATTCGTCAGGCGATCGCCCGCGCCCTCGCCGACAAGGCGCGCACGATCCGCATCCCGGTCCACGTCGTCGAGAAGCTCAACAAGATCGGACGCGCCGAACGCAAGCTCGTCACCGAGCTCGGTCGCGAGCCGACCCCGGAGGAGATCGCCGAGGTCACCGGCATCGACCCCGAGGAGGTCGACTCG
>Ga0136615_10000239_pt1 | contig 24554 bp, 19 predicted proteins | sample AntDrymUQ2882206_2_FD_106647 | JGI IMG/M metagenome (GOLD analysis project Ga0136615, IMG submission 106647) | Polar desert sand microbial communities from Dry Valleys, Antarctica - metaG UQ288 (22.06) | ecosystem: Environmental > Terrestrial > Soil > Desert | place: Antarctica: Dry Valley... | reverse complement strand
CGGGACTCTCCAGGAAGGCCATCCCAGCCGCGCCGACCATGATGACCGCCGCCGTGAGCGCCATCACGAACCCCAGCCGGCGCCTGCCGAACGTGCGTGCCAGGGCAGCCATCCCGCGGTTCAGCGAGGTCAGCACGCGCAGCAGACCGATGGAGCGGATGGAACGAGCGGCCCGCAGCACCCGCAGCACCCGCAGCGCCCGAAAGACACGCAATGCCGGCAGCAGCAGCGCGAGGACGGTCAGCCAGTTGCGTCGAAGATAGCCCAGGCGATCGGGAGCGATGATGATGTCCAGCACGAAGTCCGCGATGAAGATCGCCCAGATCCCGAGTACCACACGCTCCAGCCGCGCGTCGCCGCCACCGACCAGCTCGACCACCAGCAGGAGTAGCCAGACGAAGGCCAGGATGTCGAGCGGACGGGCCAGCAGCCGGTCGATGGTGCGCAGCAGGCGCCACCGCTCGGTGCGCAGGACTGCTATGGGCTTGAGCGCCCCGACCTCGAGCCGAGGTCACGCGGACCTGAGGGGGTGAACCGGCGGCGGAAGATGAGCCTCAAGAGGCCGATGCGCACGCGCCGATACGCCGCACGCAGCTGCTCCAGCATGGCCGGGTCGGGCGACCGTTGCGCGTAGGTCGTCTCCACCTTGGCGCGGGCCACGACGTTCAGCTCGTTGCGCACCCCTGGCAGCAGCTCGCTGAGGCTGCCTGCGTACTCGTATGCCGTCTGTGTCGGCTTGGGACCGTGACCGAAGCGCCCGGCCAGCCGAGCCATGCCCCGATAGGCGAGATCCGGCTCGGGCGCGGGCATGCGACGGAGCCGGGCCATGAGCACGAGCAGCGCCACCATGACCAGGATGACGCCGATGGCCAGCGCGGCGAGCGGTCCTGGGTCGCCGGTCGGTGTCTGCGGCAGACCGCCCTCACCCTCTGTCGCATCGGGCGGCGTGGGGCCGCCCAGGGCGTCGTCGTCACGGGGATCCGGAAAGTCGAAACGCGGCGTGGGGCGCGGGCCGTCAGGACCGGTGCTGGATCCCGGCGTCGGCTCACCAGGCGGCAGGCGCGTGGGCTCCTGGCCATTCTCAAAGTTGCCCGGCGTGGGATCGAAGCGGATCCAGCCGTGATCCGGGAAGTACACCTCCACCCAGGCGTGGGCCGCGCTCCGAGGGACCTCCCAGCTGCCATCGCTCGACTCGCGACCGGGCAGGAAGCCGAAGGCCATGCGCGCCGGGATCTGCTGGGTGCGCAAGAGCATCACCATCGCCGTGGCGAAGTACTCGCAGTAGCCGCGCCGCGAGGTCAGGAAGCAGTCGACGATCTTCTCTCGGCCGCACAGACCGAGCACGTTCGTCTGGTACTGGAAGCCGCCGTCGCGGTAGAGGAATCGCTGGACGGCCTCGGCCACGTGATAAGGATCGCGGCGGTCGACCGGCAGCTGCGAGACGATGCGATCGGCCGTGTCATAGGTCAGCTGCCCGATGGAGTCGGGACGGATCTCCACGAAGCGGAGCGTCCAGGCGGGGTACTCCACCCCGGCCGCCGCCAGCTCCGCAGCGGTGATCGCCTCACCCTCCTCTGCGTCCGCATCGGGTACCAGCGCTGTGACGGTGAAGCTTTCGCCCGGATCGACGGCATCCCGCAGGTCGATGGCCGCCAGCGGACCGCCGGGCTCGTTCGTGAGGACCTCCGCGTCGCGGTCGAGGGTCAGCGGCGTCTCGGGCGAGACGATGGTGCTTCCCGCCAGGTCGACGGAAGTCACCGTGAGCGTCACGCGACGCCGGCCCTGCTCGTCCAGGACCGAGTCGTAGCTTTCCGCCAGCAGCTCCGTCCCGGCGGGCACGTCGAGCCGTGAGCGGCCCAGCTGCTGCCAGGTGAAGCCGTCGAAATGGTCGTAGACCGCGCCGCGCCAGTAGTGACCTTGCCCATCGCTGGAGGTGGCCCGGAACACGACCTCCGGCGAGGATTCCCAGATTCCCCGGATGGTCTGGCTAGTGCTGAACAGGCCGCTCGGGCCGCGTGACGGACCGGTGACGCCGCCCACCCAGCGATTCACCTCCGCGCTGATGGTCAGCAGATGGTCATCGGCATTGCGCCAGGCGTTGGCCAGCGGCGCCGAGCTGGCCGTGGCAGCCAGCACGATGGACCCGGACAGCGTGAGCAGCACGAAAACCAGACCGCCGCGCATGAACAACCCCGAGACGTAGCCGGCATCGCCGATCCGGCGCCGCCGCCAGCCATCGCGCTGGGTGAGGAGGTTCAGGCGCACCACCAACAGCATCGCGGCGGCGCTGAAGATGATCAGGTGCGCGTACTGGAAGCGGATGGTGATGGACATGTTGATGAGCAGCGCCAGTCCCGCCGCGACGACGGCCGGCATGGCCCGACCGCGGCGGAAGATGTTGAAGGCTGCGAACTGGCCGATGGCCCAGATGAGCGTGCCCAGCAAGAGCAGGAACACGGATGTCTCCGCGGAGCGGATGCCCAGCACGACGAGGTCGGTATAGAAGATCACCGTGGACTCGCCAAGCGCTCGCAGACGGTCCACCAGGTCCGGCGCGGATGAGACCGACTCGCTCACCGCCAACAGCAGGTAGGCCGAGCCGAGGACCGCCCCGATCGCGTGTGCCAGCACGGTCCGCAGCCGGGACTTGGCCAGGAGGAACCCGGTCAGAGCGGCCAGTAGCACGCCGAAGGGCAGGAAACCGGTCTGCCGTCCGTCGCTTGGGCCGAAGCCGGCCCAGTTGGCATCGTCCACGGCCAGAGCCAAGGTCACCAGCATGAGCATCAGCAGTGCCAGCGACGACCAGCCCTCGCGCGGTGAGCGCACGGTATCGGGTTCGTCCAGCTCGTCCGCGCTGGCGCGCTGATCGAACGGCGTCACGGGGCCACTCATCGGCCGATGCGTCCGGCGGCACCCGGCTGTGCCGACACTATCTGCGTACCCAGCGGCTTGGCCGGAGAGATCACGTACGTGGGCAGATCATGCTCGGCCAGCGCATAGCGCAAAGCACGGGCCTCCCGCGCGTGGGCGTCGTGCTCATCTTGGCCCACGCCCGGAAGGCCACGCAGCCTTCGCGTGTGCTGCTCGTGCGCGACTGGATCGATGACGAAGACCGCGGCGCTTATCCCGCGCCGTCGCTGGGTGGTGAGGGGTCGGATCCAGTCACGATCCAGAGAAGGCGTGACGATCACCGCGGTCATACCCCGGCGCAGGCGGGCAAGGCCCAGCATGAGGATCTCGCGCAGCGGCACGGAGCCGTCGTCTTCCACCGCCGCCAGCAGCTGGAGCAGCTTCTGCTGCTGACGCGGGCCACGGTCGGCCGGCAGGACGGCCTGCCTGGTGCCCGCCGCCGTGAAGCCCAGGGCGCGGTTCTCCGTGAGGGCGCGGGAGCCGATCGAGGCAGCGACGCGAACCGCCGTCTCGATGGTGGCACCGTCGCCCAGGCCGGTGTGGTGGACGACGTCGAGGTCGAGGAAGATCCAAACGTCGGCTGTCTGCTCGAGATCGAACTCCTTGACCTGGAGCTCCTGCTGGCGCGCGCTGCTCTTCCAGTGGATGCGGTTGAAGGAGTCGCCGGGCGCGTACGGCCGCACGGAGGTCACCATCGCTGTCGTCTGGAGCGTCCGCTCGGGGCTGGCCTGGCTCCCCTCCAGGGTGGAGGGCGGCAGGCGCCAGCGCGGCAGCGTCTCGACCGCCGGGTAGACCATCACGGTGGCCGGGGAGCCGACCGAGGCGAAAGACTCGAACAAGCCGAACGGATCGCCCGTGCGGATGATCATCGGCTCGATGCGGAAGTGGCCGCGCCGCGTGAGCGGCACGCGTGCCACCCAGGACCGTTCGGACCTGGAGCCGAGGGCCAGGGCCCGACCGGGCAGCGGCACCGGCAGGCCAGTGGGGTTGTGCACCTCCAGCCAGGGCTTGGGCAGGCGGCTGGTGTTGCGCACTGTATAGGTGGCACGCAGCGTGTCACCCACCTGGGCGTGGGGCCGGTCCAGGATGTAGCCGGCCTCCAGGTCGGCCATGCCGAAGCGCGTCAGCACGTACGCTCCGCCCACCACCAGGATGCCCAGGTAGACCAGGAAGAACAGGAAGTCGGCCCCGGTGGAGAAGGCAGCCACCACGAGGGATATCGCCAGAGCGAGGAACTGGAGCCGGCGCAGCATGAGGGTCGCTCTTGCTCGGGGCTGACGTTCGTGCTCAGACCGCTCGGGCGGCGCGGGGCTCCGCCGGCGTGATACGAGACTCGATGGGTATGGTCCCCAGCAGCTCGCGCACCAGGGTCCCCGGGTCGACGTCGCGGATGGTGGCGGATGTCTTGATGATCAGGCGATGCGCTAGGGCGGGCCCAGCGAGTGCCTTGATGTCATCCGGGATCACGTAGTCCCGACCACTCAGGGCAGCCAGGGCCTGACCCGCCCGGTAGAGCGCCAGTGAACCGCGTGGCGAGGCGCCCAGGTAGATGTCCGGATGCGATCGGGTGGCGCCCACGAGACGCACGATGTAGTCGCTGATGGTGGGATCGACGTAGACCTGGCGGATGCCGGTCTGCATCTCGCGCAGCTCCTCGACCGAGGCTACCTCGCCTACATCCTCGAGGGGATGCTCACGCTTCTGCTCGTCGAGGATCACGATCTCCTCCAGGGGCTGGGGGTAGCCCAGGCGGATGCGCAGCATGAAGCGGTCAAGCTGGGCCTCGGGCAGCGCGAAGGTGCCCTCGTACTCGATGGGGTTCTGCGTGGCGATGACCAGGAATGGCTCAGGCATGGGGTAGGTCACGCCGTCCACCGTCATGTGGCGCTCTTCCATCGACTCCAGCAAGGCCGACTGGGTCTTCGGGGTGGCCCGGTTGATCTCGTCCGCCAGCACGATCTGGGCCATGATCGGCCCCGGGCGGAACTCGAACTCCTGGGTCTTCTGGTTGTAGATCGACAGACCCGTGACGTCCGTCGGCAGCAGGTCGGGCGTGAACTGGATGCGCCGGAAGCTACAGCCCAGGCTGCGCGCGATGGCCTTGGCCAGCACGGTCTTACCGGTTCCGGGCACGTCCTCGATGAGCAGATGGCCCTGACAAAGCAGCGCCACGAGCGCCAAGCGGACCTCGTGGTGCTTGCCCACGATGACGCGCTCCACGTTGGCGGCGACCTTCTCGCCGGACTCCTGGATCTTGGACACTGTGCTGATCCCTCGCTGGCGTACCTGAGTGTCCATCGCTGGGTCCCCCTGGGCTCGTGACGCAGCGTCGGTCGCAGGATGGTACGCCGGAAGTCCCGATGCGGTTCGTCATGGGTCGGGAGCGACGATCGCGGCCACGGCCACGGGCGCGAACCTATCGCTAGTCAGCGATCTCCAGGTAGAGCGACATGAGGTCGCCGCCCAGAGGCACGGCCACCTCGGAGCCGGAGCCCGCCCGCTCGACGATGACCGCGATGGCGATCCGCGGCTGCTCGGCTGGTGCGAAGCCGATGAACCACGAGTGGGGACGCCCTGCCGCCAGCTGAGCACTGCCACTCTTGCCGGCCGTGGTCACGCCAGCCACCTTGGCGCCGCCCGCGTAGAACTGGCCATACTCGCCCTCGACGGCCTGCACCATGGCCTGCGTGATGGCGGCGGCATCAGCGGCGCTCATGACGGTGCGCAGCTCGCTGGGCCCAACGTCGCGCACTCGGCCACTCTGCGACTCCAGCCGGTCCACAAGGTGGGGCCGCATCAGGACCCCGTCGTTGGCGACGCAGGCCGCCACCATGGCCATCTGGAGCGGCGTGACCAGGATCTCGCCCTGGCCATACGCCGCATTGGCCAGCTCCACGCGATCGGTGAAGCCCGACAGCGGCCCGTCGCCACTCGTCACCTGGCTGGCGGTCGTGGGCAGATCGAAGTCCAGCGCCGAGCCGAAGCCGAAGCGCTGCGCGCTGGCCAGCAACTCGTCCGCGCCAGTGTCCAGAGCCGCGTGGGCGAACCAGATGTTGCTTGAGACCTCGGTGGCCTCGTAGAAGTCCAGCGGGTGGTCCCTCTGGAAGGATCTGGCCGAGTCATTGATGGTGAAGCCCTCGATCCGAAAGCCGGTGTCGTACTCCTCGTCCGTGGGATATGTCGTGGCCGGGTCGATGGCGCCCGAGCCGAGGGCCGCCGTCGCGGTCACGATCTTGAACACGGAACCGGGCACGAAGCGCCCCTGCGTAGCGCGATTGAGCAGCGGCGTGGACCGGTCGCCGCGCAGCGACTCCAGGTACTCGCCACCGCTGGCGGGGTCGACCAGTCGGTTCGCATCGAAGGTCGGGTTGGAGACCAGCGCCAGGACGCGTCCGGTGGCGGGCTCGATGGCCACCACCGAGCCGCGGTCGCCGCCCAGCGCCGCCGCGGCAGCGGCCTGCAGGCGCACGTCCACGGAAAGGTGCAGGTCGCTCGGGTCGTACGGGTCGGACAGGAACTTGCGCATCATGTCGCCGCCGGGGCCGAGTGGCTTCAGGCCGGTCAGCTCGGCATCGAAAGCGCGCTCCAGGCCGGCCGTACCGAAGCGTAGGCTCTGGTAGCCGAGCACGGGAGCCATGGCAGGATATGGGTAGCGGCGCAGGCGCTGGCCGTCGGCCCCTCGGTCGTTGAAGGCGACTGTCTCGCCGCTGGCGTCGAAGATGCGGCCACGCGGCGCGTTACGGGCGGCCGACTGCACCAGGGGATTGCCCGGCTCGCTCGAGAGTGCCTGGGCCTGCACCACCTGCCAGTAGCCGAGGCCGGCGCCGATGCCACCGAAAAGGAGTGCGAGGGCCAGTCCCACCCGCAGCAGGGCCGATCCGATGCTTGGTGGCCCGCCCGCGCCGCCGGCACCATTGCCGCTCACGACGCCTCCACCGCCGCTCACGCGGGTGACCTGGCGGGCAGCCGGAAGCGTCTGCCGGCGGAGGGCGGCTGAGGAGGCTCCACGCCCCGGTCGCTGAGCGCCAGCAGCAGGCCGATGATGATCGCGTTGGCCAGGAGCGATGAGCCGCCGTAGGAGACGAAAGGCAGGGTGATGCCGGTCAGCGGCACCAGCTTGAGGTTGCCGCCGATGATCAGGGCGGCCTGGATCACGATGACGAGGGTGAGCCCGGTGGCGAGGAGGGCCCGAAAGTCGTCCGCGGCACGCGCCGCGATGCGCAGCCCCCGCTCAGCGATGACGGCATACAGCGCCACGATGGCCAGTGCCCCGAGCATGCCCAGCTCTTCGCCCAGGGCGGCGTACACGAAGTCGGTATGGACGGCCGGGAGATCGCCCGGCGTGTCGCCCACCGCGGGCAGACCTGCCCCCAGGCCCGTCCCTAACACGCCGCCCCGCCCGAAGGCATAGAGCGCGTGGATGACCTGGAAGCCAGAGCCCAGCGGATCGGCCCAGGGATCGAGCCAGATGTCCACCCGAACGCGGACATGGGGAAAGAGCTGGTAGAGGACGGTTGCGCCGGCCAGGAACATGGCCATGCCCAGGATCACATAGGCGAAGCGGCGGGTGGCCACGTAGAGCAGGGTCAGGAAGACCGTGAAGAAGAGCAGCGCCGCGCCCAGATCGCGCTGCACGATGACGATCCCCAGGGCCACACCCCACATCGCCAGCATGGGCAGCAGGTACGGCACGGGCGGCAGTGAGAGCGGCCCGATCTTCGTGCTGGTGCGCGCGAGCAACGTCCGATTCTCCGCCAGGTACCCAGCCAGGAAGACGACCAGGATGACCTTCAGCAGCTCCGAGGGCTGCCCCGCGATGGGTCCGATCTGAAGGGAGAGCCGCGGCCCGGTGGGGTCCGAGCTGGCGGGCGGCAGGATGAACACCAGCAGCAGCAGCCCGATGCCTGCCGCCGCCCAGGTGTACTTGTACTCACGCAGCCAGTTGTCATTGCGGACGGCGATGGCCAGGATGGCGAGCACGGCGAGCGCGACGGACAGCCACAGCAGTTGGAGGGGCGCCAAGCCAAGCTCAAGCCCGCCCAGCGACAGACCGGCCGAGCCCTGAGGCAGCCGCGCCATGAGCAGCAACGAAAGCGAGCCGAGCAACCCCGTGACCGGCAGCAGGACCTGATCCATGCGCCGGCCGGTCAGCACGAAGGCCAGGTGGACGGCGAAGAGGATGGCCATGTAGATGGCGGGGATGGAAACGTCGCCGAAGGTCATCTGCCCGGCCTGCTGGGAAGCGAGGCTTGCCCAGCCGGTGAACAGTGTGACGCCGGTCAATGCCAGCAACATCGTTTCCTGGTGTCGGAAGCGCGGGCGGATCCCCACACGATGGAGTGCCGCGATCACCCTGGCACCCGCTCCAGGCGGAGCCGCACCTGACCCAGCTGCAGCTCATCGCCGTACCCCAGCGGCGCCACGCCTGTCATACGCTGGCCGTTTACGTACGTGCCGTTAGTGCTCCCCCGATCCTCGAGGTACCACGCTCGACCCCGAAAGGTGAGCACCGCGTGCTCCGCGGACACGAACGAGTCCTCGACCGTGATGGAGTTGTTGACGTCGCGGCCCAGCGAGGTGATGGCGTCGAGCGGGATCGACGATCCGGCCGGCGGTCGGCCCTCCGGGGAGGCCACCACGACCAGCCGACCAAGGGAGCGACCTGAGGTCGTCACCGTGGCACGCAGGTCGCGCCACAGGACGCGCAGGAGGGCGGCAAAGAAGAGATAGAGCAGGATCACGAAGGCGATGCGGACGATCCAGAGCGTCAGCGTGAAGGCGTCCATCAGCGACCCGAAGGCTAGCGGTCAGGATGGATCGTGAGGGTCGTGTTGCCCAGCCGAACGACGTCGCCGCTGCCCAGCGCGATCTCGCTCACCGGCGAACCGTTCACGAAGGATCCGTTGGTGCTATTCCCGTCGGTGTAGATGAGCGCTCCCTGTCGCGTCGTGAAGGCGCCGTGATGCCGCGAGACCCGTTCGTCAGCCAGCACGATGTCGTTGTCCGGACCGCGACCCACCCGCAGCGTCCCGCCACGGAAGACCACTCGCTGCGGCGGCCGACCGGGACCGGCGATCTCCACGATGGCGGCCGGCGCTGGCATGGCCGCCACCTGGTAGGCCACCGTGGCACTCGACTCGAAGCGCCGGCCCGGCGACGAAGCGTTCGGCTGGCCGAGCGGCGGGTGGCTCGGCTGACCCGGCGGGGGGCCTGGCATGGGCTGACCGGGCGGCCCGAAAGCGGCAGCCGAGAGTGTCGCCGGGTCCAGCACGTCGGCCATCACGGTGATCTCGCCGGCGCGGACTTCGTCGGTGGCGTCTAGCCAGATCCGCGGCCGGGCCAGCAGCGTGTAGCCACGTTGTCGTGCCCGCAGCAGCAGCGCCTCGGACAGATCAGCTTCGAGCGTCGAGCGATAACCCTCGAAGTGGCCGAAGTCGCGCGGGTTGAGCGCGATGCGGTACCGGTCGGGGACATAGGTGCGGTCGTGACTGATGCGCCGCTCGGATTCCATCGCACGCTCCAGCCGCCGCTGGAGCTGGACCGGCTGGAGGCGGGGATGGAAGAGGCGCGTCGCCGGCCGTTCGAAGAGCCGTTCGAAGAACCGCTCGATCGCCACGAGGGGACGAGACATCGTGCGCGCGACTGTAGCAGAGGTCACCCAGCGCTCCGGCCTCGCGGTCCGGGCGGGCGCGGGGGACGATGGTCTCAGGGTGGCAGTACCGTTCTCCCACGCGACGCGACAGCGGAAGGCCCCTAGCCTCGCGGTACGCCCCGGTGCGGTGCGGTTGGAGGTGGTTCGCGGCCCATGATCGAGACGGTCACCGAGTCATTCTGTGAGCGGTGCGGGACGCGCTATGAGTTCCCGGTGCCGGTCGTCGACAAGAAACGACGGCGCTGGTCTCGACGTGCTCCTCGGCGGGCGAGACGGAGCTGAGGCGAAGCCTCTCGCCACGGCCCTCGATCCGTTCTAACCGTCTTCCGCTTCTGCCTGGAGTGCCGTCAGTACACCTGTCCGCCCTGTTGGAATGAAGAGGCCGGCTTCTGTGCCAGCTGCGTGCCCTTCCCCGACGCTCCGCCGGAAGTTCTACCGCAGATACCGGCGTCGAGCGCCGAGCCCGTGGTGGAGCGTCAGCCATCGGGCCTGATGCCTGGCCGACCGTCGACCTCGCCGAGAGCCCTGTTCCGACCGTGGTCGGCCTACCGGAGCTTCCGGAGCTTCCGGAGCCGCCTGAGCTGCCTGAGGTGCCACCCGACGGGGTCGCGGTGGTCGAGCCCCAGCCGGAGATGGTCGAGCCAGAGCCGGAGCCGGTCGCGGTGGTCGAGCCTGACCCGGAGCCCCAGCCGGAGGTGGTCGCTCCGCGACCGACACCGACACCCACGCCGGCGTGGAACATCACCGCTCCCGACGGCTACACCTCCCGGCCGCCGGTCGCCTGGCCGCCCCGTGCCGGCGCTGCGGCATCGCCCAGAGCTGAGAGCGGCTACGTCAGGCCGGATCAAGGGTCGGCCGCGTGACCTTTCGCCGCGCTCGATCGCGACGGATGCGTGCCCAGCCGGCGCCATAGAGGAGCATCTCGAAGACCAGTCGCAGCCACACGAGCGCACCGAATACCGTCGCCAGCAGCCCGAGGCCGGATAGCCTGCCCACCAGGAACGGGGCCAGCACGCTGAATAGCGCCGTCAGGAGGCCGATGCCCGTGCCGGCCAGGAGAGCCGGCAGCAGCGCGGCGCGGAATGGCGGGGCCGCGGTGGGCACCACGAGGTAGGTGAACAGGACCACCAGGATGAAGACGCCGATCATGAGGATGGTGCTGAGCAGCCGCACCGATTCGATGCCCTCGGGGACCATCAGCACGGCATCAAGCAGCGAGACCACGCTGGTGGCCGTCACGGCGGCCAGGGCGGCGCCGACCAGCCCGAACACGGCCACCACGCCGCGGATGCGCTGGGTCACCACGCTGCGCGGTGCGCCGCCCGGGAAGAGACGCCGCATAGCTTCGTCCAACGACCCGTAGAAGCCGCTGGCGCCCCACGCGACTCCCACGATGCCCACCACCGAGAACGCACCTCGACCAGCCACCAATTGGCCCAGGACAGCGTCAGCCAGGTCCGCGATTGCCGGCACCCGGTCGACCAGCGACTCCACGATCTCCTGCGCCCGGGCCGGGTCGCCGACGAAGAAGCCCAGCAGTCCGACCATGAAGAGCAGCGCCGGGATGATGGCGAACAACGCGTTGAAGGCCAGGCCGGCCGCCAGCAACCCTCCGCTCGACTCACCCACCGCGGCCGTCACGGCCTGCACCTCAGCGACACGGCGATCTCTCAACACGCGCCGCTTCAGGACTCCCAGGCGATCGCCCAGACTCAGCGTCGGTGGCTCGCTCGGCGTCCCCGGCGTCGGAGCGTCGCTCATTCGGTCGGGGCTTGGCGGCAGCGGCAATTCAGTCGCCCGGACGAGAGCTGGTCGACCCCTTATCGGTGGTCCTTCCAGAGGGTCCCTTGGCCCTGGCAGGGGCGGGCGTGTCCTTCAGCGGAGGCTTGGCTGACGTACCGTCTGCCGGCGCGGGCGCGCCGGATCGACCTGTCTCCGCATCGGTCCCCGGCCGCGCCGGTGTGGCCCCCTTGGCACCATCCGAGTCGGCGGACGACCGGTCTGAGGGCGACCCGTCCGAGGGCGATCCGTCCGGGAGCGTCCCGTCGGAGCCGCTCTGGTCTGAAACGGGCCTGGCGGCTGCGCGCGCGGCGTCCTTCTTGGCCCAGCCCGAGCCCTTGAAGACCACCGCCGCCGCGGAGATGGCCTTGCGCAGCCGCCCACCACAGGCCTCGCATGTCCGGGGCCCCTCGGCATGGATGCCATGGAGGACATCGATGCGCCGTGCGCAGGAGCCGCAAACGTACTCGTAGGTAGGCACGGCTCCCTTCAGCCCCGAACCATCCGCATGCCGCAGCGGGGACAGTAGAAGGCCCGTTCGTGCGCGGACGCGAAGCCGCAGTGAGCGCAGATCAGCCCACCTGATCCGCCGCTGGGAACCGGCCGCTCGGACGGCGTGAAGCCCACGGCATGCTGTGAGGCCAGGACGTTCGCCAGGAGGCTGGCCAGGATCTTCTGCGCGGTACGATCCGTGTCGCCCCGCACCCCGCTCGTATCGATCCCACCGCTGAGCAGCGCTACAGCCACCGTTTCGAAGGCCGGATCGACCGCGTCGACGGACTCGAGCACGACCAGGGCGTGTCGGGCCACGGGGCTGCGCTCCTGATTGGCGTTGATCCACTGCATCGCCTGCTCGGACTTCTGGATGACCGGCGCGGCTTCGGCGAAGTCGAGCTCCAACGGCTCGACCACCTCGATCGCCGAACGAGCGAGCCCCAGCAGCATGTTGGGCAGCTCATCCAGCGCGTTGGGTCCGGCCGCCATGCGCACGCCCTGGCTCGTCCTGGCCCGGTACGTCAGCTTGAGCTCATGCTCCTCAGCCTCGATGTCCTCCGGCAGGAGTGCCGGCGCCATCTCGGCACTGGCTTGCGACTTGTCACCTCGGCGTTTCAGGAAGTCAAGGGGCACCGGCCTCACCTTCGTGATCGATCGCGCGGGAACGGCACCCGCCCAGGGCATCCTACCTTGTCGCGTCGCCCGATCAGGCCCTCAACCGGGCGCGCAGCCGCTCCACGCGCTCGACCAGATAGGTGAGTCGCTCGCGGGCACCCTCCACCACGACGGCCGGCGCGCGCTCGACGAAGCGCCGATCGGCCAGGCGCGATCCCGTCTCCGCCAGCATCCGCTCGGCCTCGACGAGCTCCTTGGACAGCCGCTCACGTTCCCGAGCCGGATCAGAGCCGCCTCGCGGGATGCGGGCCTCGCCGTGGCTGCCCAGCACCGTCAGCGCGCCTTCCAGCTGCTCCAGCTCGATGCGGTCGCTCACCAGCTGCGGTCGCACCCGCGCCAGGCGCTCCACGGCGCTCGCCAGGGTGCCGTAGGCAGCCAGGGTGTCCGGATCGATGATGTGCAGCAGCGCGGGCAGCCACGCTCCGGCCTCGATGCCGGCTTCGGCGCGAGCGTTACGGATGCCACTTACCAATCCGATCAGCCCCGCCACGCCCCGCGCCTGCGCTTCGTCGGCGAGCGCCTTCTCCCGGCCCGCGTCCGGCCAGCGGGCCACCATGAGCAGATCCGGTTCGCCCGGCAGACGCGGCAGGCGGCCCCAGATCTCCTCGGTGAGGTGCGGCATGATCGGGTGGAGCAACCGGACATAGCGGTCCAGGACCCAGGTGAGGACGGCCCACGTCGCTGCCTTTCGGGCGGGGTCTTCCTCGGCGAGGCGCACCTTGGCAAGCTCCAGGTACCAGTCGCAGTACTCGTTCCAGATGGCGTCGTGCAACAGGCGCGCTGCCTCACCGAAGGCGAACGTGGTGTACGCCTCCTCCACGTCCTCCACCGTCCGGGCACATCGCGCCAGGATCCAGTGCTCGGCGGGACCCAGGTGTCCACCTACCGGCAGGTCGAGCGGGCCGTCAGGCATGCCCTCCGGACGCGAGCCGAGCACGAATCGGGCCGCGTTCCAGAGCTTGTTGCCAAAGTTCCGGGCACCCTCCAGTTGGCTCCGACCAAGTCGCTGATCGGCCCCCGGGCCGCTGCCGTGCACCAGGGCAAAACGGAGAGCGTCAGCGCCCAGCTCGTCGATGATATCCAGCGGGTCGACGCCGTTGCCCCTGGTCTTGGACATCTTCTTCCCGTACGGGTCGCGCACCAGGCCGCCCAGGAGGACCGTCTCGAACGGCGCCCGGGTCGTCAGCCACTCACCCAGCATCATCATGCGGGCCACCCAGAAGAACAGGATCTCGTAGGCCGTCTCCATGACTGTGCCCGGGTAGTAGCGGCGCAGGTCCTCTGTCGCCTCGGGCCAGCCGAGCGTGGAGAACGGCCACAAGCCACTGCTGAACCAGGTGTCGAAGATGTCCTCGTCCTGACGCAGCTCGTCGGCGGGGCGACCGCAGATGGCGCAGGCCTCCGGTCCTTCCGCCTTCTCGCTCACCGTGATGTGGCCGTCGAGGCAGTACCAGGCCGGGATGCGGTGTCCCCACCAGAGCTGCCGGCTCACGTTCCAATCGCGGATGTTCTCCAGCCAGTCGAAGAACACCTTCTCGTAGCGCTGCGGCACGATGCGCGTCCTGCCGCTGCGGACCGCGGCCATGGCCCGCTCGGCCATGGGCTTGACGCTGATGAACCACTGGACCTTGATACGCGGCTCCACGATATCGTCCGAGCGCTGGCAGCGTCCGATGACCATCTCGTGCGGAATGGCGACGACGAGGTCGCCCATCGTCTCCAGCTCGGCCACGATGCGCCGGCGAGCGGCCATGCCCGTCAGCCCGGCGAAGGAAGCTCCCGAGCCGTTGATGGACCCGTCGTCCTCCATCACGTCGATGATGGGCAGGTCGTGCCGCTGGGCTGTCTCCAGATCGGCCTGGTCGTGGCCGGGGGTGATCTTCACGGCACCCGTGCCGAAGTCGCGCTCCACCGCCTGGTCCGCGATGAGGGGCACGATCCGATCGACGAAGGGTATGCGCACACGCCGACCGACGAGGTGCCGGTAGCGTTCGTCATCAGGATGCACGGCCACGGCCGTATCACCCAGGATCGTCTCGGGGCGCGTGGTCGCTACGGTGATCGTCTCCGGGTCGCCGGACGCTGCCTCGCCGGACGTCGCCCCAGCGCCCGCCTCTGGCACGAGGTGATAGCGCACCGACCAGAGCGTGCCGGTCTCCGGCGTGGCGATCACTTCCAGGTCCGAGAGGCTGGTCTGGCAGCCGGGGCACCAGTTGATGAGCTTCTCGCCGCGGTACGCCAGACCGTCGTCATGAAGCTGCTTGAAGCTCGTGCGCACCGCCTGCGCAGAGCCGTCATCCATCGTGAAGCGCTCGCGCGACCAGTCCGCGGAGAGTCCCAGGCGACGATGCTGATCGCTGATGACGCTCCGCGTCTCCTCCATGAAGCGCCACATCCGCTCGAGGTAGCGCTTCCTGCCGAGCGACTGACGGGTCTCGCCTTCAGCGGCGATCACGCTGTCCAGCACGTACTGGGCGGCGATGGAGGCATGGTCCACGCCGGGCAGCCAGAGGGTCGGTCGGCACTGCATCCGAGCGCGTCGGGTCATCAGGTCCTCGACCGTCCCGCGCGCCGCGTGGCCCAGGTGCAGGGCGCCAGTTACGTTGGGCGGCGGCTGGATGATGACGAAGGGCGGCTTGGTCTGATCCGCCCGTGAGCCGACACCGTCGGGCGCGAAGACGTCGGCGGCCAGCCAGCGCGCATAGACGCGCGGCTCGATCTCCGCGGGCCGGTAGGCCTTGGGCATCTCGGTCGCGTCGCTGTCCGTCCCGGGCTGCTGCTCGTTCATCGTGTCATCCCTTGGAATCGAAAGCCCCGCTCGTCCAGCGGACGAACGGGGTCGTGGTACCACCTGCTGGTTCGGCTCTCGAAGAAGGGGCCGCACATCGCGGTCCCGATGGTAGACGAGAGCCCTCGTGGCGCGATACCGGACGCCGGACCGCTGCGGCTCGCGAGCGACCTTCGCATCCGTCGTGCCGGCGCGGGCTTGCAGCCTGTGACCCGCGCTCTCTGCCGGCCGGTGCGGACGCTACTCCTCTCGGTCGTCGCCGTAGGCCGCCGAGTCTACCGCACAATGGGCCGAAGGAGAACCCCATCCACCCGCCCGGAGCTGCCGACCATGTGCTTCGCCTACGACTCGCGCCCTCCCCTCCCGCCCATGGCCGGTGCGGCGGTGGACGGCCGGGACCTCGAGCTGGTCGCTGACGATGGCAACCGCTTCGCAGCCCTCGGAGCCATGGCCCCCGCGCCCACCGCAGCCGGCATGGTGATCCTGCCGGATGTCCGGGGACTTCATCGCTACTACGAGGAGCTGGCCCTCCGCCTGGCGGAGGCCGGCGTCGACGCAGTAGCCATCGATCTCTTCGGGCGGACGGCCGGAGTGGGGAAGCGTGAGGAAGGCTTTGACCATGCGGCGCATGTCGCGCAGACGACCTGGGCGGGGTTGCGCGCCGACACGCAAGCCGGCGCGTCATGGCTGCGGAACGAGCGTGGGGTCCCGACGCTCTTCGTCATGGGCTTCTGCTTCGGTGGCCGGCTCGCCTTCCTGTCGGCTGCCGAACCGGAACTTGGGGTGACCGGCGTGATCGGCTTCTACGGGGTGCCGGTCGGCCCGCCGCGCAACGACATACCCGCACCGATCGACCTGGTCGACCGGATGCGCAGCCCCGTGCTGGGGCTCTTCGGAGGCGCGGATCGGGCCATACCCCCCGAAGCGGTGGCCAGCTTCGAGGAGGCACTCACGAGGGCCGGCGTCGACCATGAGCTGGTGATCTATCCCGACGCGTCGCACTCGTTCTTCGACCGCAAGCACGAGGAATACGCGGAGGAATCCGCCGATGCCTGGCGACGCGTGCTGGACTTCGTGCATACCCAATCGAATGAGGCTGGCTGACGGGCGGGTCGCTCGATCATCTCTCTCAATGTCCTCCGTTACCCTTCGACCGCTGGGTCCGCGCGCGACAGGAACCAGATGCCGCGGAGCGGACCCTCCGGTCGACGGAGCCAACTGCGCACTTCGCGGCCGCGGGCGGGGTAGATGCTGCCAAGAGTGGCGTGGTGTCGGGCGACCAGGCGACGAATGGTCAGGTCGTCAGGCACCATCAGCAGCCTGGAGACCGTCGTCGGGCGCCATCCGAACCGAGCCATACCGAGTCCAGGCGCAAGTCGTTCCTTGACATCGAGTCGCCGGTTGGTGTCCTCCAACGACCCCAGGGACGCCTTGACCTCGATCACGAGGAGCGAACGTGTGTCGAGATGATCCGCGAGCACGTCGACGGCCGTAAGCCAGCGGCGCACGGTGAGGTCGCGAGGCATCGGGCACGACATCGATCAAGGTAGATCACCGTCTCTCCGATGTGCTCGTCATCGGTCAAACGGGCACCATGAGGCCACAGTTCGGGGAAGAACGCCAGGACCGGTCGTTTCGGGCACCGCGCAGCCGCGTATCATGACATCGAGGACTTTCCGCGGCCCCGCGGCCCCGTGATGCCCCTCTGTCGGGTTGCAGTCCCAACCACGTGACTTCTGTCCGGAACGCCGCACGACCCGACCGCTCGCCGGGGTGCTACGCGCCACGCTCCAGCAGCTCGCCGTAGTTGGTCTCGTCGACGCCGCGGTCGATCTCTGCCTTGGTCAACAGAAGCGGCACGCGCCCTTCGCGGATCGTCTCCTCGGTGATGATGCACTTGCGTACGTCGGTGCGCTCGGGGATGTCGTACATCACGTCGAGCAGGGACTCCTCCACGATGGAGCGCAGCGCTCGTGCCCCGGTCTTGCGCCCCAGCGCCAGTTCCGCCGCGGCCTCGATGGCTCCCGGCGTGAAGACGAGGTCGACCTTGTCCAGTTGCAGGAACTTCTGGAACTGACGCGTGACCGCGTTCTTCGGCTCGGTGAGGACCAGCATCAGGTCGTCGCGGGACAGCGCGGAGAGGGTCACCGTCACGGGCAGCCGGCCGACGAATTCGGGGATCAGGCCGAACTTGAGCAGATCTTCCGGCATCAGGTGCTCCAGGATCCTCTCGCGATCCGCCTTGACCGTCTGCGCCTCAGACCCGAAGCCGATGGTGCGCTTCCCGACGCGCTCCTCGACGATCTTCTCCAGGCCCTCGAATGCTCCACCACAGATGAAGAGGACGTTGGTGGTGTCGATCTGGATGAAGTCCTGGTGCGGATGCTTGCGGCCGCCCTGGGGCGGCACGTTGGCGACGGTGCCCTCCAGGATCTTCAACAGTCCCTGTTGCACTCCCTCGCCGGAGACGTCGCGGGTGATCGATGGGTTGTCCGCCTTGCGCGCGATCTTGTCGATCTCGTCGATGTAGATGATGCCGCGCTGGGCGCGAGCGACATCGAAGTCCGCCGCCTGGATCAAGCGCAGCAGGATGTTCTCGACGTCCTCGCCGACATAGCCCGCCTCGGTCAGGGATGTCGCATCGGCGATGCAGAAGGGCACGTCGAGGACCTTGGCCAGCGTCTGGGCCAACAGCGTCTTGCCGCTCCCGGTCGGTCCCACCAGCAGCACGTTGGATTTCTGAAGCTCGACGTCGTCCACGAGATTGCCGGCATTGACCCGCTTGTAATGGTTGTAGACGGCCACCGACAGGACGCGCTTGGCGCGCTCCTGGCTGATCACGTAGCCGTCAAGGGCTTCCTTGATCTTGCGGGGATGGGGTAGCTTGGACGCCTGCGGCTTGGCGCGCGGCGTCTCCAGCATCTCCTCCTCGATGATCTCCTGGCAGAGGTTGATGCACTCGTCGCAGATGTAGACGCTCTGTCCGGCGATCAGCTTCCGTACCTGCTCCTGGCTCTTGCCACAGAAGCTGCAGCGGTAGGGGATCTTCGGCGTCTTGTTACCCGTGGTGGTCGGCACGACCCGTCCTTCTGGCTCCTAGCGGCTGGCGCGCGCGGGTCGATGCTCGCTCGACGCCGGGCAGGCATACATGGTCACGCGCGCATGATGCACCCACGCGGCTCGATCGGGCTGGCTCAGCCGCGGCCACTCTTCTCCGCGCGGTCCTTGGCCGGCTCGGGTGTGACGTCCTCCCCCTCGTGGGCTGCGGAACCCTCGCCGGCAAGTGCGCCTTCCTTCTTGGCCTCGCTGATGAGCGACTGGTCCCGCTCGGCGTACACCTCATCGATGATGCCGTAGTCCTTGGCCTCGCCCGGTGCCATGAAGTAGTCACGTTCCGTGTCCTTGACGATCTTGTCCACCGGCTGCCCGGTGTGGCGCGCCAGGATCCGGTGGTTGGCATTGATGAGCTCCTCGAGCTCGCGTACCTGGATCAGGATGTCCGGCGTGTTGCCCCGGAAGCCGCCCGAGCCCTGGTGGATCATGATCCGGCTGTTGGGCAGCGCGTAGCGCTTGCCCTTGGCCCCCGCCGCGAGCAGGACCGCCGCCATGGAGGCGGCCATACCGATGCAGATGGTGCTGACCGGTGCCCGCAGGTATTGCATCGTGTCGTAGATGGCCAGCCCGGCAGTCACCACCCCACCGGGCGAGTTGATGTAGAGGCTGATGTCCCGATCGGGATCCTCGGCCTCCAGATGAAGCAGCTGCGCGATGATGAGGTTGGCCATGTGGTCCTCGATCGCGTCGCCCAGGAAGATGATGCGCTCCTTGAGCAGCCGGCTGTAGATGTCGTAGGCCCGCTCGCCGCGACTGGAGGTCTCGATCACCATGGGCACGAGCATGGCCCGGGCGCTGCCCGCCAGATGCAGGGCGGCCGAGCCCTGGGTCGGGATGAAAGGTCGGTTCACGGTCGGCTGCCCTCGCTGACGGGGTCCTCAGCAGGGACGGCAGCAGCCGCATCGCCTTTGGTCTCCGTGGCCACGACGGCGGCCAGTGCCGCGGCCGTAGCAGCCGCCGCTGCCTCCTCCGCCTCGATGTCCTCCGCGTGGCGCACATCGCTGAACTCGGGGTGCTGCACGATGTAGCGGTCGATGAGCCCCTCCACGACCTGCGTCCGGCGGAGCTGCGAGCGCAGATACGACCGGCCCCGCTCGGACTCCAGGTACTCGACCAGGCGCGGATTGGACTCGGCCGACTGCCGGCCCCGTTCGATCTCAGCTTCGACCGCCTCATCGGGCACCTCGATGCCCTCCACGTCCGCCACCGCTCCCAGCACCAGCAGCACCTTCACCCGCTTCTCGGCCTGCTCGCGGTACTCGCCTCGGATGGCGGCCTCGTCGCGCTCGGTGACCCGCTGGTACTCCTCGAAACCGATCCGCTGCTCGGCGAGACGCACCTTCAGCTCGTCGATCATGACGTCCATCTCGCGCTCGACGAGGAATTCCGGCACCTCCACCGTGGCGTTGGCCGCGGCGAACTCGATGATGTGGTCGGCGAAAGCGTGTCGCGCGCGGTCTCGTGCGCTGCGCTCGAGCCGGCGGGCGATCTCCAGGCGCAGGGTGGCGAGGTCAGCGTAGTTACCCAGGGAGCGCGCGAACTCGTCATCGAGCGCCGGCGGCTGCTTCTGGCGCAGCTCGCGCAGGACGATCGTGAACTCGACCTCCTGGCCAGCCAGCTTGGCCTCCCCGTAGTCCTCCGGGAAAGTGACGCTGAAGACCTTCTCCTCCTCCTCACGCAGGCCCACGAGCTGCGTCTCGAAGCCCGGGATCATGCGCTCCTTGCCGATGATCAGCGGGAAGCGCTCCGACTGGGCACCTTCGATGAGCGTGCCGTCCCGCCGACCCTCGAAGCCCACGACCGCGTAGTCACCGTCCTGCGCGCCGCGCCCCTCGACCGGCACGAGGCTTGCCTGCTGGTCGCGCAACTGCTCCACGACCGCCTCGACCTTGGCCTCGTCGACGTCCTCGACCTCGATGGTGAAGGGATAGCCGGAATATGCGCCCAGCTGCACCGTGGGGCGGACGGGCAGCGTCACCCGATATGCCGCCCCGTCGTGCTCATGGAAGCTGGTCCACTCGGGTGCCGGTATGGCCAGCACATCCAGCTCGCTCTCGCGCAGGGCTTCGATGACCGATGCCTCGAAAAGGTGCTCCTTGGCGTCCTCGTAGATGGGATCGGGCGCCTCGGGATCGTCGCGGCGGATCCCCAGCGCACGCTCCAACATCGGCCGCGGGATCTTGCCCGGGCGGAAGCCCGGGACGCGGTGCCGCTGTCCGATGTGACGGACGGACACATCGATGGAACGTTTCACGCGCTCCGCGGGTAGCTCGACCTCGAGCACGACGGTGCTCCGCTCGGCAGCCTGGGTCTTGAACTTCACGGTCACGGGTTCTGTCGGTACATGGGGGCCGTGATTATAGGTGGCCGGGGCATGGCGTAGGCTGGAACCCTGCCGGGCCGTCTTCGTGTGTCAGGGCGCCGGTCGCACGGGAGGGTCGCTTGACCGGCATCATCAGGTTCGCGGCCTTCAGTGCCGCCCTGATCGCGCTGCTCGTCTTCGTCGTCATACCGGTCGTGGCCGGTCCCATCATCAGCGGTCTCGTGCGCGACGCCGGCCTGGTGGGCGACGATGTCGAGGTCAGTGTCGACCTGCTGGGATCGGGCATCCTCGGCGGCCGCGTCCCCTCGGTGCGACTCCAGGCCGACGATCTCGAGGTGCGGAGCGCCACCATCGGTCGCCTGGACGTCACGCTCAGCGAGGTCTCCGCCACTGACCGCAGCTTCCGATCCGTCAGCGGGACGCTGTGGGACGTGCGCGTGGACGGTCCGGGCGGCTCGCCCGTGGTGCTGGAGGTCATCGCCCTTGAGGGCTCCGCCGAGGCCACGCGGGCGACCGCACGACTGGACCGATCGGAATCGCAGGCGCTGGTCCAGGCGGTCGCTGCCCAGGCGGGCGTGACCGTGGACGAGATCACCCTGGGCGACGGGGTCCTCGCTATCCAGCAGGGCGGTCAAACGACGCAGGCTCAGGTGCGCGTGACCGACGAGGCACTGATCCTCGAGACGGCGGGTGCTGATCCGGTCGTCCTGCTCCCGTCCCCACCTTCGGGGTCGTGGTGGCTCAGGGACGTTCGCATCTCGCCTGACGGGATGATGCTCGACCTCTCCGTCGACCTGCGTGATCTCGCCGCGCAGCTGATCGCGCCGGCAACCTGAGGTGGTGGGCAAGGTCGGGGTCGAACCGACACGCCGCTCACGCGGCACCAGGTCCTAAGCCTGGCGCGTCTGCCATTCCGCCACTCGCCCGGAGCGGCAGTCTACCGCCCACGGAGCAGACGCTGCCTCAGCCGCTGAGCTTCTTGCCCACGGAGGTGGCGATCCGGTCGGCTGTGGAGGTGCTGCCCGGCCGCTCTTGCTCGCCGCTAGCGGTCGTGCGCTTGGCGTCCGCCGCGAAGAGCCTCTCGGCCAGCGCCTTGGTGCCCAGCGCGCCCAACGGACCGAGGAAGGAGTCGTATGTCTTCCAGAAGCTCTGGCGGGCATTGGCCGGGGCCTGCTGGGGCCGCTTCTTGCTCATCCAGTCGTAGAAGTCCTGCTCTAGGCGCTGACGTACCTCCTCCGCGTTCGAGGCGGTACGGTCGACCAGCTTCTCGACATCTCTGGGCAGGATGCCCTTGAAGCGGTCCTTCTTGGTCGGCCGGACGCGTCGCCCGACGGCTTGCAGCACTCGCTTGGGGCCGCCCACGGCGAGAAAGCCGGCGCCCCCGATCAGCCCCACGGTCTGGACCGGGTTGCGCTTGATCTTGGCCGGGATATCGACCGCGGAGCGCGTGGCCACACGCAGCTCATCCAGCTCGTGGCCTAGCTGCTTCCGCGCAGCGACTACCTCTTGGTGAGCTTGCTTCGTTGTCGCTGCCATTCCTGTCCCAACCAGCTACGGGTCTCATTGGCGGCGGCCATCGACTCAGTGGGCTTGAGCTTGCCGAACCGCTTGCCTGGATCGATGCCCTCGCGCTGCGCAAGGGCGGCCTGGAGAACGGGCCACGCCAGCAGGGCCAGCGTGACGCTGACCGCGACCGCGCCCTTGAGGTCGAACGTCACGGCGCCCATGATGGCGCCGAGGAAGACTCCCGCCAGGCCGCCCAACCCGAAGCCGCTCAGGGCGCCACCGACACCCCCAGCCTTCGCCCCGACCGCGAGACCAGCCAACCCCAGGATGATGAGCCCCACGGTGGCCCCCGACAGGATCGGGTAAGCCGTGACGATCGAGTCGCCGCCCAGCGCGAAGCCGAAGAGGGCACCGATGACCGCTCCGCCGGCCAGGCCCCCGACCGCTCCCACCATGCCGGCTGACACACCGGCCAGCAGCCCCAGTACACCCATGACGACAGCCATAGCGATGAGGGTGACATGCAGACCGGCCAGCGCTGCTCCGTCCAGGCGCAGCACGGGCTCGAGTGCATCAGCCAGGGCCACGAAGGCGCTCCGCAGCACGTTGGACCCGAAGAGGGCGGAGAGAAGGACGCCGACGAGGACGGCGACCCCAAACGCCAGCAACGGCACCCGCGGCGAGTTGCCGATGAGCAGGAAGGCCAGCGCCACGATGACCCCGATGGTCGCCAGTGAGCCATGCAGGAGGCCCCAGCCGATCGAGCCGAAGAGCCACTCGCCAAGGAAGAGCCACGTACCGGTGTACAGCAGCGTGCTCAGCAGGAGGGCCAGTCCCAACATCACGCCTACCAGCAAGGCGATGATCTTAGCTTCCGCGAGGATGACGCCGATCTCGGTCTTGAGCAGCCCGACATGCGCGGAGAGGAGCCCGCGGGCGGTGACCTTCACCCGCCCGATCTGCTCCCGGACCCCGGGCGCGGGCGGGGTCGGGGGCGCTTGCGGACGTTGACCGCTCGCGCGGGTGCCACTCGGCGGCGTGCCACCCGGCCGACCGATCGGCGTCGAGGGCGGCACTGGGGTCACCGGTGGTGCCGAGCGGGGAGGCGGCGCGGCGCTGCTCACTCCGGTCTGGTCTGAAGGGCTCGGCGGGCGTTCGGACGTCAGGGCTTTGCCTCGCTGTACATGTTGGCGATGGCAGGATACCAAGCCCCGCGCGTACGGTGGCCGTTACGGGCGATCGCCCAGACCTTGCGGTCCCCGGTCAGCTGAGTCTGAGGTCGCCGTTGACCAGCCGCTCCCCGATGTCGAAGAAGCCGTAGACCCGACGGTACCCGGCGTCCGAGGGCCGTGGCAATCGCCCTGTGGCCAAGTGCCAGAGCCGTCGCTCGAGCTCCTCGATGCGGCCCGCCAGCTCGCCAGGTGACCGCGGCGCCGCGATGTCGGCGTAGGTTCGTCTTCCGGCTGGATACCGCACCGACGGCGCGGGGGTGGCCGGCATAAGTGCGAACACCAGACGTGCGTGCTCCAGAGCAGCGAATCCCCGTCCGGAAGACGTGGCCAGAGTCCGTTCGCCTCCAGCGCCTGCGCGCGCTCGCATCGCCTCGATAAGAGCGGCGCGCGCCTCGGCGGCGTCGCGCGGCTCGGGCAACCCCAGGCCGCCCACCAGCACGAGAGCACGCAGCTCAGCGAGGTTCGTCTCGGTCGCCCGAAGACGCACTCGGAAACCTGCCTCGACATCCTCGATGTGGGGCAACGTCTCGGTGGCCAGCACCTCGCTGGCACCCGCGGGCAGGTCGCCGGTCTCGGTGAGCGCATGAAGCAGCGCGAGGGTCCGCCCGAAGACGACCCCCAGGCGATCGAATTCGATGAATCCGCTCGGTCCGATCCGGTCCATGATGCGTTCCAGTATCCGTCCCGATAGAGGGAGGACGTCAAGTCCGCCGAAAGTCCGGAGCGCCGAAGGTCCGGAGCGGATCGCCACGCTAGGGGACCGAGATAGCGACCACCTCTCATTCGATCCCGTCATCCGACTCCGTCCATGCCGCGTTGACGCGCGTCGTCGCGGACGACGACGGGACTCGGACGTCGGGCTTCCTGACATACGCGCGCCTGAGCAGCGCAAGCCAGCGGCGCCAAGTCGCCTTCCTGCCAGCCGCGGGCGGGAACGGCACATGACAGGGAGAGCCACTAGGTGCCGAACGCGCTCACCACGCGCGGATGTCAGGCGGCACGCGATAGGCGGCACGCGATAGACGCCCGGCGACCCGTGCCGGACCGTCCGTCACAGCCTCTAGACGGGTGCCAGTGGAT
>Ga0136615_10000237_pt1 | contig 24619 bp, 7 predicted proteins | sample AntDrymUQ2882206_2_FD_106647 | JGI IMG/M metagenome (GOLD analysis project Ga0136615, IMG submission 106647) | Polar desert sand microbial communities from Dry Valleys, Antarctica - metaG UQ288 (22.06) | ecosystem: Environmental > Terrestrial > Soil > Desert | place: Antarctica: Dry Valley... | reverse complement strand
ACCGCGCCGGGCGAGCGCGTCAATGCCCCGCGCTTCGGCGTCGGCCTCAATCGCACGGTCTTCGAGGGCCTCGACGAGCTGACCGTCGCTGCCGTCGAGTTCCGCATCGCCGACGGAATGCGCCGCGAGCTCGGCGACGAAGCGCTCATCGACGGCGTCGAAGTCGAGACCGACCCCAACCACGGCCAGCTGCTGGTCTCGATCGACTACCGCCGCCGCTCGGACCGCAGCCCGCGCAACCTGGAGATCGCCCTGTGAGCGACGCGCCCCTGAGCTGGGACGGCAGGCGGTTGGACGGGACCCCTTGGCAGGGGATCCGTTACCTCTCGATCGAGTTCCACGAGGGGACCGACCACCCCGTGATCGTCACCGCGCACCTCAACCGGCCGGTCGGCTCGCTGACGAAGGACCAGGTCGTCGTCAGCGGCGGGAGGCGGCTGCCGGTGCCGGCCTACGAGGTTGCGTTCGCCGCCAGCACCGTGATCCTCAGATTCCGCGGGTTCGGGGACCACTCGCCCCACAGGGTCGAGCTCACCGGCGGCGGTGGGACGCCGCTCCATCCGTTCTTCGCCTCCGCCGAGTTCCGCTTCACGATCGAGTGCGAGGCCGGCGACTGCCGCGAGTCGCCGACGGGGGCCCGCCGCCCGCCCGCCCAGCCGCCGGCCGTCGACCTGCTGACGAAGGACTTCAGCGGCTTCGTCAGCCTGCTCGCCGACTGGGTCAAGGTCCGCAACCCCCACGTCGCCGACCTCTCGGGCGCGAGCTTCGAACGGCTCGTGGTCGACCTTCTCGCCTGGGGCGGGGACATGCACAGCTACTACCAGGACCGGGTGGCCAACGAGGCCTTCGTCGAGACCGCCGGCCAGCGCTTCTCGCTGCGCCAGCACGGTGTCCTGCTTGGCACCAGGCTCGACGACGGGCACGCGCCGACGACCCTGCTCTCGTTCGACGTCACCACCTCGGGCTTCGTGCCCGCCGGCCTCCAGATCCGGATGCGCACGTCGCCGGACGAGGTGCCGGTGAGCTTCACCGTGGCCAGGCGGACACGTATGCTGGCCGAGAACGCCAGCAGCCGACTTCGGGTCGCGGCCTTCCCCGGCGCCACTGACGCCGAGGTGCCCGCGGGCGCCTCCGAGCTGCTGATCTGGGGCCATGACGTCCAGCTGCAGGCCGGCGACCGGCTGGCCTTCGTACAGGGATCGTTCGCGCAGGTCGTGACGCTCGCGACCACGCCCGTCCGGCTCGAGGCGCCGGGCTGGGTGCGAGACCCCTCCCAGGTGTTCGACCCGCTCACCGACCCGCCGGCCGAGGTTACGCGGCTCCGGTGGACCGAGCCGCTCGCGCAGGCCGTCCGTCCGTGGGGCGCGCAGCCGCTCGTCCTGCACGCCAATCTCGCCGACGCCCTCTACGGCACGCCGCGCCGCGCAATCGTCGACGCCTACGCGGATCAACGCCGGGACGAGATCGCGATCCGGCTCACGCGCCGCTCGAGCATCGTCAAGCGCCGGCGCGCCGGCGGCGGACACGTGCTGCGGGCGCTGCGCGTGCCGGAGTGGCCGGTCGTCCACGACGACGACGGGACCGGCTCCGGCGTGCCCGCGGCGCGGCTCGTGATCAGCGGCGACACGTGGACGCGGGTCGATCACCTCCACGGATCGCGCTCCTACGACGTGCACTACACCGCCGAGGCCGACGAGGAGGGCGCCGTCTGGCTGCGCTTCGGCGACGGCGTCAACGGCCGCGAGGTCGCGCTCGCGACGCCCGAGCACCCGGCCGCCGAGATCGAGCTGAGCTACCGCATTGGCGATCCGGTCGCGGGCAACGTCGGCCTCGGCACGCTCGTCGAGATCGTCCGCCCGGTCACCGGCACCGACGAGCAGGTCGCGCTCGACGCGCTCGGCACCGTCGGCGTGACGAACGTGCTGCCGGCCACCGGCGGCCGTGAGCCGTACACGCTTGCCCGCACGAAGGAGGAGCTGCCGTCGTCGCTGCGCCACGGGCCGCTGCAGCGGGCGGTGGCGCTCGAGGACTACGCGGCCGTCGCGATGGAGGTCCCGGGCGCCGGCCGCGCGACTGCGCGCGCCGGCCGCGGCCTGTTCAACACGGTCATGGTGCTCGTCGACCCCGAGGGTGCCGAGGATCTGGACGAGGGCCTGCGCCAGCGCGTCCACGACTACGTCGACAAGCTGCGCATGACCGGGCGGGAGCACGTCGTCCTGGCCGCCGAGTACGTCCCGCTGGAGGTCGAGCTGCTCCTGTGCGCCCAGCCCGGCTTCGCCCGCCACCTCGTTCGCGATCGGGTGCTGGCCGAGCTGCGGCCGGGCTCCAGCGAGCGCCCGGGCTGGTTCCATCCCGATCGCCTGAGCTTCGGTGACGCCGTGCGGCTCGGCGATCTTCTCGCGTTCGTGCAGGGCATCGCGGGCGTGCGGTCGGTCACGGCGACGATCTTCCGCCCGCTCGGCGACACCACGGGTGCGGACGTGCGCGACATCATCCTGCTCGGACGCACGAAGGTCGCGCGCCTGGAGGCCGACCCCGATTTCCCTGAACATGGCACGCTCGAGGTGCGCATGATCGGGCTCGACGCCGTCGGTGCGACGGGCGTCGCGCCCCCGGCGCGCACCAGCCGGCGCATCACCGGCATCGTGCGGCACGAGGCGGACTCGCCGCAGTTGCGCATCCGCGCGGTCGGAGGCGTTCGCCCTGACGGCACCTCCTGGCGCATGAGCATCGACGAGGGCATCAAGGCGATTCGGCGCGGCGAGCGCTTCTACGTCGAGCAGCCGATCGGCGATCCGGTCGGCGTGAGGATCTCCCGTACGGCCGAGGGTCGCGTGTACCTGCGCACGGAAGCCGACGGCGATCATCCGAACAACTTGCTCGCCCTCCCGGAGCTGCCGAGTGATTGAGTGGACGCCATGAGCCGACCGCCTTACCCGCACCCCTCCGAGTCGACGGGCCGCGAGCAGACCGGCGATCTCAACCGCCTGGACTACCTGCCGCTGGAGTACGACGACCTGCTCGGGTTGCAGGACGAGCTCGCGGTGACCCGCCTGGGGCGGCCGCGGCCGCAGACGCAGGACGTTGCCGAAGAGGCTGACGTCGCCCGAACGTTCATGGAGCTGTCGGCGCTCGTCGGGCACGTGCTGTCCGTCTACCAGCGCCACCGTGCGGGCGAGGCCTTCATCAGCACGGCGCAGGCCTCGAGCAGCCTCGTCCGCCACGCGCACCGGCTCGCCTACGATCCCGACCCGGGCCTCGCCGCCAGCGGCTACGTCGTGGTCTTCGCGAAGGAGCTCGTCAGCGGCACGGTTTCGGCCGGGCTGCCGCTGGCCAGCGTGCCGCTGGGCGAGATCAAGGCGCAGGACTACGAGACGCGCGACGACTTGGTCGCCGATGCGGCGCTCAACGAGCTCGTGCCGCTCGGCGCGCGGCGGCCGGTGGTGATCGCGGTCGACGCGGAGGAGGTCCGCCTGCAGGGGGTCGGTCACGGGCTCGAGCCCGGCGACACGGTTGCGCTCGTCGCGCCCCAGTGCTGGCGCGGCTTCCTCGTCCAGGAGGCGCTCGAGGATGCGGGCGAGGACGCGACGACCCTCCGCCTCGACCGCGCCGTCGGCAAGGAGATCGATGTCGCCAGTGCCAATCCACCGCCGGCGCTGCTCGCGCATCCGGCACTCACGCTGCGGCCGTTCGGTGCCAACACCGACCCGGCGCTCTTCCCGCCCGCCGCGGTCAAGGCGGCGACCGGAAATAAGCCGGGGGCGTTCCCGAAGTACTGGTACGAGGTCCAGCGCGCCGACGAGGCCGGCTACAACGCCGCCGACGAGGCCGGCTACAACGCCGCCGACGTCTACCTATCCGAGCAGGTCGCCAAGCCGCTCGCAAACGAGTACGTCCTGCGCTCGACAGGCGCGGGCTTCGCCGTCCTGAAGGTCACGGCCGAGATCGTCGCCGCCGTGACGATCAACCGCGAGGTGGAGGAGTCCTTCACGACGCACACCGTGACGCTCACCCGGAAGCGCGGCGGCTTCGAGAGCACGCTGACCCCGGCCGTCGGCAAGCAGACCGTCACCGGCCACGTTTCCGGCACGGTGACAGCGATCCGGGTCGCCGGCCAGGACGGCGCCGCGGTCCGGCGGCCCGCGCAGCCGGTGCCGGCCGAGTGGCTGGCGGACTGGGCCGTCGAGGCCGCGCTCGCCACCGGTGAGCCCAACCCCGAGGCGGTCGCCGAGCCGCTGGAGTTGCCCGGCCTGCTGTCGGCGCTCACCCCCGGGCGTCCGCTCGTCTTCACCGACCGCGACGAGACGCTGGCGCAGATCGTCGCGATCCGCCGCGCCGAGCTCGACGCCGGCACCGGCACCGGCACCGGCACCGGCATAACGCGTATCTGGTGGGACGCGGTGACCCCTCCGCCGGCCACCGGCTGGCGGCTGGACAACGTGAAGATCTTTGGCAACGTCGCGCGCGTTTCGCACGGGCGTACGGTGGAGGAGACGCTCGGCGGATCGGACGGCGTCTCACCGTTCCAGCGCTTCGCGCTCGGCGAGTCGCCGCTGACCGTCCTGCCGGGGGTGGCGGGCGGCGAGCCCGAGCTCGAGGTGCGCGTCGACGACGTCCTGTGGGAGCGCGTGCAGGACTTCGCCGACAGCGGTCCCGACGATCGCCACTACCGCAGCGTCACGGACGAGGAGCTCGTGACGTCGGTCGTGTTCGGCGACGGGCGCAACGGCGCGGTCCCGCCGTCGGGCAGGAAGAACATCGCGGCCGTCTACCGCGTCGGCCTGGGCCGCGCCGGTGATGTCGAGCCACCGCGCCTCAGCCGCCTCAAGCGAGCCCACCCGCTGCTCGACCGCGTCGTCAACGTCACGCCGATCTCGGGCGGCGCGGAGCCGGCCAACCCGGAGGCGATCCGCTCGCAGTCCACGCGCTGGATCCGCACCTTCGACCGCGCCGTGTCGGTCTCCGACCTCGCCGACCTCGCGCTGACGATGCCGGGTATCGCGCGGGCAGCCTCGCGTTGGGACCAGGCGCGCGGCGCGGTGCTCGTCGTCGCGACGGCGGCGGGCGAGCTCCCGCCGGCGCTCGACGCGGTGCGCACTTTTCTGGACGCGCGGCGCGACGTGACGGTCCCGCTGGAGCTGGTAGGTCCGCAGCCGCACGGCGTTCGAGTCACCGTCAACGTCGAGCCGGACCCCGCCTACCTCGTCGAGATCGTCAAGGACGCCCTGCGCCTGGCGCTGCACGGCGATGACGAGGACGCGCCGGGGATGTTCACGTTCCCGGCACGCGGGCTCGGGCAACCCGCGTTTCTCAGCGAGCTGTACGGCCGCCTGGAGGCGGTGCCCGGCGTGACCGGGGTGCGCGTGGACCGCTTCGAGTCGGACGGGACCGCCGCCGTCGCCGACGTCATCACCGCCGACGTCGACCAGTGGCTGCGGCTGGCGCCCAACGACCTCACTCTGACGACCTCCGCGCCTGGGAGCGCGGCATGAGCGACTACCCCTACGACGACGAGGTCCTCGAGGAGGTCGCGCGGCGGCTCTACCAAGCGCTTCCGGCGATGTACCGCGTGCCCGACGAGCCGCCGGCCGGCCGCGGCGAGCTGAAGAGCCTCCTCGAGGTACTGGCCGCGCCGCTCGCCGTTCTACGCCAGAGCATCGAGGAGCTGCATGCCGACCTGTTCATCGACACGGCCGACGACCGGATCGTCCCGTACCTCGCCGAGATGGTCGGCACGGGGCTCGTCTTCCCCGATGCGGAGTCCAACCGCCGCGACGTACGCGGCACGGTCGGCTGGCGGCGACGCAAGGGCACGCCGCTGGCCCTGGAGGAGATGGGGGGCGAGCTGACCGGCCAGTCGGTCGTGCTGCAGGAGGGCTGGAAGCGCATCCAGCTCGCGCAGGACCTCAACCTCGTGCGCGCGGAGCGCGTCGTCGCCAACCTCCGCCCGGGCGTCGTCGCCGAGCAGGCGACGGGCCCGCTGGATGCGCTCTTCCACGCCGTCGACGTGCGCCGGATCTCGGCTACGACCGGGCGCCATCACCCCCGCCACGTCGCGCACTGGCTGCACCCGACGATCACGTTCCCGCTACGCGAGGCGACCGCCGCCGACCGCACCCTGGCCGACTCGGACGTGCGCTACACGATGCATCCGCTCGGCGTGCGTCAGCCGCTGCGCGCACGGCGGATCGCCGGGGACCGCGAGCCGTTCGTCGACCGCATCCAGGAGCAGCACTTCGCCGCCGCGCCGGAGCGCTGGTTCGACCGGCCGGGCGGCTTTACGGTCCGCGTCTGCGGCCTGCCCGGCGGGATCGCCGGGAGGCAGAGCGCCGAGCGAGTCGCCGACGTACGCGTCGCCGGCCGGCAGCTCGGGCGCGGTGACGTCGCGCTGACGGCGCTCGACCTGCCGTCGCGCGGGTGGCGCGGCGCCGTGCGGATCGAGCTCGGCGTGGCAACCATCGCCGGCGCGGGCTCCGGCGCCTGGCGGCCCAACCCGGCGGCCTTCGGCGTCCGCGCGAGCATCGACCTCGACGCGGCCGGCGTCGTCGGCTCGGCCACGGCGGGCGGCGGCGGGCCCGGCGGCGTTCGCGTGCCGATGCTGCGACTCAGTGCGCTGGGCGGCGCGCCCGGGCGCTTCTTCCCCGGGGCGACACTCGAGCTCGCAAGCGCGGCCCCCGGATCGACCGCCGCGGTCGAGGATTCCCAACTCGCGCGCGAGGGCTTCCTGCGCGGCGTCCTGCACGTTTCGATCCCGCCGCTGGAGATCCGCGGCGAGCGGCTGCTGCACATCGCCGCGGACGGCAGCCTCTACGAGGCGGCGCAGCCGGGCGGCGCCCTCATCGACATGCCCGAGGTCGGCGGCGACCTGCAGCTGGCGCCGGTGGCGCTGCTCGCCGCCGGACCGGGCGCGGCGTGGCCGCCGCTGCCACCTCAGGCCGAGCCCCGCATGCTCAACCGCGTCCCGGCCGCGCCAGGCCGCGGGCCCGCGGTGATGCACGGCGCGCTACCGCTGCGGCGCACGCGCGGCGGCCTTGCCGAGGTCCAACTGACCGCCGACTGTGCGCTCGCCTTCGCCGTTCAGGTCGAGGATCCGGGCGGCCCGGCGTTCCGGCCGTTCCAGCGCCTGACCTGGACCGGCCGCGACCCGCGCGCCGGGACGTGGACGGCGCTCGACCGCACGGGCAGGCCGGTCGGCGCCGCCGACATCGCCGCCGAGTACTTCGATGTCGCCGCCCGGCGCGACGCCGACCCCGACCGCGTCGCGCTCGCTGTGCGCTTCGAGTGCTCGGAGGCGGGCGCGACGCTCTGCCCGGGCGAGATCGCCTGGAGCGCCGACGACGGCCGCACCATCCTCGTCCACCTGCCCCAGCTCGACGCCGAGCCGCTGGCCGCCGGCGCGGCGTGGCCGGCCGAGGCGGTGTTCGGCTTCGCCAGCGAGGCCTTCCGCGTCGGCGAGGACGGCTCGACGTGGGCCTCGGAGTCGACCGCGGGGCGGCGCGTGGCGCTCGGCGACGTGGCGCCGATCGCCGAGGCGGCGGGTCTGCGCCGCCGCCGGGTGCGCGGGCGCCGCCTCTGCGCATGGGACAACGAGGACTGGACCGCCTCGCCGCCGCAGACGCTCGCGCCGACGCAGCGCGGTCGCCTCGACGTCGACGTCCAGCACGGCCTGTTCGCCTTCTCCGCCGACGAGCCGCCGCAGCCGTCGCCCGCGGGTCCCGGCGCCGCGGTTGCGCCGAGCGTCACGACGGACTACGAGGAGGGCGCGACGATGCACGTCGGCGCGCGTCCCGCCGCGCGCGAGCCGGTGCTCAACCTGCGCCTGGCGCGCCCGACGCGCCTCGTGTCGCGCAGCGGCACGCTGCATCCCGACGCGCCCGCCGACTGGCACACGATCCCGCGCTACGACTCGTTGACCGCCGCGCTGCAAGCGGTGTCCGCGCGCTGGCAGGCGCTCGTGCCCGCCGACGCCGGCGATGTCGGCGAGGTCGTGCAGTTCGAGGACAGCGCGACCTACCCCGCCGAGGCCCCGGTCTGGCCGGCGGCGCCCGCCGACCCGGCGGTGCGCGCAGCCACGCAGCTGTCGCTCACGATCCAGGCCGCCGAGCGCGAGCGCCCCACGGTCCTCGTCGATCCCGTCGCGGACTGGACGGTGCCGGCGCCGGCGCCGCAGTACGCGGCGCTGACGCTGCGTGGCATCGGCCTCGGCGGCGGCGGCTGGGCGGGGATGGCGCTGCCGCCCGCCGAGCAGGTTGCGCTCGAGCTGTGCAGCGTGCTGGCGGCCGAGAACCGGATCGAGTTCGCCGACCTGGCCGCCGGCACGCAGGTGACCGTCACGCGCTGCGAGACCGCCGCGCTCGTGCTCGCCGGCGCCGGCAAGCTGACCGTCAAAGACAGCATCGTCGACGCGCGCCCGGACGTCGCGCTGCGCGCGCCCGCTGCGCGCGAGGTCGAGCTCGACCGTGTGTCGATCGGCGGCGACGTGCTCGTGCGCGTGCTGGAGGCCTCGGAGGTCATCTTCGACGGGCGCGTGACGGTCGAGGACCGCTTCCGCGGCTGCGTGCGCTACAGCCGCGTGGCGGCGGATTCGACGCTGCCGCGCGTGCACCGGGTCGCGTTCGAGACGCCCGTGAGCGTCGTCTCGCGCAACCGGCGCGACCCGGCGTGGTGGCGCGTGCGGGCCGACTGCGACCCTGCGATCAGCCGCGGGGCCGAGAGCGGCTCGGAGATGGGGGCGTTCAGCCTCACGCAACGTGCGGAGCGCATGGCGGGCTTCGAGCGGCGGCTCGGCGAGTTTACGCCTGCGGGCCTCGTTACCGGAATCATCAGGATCGATTGAGGGAGAAGCGATGTACGGCGACTACTCGCGCGGGCACGAACCGGACCGCAAGCGCGGCCGCAACTACCGGCGGGTCCTGCTGCAGATGGGCAGGCCGGTGCTCGACAGCGACGTCGCCTCGATGGTCGACGCCCTGCTGGGCGAGGTCCGTGAGACGACGCGCGGGCTGAGCTGCGCGGCCGGCAGCCCTGACCTCGGCTTCCTCGTCACGCCCCGCCGGCTGCTGACGGTCTTCGCCGAGGCGCAGGACGGCCTGACGGTGACGCAGGGCACCCCGGACGCCTGGATCGACTACCGCTTCCGCTTCGCCGAGCGCTACCCGGCGCTGCATCTGGCTGCCGGCGGCACGCCCGCGCGGGTGACGCTGCCGCTCCTGCAGCCGCTCCTCCAGCCGCTCGACCCGGCCGCCGGCCCGGCCCGCGCCGCGCTCTGGGCGCGCGTCGAGGCGCCGGTGAGGATCCAGGTCAACGGCATCGCCAAGAAACTCACCCCCGAGTCGCCCGACGCGATGCAGCGGGTCGAGCTCGCCACCGGCGCCGCGACGCTCGATCCGCTGGAGATCGGGATCGACGCCGGCGACGAGGTCTGGCTGTTCCTGCTCGAGCAGGACCAGGCCGCCGGCATCGAGCCCGCCTTCTGGGTCGCGCCCGGCAGCTACCACGTCGACGGCCTCGTCGCCGATGCCGGCGGCGGGGGCCCGTTCCCCTCCGTCGCGTTCCCGGATGCCGCCGGCTTCCCGTGGGTGGCGAGTCCGCAGCCGGGGCCGCCGCTGGACGGGCTGCTCGCCCCAGCCGGGCTCGGCGCCGGCGGCCGCGTCGTCGCCTACCTGGAGACGTGGGAGCGCCACATGACGGCCGTCGAGGATCCCGGCATCCGCGAGGAGGCGCTGGGCTCCTCAGACACGTGCGCGCGCACGGAGCTGCTCGGCCAGGTCAAGCTCGCGACGCTCACAGGAGTGCTGCCCGCGGGCGCGGCGGCAGCTGACGCCATTCGCCGCGCGTTTGCGGCCGTCGAGGTCTCCGGCGGCCAGCTCACGGTCGACGTGCCGCAGACGACGCCGACCACCGACCCCTGCGCCCTGCCCGACCTCGCCGGCTACTCGGGCAGCGACAACCGCCTCTACCGCGTTGAGGTCCACGAGGGCGGCGGCCTCTCGCAGGTGCGCCTGAAGTGGTCGCGCGACAACGGCTCCGAGCTCTTCGCGCCGATCTCGACGGCGCGCCTGGACGCCAGCCAGAACCTCGTCTTCGAAGCCGGCACGGCGCTCGCCGCGGGCGACGTCGTCGAGGTCCTCAGCAACGTCGTCGACCTCGGCGACGACGCGCTCGCCCAGGTCAGCGCCGGTGGCTTCGTGCCCCCCCAGCGCGCGGTCGGCCAGCTCGCCCAGCTCGCCGCCATCGAGGTCGCGTCCTCCGCCGACGAGATCGTCTTCCGCCTCGTCGAGCCCGAAGACGTCGCCACGCCGGTCACGCTCGACGATCGCTACGGCACACTGCCGGACGCCGTCCTCAAGCTGCGCCGCTGGCACGGCATCCTCGACCCGCAGGAGATCGCAGATGGCGGCGCGGCGTCGCCCGGGCCGCACGTGCTCGAGGACGGGATCACCGTCGAGCTGTCGAGCACGGGCTCCTACCGGCCGGGCCAGTACTGGCAGTACGAGGCGCGCGTGCCCGGGGAGAACGCCAACGGCCCGTGGCGCCCCGCGCCGCACGGCCCCGAGCGGCGCTTTGCCCCGCTGGCGCTGCTCGAGTTCGAGGCCGCCAACCAGCCGCTGCGGCTGCTGGCCTGGCTCGACGAGCGCTTCTCGCATCCGTGCGATCTCGACGCCGACGGCGTCGCGTTCGCCGGCGGCCGCGTCGAGAGCGCGGGCGACACCGTGCAGGAGGCAATCGAGGAGCTCTTCGAACGGCCGCTCCACATTGGCACTTGCACCGTCACCGTCTCGCCGGGCGACGACCTCGACGCGGCCCTCGCGCAGCTGCCCGCGGAGGGCGGCGAGCTCTGCTTCGAGGCGGGCACGTACCGGCTTGACGCGCCGCTCGTCGTTCGCGGGCGCACGCGCGTCGTCGTACACGGAGCCGGCCCGGCGACGGTGATCCGGGCGACCGGCACCGAGGCCGCGCTCGTGTTCGAGAACTGCAGCGAGATCGCCGTCCGCACCCTCCGCGTCGAGGGCGGGATCGCCGGATCCCCCGCCGCGCGCGAGCACCTGAACGGGGCGATCACGTTCGCGGGCGGCGGGGAGGTGTCGGTGAGCGACTGCGTCCTCTCCTGCCCCGACGCGCAGGCAGACGGGCACGGCAACGTACGCCGAACCCAGACGTGCCTCACCGCGAGGGGCGCTGCCGAGCCGCTTCGCGTCCGGATCGAGCGAAACCGCTTCGACGTCGGGACGCTGCAGGGAGGCGTCCTCCTCATCGACCCCGCGCACGCGTACGTCGCCGCGAACGTGGTGCGCGTCGCGGGCGCGCGTGAGCTCGAGACCGGCCGTGTCGCCGACGCGGGGATCGTCGTCGGCGGCAGCGCGGTGGGCACGGTCGAGATCCTCGACAACCTCGTCGAGCAGACGATCCAGGGCATCCACGTCGCGGCGTCCGGGCCGGCGACGGGCCGGGAGGCGGCCGATGCCGTCCTGCTTTCGCGCAACGTCGTGCACGCGCGGGTGCCGGCAGCGCACAAGCGGGACCGCCACGCGGTCTTCGTCGGCAATGCGCGCTCCGTCCACGTGAAGGACACGATCGCGACGCTCGAGCGTACCGGCAAGGCAGCGCCGACCCCCGTCGATGCGATTCGCCTCTACGGCGTCTTCGGGCCGTTCGTGGCGGTTCGCCAGACGAGCGTGCGCGAGTTCACGACCGGCGTGCGGGTCGAGCCGCTCGAGCCCCTGCCGAGCCCGCGCATGTGGCTCGTCGCCGAGACGATGGCGGAGGCCGGAGCGCTCGGCGCGGAGGTGCCGGAGACCGTCCAGCAAGAGCGCAACTATCCCGAGCACCGTGTCGTGGCGTTTCTCTCACTCGAGCCGGGGCAGGCCACACGGGGTGTCGGAACCGCACACACGATCACGGCCACCGCACGGGATGAGGTCGGGCGACCGATCGGTGGAGTGGCGATCCACTTCTCGGTCCTCGGCCCGGCGAACCAGCGCTCGGAGCAGATGGTGAGGACGAACGCCGCCGGCATCGCTTCGCTCACCTACACCGGCACGAACGCAGGTCGCGACACCGTAAGCGCCTACGCCGACTCGAACGCGAACGGGCGCCAGGACGCCGACGAGCCCTCGACCCTCGCTTCCGTCGATTATGTCGCGGCCACCGCGGCGTCGATCCAGCTCACGCAGAACGCGAGCACGAGCCTGCGCGGGTCGACGACGGTCGTCACAGCCACCGCGCGAATCGCGAGCGGGGCACCGAGCCCCGACGCCCGCGTTGTCTTCACGGTCACCGGAGCGAATCAGCGCGCAGCGCAGGCGGTCGTGGCGAACGCGGCCGGACAGGCGGTGTTCAACTACACGGGCGCGAACGCCGGCACGGACACCGTCCGCGCCTTCGCCGATCTGAACGCGAACAATCAGCGCGACTCCGGCGAGCCCGAGGCGACGACCGAGCATGTCTACACGGCGCCGGTCGCCGCCTTCGTCGAGCTTCTCCCGTCCAGCGGCGTTGCGCCGGTCGGGAGCGCGCGCCTCTTCAGCGCGAGGGTCTTGGACACTGCGGGGATTGCCGTCTCGGGTGTCACGATCCGGTTCGTCGTCACAGGGCCCAATGCGCGCACGGGCTCCGCGACTTCCAACGCGGACGGCGCCGCCACGTTCCAGTACGCCGGTTCGCAACCCGGCACGGACTCGATCGTGGCGTACGCCGACATCGACCAGGATGCCGAACGCGACCCGAGCGAGCCGCAAGCTCAGGCGACCCAGACGTTCGTACCGCTTCCCGGCCCGCCTAGAACGAGCGTGCCGCATCTCGGTGGCCTGTCCCAGTCGGGAGCGGCCCAGGCGCTCACAGTGGCGGACCTGAGGCTGGGAACCGTCCTGACGCTCCCAAGCCCGCCGAGGCCCACGGGGCCCGGCTCGCCCCGGTACCCGGTGCTGAAAGGGCCGTTCGTGGTCGACCAGTCGCCGGCTGCGAACACGGTCGTTCCGAAGGGGACCGCGGTGAACATCGACGTGCAGAAAGATTGGGCGGTCCCTTTCGACTGACGGACGTCTCCCGGGCGCGTACGATCGGAGCGATCTCGGCGCCGCACATGCGAGGTTGCACCGAGCACGATCGGACGTTTTAGTAGCGACTCAGGGCAGCAATCGGTCTGGTTTCAGCGTTTCGTTTGTGTTGTATCTCTCTCGTTTCGCAGTCTTCAGTTCGTGCGCAGTTCTTGGCGTGAAGTAGTTGCTCGGAGGGTTCGACTCCCTGGCGCCGAGGTCACCTGCGGCCCAGGCTGGAGCGTCGGCACCCGGCGCTGAAACTCGGGCGCCATGGCGAGACGGCCGCGTCGCTATGCCCCGCCGCGGACCACGCGTAGGTCGCGAATCCCCTGCAGGACGCGCCGCACCTGCGCAACCCTGTTTTCCAAGCGCCTGACCGCCTCCGGGTCCGCCCGAAGAGCCTCGCGCTGCTCTTCGGGGATGCCCGCTCTTCGAGGTCCTGCATGATGTCCCACGCTTCGAGGGTGATGTGCTCCTCGTCGAGCATGGCGACTCCCACGAATTCCGTCACGCCCGCGGCGGTTCCGCCTCGATGGATACTGGCCGTGCGGATGGTCATGTGGATGTCGAAGCCGAGGTCGCCGGAGCGCGGCGAGTCGCGCGTCGATCCGTCCGAGGGAGCGCTCGCTTGCGCCGGCGTGCGGGGACGCGAAGACCCTCCTCCCGCCAGAGGCGTTGCGCCTGCGGGCCGAGCGCCCCGACCAGGTGTGGGCGCTCGACTTCCAGTTCGACCAGACCGCCGACGGGCGGATCCTGAAGCTCCTGCACGTCGTCGACGAGTAAACCCGAGAGGCGCTCGCGGTCGAGTGCGCCCGCCGTATCGACGCCGACCGAACGGTCGCCGTGCTCGACCGCCTGGTCGCCTCCCGGGGCCGGGCACCTGAGCACATCCGCTGCGACAACGGGCCCGAGCTTACTGCCAACGCGCTGCGCGACTGGTGTCGCTTTCAGAGCGCCAAGAGCGCCTACATCGAGCCGGGCTCGCCGTGGCAGAACCCCTACGTCGAGTCCTTCGGCTCGCGCGTGCGCGACGGCTCTTGGGCGTCGAGCTGTTCTCCTCACTCGTCGAGGCGAAGGTCATGGTCGCCGACTGGCGCTGCGACTACAACGAGCGGCGGCCGCACTCGGCGCTCGGCATGACGGCCCCGGCCAGGTTCGCGCGCACCTGGCGCGAGGACCGCGAATCCGCCCGACCGATTACCCCTCGGCGACCCCGCCGAGGCCCGCAGATCGCCGCAGGACGCGCCGATCCCGGGCGCGGAGGTCGAGAATGAGCCAGATCGGGGCCGAGAGGTCGATCGCAGCGCGTCCGCGGCCTCGCTGCGCGAGGCCGCGATCCATTACCTACGATGCAACCCCCGACTGACCACCGACTCTCATTCGAGGTGGACCGATGAACGGGGTCCGGCCACGGGCCGTGCTCGCCGAGCTAGACGCACGCGGCGCTCAAGTCGTGTTCGCGAACCAGCACGACGCGCTCCTCACCGAGCTCGAGCTCGCGTTCGAGACAGACGTAGAAGGGCGGCTTCGCCTCGCCGGTGGCGAGTGGATCGACTTGGCCCAGATCCGCGCCGCGTACGTTCGACCGGAGAACTCCCGCCGCCTGCCGGCGGTCGAGCGCGAGCGCAGCGCCGGAGGTGACTGGCGCCGCGCCGAGGTGCTCGAGGAGGGGCTGGCGGCGTGGGCGGACATGACTTCGGCGCTCGTCGTCAACCGCCCGGCGCGATGGCCTCGAACCGCTCCAAGCCGTATCAGTCGGCACTGCTCCGCGCCCTCGGCTTCCGCGTTCCCGCGACGCTCGTAACGACCGACCCGCTTGCTGCGCGCGAGTTCTGGCGCCGCCACGGTGATGTGATCTATAAGTCGGTGAGCGGAGTGCGAAGCGTGGTCGCCCAGCTCACGGACGACCACAGCGCGCGGCTCGACGACGTGGCGAACTGCCCGACCCAGTTCCAACGGCGCATTGCCGGTGTGGACCATCGGGTGCACGTGGTCGGCGACGAGGTTTTCGCTTGCGCCGTCTACTGCGAGGCGGACGACTACCGGTACGCCGCCGCACGAGGATCCGCGGTGGATATGGCTGCCTGCAGCCTGCCCGACGAGCTCGAGTCTCGGTGCCGCGGCGCTGCGCATGCACTGGGGCTTGCCGTCGCCGGCATCGACCTGCGTCAGACCCCGGCGGGGGAGTGCTGCTTCGAGGTGAATCCCTCGCCCGCCTTCACTACGACCGGACCCATGGAGGCGCGCTCGCGAGGGCCGTCGCGGGGCTGCTCCACGGCGCCGCCGGCAGGGCGCGGAGCCCCGAGGCCCACGAAATGCCGGACCGCGGCGGGGCTGGGCCCTGACCCTGCTGACAGTCCACGCTGAAGTCGGAGGCGAGTGGACGCTCCGCAGTAAGGCACGGTCGGCCGACGATCGCCATGGAAACCTACAGTACCTCCGGTTGATGTGTAGGTCTTCGTGAAGAAGACGGTGCGAGTCGCCGGCCCTCGCTGGTGAGCTCGTAGCGCTGTGAGCGCCGAAGGCGAGGGACGAGTAGCCGTTCACGGGGTGTCGTGATGTTGAAGCGGATCCCTGCCGGGCTTCGGTGCTCATGGAGCCAGCGAGGGAGCCGGCGTCCGGCCGTGGGCGGCAATCTCCCGAACGCGGCCTTTCAGGCCGCCCTTTCACCACCAAACGGCGAGGAGACCCCCGTTTTCTTGCCTCCGGTCCTACGAGTCGTGTCCCATGTTTCCGGCGAGCGCGGCAGCGATCGTGCGCACCTGCAGCTGACGCGCCGTCACGGTCTGACCGGCGTCGAGGCCCACCACGACCCAGCCCTTGACGGCGAGGTCGCCGAGCCCGGAATACACCTCGTCGGAGTCTGACCACTCCGTGCTCATCGAGCGCAAGTCCTGCTTCCAGAGCTCCTCCTGCTTCTTGAAGACCTCGTCGAACGGGCGCCCCGTCCGTTGCGCCATCTGCTCCGAGCCGGCCTTCAGGATCGCGAGATCGGAGGCATTCAGCCGCGCCTGCCGGCGGTAGGTCCCGGTGGCGGCCATGACGAACGTGACCCGGCCGGCATCGGAGCCGAGCTCGCTCTTTGCCTCCGCGATTGCGCTCTTCAGCCACTCGACACAGCTCACACACGGCGTGCGGTTGATCATCAGCGTGACCCGAGACGTGCCGGCCGACTCGACTCCCGCCTTGGCCGCGGCGATCGCCTGGCCCCAGTCGTCGCTTCGGACCAGGCCCTCCTCGGCGTGGAGGCCCTCTCCACTGCTCGACAGCGCGCCGATCGGCCGTCCGTCGACTGCGACTGCTGCGTAGGACGCCTGACTCGCCCGGCTGAGGCTCTCGCGCCACTCCTCCAGCTCTTCGTTCTCGTCCAGCACGCTTGGAGCGAAGATCTCCGCCCACGAGATCGTCAGGCCCTGCGGGCTGCTGGCGGACGCCTCGATCAGCACCTCCATCGAATCCTGGTCCGGGACGCTGACCCGCAGGCTCACGAGACCGCTGTCGCGGTTCGAGCCGGCGATGGCGTCGAGCGCACCGTGGACGCCGGCGATCGACGACTTGCCGCCGCCTCTCAGCTGTGCGCTGACCATGTCGAGGACGAGCCGCTTGATCTCGTCCGGCGGCAGGCCCTCGGGAATCGACTCGGCGTTCATCGGCTCGTCGCCGGCCGGTGCCTCGGCTTCCGCAGGCTGCTCCTCCTCGGCGTCGACACCGAGCGCGTTGAGGGCTGCCGCGCCGAGCCGCAGCGCCTGCTCGATCAGCCAGTCGAGCGCCTGGTCGATGATCTCGCGCAGGCGGCCGATCAGCTCGACGATCTTCTCCGGGATGTTGCCCAGGCCGACCTGGTTCGCGAGGAACCCGATCGCGACCGGAATCGCGCTGGCCAGGCCTCGCTCGAGCGTCTGCGCGCCCGGGACGATGTTGCCGGCCGCGACCTGGGCGAACGTCGTCACGTAGCGGTTGATGATCTCGAGGATGTCGCGCAGGTACTCGATCGCCGACTGCACCGCGGCGAAGAAGGCGATGAAGCTGTTGACGACCGCCATGATCCCGGTCGGGTCGAGCATCGTCAGCAGCTTGGCCGTGACGCGCCCGATGATCGTGGTCATGATCCAGTCCTTGGCCATGTCGAGGAGGGTGTCCCAGAGGCCCGAGAGCTGGTCGGTCAGGTAGCGCCACACCGCTCCGATTCCGCCCTCCTGGACGTCCTTGATGAACGCCCAGGCGCCCGAGAGCTGGTCGACCGCGCCGCGGATCATCGCCACCCGCTCCGGACCGAGGTGCGCGCCAAGCTTCGTCCAGAGGGCCTCGACGGTGACGCCCAGCACCTGCAGGACGAGGTTGAGGATCGACCCCAGCGAGAGGTCGCTCGGGATCGTGATGCCGAGCTGCCCGAGCCCGCGGAACAGCCAGGCGGTCAGGCCCTGCGTGAGGTAGGTGAGGATGTTGTCGAGGAACCCGGTGAAGCCGAGCTTCAGGGCCGCCAGCATGTTCTTCACGAAGGCGACCGGATCGCGCTTGATGTCCTCGATCGCCTGCAGCGCGTTGGCGATGATGCTCCCGACGAGGTCCGACGGGAAGTTCATGAGCTTCAGGACGAGGGTGATCACGACCTCGATGACGACGCCGATGAACTCGATCAGCCGCGATAGCGGCTCGCCGAAGAGGTCGAGGATCCGGCCGAACGCGCCGATCGGATCGAGCAGGTCGTCGAGCGTGAGCGTGTCCCAGATCCCGAGGAAGATCCCGGTGATGAGCTCGAGCGAGATGCCCAGCCGCGCCATCTCGCCCTCGATGCGCTCGGCCGCGGACGAGATGACGCCGGACTCGGCGAGCTGCTCGTAGGTCGCCTCGCCGCCGGGCATGAGCGTGATGAACCCCTTGATCAGGTTCTCCGCCGTCCGCAGGACCTGCTCCCCGGTGAACGGGTTCTGCCCGAGGATCACCGTCAGCAGGTGGAAGCCCGGGACCGTGTGGGCGTTCTCGCTGAGCCACCCGAGCAGGACATCCTTGATCAGCTCGAGGATCTTCACGATGACCGTCGCGGCGAACTCGCCGACGCGCTGGACGAAGCCGAACGCGCGCTGCGCGAGTGCGCCCAGGTTCGTGAACAGGTCGGGGAGGTTCTGCGGCTGGATCGCCTCCCACGCGTCGCTGAAGAGCGTCCCAAGCTCGGTGACGAGGCTCGCGAACGTGCCCAGCTGCGTGTCCAGCCAGTCGGCGGTCTCCTGCAGCGTGCCACGCTCCTCCATCTGCGCCAGGCGCTGCTCCTGGCCGATGAGGCGCATGAAGTCGGCGATGATCTCGACGGTCTCGGCCTGGACCTCGACGCCGCGCAGCGGGTCGTAGTGCAGGACCTTCTTGGCGAGGTTCCAGACCGGCGCGATCTCCGGCGTCTCCAGCAGCGGCTCGGCGACCTCGGCGACGACCGAGCGGACGATCTCGAGCACGCGGTCGACGATCGACGCGACGAAGCTGCCCACGTCGCGCAGCAGCGCAGTGACATAGCGCTCGACGATCGCGACGTTGCCCGCGATGCCGTTGGTGACCGACAGCTCGTCCCACGCGCTGCTGATGTCGCGCTTCAGTCGCGCGAGCGTGAGGTCGTGGGCGGCGAGACTCTCGGCGACGAAGTCGAAGATCTCGCCGAGGACGTCGATCGACTGCAGGACCGTGCCGACGGCGGCGCCGAACGGTCCGTAGGTCAGCAGGGTCTCGATGAGCTCCTCGTGGCTGACCGTGACCGGCTCGTCGGTGAGCGGGTCGGTTCCCGTGATGTAGGTCAGCAGCGTGTAGCCGGGGATCGCGCGGACCGCGGAGCGGACGCCGTCGAGGACCCAGTCCGGGATGATGTCGCCGACCGAGACGTCCGGGAGGTAATCCGTGACGCCGCGCATGAGCGTCGTGCGTGCGGCGGGGACAGTGTGCTGCTGCGCGACGTGGGTCGCCTCGTGGGCCATCAGCGCGACGTCGGTCGGCGACGAGTCGGCTGCGAGGAAGATCGTCGAGCCGGACGTGAACGCGCGCGCTCCGAGGTCGTGCGCGGCGGTGGCGGCGGCTGGCTCCCGGCGGACGCGTACGTGTGAGAGGTCGACGCCGACATGCGGCTCGATGCGCGCGCATAGCGCGGGGTCGAGCGCGCGCCCGCCGCCGGTCTGCAGCACCGCGCCGACGGAGGCAGGGAAGCCCTCGGTGGGCGGTCCGCGCTGGCGCGGAGCGACGCGGGCGGGGGTTCCGGCGATCACGCCCGCGGCCGGCGGGCGCGGCGTCGCGCCGCGCAGCACGCGGGCGGCGACGGCGTCGGCCTCGAGCTCGAACGAGTCGCCGGGTGAGCTGACCGCGAGCTTGGCCTGAATCACGGGCGCGCGCGGGAGCGCGGCCTGCGGCTTGGCGGCGCGGATGGCGGGCTGGGCGCGCAGGTCAACGGCCGGATCGGCGTACAGACCATCGGTCCGGAGATTCGCGTGGTTGTGCGGAACATCGGCCGGATCGGCGCGCAGATCGTCGGCGCGGAGCTCGGGGTCGGCGTGCAGATCATCAAGCGCCGTATCGTCGCCCGCCGCCGACGTCGTCTTCGGTTGGGTCTCCTCGCTGGCCGGGGGTCCCCGAGCATGCGCCTCGACGGGCCGAGGCGGCGGGCCTGTGGCGTCTGTTGTCGGCGGCACGGCGTCCAAGCGGATCAGCGCTCGCGGCGGCTCGCGCCACGCGCCCGAGGCACCCGGATCGCCGCCCGGACCTCCGCTTCCGCCCGCGACCGTCAGGCGCGCCCCGCCGCGCCGGCGCGTCCCGCCGTGCGCCACCGCGGGCGCCGCTTCCTGCTCGAGCTCCAAGCCGAGCCTGAGCTCAGCGTCGGGCTTGGTCTCAGGCTCTACCGGCGCAGCGGCTCCTTCGCCGGGGCACGACGCCGGTGCGGTCACGGTGACGGCCTGGGGCCCCGGCGCGATCTCGGCCGCGAGTTCGGGCGCGGCGCGCGCCAGATGCGCCGGCGCCGCCGCGCCGGCCGCATCGCCTGCGCTCGCGACCGCCCGCGCACGCCCGAGGATCCGCGAGCGCGTCGTCCAGCGCGCATCGCCGGCCGATTCCGTTCGAACCGTCTGTCGCTCGTCAAGCTGCCCAGCCTCGGCGGGGGGCCGGTGCGCTGTCGGGCCGAGCGTCGCTGCGGGCGCCGGAACCGTCAGGTTCGGGGCCGTCAACGCCGCCGCGTCGGTCAGGCCCGCCTCCTGTTCCGCCGCGGCCGGCTCGTCCATGACGACCGCGTCGTCCATCGCTGGAGCCACGTCCTTTGCCGCCGACTCAGCCCCGGCGGAGTGCTCGTCCACGACGGCCGGTTCGTCCACGACGGCCGGCTCGTCCACGACGGCCGGCTCGTCCACCGCCGCCGGCTCGGCATCGTCGCGCCCACGGGAGTGCTCGAGCTCGAACGAGGCCTCCATCCGCTCGCGTGTCGTCGGCGGCAGCGGCCGTCCGACGCGCGGCGTCAACGGAGCGACCACGCGCGCGCTTGCCGCTGGCTCGGGACGCGTGCGCGACGCCGATTCGGCCTTCGCCACGGGCCCCTGTTGCGCCTTGGTGGGCGACCCGCGGCTCACAGGGCCTCGATCTTGAGCTGGGCCTCGTGGAAGCCGGAGCTCTCGCGCCCGGATTGCTCGTCCGTCTGCGGGCGTCCGCTTGCCGGTGCCTTCAGAGACCACCCAGCAGAGTCCAGCGCGTTGATGCTCTGCCAGGTCGTTGCGTTGATGCCGCCCTTGAACCCGGCGTAGTGGTCGCGCCAGGCGAGGATCGCCTCACCGCGCTCGAAGGGGCGCTTACGGTCGGTTGCAATCCTGCTCAGCAGCTTCGCGAGCTCACCGCTGCACGTCGCGCAGGGACTGTAGAACAGGACGTTGACCTGCAGCCGGTGGATCAGCGGCATCAATCTCAGGTCGCCGACGTACTCGGTCTCGATGAACTGGCTGAGCTGATGCTCAGCGTGCGAGGCGTTGTCGTGGGTGTTGATGTTGGATGTGTTCCAGCCGGCGACGCGCACGATGTTCGGCCGATCCGACGGCTGTGCCAGCACGCCGCCGCCTTGGGCCAGCCCTCCTCTGTCCGTGCTCGGGAGCCTGCGCGACATGGATTCGGCGTTCGCCGACAGCTCGATCTCGGCCACCACCTTGACCGTCCGCCCCTTGGGCACGGTCCCACGCGGTATCAGCCTGGCGAGCGGCAGCACGGGGCTGGCCTCCACGAGGATCTTCGCGGAGCCGTCCTCTGCCGGGGGCGCGATGCGCAACCGCTGAAGCCCGGCGGGTCGCAGACGCTCCTCGATGCCGGCTACGATCGGCATCGCCTCCTCGATCGTGTGTTCGCCCTTCAGCTCGGCCAGCACCGCCGCGCGCGCCTGCGAGCGGACATCGGCCTCCTTGTCAGCGCTCTTCCTCGGCTCGGGCTGCTCGCCGGTCGTGTGGTCGCCTGCGGGCACGGGCTTGCCCTTCGCCCATTCCTTGCCCGCCTCGACCTTGCCCGCGGCCCACTCCTTGCCGGCCTCGACCTTGCCCTTCGCCCAGCGGGCCGCGCCGCCGAGGGTGCGCTTGAAGGCCCGGGCCGCGCCCATGACGACGAAGTCGATCGCCTTCTCGATCGGCCGCCGGACGGCGGCGACGATCGACTTGACCTTCTCGGACAGGTTGCCGATCCCGAGCAGGCTGGCGAGGAAGCCGATCGCGAGCGTCAGCCCCTTGGCCAGCGCGCCCTCGACCTTCTCAACCGCGGCGCCGATGTTGCCCTTGGCGATCGCGCTGATCGAGTCGAGGATCGAGTTGACGAACTCCATGATCTGCTTCGCGCGCTCGACGATGAACATGACGATCTGGTAGATCGCCTTGCAGGCCTTGATGAACGCCCCGACGGGAGTGAGCAGCCCGATGATCCAGGCGATGCCGCCCTTGATCACCCGCTCGATGACGTACTCCTTTATCTTGCCTAGGACGGTCTCCTCGATGTCGCCGACCTTGTCCTCGACGAACTCCCAGAGTCCGCCGACGCCCTCGGTCGCCAGCGTCTTGAATACGTCGACGGTCTGCTCCATCTGTGCGACGACAGGCTCGCCCAACACGCGCGCCACGCGCGCGCGGATGTTCGCGTAGGTCAGCCCGATGACCTGTGTCACGAGGTCGAGGACTCCGGCGCCGTCGAGCTGCTTGGGCACCGTGATGCCGGCGCCGCCGAGCGTCCCGAAGAGCCATTCGACGAGCGCGTTCTGCAGATGGATCTCGATCCGCTGGACGAAGCGCTCGAGACCGCCCATGACGCCGTCGATGAGGTTGGTGAGGAAGCCGATCGGATCCGAGATGATGTCCCCGACGACCTCCGCGGCCTTCGCGAGGACGCGCAGCAGCATCTCGCCGAGCGCGAGGATCGTCTTGATCACGCCGATGACGGCGTCGAGCGCGGCCGCGACGAGCCCCTTGTTCGCCGCCTGCAGCTCCTCGATGCGGGCGTCGAGCGCGTCGCGCGACTCGACGTAGCGGCGCGCGACGGCCTCGACGAGCTCGTCCTGCTTGGAGTCGACCTCGGATGTCAGCTCGTCGAACCTGTCCTCGAGCTTGCCCGCCGCCGTCTCGCCAACGGCACGCAGGTTCTCGTCGAGTGACTCGACGTAGGCGCGGACCTCCGTGCGGCCCTCGGCGATCCGCGCCCGCGCCGCCGTGAGCTCGGCGCCGACGGTGTTCGCGATCCCCTCGATGACGGCGTCCATCGCTTCCAGGTAGTCGGCGCGGCCCTGCTCGTAGAACTCGTTGACCTCGTCGGGCATGCCGGCGATCTTGTCCTTGAGCCACAGCAGTCCGCCGCCGATGCGGTCGTAGCGCGCCCGCTTGTAGGCGCGCATGCTGTCGTCGACGTAGTTCTCGAAGCGCGTCCGGGCCGCCTCCTCGCCGCGCGTGAACTCGTCGTCGACCTTCGTGTCGAGGCCGTCTAGGATCGCCTGCACGGCGGCCTTCGTGGCGTCGTACATCGCCTCGATCTCGCTCGCCACCCGCGCGTGCTCGCCCTCGTGGGCGCTCTTACAGTCCTCCTTCTCACCGAGCACCTGCCCCAGCGCGCCGGAGCGGGCGCCGTGCATCCCCTCGAGCTGGGCGGCGGCGGCGCCGGCGGCCAGCTCGCTTCCCGTCCCGAGGATCGTCTCCTCTTCGGCCCGGTACTCGGCCGGGGCGGTCGCAGCGTGGTCGCGTGCCTTCTGGCGGGCGTCGAGCGCCGCGCCGAAGTCGGGCTCGTTCGAGCGGGCTATCTGCTCGTCGGTGACGTTGGCGGTGGCCATCTCGGCATCGACCTTCGCCGGGCCGGCGGAGAGGTCGGTCTGCTCCTGCGGGCGGGGCCCGGGCATCGCGGCGCTGGCGCCGACGCCCGGCAGCGCCGGGCCGGACTCGTCGTTGACCATGTCGGCCTCGGGCTTCGGCACCGCCTTGGCCGTATCGGGCAGTGCCACGGTCGCCGTCTGGATGTCGTGCTCCGAGCTCTCCTTGCCCCCCTTGACGAGCCCCTGGACCTCGGCCGTGGCCTCGCCGACCCTGCCCGACTCCTTGAACTCGTCGGCATCCTCGAGCGTGCTAGGCGTGGCCGCCTCGACGGCGCGCTTGACCGCGGCGATGAAGGCCTGCGCGTCGAAGACGCCGGGCTCCTGCTCGCCCATCACCTCGACCTGGGCACCGGCGGCCTGGCTCTCGAGGTCGTTGTCGGGCGCGACGGCGGCGCCCTGCGCGGTGGCCGCTCCCTCGAGGGCCGGCTGATGGGTCTTCGTGCGGGTCGCCGCCCGCTGCGTGCGTCGCTTCATCGCCTGGAAGCCGGGCTCGTCCTCGGGGTTGCGGATCACGAGGGGCTGGGCGGCGGCCTCATCGGCGGCGGGCTGTGGAGCGGCCTCCCCTCCAGCCGCCGCGGGCCCGGGCGCCTCGTCGCTGGCGCCCTCCACGGCCTCGAGCGCGGGCGCCTCGTCGCTGGCGCCCTCCATGGCTTCGGGCGCGGCAACGGAGGATTCGGGAGCGGCGCCCGCTGCCGGGGCGGGCTCGAGCGCGACGCCGGCGGGAGGGGCGCGGGCATCGGGGCTCGCTCCGGGTTCGGGAGCGGAGTCGGCTTCGGGGACGGGTTCCGGTCCGGCTCGCGCAGGAGCCCCGCTGGCCTCGGGGTCGGCGTTGCGTGTGGGGCTGGGGGGAGCGGCGATCACCGCGGGCTCCGCTTCGGGGCCGGCCCTGGCTGGAGCGGCGTGTGCGACGACATCGCCGCGCGCCGCGCCGCCACCGGCGCCCTGCGGCCTGGGAGTCAGGACGATCACCGGCGCAAGCTCAGCCGGAGCAGCCGGCGCGGGCGCCGCGTCGGACCGCCGCTGCCGGCGCCGATCCTGCATCTCGGCGAGGTCCACGACGATCGCCTCGGGCGGCCCAGCGTCCAAGGGCGCGGGCTCCGCGGGCGCGGGCGCGGGCTCCGCGGGCGCGGGCGCGGGCTCCGCGGGCGCGGGCGCGGGCGCGGGCGCGGGCTCCGCGGGCGCGGCCTCCGGGGCCGCTAGGGCACGGTTGACGATCCGCTCCCGCGTCGTCAACGCCTCCGCGGGCGGT
>Ga0136615_10000236_pt1 | contig 24637 bp, 25 predicted proteins | sample AntDrymUQ2882206_2_FD_106647 | JGI IMG/M metagenome (GOLD analysis project Ga0136615, IMG submission 106647) | Polar desert sand microbial communities from Dry Valleys, Antarctica - metaG UQ288 (22.06) | ecosystem: Environmental > Terrestrial > Soil > Desert | place: Antarctica: Dry Valley... | reverse complement strand
GGCTGCCGCCAGCGCCAGCACCTCGTCCTCGGTGGCACCGGGCGCCGCAGCAAGGGTGGCCAACGTCGGCTGGCCCCGCGTGAGCGTGCCCGTCTTGTCGAAGATCACCATATCCAGCTCGCGCGCCCGCTCCAGGGCGAGGCGATCCTTGACCAGCAGCCCGTTGCGAGCGCCAAGCGACGTCGAGATCGCGATGACCAGCGGGATGGCCAGGCCGAGGGCGTGCGGGCAGGCGATGACCAGCACCGTCGCGGTGCGCACCAGGGCGCCCTCCTGGTCACCCAGCAGCCACCACACGGCAAGCGTCAGGACGCCGGAGACGAGGGCCACATAGAAGAGGAGCGCGGCGGCACGGTCGGCGAGGGCTTTTGCGCGGGACGCCGAGGCCTGGGCGGCTGCTACTAGGCGCATGATTCCGGAGAGAGCAGTCTGCTCACCGACCGCCGTGACCCGCACCCGCAGGCTTCCGCCCGCGGCGACCGTGCCGGCCACGACAGCCGCGCCGGGCTCCTTGGCCACCGTCCGGGATTCACCGGTGATCATCGACTCATCGACGTCGGCGACGCCCTCGACCACCGTCCCGTCGGCCGGTACCCGCGTGCCGGGTCGCACGAGCACCACGTCATCCTTTCGAAGCGAGTCGAGCGACACCGTCTCCACGCCGGAGTCGGTCACCCGTTCTGCGCTGTCGGGCAGCAGCTCGGCCAGCGCCGTCAGGGCACCGCGCGCCTGCGCGATAGAGCGCATCTCCAGCCAGTGACCGAGCAGCATGATGGTGATGAGCGTGGCCAGCTCCCACCAGATCTCGACCTCGAAGAGGCCCAGCGTGCCCGCCCAACTGGTCACGAAGGCGACCACGATGGCCAGGCTGATGAGCGTCATCATGCCCGGCTGCCGGTCGCGCAGCTCGCCCGCCGCGCCGCGCAAGAACACGAGCCCGCCATAGACGAAAACGATGGTGCCGAAGAAGGCGGGGATGTAGGCGGAGCCCGGGAACATCGGCGCCATGAACCCGAACCACTCCTGGACATCGTGGCTCCAGATGAGTGTCGGGACCGTCAGCAGGAGCGACAGCCAGAACTTGTCGCGGAACATGGCCACCGAGTGGCCCGCATGCTTGTCGTGCGCCGCCCCTCCCTGCTCGTGCCCCGCGCTCTGCGCCCCCTCGCCGGCACCCTGCGCCCCGTGCCCGGCGTGTGCCTTTGCCGGAGGTGCCTCGGCAGCTTCCTCGAGATGCTCCTCTCGTTGCTCGTCGTACCTTTGACGTTCGTCCGGGCTCATCATGTCTTCGCGGTCCTTCGACGTGCGGCTGTTAGGAGTGTCCCCTCGTCCCTTATCCTGCGCCCCCCTGACCTCGTTGTGAAACATCATCCGCCGATCGGTTGACAACTCGGACTTGTCAGTCGGAGCGCCAGGGGTCCTACGCGAGGATGGTAATCCTGGGCACGGTCCTGAGCTAGGGCGATCACCCCGAGAGCATGCCGCGCCGCGACCACAAGACGTACGATCGTGCTCCATGGATGAGCGGCGCGCGGTGGACCCGGGGCTGGAAGCGCTCGAGCTCCGTGAGCTGCGCTACTTCCTGGCCGTGGCCGAGGAGCTCAGCTTCACGCGAGCAGCGGAGCGCCTCCACCTCGCCCAGCAGGCGCTCAGTGCGTCGGTGCGCCGGCTGGAGGATCGCCTGGGAGTGGCACTCTTCACGCGAACCACGCGCCACGTCGCGCTCACATCCGCGGGTGAGGCGCTGGTCGACGGTGCGCGCGCGGTCATAGCCGCTGCGGCTGACGCGCTCGATCGCGTCGATCAGGTGGCCCAGGGCCGGCGCGGGCGCCTGTCCGTCGGGTTCTCCACAGCGGCCGGCAGTGTCCCTGTGGTGCGCGAGATCATGCGCCGGTTCTCCGAGTGGGCATGGGAGGTCGACATCGACCCCTCCGAGCGCGACTTTTCCGACCCGTCAGCCGGGCTGGCGGACGGTACGACCCAGCTCGCCTTCATCTTCGGACCTTTGCCCGTCGCGGGTCTCTCGTTCCTGACGCTATTGGAAGAGCCGCGGCTGGTGGCCATGCGACCGGACGTGGACATCGCTGAGCGCGACACGGCGGCCATACGGGACCTGGTGGAGCTGCGCTGGCTGCGCGTACCTGGCGCAACGGGGCCCTGGCAGCAGTCCTGGTTCACCCATCCAGCCGGCGGCCCCGCCGGTCCGGTCATCCGGACAGCGGATGAGTGGGTGGCGGCCGTGGAGGCTGGCCGAGGCGTGGCCTACACGATGCCCACGGTCATGCAGGACTTCGCCGACAGGCGCATCCGAGTGGTACCGATCGAAGGGCTCGAGTCGGCGACCCTGCTGATGGCTTGGCGCACGGCGGACCCGGATCCGCTGGTCAAGGCGTTCATCAGCAAAGCGCGCGACGTGCTGCGCTCAGCGGCGGATCGGGGCACATAGCGACGACGGGACCCTCCGGAGGCAGCCGGCGCGCGGAGAGACCCAGCACTGGTTGACAACGAGCACTGGTGATGGCACCACCAGCGAGTGTTTCTCTCGACCGCGCTGCGATTGGATACTCATGGGGAGTATCGCGGGACCTCCGTGGTACCACCGCACGCCAGGAGCCGATCATGTCCATCCATTCCCCTGATCCCCGACGCTGGGCGGCGCTCGCGCTCATCGCGGTGGCTCAGTTCCTCGTCATCATGGACACCTCGATCATCGGGGTGGCCCTGCCCGAGATCCAGCGCGCCATCGGCTTCTCACAGGTCGAGCTCTCCTGGGTCTTCAACGCCTACGTCATCGCCTTCGGGGGCCTGCTGCTGCTGGGCGGGCGCCTGTCCGACCTCTACGGGCCGCGTCGGGTGTTCGCGGGCGGCTTTGCCATCCTCGCCGGCGCGTCACTCCTGACCGGCCTGGCAACGTCTGAGGTCGTCCTCCTTGCCGGCCGTGCGCTCCAGGGCGTGGGCTCGGCCCTCATCGCACCAGCTGCCTTGACGCTGTTGATGACGCTCTTCTCGCACGACCCGCGGGAGCTGACCAAGGCGCTCGCGCTCTATGGCGCGGCGGCACCCGCTGGCGGGACGGCCGGCGTCTTCATGGGCGGCCTGTTGACGGACGCCGTCGACTGGCCCTGGGTCTTCTTCATCAACGTGCCCATCGCACTCGTCGTCCTGGCTGTCATGGGCAGGATCCTGCCGGCAGGCCTGGTGCGTCGCGGCAACCTCGACATCCTGGGAGCGTTGTCCGTGACGGCGGCCCTCTCGCTGGCGGTCTTCGGCATCGTCCGAGCGCCGGAGATCGGCTGGGGCTCGCCTGAGACGCTGCTCGTCCTCGGCTCAGCCATCGGCCTGCTCGTGCTCTTCATCGCATTCCAGGCGCGCAGCCGGGAGCCGCTGATGCCGCTCTCGATCTGGCGCGCACCGAACCTGGCCGCCGCGAACGTCGCGATGGCACTGCTCGGTGCGGCCTGGATCCCGATGTGGTTCTTCCTCAATCTCTATCTCCAGCAGGTCCTCCGCTTCGGTGCTTTCGAGGGAGGAGCGGCACTGCTGCCCATGACCGTGACGATCATGGTCCTGATGGTGGGCGTGACCGCGAGGCTGGTGGGCCGCTTCGGCTTCAAGGCTCCGCTGGTCAGCGGCATGCTGGTGCTCGCAGGTGGGATCGGCTGGCTCGGCTTCGTTCGGCCGGACGGCACGTTCCTCGTGGACATCCTACCGGCGACCATCGTGGCCGCGACCGGCATGTCGCTGGCCTACATCCCGGCCATGCTGGCGGCCCTCTCGGGCGCACAGCCGGCCGAGGGTGGCCTCGCGGCGGGCATCGTCAACACCACCTACCAGGTGGGATCGGCGCTGGGTCTGGCGGTCATCACGGCTGTCGCCACGGCCGCCGGAGCCGCTCAGCTGGGCGATGTCACGGCGCTGACGGATGGCTTCCGGGCCGCTTTCGTGGGCGCCGCCGCCATCGCCGTGACCGGCGCGACAGTGTCCTTCGTCACGCTCCGACGATCCGTCCCCATGCGGGTGGCGGCCAGTGAGTCCGCGTCGGTTCGGTCCACGAGCGACTCCGGCTATGCGGATCGAGCAGCGAGCGTTCGACCGTGAGCTAGATCGCGACCCGATGACCTACGAGACCCGGCGCGCCCAGCGCGCCGGGTCGCTTCCTGGCCGCGGGAGCCGGGCAACTACACGGGGACGCGTCGGCCCTCGGGTCGCTCCGCCTGGACGCGGAAGGACGATCGGTCACGGCAGGTGTGGGTTTCGTCCTCGGCGAGCACGCGATACCTGCCTGGCGCCAAGGGCTCCCACGGCTCGCCTGTGCCGTCGTCCCCGTGGAATGTCACGTCGAACCACGTGGAGCCGGGGGCCAGGTGGACGAAAAAGACGGTACCCATGCGTCCGGGCCCGGGATAGCGTATCTCGAGCAGGACGTGGACTGGCTCCTCGAAGGTTCCCGCCGGAAAGCCGCGACCGCGGATGATGAAAGCGTCGTCCGGGCCACCGACACGGGGCGAGACGGAGATCGAGCACTGTTCCTGAGACGCCGAGACGGCGCCGCCCGCCCCCGCCACGAGGACGGCAGCGACCAGGAATGGGATGAAACGCCGCATGGTCGGCTCCTATGCCTGCTGGGGCGTCGGGGGGACCCGCCGATAGCCGTCGAGCCTGGACTGCGCCCTCACCCCGAGATGTCCGGCACCTGGCGGAACCTTTCAGGTCGGAACCGTCTCCGTCCCATCCTCGTCAAGCGACCCATGGGAGATGGCAGCACGCGGCCCGACTCCGTGGCCTTTGACGAGATCTTCGCGGAGCACGCCCCCGCCCTGCTCGCCTACGCTCTTCGGCGGTGTCCACAGGCTGCGGATGCGGAGGACGCTGTCGCGGAGACATTCACCATCGCCTGGCGACGCTTCGGCCAGGTCCCAAGCGGCGAGTCGACTCGGCCCTGGCTCTACGGCGTCTGCCGGCGGGTGCTGGCCAATCACCGTCGTGGTGAAGCGCGGCGCTGGCGACTCCTGGACAGGCTTGCGCAGCGCGAGCCGCCCCGACCGTCGGTGACCGAGGACGGCGCCCCGACCGGTCCAGCCATCGAGGCGCTGGGGCGGCTGCGCGGCGACGAGCAGGAGTTGCTGCGCCTCCTGGCCTGGGAGCGACTGCGCCACGCGGAGATCGCCACCGTGCTCGGCATCAGCGTCAATGCCGTGGCCATCCGGATACACCGCGCCCGCGCTCGGTTCGAGGTCGAGCTCCAGCGGGGGTCACAGGAAGGAGCACCGAAAGGTCTCGTCCGGAGCCGGACATCCACCCGGGTGACTGGAAGGCTGGCGGCCGACCGCGCACGGGAGACACCGAGATGACGAAGCCGACCCAGGTAGACCCTCTTGACGAGTTGTCTCGTGCCGATCCGATCGATGCTGACGGTATCGACCGTGCGGTACTCGCCCGCATCCGGCAGAGGAGCCAGGTAGCGGTGACGTCCCGGACGGAAGAGACGCAGGCGACCCGGCGGGACACCCGGCGCTGGCCGCCGGCACTCGCTGTGAGCATGTCTGCCGTAGCGGTGGCCGTGGTGGGGCTGCTCGTGCTGAACGGCAGCGACAGTCGCCGCCCCGGTGTGCTGCCCGAGCCCGACCCTTCGGGCGGACCTGTCACGGCCCTGTGCGTTGAGACGTACGACCTCGATACGCTGCGAGATCGCGACTTCGCCTTCGACGGCACAGTCCAGGCCATCTCTGGCGACTCGGTCACCTTCATGGTCAACGAGTCGTATCGTGGGCTCGACTCAGCCAGCGTCACGCTGTCGGCGGTGGGCATGGCCGGCACCACCATCACGTCGGCGGGCGGCCCCAGCATCACCCAGGGCCAGCGCTACCTCATCGCCGGCGACGATGGGTTCGTATGGGCCTGTGGTTTCAGCCAGCCGTACCAGCCGGAGATCGCAGCCCGATGGGCGCGAGCCCTGACCGAGTGAGGGACTGATCGCGGCCCCACGGTCCAAGCATAAGAAGGACAGCTTGACATTAGAGCGGCTCTAGGGTCTAGGGTGGGCACATGCGCATCGGAGAGCTGGCTGAACGGCTCGGGACCACGCCCCACGCGTTGCGCTTCTATGAGCGCAACCGAGTGCTGCCCACGCCCCAGCGGAGCGACAACGGCTACCGGAAGTACAGCGACCAGGACATCCAGCGGCTGCGGCTGCTGATCGGCCTACGCCGGCTCGATCTCCCGCTCGACCAGGCGGCAGAGCTTGCGAGCCTGTGCGCGGAGGGTCGGTGCGACCAGGTCTCGGCCGAGCTCCGTTCGGCGATCGAGGAGAAGCGGGCCGATCTCCGCCGCCGCCTCGACGAGCTTGTCTATCTCGACCAGCGACTGGCTCATCTGGCTGGCCAGCTCGATGCCGGCGAGCCCCCTCGACCCCTCATCACGCTCGGAAAGGAGGAAGTTCATGCGCCCTGATCGATGTGACGAATGTTGCTGCGACAAGCACTGCTGCGGCTGCGGGACCGACTGACCGATCTCCGGTTCCGGTCGGCTCGACGCGCCACCTTCGGGTGATAGGCTCGGACCGATGGGGCCTCACGCGTGAGCACCGGTGTCGAGCGGATCCCTGGTCCGTTGGAGTCGGCCAGCATGCGCCTGGTATGGGAGGCTGGCGATGCCCCCGTCCCCATGGTGTCGACCCGTCTCAACGAAGGTCGAGAGCGCCCGCTGGCGTACACCACGGTGATGACCGTGCGCTCGAGCGATCGGCTGCTCGGCCGTCAGAGAAGGACCCAGCATGAGCGCCTGGCGGGCGGCAAGCGTCGTTTCCGTCGGCGCGATCATCGTCTGCCTGGCCGCCGGGCTCCTACTGGGCGGAGATCCTCTGATGCCGGTGGGGATCGCCGTCGCCGCCGTGTCGGCTGCCTGGCTCGTGGCAGGCGAACGGGCAGTACCCGCCGAAGGGGATTTCAGTCATCGGCAGCCCGCGATATCGGTGGCCGCGCGATCACCTCGGACCTGCGGTGCGATGTCAACTCTCGGGGTACCACTCGCTGCGCCACTCGGCCATCTGGTCGATCTCGGCCTGCTGGGAGCTGATGATCTCCTCCGCGAGTGAGCGGATCTCAGGGTTGGTGGACTCCTCTAGGGCGATCTCGCCGGCTTCGATGGCCGACTCGTGGTGAGGGATCATGGCGTCGAGGAAGGCCAGGTCGAAGGGCTCTGCGTCCCGCAGCTCCTCGATGTCCATGGTCATGTCCATGGTCGCCCCGTCGCCCATCTCCATGCCGTCCGTGCCTTCCATCTCCATTCCCGGCAGAAGAGGCATGGCATCCATGGGCGGCGTCTCGGCACTGCCGAACCACTCCTCGCGCCACTCCGTCATCTGGGCGATCTCGGCCTCCTGGGCCTCGATGATCTGCCCGGCCAGCGTCATCAGCTCCTGATGCTCCGCCCCATCCTGGGCCAGCTTGGCCATCTCGCTGGCCGACTGGTGGTGGGGGACCATCATGTCGATGAAGGCCTGATCGAAGTCGCTGGCGGCTGCTTGCGAGGCGCCGACGGGAGTGCTGGGCCCCGGGGCGCCGGAGGGAGAGCCAGCGGGGTCAGCGGCACCGGCGCAGGCGGTCAGGCTGATGATGAGCGCGGCGCCAAGGAGCGGCGCGCGGAATCGAATGTTCATGGTGATCCGCCTCATTGCCGTCCCGAACCCCGTTACGACAGGGGTGCCGTAGCATCCCACAAAGCGGCCTCGGCGCTTTCCGACGCCGTGACGCCCGGCATCTTCTCATCATCCGCGACACAGGAGCACCCATGTGACAGCTCCATCGGACCGCTCAGGGCTCGACCAGCGCTTCTGGATCACGGCCATCCTGGGGACGATCGGCGCGGCCCTCGTTCTCGGGATACCTACCGCGGTGATCCCCAACCCGTTCTTCGGACGGATGACACCGACCGAGCCGGTCAATCTCGTGGTGTGGCTCGCCTCCTCGCCCCTCATGGGCCTCCTGGCGGCAACGTACCTGGCGAAGCCACCAGCCCGGGCGGTCGATATCCACGCCGCTTCGGGCGGTGGACGGATGACCGCGGGCGGCATCGCGGCCTTCCTTGCCATCGGCTGCCCCATCTGCAACAAGGTCGTGGTGGCGACGCTCGGCGTGAGCGGAGCGCTGAACATCTTCGCCCCGTTGCAGCCACTCATCGGGGCCGCTTCGGTGGCGCTCCTGTCCGGGACACTGGTATGGCGCCTGCGCACGCGCTCCCGCGGCTGCGAGAGCTGCGTCCCGCTTCCCGCGGGTGTCGAGGCGCGGTAGCTCGGCCAAGGGCGGTGACGGCGCCGTTAGCCTGCCCTGACGAATGGGCGTATACTACCGGGGAGTATCCAGCGTCGACCGTCGAACACGAACGGGAAAGCAAGCGAGAGCCATGAGCACCACGACCAACGACACGCCGACCGCGCTCGAGCGAGCTTCCCTCGCTGTCGAGGGCATGACCTGCGCCAGTTGCGTGCGGCGTATCGAGCGCCACGTGGCCAAGGTGCCCGGCGTCACGGACGTAAGCGTCAACCTGGCCACTGAGCGCGCCAACGTCTCGTTCGATCCGGCCACGACGGGGATCCCCGACCTTGTGAACGCCGTGGAGCGGGCGGGCTACACGGTCCGTCCGGAGGAGCGCCGGCAGCCTGCCGCGCTCCCAGCCACGCCCGCAGAAGCGAAGGCTGCGCCGATCGCGTATCTCGACGGCGGCCTGGCACAGGAGACGCTGGCGGTGGAGGGCATGACCTGCGCGAGCTGTGTGCGGCGCATCGAGCGCAACGTGGCGCAGGTGCCCGGCGTGAGCGAAGTCAGCGTCAACCTGGCGACCGAGGCGGCGACCGTGCGCTATGACCCCGCTCAGGCTGGCTCAGCCGAGCTGCGGGCCGCGGTCGAACGTGCCGGCTATACGGTGCGTGAGCCGGAAACGGCCGCTGCGGTCCCGGCGCGAGTCGTCGCTGCCGACGAGGTCGATCCTCGCGAGCGCGCACACGCGGCCGAGATGGACCAGCTCAAGCGTCGCTGGACGGTGAGCCTGGCCATCGGGCTCGGGATGATGGCCCTGATGTACGTGCCGCTGGGCCTGGAGATGGCCATCGTGGCGCCGGCACTGCTCATCGCGGCCACCATCGTCCAGTTCTGGGCTGGCGGCGTCTTCTATCGCGCCGCCTGGGCTGCCGGACGACACGGCAGCGTCAACATGAACACGCTCGTGGCGGTCGGCACCAGCGTGGCCTACGGCTACAGCGCCTTCGTGACGCTCTGGCCCACGGTGGCTCAGAGCCTCGGCCTGCCACTGGCACTCTACTTCGAGACCGCGGCCATCATCGTGGCCCTGATCCTGCTCGGTCGATGGCTGGAGGCACGCGCCAAGAAGCAGACGGGCGCCGCCATCCGTGCGCTGATGGGCCTCCAGTCTCGCACCGCCCGCGTGGTGCGCGATGGACGGGAGATCGATGTGCCCATCGATGACGTACGGGTCGGCGAGCTCGTCCGCGTCCGGCCCGGTGAGAAGGTGCCCGTCGACGGCATCATCCGCGAGGGCCGTTCCACGCTGGACGAGAGCATGCTCACCGGGGAGAGCCTGCCCGTGGAGAAGGCACCCGGCGACACCGTCATCGGCGCCACGCTCAACCGCACCGGCAGCTTTCTCTTCGAGGCCACCAAGGTGGGTGCCGACACGACGCTGGCGCAGATCGTCCGGCTGGTGGAAGAGGCACAGGGCTCCAAGGCACCGATGCAGCGCCTGGCCGACACCGTGTCGGGCTACTTCGTGCCCATCGTGCTGGTGGTCGCCGCCCTGACCTTCGCCGGTTGGCTTCTCTTCGGACCGCAGCCCTCGATCTCCATCGCCATCGCGACGGCGGTGGCGGTGCTCATCATCGCCTGCCCCTGCGCCCTGGGCCTGGCCACGCCGACGGCCATCATGGTGGGCACGGGCAAGGCTGCCGAGAACGGCATCCTGATTCGCGACGGCGAGGCGCTGGAGCAGGCGCGCCGCATAGACGCCATCGTGTTGGACAAGACAGGCACCCTCACACGCGGCCGCCCCGCGGTCACGGAGGTGGTGCCGTCGGCGGGTTGGTCGGAGGCTGACCTGCTTCGGCTCGCCGCTGCCGCCGAGCGCGGCTCGGAGCATCCGCTGGCCGAGGCCATCGTGGCGCGCGCTGAGGAGTCCGGGCTGGAGGTCCCGACATCCGATGACTTCGAGGCGATCGCCGGTCGCGGGCTCCAGGCCACTATAGAAGGCCGCTCAGTGGCGGTCGGCAGCGGCGGCTATATGCGCCAGCTCAGCATCGACCTCGGAGGCTTCGAGGAGCAGGCGGGCACACTGGCGTCGGGTGGCGCCACGCCAGTCTTCGTGGCCATCGACGGCCGCCCGGCGGGTCTGATCGGCATCGCCGACACGGTCAAGCCGGGATCGCACGAGGCCGTCCAGCAGCTCTCGGCTCTCGGCCTGGAAGTCTGGATGCTGACCGGTGACGATCGCCGTACTGCCGCCGCTATCGCAGGGCAGCTCGGCATCGAGCACGTCATGGCTGAGGTCCTCCCGGACCAGAAGGCCGACCAGGTGCGTTCGCTGCAGGCCCAGGGCAAGGTCGTGGCCATGGTCGGTGACGGCATCAACGACGCGCCCGCCCTGGCGCAAGCCGAGCTGGGCATCGCCATCGGGACCGGCACGGACGTGGCCATCGCCGCCTCCGACATGACGCTCGTGGGTGGTGACGTGCGCGGCGTGGTCACGGCCATCGCCCTCTCGCGTCGCACGGTGTCCACGATCAGGCAGGGCCTGGTCTGGGCCTTCGGCTACAACGTGCTGCTCATCCCCGTGGCCATGGGCCTGCTCTATCCCTTCACGGGCCTGCTGCTCGACCCCATCCTGGCCGCCGCGGCGATGGCCGCCTCCAGCGTCAGCGTGGTCACGAACGCACTCCGGCTGCGCACGTTCCGCCGGCCGGCGTCGGTGGATGCCATCCTGCATCCGCCGCTTGCGCAACGGCTGGCCGACGTTGGGTATCTCGCGATCATCGCGGTAGCGGCCATCGCCATCGGCGCGGCCGCCGTCAACTTCGCTCCCGAGCGCACGATGGCCGGTGGCGAGGGTCCTGGTCACGGCATGATGGATGCGGCGCCCTGAGCGCCGTTCAGCAAGGCACGATCGAGAAGGAGGATGGAACCCGATGGAACAGGGACAGACGGCCACCGACCCGGTATGCGGCATGAGCGTCGAGCCGGAGGGCGCCAAGGCGCAGGGGCTGCACAGCAACCACGCCGGCACCGACCACTACTTCTGTGGTCGCGGCGGCAAGCTCGAGTTCGACGAGGACCCCGAGCGTTACCTGGACCCGGGCTACGTCCCGTCCATGTAAAAGGCGGCCCTGCACCGGCCGCGCCGGCATCGGTAGTCTGACTGGGTGACGATCCCCTTCGAGCTGGTGATCCTCGACTGCGACGGCGTCTTGGTGGATTCGGAGCACTTGTCCATGCGCGTCGATACAGAGGTGCTCGGCGAGCTTGGCTGGGCGCTCACCCACGAGGAGGTCGTGGAGCGGTTCATGGGCCGCAGCCACCAGTACATGGTCGCGGAGATCGAGGCCTACCTGGGAAGGCCGCTGGACGCGGACTGGGAGGACGGTTTCCAGGGGCGCTACCGCGACGCGTTCGCCCTCCACCTGAAGCCGGTCGACGGCGTGGTCGAGGCGCTTGATGCCCTCGATGAAGCCGCTACGCTGACTTGCGTGGCCTCCAGCGGCGGGCACGAGAAGATGCGCTTCACACTGGGCCTGACCGGCCTGTGGGACCGCTTCGAGGGTCGCATCTTCAGCGCCACGGAGGTGGCTCAGGGCAAGCCCGCGCCTGACCTGTTCCTCCATGCGGCTGAGAGGATGGGCGTGGACCCGGCTGCCTGTGCGGTGGTCGAGGACAGTCGATACGGTGTCGAGGCGGCTCGTGCGGCGGGCATGCGCGCCTTCGCCTACGGTGGGGGACTGACGCCGCCCGAGCGGCTGGCAGGTCCCGGCACGGTGGTGTTCGACGACATGCGCGAGCTGCCCGGCTTGCTGTCGGGGGGATAGTGAGCAGAGATCGCTCGGCACCCAGCCACAGCCGCCAAAGACAGGGGGCATCGAGATGGATATCCAGCTGGCGCCGGAGCGGATCTTCCTGCTCCAGGAGCGCCTGTCGGCCGACGAGATCCGTCAGCGCGCCATGGACCGGCGTACCCAGGCCTTCGGAGGCGGGCTGGGCAACCTGCTCCAGCGTCCGAAGCCTGAGGACGTCACGCTAGTCGAAGCCCAGCGTCGCCTGGAACCCTTCTGGCACGCCGCCGCCCGGGCGCGGTACGTCTACCAACGGAGCCGCGACTACGCCGTGCCGTCCAGCGCCCCCGAGGTGCGCGAGGTGACGGTCAATGGGACCACGTACCGGGTGCAGGGCTCGACCAAGGCGGCACCCACGTTCACCCTCTCCGTGACGGAGAGCTGCCTCGATGAGTTCGCGCACCAGGTGTTCAGTGACGGCGTGAGCGGCGCGCCAGTGGCCGATGCGCAGGCCATGATCACCGGGCCCTCCTCGGAGATCACCGACCCGACCACCCTCGGCGCCGACGAGACCATCGTGGTGCCGCCCGAGCAGCGCGCGTCGTTCGTGGTACGAAAGCTGCTGGGCGAGATGATGAAGCCGGTGCAGGCCGACTCGGTCGAGGAGGAGTCGCTGGTCCTGGAGAAGACCGACCTGTACTACCGACCCGTCTATGCCTATGACTTCCACTGGGCGCCCAAGGACAGGCGCGGCGTGGTGGAGATCGACGGCCTCACCGGCCAGGTCCGCCAGGGCCAGTCGCTGATGCCGCGCCTGAAGCGGATGGTCAACCGGGAATCGCTGTTCGACATCGGCGCCGACACGGCGGGACTGCTCATCCCCGGTGGCAGCATCGCGGTGAAGGTGGCCCGTGCGGCGGTCGACCGGAACTACTGACCGCTGCCGGCCGGTGGCGGAGCCGGGTCCGGGTCCTCGAGTGCGGCATACACGGCGGCGATGACCTCATCCGATCGCTCGCCCGGAGATCCCCAGACACCGGCGAGTAACGCGATGACGAGGCCCTCCTGTGGGTCGATGAGCAGGCGCGACCCGCTGGCGCCGGTGTGCTGAAAGGCGCCTGGCGAGACGGGCAGTTGGCCGGTCAGTCCCGGCCGTGACCAGCCGAAGCCGTAGGCGGGCCGACGAGGCGGATCACCCGGCTCGAACAGGCCGGCCGTCTGCTCACGCGTCATCAGGGCCACCGATCGCGCGCCCAGGATGCGCCTGCCGCCCAGGCGGCCGCCGTGCAACATGGCCCGCCCGAAGGCCATCAGATCAGCCGCGCTCGACCAGAGACCTCCACCCGGGTGCTCCATCCCGGCGAACCATGTCCGCCATGCCGCGACGATCTCCGGCGCGACGCCGATCATCGTGAGATCAGCACTGGGAAACCCCGGCTCCTCCGGTCGGAACGACGTCGCGGTCATGCCCAACGGCGCCAGTAGGCGCTCGCGAAGGGAGTCGGCGAAGGTCGCGCCGCCATCCGATGACGCCACCATGTCGGCCAGGAGGAAGAAGGTGTCCGAGGCGTAGCGGTACGCGGCGCCGGGAGGGAACTCAAGGGCCTGCCGGCACAGATGCTGGATGATGTCTTCCCGTGTCGGGATGGTATCCGGGGTCCAGGCCACGTCCACCACCCCGGAGGTGTGGCTGAGCAGGTGCCAGAGGCGGATGTCCTCGCCGCGACCGCCCTGCGGAGAGGGAGCCGGCGCGAAGGCGGGGAGGCGCCGCGCGATCGGCTCGGTGAGCGCGATGCGTCCCTCCTCCACGAACTGCATCACCGCGGTTGCTACGATCGGTTTGGTGACCGATGCGACGCAGAAGCGGTGCTCGGCCGTGACGCGTTCACCGGTCGCGTTCGCGCCGCAGGCCACGATCTGCGCCGGCCCGTCCGGCCCGGCGACGGCCAGGACCGCGGCCGGCAGATGGCCCTCGCGAACATGGCGCTCGACGACGGCAAAGGCACGTTCCAACCGCGGTCCATCGAACCTCGGATGTCGGGGCTTGGGCGTCTTGATCGCTCCCTCTCCAGTGTGCATCGCACCGGGATGCTACCGGGGAGATGATCGGGGCAGAAGCGTCGTCGCGAGCGAGCGTGCCTCGTCGGCACGGTCGAGCAGAAATCGGCTGAGGAGGACGAAGGCGCGGAGCACGTCTCCCGACGGGACGTCAAGTGCGCGCCCGAAGACCGGTCGTGCGTTCGAGTCGGTGATGTTCCGAAGGGTGTCGCGCACGAACCAGCAGCGCAGCGCCAGGCTCATGGCGTAGCCCAGGCGAGCGATCCGGGGATCGCCGGACCAGCCTGCATCCCGGAGGCCCGCGAGGTAGGCGTCCACGACGGCAGAGTCGAGCTCGGCCGCGCGGTCGGCCGGGAAGTCGCCCTTCCGCAGGCTTGCCGAGACGAGCGTGGCGATCTCTGCGCCCACGGCACCGGGTCCTATCGACTCCCAGTCGATGGCCACTACCTCGGTCCCGCCGTCGTCACGCTGGCGCGCGATGAGATTCGAGCGAGCCGCGTCGTGGTGACACAGCGTCTGCGGGAGGCGCGCCAGGTCCGCGATGAACCGCGGCTGGTCCTCGAGCATGCGCGCTGCTCGCGGCCCGATGTCGTCGCCGAGAGCGCGCCGGGCACTGGGGTCCGACGCGCGGCGGGCGATATCCGCGAGCGCGACCGCCATGTCGAGCGGCTCGCTCTGCCGCGCCGCCCAGTCGGTGACCAGCCAGGCGTGATCGGGCAGCGACCGGACGAGGAACGTGCCGTTGAACCGGCCGAGCGCGTACGCCGCGGTCCCGTACATCTCGAGCGGCCACTTCTCGAGGTGGGTCGCGCGGATGTCCTCGAGCCACAGACAGACGTGACCGTCCTCGGCCAGGTCGATCTCGTACGCGCGCGGGACGCGCAGATCTCCGGTCAGATCGAGGAGACCCCAGCGGTAGGCGAGGGCTTCACGGCGCGCGCGCTCGATCGGCGCCGTCGGCGTGGTCGCGGGCGAGTCCGTCCACTTGAAAATTGCCGACCACGGAACCCGTCGTCCTCTGACGGCGGCATGACCGGCGACCCGGGCGACCGTCCGACCGGGAAGGTACGCGTCGTAGTCAAGCGGAAGCAGCTCGTGGTCCAGGAGGATCGCCTCCGGCGCGTCGAGCGCTCGCTGCGCGATGCGCGTCAGCAGTGCGTCGTCGACGTCGATCGTCATGGTTCTATCCTGGCCGTCGCTCGGCAGCTCCACGGGGACTGAGCGGCGAAGCATGAGATGCGACCCGCTCGAAGCGATCGTCTGGGAGTCCTGTGCGTGTGGGAAGCGTCGAGCTCGTCTGGGCATCATGGATCGGTGGGGACTTGCGGAGCTGGCGCACAGGCTGCCATTGTCGCCGCGCTGGGATTCGCAGCAGCCCACGTGGCCGCACGGGGGCGCACATGCGCAGTTTGAAGCCACTGCGACACTCCTGGCATCGATCGGCCTGTGGGGTCGGAAGGCCATCCGGGATATGGTCGCAGTGCGTGGCTGAGTCGAAGCGGCGAAGGATGTCGATACCCAGACGCAGGCGGATCGCCCGAGTTCGGCTGCGTCCTGCGCCACGCGGCGGTCGGACCGACCGACCCGCGTGGCACGCTCGTTCGACAGCCTCGCCCGGCAGCACGAAGTCTCTTCCCCGGCAGGTGTACATGCCTCTCCCGTCCGCCATCCGGGCCATCGCCGACGCCTCTGCCTCACGGATCGTCGGCGCGTACTTCGAGCTGAGCTATCGCTTGCTCTCGGCCCCGGCGGGCCGTGAGTTCCTGCGAGCCGCCGCCGTCGGCGACGCTCCGGCGGTCCATGGGTACTCGACCTCCGAGGATGTCGAGGCCGTGCTCGATGCCATCCAGCCATCCGCCACCGACCTCCTCCTCGACCTCGGCTGCGGCCTCGGGGAGGTCGCCATCGCGGTCCACCGCCGGACCGGTTGCCGGGTGGTCGGCATCGACGCCGCGCCTGACGCGATCGCCGAGGCGCGACGGCGAGCCGTGGAGGCGGGCGCAGGCGCCGCCGCGGCCGTTCGCTTCCATGTCGGCGATCTCGCGTCGCCGCCGGTCAGAGGGTCGGGTGCCTATGCCCTGGACTCGCTCATGTTCGTCCCTCGACCGCCGCAGGCGATCGCGTCGGTATCGCGCTCGCTGGAGCCACCCGGGCGGATCTTCGTGACCTTCGTCGACCACCGCGGTCTCGGACGCGCTGCCTTCGCTCGCTACATCGAAGCCGGCGGGGTCCGCGTGGAGCGTCTGGAAGACGTCTCGTCGGAGTTCGCCCGGCGCAGTCGAGAGCGTGCAGCGACCGCCAGACGACTCCTGCGCGGAGGACCGTCGTGGACCGGTCGACTCGGACTGCGGCTGGTCCTCGTCGAGGAGGCCATCGCCGGGCGGCTGCTCGCGCGCGGGCGGCTCCGGCGGTGGCGCTTCATCGTCGCGTGGAACCCGTATCGGCCCGCGCCCGGGACCACCTCACGCCGCCGAGCGTGAGCAGGCTCACGGCGAGGGCCAGACGATCGCTCTACCGTCTCGCCATGACCGACCTCCCTCCGTCCTCCGCCGTGCGTCTCACCGCCTCCCCGCTGTCGTACCGCCGATGAAGCCGATGCGGATCGGCCCCATCTCGTGTGCCGTCGCCGCACCCGCTCCGCTCGTCTACCAGATGCTCTCGGCGATCGGGCAGGGGCCACAACGAGACGACGAGCGATCCGAGGTCCTGGAGCGTGAAGGTGACCACCTCGTGTGCGACTTCTGGACTCCCGTCACGCTCCCGGGCGGCCTCGTCCGCATCGTCCGGACGCGCGAGCGGGTCACGCTCCGGCCGCCCGACACGCTCGAATTCGAGCACCTCGACGGCCGAGTGCGCGGCCTGCGAGAGACGATCACCGCCACCCCCGGCGCGGACGGCGGCACCCAGATGACGTACTCGGGCAGCTATGCGCCGCGCGGTGCTCTCGACGCGCTCCGTGCCTACCTCGTGGTGCGGCCCGTCATCGGGCGGGTGATGAAGGAGCACTTCGACGAGCTCCGGCAGCGGGCCGAAGCCCGGGCGCTGCGCAGTCGCGTGTTTCCGCGCGAGACGTCGCCCAGCTCACGTCCGTAGCGTCCGGGCCGCGCTGTCAGACGGCCCGAGCGGCGAGACCGATGTAACGAAGCCGGCCCTCGTGAACGGAACGACGTGCCTCGTCCAGGAGGCTCGCGAGGCGGCCGACATCGCCGAGCCGCGCGACGAGGTCGGTGAACGGCGGCGCCAGTCCGCCGGAGCCGCTCGCATCGCGAGCGATCGTCCGGAGGAGCGTGCCGCGGACCTCGAGACGATCGATGAGGTCGGCGAGCCCCGTCGTCTCATCCCACGTCCGCTCGACGGCGAAGCCCGCCGAGGCGATCTCGTCCTCGAGCTCGCCGGGTCGCCACGCGTGGGTCAGGCAGAGGACGCTCCCGAGCGGCTCGGGCGCCGTGAAGTGGCCACTCGAGACCACGTCGCTGACGAGCAGCATGCCGCCGGGCATGATCACCCGCCGCATCTCACGGAGCGCCACCGACTTGGAGGTCGTCGACAGCACGCACTCCGCGAGCACGCCCGTGAAGGTGCCGTCGGCGTATGGCAGCTCGAGAAGCGACGCTCGGGCGAACCCGATCGCCGCGCCGGCGTCGTCGGCGAGCGTGGTCGCCCTGCCGATCGCCTCGCCACTCACATCGCAGGCGTCGACGGCGAGCGCGAACTCGAGCGCCGCGAGCCGCGCGGTGGTGCCCAGCCCGCAGCCGGCGTCGAGCACGCGCTGGCCGGGCGACAGGCGAGCGGCCGTCAGCAGGCGGCGCGAGGCTGCGCGTCCACCGGGATGGAACGACTCGCCCACGAGCAGCTCGATGAGCGGCTCGCCGTACAGCACCGCGCAGCATGCTACCTCCGTCGCCGGCGACGCGCTCATGGGCTTCGCCCGGTGATCGTCCCTCCGGCAGCGGCGAGCGGGACGGCACGGCCCCGCCGGCGTGCCGCGAGGCGCATCCGCGTCTCCTCCCGGTAGCCGACCGTGTTGTACGTGCAGAAGGGGATCATCCGGCCGTCGTCCTGGAGGACCCCGATGCAGCACTTCATCGCCTTCTTCACGTCGAACGTCCATGGGTCGAGGAAGTCGCGCAGCTGGACCATGAAGACGCGCCTGGCGAGGTCGGTCAGGGCCGGCAGGTCGAGGTCGCAGGCGGCACACGCGAAGCGGTCGGCGGTCGGCTCCCCCGGCACGGAGCCGGCCGACCAGAGGCCCTCCAGCGCGTGGAGGATGTCGGCGTCGATCGCCGGCAGCGAGCGGTTGGTGATGTAGTCCAGATAGCTGTCGACGTCGAGGACGCGCGGCAGCGGGATCACCTCGCCCTCATCGCCGAGGTAGGCGTAGGTGACCGACGAGCAGGTCGGGAAGCAGCACGGGATCGGGACGAAGTCCGAGGCGCGGAACGTCCCCGCGGCCTGCTCGTCGATCCGGCGCAGGACGTCCGGGATCGTCATCCGGCGGAGGGGATCATGATCCGGGTGTCGTCCCGTATGCGTGACCGGTTGGAACATCACGCCCCGGACCGCGCGGTGGCGCAACCCGAACTCGATGATGGGGCCGACCTCGTGCTCGTTGACGTCGCGCTCGACCGCCGCGACGAGCATGACGTGGAGGTCGGCCTCCGCCAGCCGGTCGAGCGCTCGGAGCTTCGTCTCCAGCAACGGTTCGCCGCGGATCGTCCGGTACGTCTCGTCGGTCAGGCCGTCGAACTGAAGATAGATGAGCGGGCGGCGGGCGGCGAACTCCTCGAACCACGGTCCGCCCTCGGAGATGCGGAGGCCGTTGGTGTTGACCATCGTGAAGCGGATGTCGCGCTGCTGGGCCGCATCGAGCATCGCGACGAGGTCGGGATGGATCGTCGGCTCGCCACCCGAGAACTGCACGACCTCCGGATGTCCCTCGAGCTCGACGAACCGATCCAGCATCGACTCGACCTCGGCGAGCGAGAGGTTGAAGCCGGAGCCCGCGTTGGCGAAGCAGACCGGGCAGTCGAGGTTGCACGCGGTGTTGACCTCGATGAGCGCCAGACAGGTGTGCTGGCGGTGCTCCGGGCAGATCCCGCAGTCGAAGGGGCAGCCGCGCTCGACCTCGGTCGAGATCCGGACGGGCGCCTGGCCGGGCATGTTGAACTTCGCCTGCTCGACGTAGGCCCGTGCATCGGCATAGATGAGCCCTTCGAACCAGCCATGGTCGGGGCACCGCTTCCGGAGGAAGACCTCGCCGTCCCTGAGGAGCACCTGGGCGTCGATGGCGTTGCGGCAGGTCGGGCAGATCGACCGCGTGACCTCGTGAAGGATCTCGCCGTCGGGGCGCGCGACCGACGGACGGGTGGGGACGAGTTCGGACACGGCTCCTCCGGAGACGGGTGGATGCCGTGAGCGTACGGCGTCTCACGTCGTCGCGGCGGTGAGCGACGTCACGATCACCGGCCGAACGCGTCGCGGCAGGGCAAGCGCACGAGGTCGTCGGTCGCGCTCTGCTCGCCGGTGTGAGCCACCGCACGTCGATCCAGCACAGCCCCGTGACATCCTCCGGTGATGGAGACGATCGCCGCGAGCTTCCTGCTCGGCCTCGGGAGCGCCGCCAGCCCGTGTCTCCTGCCGCTCTACCCGGGATTCATCGCCTACCTCGCGGGCACCGGTCGTGATGGAGAGCGTCGTCGCGGGGGCGCGCTCCTGGGTCTCGTGGTCCTTGCCGGCCTTCTCACGACGATGGTCCTCATCGGCATCGTCGTGTCGCTGCTCGCGTTGCCCTTCGGGGACGTCCTGCGATGGTCGGTCCCCGTCACGACGGCCATCCTGGTGGTCCTCGGGATCGCCCTCCTCGCCGGTCGCAACCCATTCGAGCGACTCGCTGGCATCCAGGTCCCGATCGTCACCGGCCGGTTCGGCCAGGCATATGTCTACGGACTCGTGCTCGGTCCCGTCGCGCTTCCGTGCGCGGGCCCGTTCCTGGTGGCGTTGCTGGCGATCTCCGTGGGACTGACCGACGCGGCCGCGAGGGTCGGCGCGTTCGTCGTCTATGGACTCGGCTTCGGGCTGCCGCTGGTGGTGCTCGCCGGTGTCGGCGCGGCCAGGGGCCAGGCCATCTCCCGTCTGGTCACGCGCCACCATCTGGCAGTGCTCCGGGTCGCGGGCGCGCTCCTCATCGCGACGGCACTCTACGGGCTTCTTGCGACGGGCTTCTTCTCGGTTTAGCCGAGATCCGCGACGCGGCCGTGGTCGGCGACGGATCCCGCCGCCGACGAGCCTAGCCAGCTTCCACGCTGTGGATCGCAACGACGCGGGATTCCCGGCGGCCCTTCGATGGCGATCGGCATCGGGCGCTGGAAGGGCAGCTCCGTCGCTTGGTCCGCGCCGCCGAGTGGCTCGAACGGGAGGTCAACGAACAGCCCGAATGTCACGCCACGCTGGCGCAGGCTTCGGTCCTCCAGACCGAGCTGCGGCAGGTCGTCGCTCAGCTTGTCGAAGGGCACCTGCGGCACTGCGTGATGGGCGCCGTCGAACTTGGCCAAACCTCCGAAGAGATCGCGCGCCTGCCGGCACCGATCCAGTCGATCCTGTTCACGCGCCGGCGCTGAGCGGGCAGGCCGTGGGAGGGCATCGCGTGTGTCCGAGCACACGGTCGGTCACGTCGCGCCGGTGGCATCCTGTCGACATGCGATCGTCAGTCGCCGCTCTGGTCAGCGCCGCCCTCCTGGTGGCGGCATGCTCGGGAGCGACGGGCGATGACGCCAGAGGCAGTGCCGCCTCGGCCGAGCCGTGGCGCACCACGGCCCTGCGCGACGTGCTGACCGGCGAGGAGTTCCGGATCGAGGACCTCGACGGAAAGGTCGTGGCGATCGAGGCGATGGCGATCTGGTGCAGCACCTGTCGGACGCAGCAGCTCGAGTCGAAGGCCGCGCTCGAGGCGGTCGGCTCACCGGACGTCGTGTACATCAGCCTCGACGTCGATGCGAACGAACGCCCGGAGGATCTCGCGGAGTACGCCCGCCACGAGGGATTCGACTGGCGGTTCGTCGTGGCACCGGCGGAGGTATCGCGGTCGCTCGCTGCCACCTTCGGCGACCAGATCCTGTCTCCGCCCGCGACCCCGCTCGTCGTCCTGGGCACCGATGGCCAGGTCGTCGAGAAGCACATCGGGATCACCGGTGCCAGGGAGCTCGCGCGGATCATCGAGGAGCAGCTGCCGTGATCGAGACCGGGCACGATTTCCCGATCACCCGCCGGGCCGCCATCCCCACTGTCACCGCCCGGCCAGATGGAGGAGGCCGACCGGCTCGCCGTCGACGAGTTCGGGATCGACGTCCTGCAGATGATGGAGCTTGCCGGCTCGCACCTCGCTGAGTTGGTCCACGCTGAACTCGATGGCTACCTCGACGACCGACGGGTGATCGTCGCCGTCGGCTCAGGCAACAACGGTGGAGGCGGGCTGGCGGCGGCGCGAAGGCGACGATCCTCGGCGACATGCGGCTGCTCGGCCAGGACCGTGTCGCCGAGGCCTATGCGGAGACGATCGACGCGGCGGTGATCTGCACCATCACACCGGACGAGTTCCGCCGTCTCGTCGAGCGCTATCCCATCATCGGCGTGAACATCATCACCTTCCTCTCCCGGCGCCTCCAGGAGGCAGAGCGCGAGCTGGAGGCGATGGCCTACCAGCGCGTCGGCCAGCGGTTGGCGCGGAAGCTCCTCGACCTCGGCCAGCGCTTCGGCGTCCCTGATCCAGGCACGGCTGACCCAGCAGGAGCTGGCCGAGATGATCGGGACGACGCGCGAGACGCTCGCGCACACGCTCTCCGACTTCCGCCGTCGGGACCTCCTCGACACCGCGCATCACCAGGTCGTCATCCGCGACGCCGAGCGGCTTGCCGAGGTCGCCCACGACGGCGAGGAGAGCTGAGGCGCTTCGCGTTCAGCCCTCGCGCACGGCGAGGACGTCGCGCATCGAGCGCCCGTACGGCCAGAAGTCGTCGCGCTGTCCCGCCTCCCAGTGCTTGCGCAAGCCGGCGGCAGCCAGTTCCCACTCCGGGCGCATCTTCCGCGTGACCTCGCGCAGGTCGTGGCGCAGATCTTCGCTCGACGGCCGGCCCCAGGCGCCGTTGTCAGCGGGCACACAGCCCGATCCGCGCTGCGCAGCGACGATGAGCGCTTCACCTAGCTCGGAGAACAGATGGATCGGTTCGACTTCGTCATCATCGGCGCCGGCTCGGCCGGAGAGGCTGCGGCCCACGAAGCGCGCAGGCGCGGAGCAAGTGTCGCGATCATCGACCGGGAGCTGTTCGGCGGGTCGTGCCCATTCTGGGCATGCATGCCCTCCAAATCGCTCCTCCACGCGGCCGGGATCCATGCCATCGGCGGCGACTACCCGTGGCCGAAGGCGTCGGACCAGCGGGACTACATGATCAACCGGACGGAGCGGTCCTGGCCGGACGATGGCGGGCACGTGCGCAGCCTGACCGACGCGGGCGCGGTCATCGTGCGCGGTGAGGCGCACATCACGGGACCCGGACGTGTCCGCGTCGACCTGGCCGAGGGCAACCTCCGGGAGCTGATCGGCCGATCCGTCATAGTCGCCGTCGGCACGAACGCCTCCGTGAGCGAACTGCCGGGCATGAGCGGGATCGCTCCGTGGACGAACCGCGAGGCGACGGCCACGAGAGCGCTGCCGAAGAGCCTCGCCATCCTTGGAGGCGGCCCGACCGGCGTGGAGCTGGCGCAGGTCTTCGCGCGCTACGGCGTTCCCGTCGCTCTCGTCCACTCGGCGGACCGACTGAACCACCGTGACCATCCGCGGAGCTCGGAAGCGCTCGCGCGCGGCCTCGCGGCCGACGGCGTGGAACTCCGGCTCGGGACGCGCGCCGAGCGACTGGACGCGCGCGCCGGAGTCGACCAAGCCCATCGCATGGCACTCTCCGACGGATCGACGGTCGACGGCCATGAGGTCCTGCTGGCGATCGGCCGGACGGCACCGTTGACCGGCCTCGGACTGGAGACGCTCGGAGTCGAGCTCGTCGATGGGCGCGTGACGCCGGACGAGAGCCTGCGCATCGCGGACGGGACGTTCGTCATCGGGGATCCGGCGGGGCCCGAGATGCACACGCACCTGGCCCATTACCAGGGCGAGCTCGTCGTGCGCATCGCATCGGGCGACCGCGTCAGGCCCGACTACCGCGCCATCCCGCGAGCGGTCTATACGGACCCCGAGGCGGCCGGCGTCGGCGTTCAGCTCGATGAGGCGCAGAGACAGGGCCTTGATGCGTTCGAGAAGACGGCTGACCTGGCGACGACCGCGAAGGGGTACGTCGCCGAGGCGTTCGGGCACGTGACGATCGTCGTCGACCGCCCATCGGCGACCCTGATCGGGGCATTCATCGCAGGACCCGGCGCCGCTGAGGCGATCCACCTCGCGGTCCTGGCGGTCAAGACACGCACGCCGCTCGACGTGCTCGCCGACACGATCGCGGCCTTCCCGACGACGGCCCGCGTCATGGGCGGACTCTTCCTCGAGGCGGCGCGGGAGGTCGGCGCGGGCTGAGCGACCACCACGGTCGCGAGCCCGTTCGTGTCATCGCTCACAGACGGGATCGCGGCCGGATGCTCGACTGAGCGGGCTGGGCTCCCGATTGTGTACCTGTGCCGATCACACGCAGGAGGTGTCGACGTGGGCGAGAGCAGGATGCAGCACGCTGTCGGTTCGACCGGCCACGCCATGCAGGTCGAGATGACCGGCGGCGGCGAGCAGGGGACGCGGTCGCGCGTCGAGCCCGCGCTGGTCGACACGCTCATCGATTCGTGGCCGGAAGTCCCCGCGAAAATGGCCAGGACCACCGTCGAGAAGTACTGCCCGCCTAACGAGGCGACCGAGACCGGCTCACGTGGGACCTCGGTCCATACATGCTTCAGGTGAGATCGTCTCGTCTCTTGCTTCGCGCCTCAGGGACGGTCGGATGTCGCCGGCGGCGGATGGTGGAGATGAGGGGACTCGAACCCCTGACCCCTGCGATGCGAACGCAGTGCTCTCCCAGCTGAGCTACATCCCCACGAGGGCCGAGTATACCAACGGCCCCCGTCAGCCCCGACCGCGCAGCTCGTCCAGCTTTTCCGCGGCGAGGCGCAGGTCCGCGATGAAGGCGCGCATCTCGGTAGGTCGATCGTCGGAGCGAAGGATCGCCGAGGGGTGCACCGTCGCCATCACCAGCGGCCCCAATTCCGACTCGAAGAACTGCCCACGATCTCGGCTCACTCGGCGCGACCTCGTGGTCCAGCCACGGTCGGCAGGCAGAGGTCTCGTAGGCGTTCGGCTTGTCGTGGAGGCGCCGCTTGCCGCTCGGAGCGCTCTTCCACTTGAAGTGCTTGACCACGTTCGTGACGTAGGCCAAGGGCCGCTCGATGCCGGCTTCGGCGAGGGCCGTGTCGAGCAGCTTCCCGGATGGTCCGACGAACGGCTCGCCGGCCAGGTCCTCCTTGTCGCCCGGCTGCTCCCCGACGAGCATG
>Ga0136615_10000234_pt1 | contig 24650 bp, 26 predicted proteins | sample AntDrymUQ2882206_2_FD_106647 | JGI IMG/M metagenome (GOLD analysis project Ga0136615, IMG submission 106647) | Polar desert sand microbial communities from Dry Valleys, Antarctica - metaG UQ288 (22.06) | ecosystem: Environmental > Terrestrial > Soil > Desert | place: Antarctica: Dry Valley... | reverse complement strand
GGCCTTTCGCCGGTGGCTGATCACCGAGCGGGCGATGCGCAACAAGCTGAGCATCCCGGCCCCGATCCTGGTACCAGTCCTCTCGTTCGGGATCGCGATCGTTGCCGTCGCAGTGACCGTGATGGTGCTCGTTCGATGACAACCGTCGGCGGCGAAGCATCCGGAACCCCGGTAGACACCCAGGTGGACCGGACGGTCCTCTCCTGGGCCCGCACCGCGGCGACGCTTGCCGTCGCGGCACTGTTGTTCGCGCGCTGGGCCGCCGACCTGGGTCTGATCGCGTTCCTACCGGCCACTCTGGGGGTGAGCGCGGCGATCCTCATCTGGGTGCGCACCCGCTCTGGAGCAAGCGAACGCAGGGCGCAGTTCGCACGCGGACGGACCGATCCTCCGTTGCGGACAGCTGCGGTGCTATGTGCGATCAGCGTGACCTTGGCCGGCACCGGGCTGGTCGCTGTTGTCCTGGACTGATCGACTCGCGGACTCGCTGGTCATCTTGACGTCCAGCCGGGGCAGGACCGCAGGACCCGGGCCAGTTCGAGTCCCACATCGCGATGCGACTCCCAGCCGAAATGCAGACCATCCGGATTTGCCCGCCCGGCATCGAGGTGCGGTTGTACGACTGGCGCGAGATCAGCCATCGGTACGTCGTGCTCCGCGCCCCACGCCCGAGCGGCCAGCCAGGCTGCCTCGTGCCCGCGCAGTTCACCGCCGAATGCAGCGGCTCGGTGCCGCGGCGGAAGAATTCCGATGATCGGCAGTCCCGGTCGCACGGAGCGCAACGCAGAGACGCAGTTGGTCAAGTAGCCGTCGGTCAGTCGTTGTGGCATAGCGCGTACCCGGCCGCGGGTCCATCGAGCCACCCGAGGCTGCGCGGCGAGGTAGGCCCGGCGTACCCCGCGACGTACCGGACGGGGACGCAGGAAAGCGATACCTTCTCGCAGGTGCGTCGGCAGCGCGGTGGGCAGGTAGTCCATTCCTCCGACTGCCAGCACGACAGCATCGGCGGCCGGCACCAGAAGTGAGTACACGCGAGGATCGCGGGTCAGCGAGCGCCAGACATGTCTTGCGGTCCAACCGACTTGAGCCACCACATCGGCTTCGGCGCCGAGTTCGTCGGCCAGCACGTTGGGAAAGAGCCGGGGCTCGGTCAACAGCTCCGGCCGGGCCGGCCCGTGATAGGCCAGCGAGTCGGCGAGGACAAGCACTCGTGGCCTGCGCGACCGGGCATGGTCAGGTGCGGGCGCCTGCATCGTCGTCCTCTGCACCGTCGTCGACCGCGTCGGCATCTCCGCGCTCGTCGAGGCCGGTGCCGGTGTCACCCGACATCATCGGCGAGGCCGGCGCGAGGTTGTGGGCGCGCAACTGCCACCCGCCCGGATGGCGCCGAAGTTCACTCCAGTGGCAGTTCCCGAGCACCGCGAGCCAGCGCCCGGCGTGCGGCAGGTCGAGCAGCGTCTCGATGATCGAACGCGCCGTACCACCGTGGGTCACCAGCAGGACGTGGTCGACCTCGACGTCGCGCAGTGCGGCCTGCACCCGCTCGTCGAGCTGCGCCCTGCTCTCACCGCCACGATCGACCGGCGGATGGCCGTCCAGCCATTGGGCGTACTGCTCGGGGTAGGTCGCTGCCACCTCGACGCGGGTCAGCCCCTGCCAGCTACCCAGGTCGATCTCACGCAATCGCGGCTCGATCTGCAGCGGCGTCTCGATGAGTCGAGTCAACGCCTGCGCCGTACTGACCGCTCGTACCAGATCACTGGTGAGAACGAGATCGGGTGGGTCGACAGCCAGATAGCTGGCCGACAGACGGCTCTGTTCCTCCCCGACAGGATTCAGGACGGGATCGGCCTGCCCTTGAAACCGCCCCGCTGCATTCCATGTCGTCTGACCATGCCGCCAGATGACCACCCGCTCGACGCACAACGATTTCGACCCAGCGCTGCCCAAGCGAACTCAGCTCGTCACGAGGTGGGTGCAGCCGCGTCGATGAACGGGATGACCGGGCAATCGGTCCAGAGGCGCTCGAGGGCGTAGTAGACGCGTTCCTCTGCATGCTGGACGTGGACAACGACATCGACGTAGTCGAGCAGCACCCAACGGCCCTCGCGAGTTCCCTCCCGGCGTACCGGCTTGACCCCGGCGTCGGTCCGCAGCCGCTCCTCGATCGCGTCCACGATGGCCTGGACCTGGCGTTCGTTGCTGGCCGAGGCGATGACGAACACATCGGTGATCACCAGCCGCTCGCTGACGTCCACGACGACCAGATCCTGAGCCTGCTTGTCGGCAGCCGCCTGGGCAGCCAGCAGTGCGATCGTGCGCGCCGCGTCCGAGGCGGTCATCCGTGGTTTCTCCTGTCGTCGCGATAGAGGTGACGCTTTTCGATGTACTGCACGACGCCGTCCGGTACGAGGTACCAGACCGGCATTCCGCGGTGCACCCGATCCCGGCAGTCACTCGACGAGATCGCCATCGCGGGTACGTCGATGAGCGTGACACTCCCGTCGGGCAGGTGGCTGTCCTCGAGCCGGTACCCCGGCCGGGTGACTCCGACCAGGTGGGCGAGTGAGAACAGCTCCTCGGCATGTCGCCAGTCGAGGATTTGCTCGAGGGCGTCGGCCCCGGTGATGAAGAACATCTCATTATCCGGATGTAGCCGCCGCAGATCGCGCAGTGTGTCCACAGTGTAGGTGGGCCCGGTGCGGTCCACGTCCACCCGGCTCACCGAGAAGCGCGGGTTCGACGCCGTCGCGATGACCGTCATCAGGTAGCGATCCTCGGCCGGACTGACGTCGCGTTCGGCCTTCTGCCACGGCTGACCAGTGGGTACGAACAGGACCTCGTCCAGCCCGAACAGGACGGCGACCTCGCTTGCGGCGACGAGGTGGCCGTGGTGGATCGGGTCGAACGTGCCGCCCATGACGCCCAGCCGCCGACCTTCACCCATCTTGACAATGAGTTTATCGGCCGGCGGCGACAGCGGAGGGCAGTCCCGCTGCTGGTACGTCGTCGGCCGGCCCCCCGTGCGGCCGGCCAACAGTTAACTCAACGCGGCCGCGGTGGTGCAGTTACGCCGTACCGACGAGTAGTTTGTGGGCCAGATCACTGCCGGCGCGCTGGCCGGCTACGCCATGCCGGGCCGCAGACGTGGACTCGCCCCGAAAGCCCCTAGAGGCGGGTGATGAAGTCGGTCAACTGTTCCGCTGTCCGGCACTCGACCATCTCGACCAACTCGGAGTAGTCGTCGGCCGCCGAATCACCACTTCCCCATTGGCGACGCGGTTCCGGGTTGAGCCAATATGCGTGTCGAGCCCGCTTCACCAAGGCTGCCAGGGTCGGCAGACCAGGGTTGCGGTAATTGGTCCGTGCATCACCGAGGATCAGCAACGACGCTGTGGGACCGACCACCGTCGGCCAGTGTTCGGCAAAGGTCTCCAGCGAGTGCCCGTAGTCGCTGTGCCCGTCGAACCAGACGACTCGTGCCTCGCGTCCGATCCGTTGTACGGCGTCAGTGACATCAGATCCGGGCGCGAAGAATCGGGTGACTTCATCACAGGTGTCGACAAAGGCGAAGGCACGGACGCCGGAGAACTGTTCCCGCAACGCCGCGGTCAGCAGCAACGTGAAGTGTGAGAATCCGGCGACCGACCCGCTGACGTCACACAACACCACCAGTTCGGGCTTGTGCACCCGCCGCGGCCGGTGCGCGGTGACCAGCGGTACCCCACCGGTAGCCAACGACGCGCGCACGGTACGGCGGAAATCCAGCCTCCCCCGACGGCCATGTCGTCTACGGGCGGCCAGCCGGGTCGCCAGCCGCCGGGCCAACGGCGTGACGCTGCGCCGGAGTTCGGCGAGATCCTTGTGCTGAGCCCGGAGGAAGTCGACCTGATTGGCCAGCGGCATCACGGCCGTACGCGCAACGTTCTGCTTCCCTCGCTGTTCGGCGGCGCGGCGACGGACCTCCGTCTCGATGTGGGCGCGGAAGGCGGCCAACCGCTCCCGAATCGTTTGGCGGGCCACCTGTTCGGCCAGACCGCCACGTTCCTGCCCGCTGAGAAGCCCGTTGAGGAGAGCGGCGACCAGGGTGTCCGGTGAGAGCGCCCGCAGCACCCGGTAGCTGAAGAAGGTCTGACCATTCGGCGACTGACCGCCTTGACCGAGTCGCTCCACGGCGAACCTCGCGAACCGCCGCAGGGCCGCGTCGTCGCCGTCGAGCAGCAGCTGGGCCAGCTGGGCTCGCATGGCGTCGGTTCGTTCCTCCGGCGACAGATTTTGACCATCCGCGTTTCGATCAGATTCTGGCGCCTGGATTTCCCACTCCTGGCCGTCGTCAGCGGCGTCGAATCCGGAAGCGTCGGAGATCGACGTCGGCCACCACAGGTCGAAGAGCGCGTCGAAGGCCGGCCGATGCGTGGGGCGTTTCAGCAGGACCGCGGCCAGACCGTGTCTTAACTGTTCGCGGTCGAGCAGGTCGACGGTCACCATGGCGCGTGCGGCGTCGATCGTATCGCTGATGCCGATCGGTACGCCGGCCTGGCGCACCGCCCGGACGAAGTCGTCCAGATGCGAGACCAAGCTCGGCGGGCGATCGACCTCGCTGTGGCTCACTGGGGTCACCCCGACATTCTCCCTGACACGGCCGAGGCGAGGTTCCCGCGAGACGCTACGGACACATCGTCGAGATCCAGCCAGCTCGCCAGTGAACGCAGCTCGCCGGCCAAGGCCGAAGCCACCTCGATGTTGTCGGTGCCGGGCTCGGCGAAGCTGCCCCGGACAAGCAGGCACCGACCTGGTCGGTCGGCCTTGAGATCGACTCGGGCCTGGAGCTGATCACCCAACAGGAAGGGCAGCACGAAGTAGCCGTACTGCCGTTTGGCCTCGGGGACGTAGATCTCGAAGCTGTGTTGGAAGCCGAAGATCCGTTGCACGCGGCCGCGCTCCCACAGCAGGGAGTCGAAGGGCGACAGCAATGCAGCTGCCTGCACCGGCTTGGCGCTGGCGCTGGGATGCAGGTAGCCGACGCTGGTCCAGCCTTCGGGTCGGCATTCGCTGAGTTCCCCGCCCTCGACGAGCTCCCGGATCCGGGACTTGGTGTCGGCCATCGACATCCGGAAGTAGTCCGCCACCTCCTTGACCGTGGCGACTCCCAGGGCAGCGGTAGCTCGCCGGACCAGCTCCCGCTGACCGTCGGCCGCACTCAGCTCGGAAGCTGCGAGGATTTCCGGCGGAATGACCCGCTCGGCCAAGTCGTAGGACGGGTTGAAGTTAGATCTCCCCGCGACGGCGAGCTCGCCCGTCGCGTAGAGGTATTCGAGCATCGTCTTGCCGTCCGAGCCGCGGTCCCAGAGAATCGTCGCCGCGGAGTAGCGCGAGTAGTCCTTGGGGCGGCGCGCCGGGTCGAGGAGCTGGCTGAAGGTCAGTGGCCCCCGCTCGGCGACATCGGCATACACCTCCTCGGCGTACCCGGGCCGCTCGGTCTGCACCCTGGCCAGGAACCTCGACCACTGCCCGTGCGTAGCCTGCCGAGTCATCCGCCACCGCAGCGCCGGGTAAAGCGACATGTCGACGATCGAGGCGGCGTGGCCCCAGTACTCGTAGGCGCCGGCTACACGAAAGGTCAGACGATCGAGCAGGTCGATCGGGTACGGGCCAAGCCGGGAGAAGGCAGCCAGGTAGTGCGAGCGGGCCAACACGTTGACCGCGTCTATCTGAAAGGCGCCCACCCTCGTCAGGACCCGCCGGAGATGTCCGAGATTCGGTCGAACCGGTCCCGGTCGGTCGAATCCCTGTGCGGCAACGGCAATCCGGCGTACCTGGTCCGCGGACAGGTCCATCTTCAGTTGAGCCGCAGTTCGGTTGCCGCCCGCTCCTGATCGCTGGCGTGCTTGAGCACGACGCCGAGTGTCGACTTCACGGCGCTTTCGTCCAAGGTGGACAATCCCAGGGCGAGGAGGGTGTGTGCCCAGTCCAGGGTTTCGGCGATCGACGGCGACTTCTTCAGCTCAAGGGCACGCAGGGCGCGTACGGTCCGTACGAGCTGCTCGGCAAGCTTCGGTGCCAGGTCAGGAACCTTGGCCTGCACGATCTCTCGTTCGCGTTCGGCGGACGGGTAGTCCAAGGCTAGGTACAGGCAACGTCTCTTCAGCGCCTCCGACAGCTCCCGTGTGGCATTCGAGGTCAGCACCACCAGCGGACGCCGGGTGGCCACGATCGTGCCGAGTTCCGGCACGGTCACCTGGAAGTCGCTGAGCACCTCGAGCAGCAGACCCTCCACCTCGACATCGGCCTTGTCGGTCTCGTCGATCAGCAGAACGGTCGGTCCGGTACGGCGAATAGCGGTCAGCAACGGACGGGCCAACAGGAACTCGTCGGTGAAGATGTCGTCGTGGACCTCGTCCCACGATTCGCCGGATGCCGTTGCCGCGCTTGATTGGATCCGCAACAGCTGCTTCTTGTAGTTCCACTCGTACAGCGCACGCGACTCGTCGAGGCCCTCGTAACACTGCAGCCGGATCAGTTCCGCGTCGGTCGCGCTGGCCAGCGCCTTGGCCAACTCTGTCTTGCCCACTCCGGCCGGACCCTCCACGAGCAGCGGCTTGGCCAGCCGATCAGCCAGGAAGACAGTGGTCGCGATGGCATCGTCGGCGAGGTAGCCGGCCGTGGCCAACCGCTGCCCGACATCGGCGACCGAGGCGAACTGTGGGCTGTGTTGTCCCATTCCCAGCACCCTACGGCGCTATTGCTGCGCCAGCCGAGCGTGCGCGGGCTGCCCCGTGACATCTGTCACGAGCCGCCGTGACCGCCGCACGGCTCATCCGGACTGATGACGGCGGGAGACCGGCGCTGGGCATCACCGCGCCTGCGGAATACCCGCGGCCTGCCGCTGACGCGCCGGTCAGGTCAGTTCGGCGAAGTCTTCCGCGGCCCTAGTCCTTCCCGCCACGATCAGGATGTCCCCCTCCTCGACAACGGTCTCTTGCGTTGCATAGGTGAAGTCCTGTCCGGTGCGCTTGATGCCGACGACCGTGACGCCGTACCGCGACCGTAACCTCGCCGCGCCCAGCGACTTTCCGACCGCTTCGCTGGGAGCTCGGGTCTTGACCAGGGCGTAGTCGTCCTCGAACGCGATGAAGTCCAGCATTCGACCGGTCACCAGATGAGCCACCCGCTCGCCCATCTCGTGTTCGGGCAGAACGACGTGGTGCGCACCAACGCGCTCCAGGATTCGGGCCTGCAACCGACTCGTCGCCTTGGCCCAGATGCTCGCGACCCCGAGGTCGGACAACGCGGCGACGGTGAGGATGGAGGCCTCGGTCGCCGTACCGATCGCCACCACCGCATGTCCGAAGTCGGTCACCCCCAGTTGACGCAGCGCGTCCGGATCGGTGGTGTCGGCGGTGACCACGTGGGTGAGTTGATCGGAAAGGTCCTGCACGATCTTGGCGTCTCGATCGATGCCAAGAACTTGGACGTCGCGCCGGGCCAGCTCCACGGCCAGCGATCTGCCGAACCGACCGAGGCCGAGAACGACGGTGCTTGGATCTGAGTTCTTACCCATGTTGTCTAGCCAACGATCGGTCGCTCCTCCGGAAGCCGGTAGCGCCGGTTGCGCTCCTTGGTAGCCAATGCGGTCGCCAGCGTGATCGGCCCGAGCCGGCCGGCGAACATCAGGACCGCGAGGATGATATGGGCTGCAGCCGGCATCTCGTTCAATGCACCGGTGGAGAGCCCGCAGGTGGCGAAGGCAGAGATCGTCTCGAACAACACCAGATCCAATGGCAGGTCGGTCAGGGACAGCAGGACCAGTGTGGTCACCACGATCACGCCGACACTGACCAGAGCCACGGTCAGCGCCTGACGTTGCACCGAGTTCGGGATCTGCCGGTTCAGCGCCTTGACCTCGGGCTCACCACGGATCTCGGCGGCGATGACCAACGCGAGGATCGCGAAAGTCGTCACCTTGATTCCGCCGGCGGTGCTCGCGCTTCCTCCGCCGATGAACATCAGTCCGTCCATCACGACGAGGCTCTCGGTGTTCATGGCGCCGATGTCGATTGTGTTGAACCCGCCGCTACGCGGCATCACCCCGTGAAAGGTTCCGGCCAGGAGTCGGTCGGGGATGCTCAGCGTGCCCAGGGTCCGGGAGTTGTTCCACTCCATCGCGGTGATCAGCACCGGCCCGACGACCAGGAGGATCCCCGAAACGCCCAGCGTGAGCCTGGTGTGCAGCGACCACAGGTGCGGTTGGAACAACTCCCGGCGCAACTCGAGCAGGACCGGGAACCCCAGGCTGCCGATGACCACAGCCAGAGCGATCGGCACGCAGATCCAGGCATCGCTGACGTAACGAGTCAGGCTGTCGGAGAAGAGCGCGAACCCGCCGTTGTTGAACGCCGACACCGCGTGAAACACCGACTCGTAGGCCGCCGGTCCCACCGACCGGTCGTAACCAAGAACCAATCGCAGCGCGATGGCCACGGCGGCTACTGCCTCGAAGAACAGACTCAGCTTCACCACGCCTATGACGACCCGGCCCACCTCGCCGAGGGTCAGCGCTGCCGTCTCCGCCTGGACGGTGAGGTTGAACCGCAGTCGTAACTTCGGTGACACCAGTACGGCCAGTATCGAAGCCAGCGTCATCACGCCGAACCCGCCGATCTGCATCAGCACGAGGATCGTGATCTCTCCGAACGTCGACCAGTAACTTGCCGTGTCGACGATGGACAACCCGGTCACCGACACGGCCGAGGAAGCCGTGAAGAGCGCGTTCACCAGTCCTGCACTACGGCCGGACTCCGTGGCGATCGGGAGGGCCAACAGCACGGTGCCGAGGACGATGGCCAGGGCAAACGCCACCGCGACCACCCGGGCCGGCCGGCCCAATGCCGCGAGCAAGCCGCGGCGCGGCCGGACTGAGCGGCCCGGTACGTCGTTCATGCAAGCGCCCGGTAGGCCGCTCGTTTGGTGTCACCGGTGAGCCGGTCGAGGTAGAGCCGGCCGTCGAGATGATCGATCTCATGCTGCAGGCACCGCGCCATCAGCCCGTGGCCGGACAGGGTCAGCGGCTGGCCGTGTTGATCGAGGCCTTCGGCAACCGCATACGTTGAGCGGACCGTCGGGAACCACACCCCGGGTATGGACAGGCAGCCCTCGTCCTGGGTCTCGGTCTCCGCGGAGCGTTCGACCAGGCGCGGATTGACCAGGTGGCCGATCTTCCCGTCGATGTTGTACGAGAAGACCCTGAGCCCGACACCGATCTGGGGAGCGGCGAGTCCGGCATGTCCCGGGGCGTCCACGGACTCCTCGAGGTCAGCCACCAGAGCGCGCAACCTGTCGTCGAAGTCGCGGACGGGGTCGGACGGGGTACGCAGCACCGGATCACCGATCTGCCGGATGGCTCGCACGCTCACCGCGCCATTCTGCCCCGGCCAGCGCCGGCGCCACCGCGCCGCATACCGTTTGCTGCCGGTGGCAGCGGGTAGCGCAGCCGCATGACTCGATTCGGCTACATGCTCTCCACCGAAGAGCATTCCCCCGCTGACCTGATTCGGCAGGCTGAGCTGGCCGAGCAGGCTGGCTTCGAAGCGCTGTGGATCTCCGACCACTTCCACCCGTGGAACCACGAGCAGGGCCAGGCGCCGTTCGTGTGGTCGTTGATCGGCGCACTCGCCCGCGCTCGGCCTGGGCAGCGGTGAGGCACTGAACGAGTCGGTGCTCGGCGATGCCTGGCCGGCCGCCGACATACGATTGGAGATGCTGGAGGAAGCGGTCGAGGTGATCCGAGCTCTGCACGGTGGCGACGTGGTCGAGCACCGCGGCCGGCACTACACCGTGCAGCACGCCAAGATCTTCACCCGACCGGATCGCCCACCGCCGATCTACCTGTCCGGTTTCGGCCCGAAGGCCGCTGCGCTGGCCGGCCGGAGCGCGGAGGGCTTCGTCTGCACCAAGCCCGACCAGGATCTGATCCAGGCCTTTCGTGATGCCGGGGGCGCGGGCAAGCCCATGCTGGCCGGAACGAAGGTGTGCTGGGCGACAAGCGCCGAGGACGGCGCCGCGACGGTTCACCGGCTATGGGCCAACGCCGGCCTGCCGGGAGAGATGGCGCAGGTGCTGCCCACCGTGGAGCACTTCGAACAGGCCTCGTCCCTGGTCACCGAAGACATGGTGGGCAGTTCCACGCCGTGTGGGCCAGACCCTGAGGTGCACGCGAAGTCGCTGCAGCAGTACATCGACGCCGGCTACGACGAGATCTATGTCAACCAGATCGGCCCGCAGCAAGAGGAGTTCTTCCGGTTCTGGACCCAGGAGCTTGCCCCACGGCTGCGCTGATCGGCCTACTTGGCGATGCGAAAGCGCAGGCTGGTTCGCGCGCCGACTTCCTGCACATCCACCTTCTCGAGTCGGACGCGGTCCGGATCGATGTTCTTGAAGAACCGTAGACCGGAGCCGATCAAGACCGGCATGACGTCGACGTGCAGTTCGTCGACCAGTCCAGCGTTGAGGAGCTGCTGAATCACCGATACCCCGCCGACAACGGTGACCGCCTTGTCGTCACCGGCGGCCTTGGTTGCCTGTGCCAGCGTCGACTCGATGCCGTCGGTGACGAAGGTGAAGCTCAGTCGGTCATCATGTTGGGCGCCACGAGCGGTTCCCGGTGGGTCAACACGAAGATCGGAACCTGGAACTCGTAGCTGCCGACATCGGAGTCCGGCTCGGCCATGCCGAAGGTCCGTCGACGCAGCGGTGCCGAAGCTAGTCGCTGCTTGGCTCGTGGAGCACCATCTCGTCGCGGTGGACGACTTCCCGGCGGAGCTCTGGCGAAAGCTCACTGGTGGACTTCCCCAGAATCGCTGGTAGCTCACGAGCGTCGTAGGCCACCAGACCGCGACCGACCGTCATACCGTCGGGCCCGAGGAGTTCGACCGGATCGTCGGCCAGGAAATCGCCGCCGACCCCGGTGACACCGGCGGCCAGCAGCGAGGCCCGCCGCGTTCGCAGAGCCCTGACGGCGCCGGCGTCGAGCACGAGCGACCCCCGGGGGCGGCTGGCATAGCGCAGCCAGAACAGTCGGGCGGTGGGCCGACGACCGGTGGCCGGAAAGAGGGTGCCGACATCATCACCGTCGAGGGCGGCTCGTACGTCCTCGGCGCGAGCGATCCGTACGGACACACCGGAGCTGGAGGCGATCATCGCCGCCTCCACCTTGCTGCTCATCCCGCCCCGCCCGACACCGTCACCACGCGACGAGCCGATGGCCAAGGCCCTCAGGTCAGCCGCTCCGTTGACGACTGGGACCCGTACGGCCTGCGACCGGTGCGGATCGCCGTCGTGCAGACCGTCCACATCGGAGAGCAGGACGAGGCCGGACGCCTCGGCTACATGGGCGACCAACGCGGCGAGCCGGTCGTTGTCGCCGAACCGGATCTCCTCGGTAGCCACGGTGTCGTTCTCGTTGACCACGGGCACGACCCCCAGAGCGAGCAGCTTTGCAATGGTTCGCGAGGCGTTGCGATAGTGCGAGCGTCGGTGCAAGTCGTCAGCAGTGAGGAGTACCTGCCCCACCGTGGCGCCGTGGGCGGCGAATGCGGCGGCGTAGGCCTGAACCAGCAACAACTGTCCGACCGTGGCTGCGGCCTGAGCTGTCGCGAGGTCGCGGGGACGACGAGTGATGCCCAGCGGCGCCAGCCCTGCCGCGATCGCGCCGGAGGAGACCACCACGATCTCCCGACCCGCTTCCCGATGAGCGGCCAAGCTCGCGACGAACTCGGTCAGGCGTCCCGCGTCGATTCCCCCGGCGATCGAGGTCAGTGACGAGGAGCCGATCTTGACGACGACCCGACGAGCCGCGGCGATCGGGTCCAGCGGCGTGTTCATGTCTCGATGCCCGCTTGCGCCGCAGTCGATGTCGTCTCGCCGGAACCGTCGACTGCGTAGTCCCCCGCATCCGTACGCCGGCGGCGGGCTTTCTTTCTGGCCAGCCGCTGATCGGCGGTGACCCGGTCAGACGTGTCCAGGCGCGGATCCTCACCGCGTCGGCCCACGACGGCACTGCTGGCATCCGGAGTGCTCGGTACCCAGTCGAAGCTCACATCCGAGACCGTGACCAGGCATCCCGGAACTGCACCGGCCCTGACCAGCGCGTCCTCCACGCCGAGACGAGCCAGTCGGTCGGCGAGGTAGCCGACCGCCTCGTCATTGCTGAAGTCGGTCTGCCGGATCCAAAGTTCGGGCTTGACGCCACGAACGACAAGGCCGCCTGGAACGTCTCGGTCGGAGGTGACGCTGAACGTGTCGTCCACGGGAGTCGGCCGGATGATCAGCCGGGTGGGGGCCGGCGCCGGGCGCGACGCCCGGTCTGCGGCGACTTGTTCGGCCAGGTAATAGGTCAGCGCGCCGACCCCCTCGCCGGTTACTGCGCTGATCAAGAAGACCCGGTAGCCACGGTCAGCCAGATCGGCGACCACGAGGTCCGCGAGCTCGCGGGCCTCCGTTACGTCGATCTTGTTGATCGCCACTGCTCTGAGCCGGCTGACCAGCGCTCCACCGGCCCCGCCGTAGGCGGCCAGTTCGCTCTCGATGGCTTCGATGTCACTGAACGGGTCGCGCCCCGGCTCCAGGGTTGCTGCGTCCACGACATGAACCAGCACCGAGCATCGCTCGACATGCCGGAGGAACTGCAGACCCAGCCCTTTGCCCTGTGCCGCTCCCGGGATCAATCCGGGAACGTCGGCCATCGTGAACGTGTGCTCGCCGGCCGCAACGACGCCGAGGTTGGGCGCAAGGGTCGTGAAGGGGTAGTCGGCAATCTTCGGCTTGGCCGCGGAAACTGCCGCAATCAGAGAAGACTTTCCCGCCGACGGGAACCCGACCAGTCCGACGTCGGCGACGCTCTTGAGTTCCAGCACGACATCACGTGATTCACCCGCTTCGCCCAGCAGAGCGAAACCGGGTGCCTTGCGACGTGCGGAGGCCAGTGCGGCGTTGCCCAGTCCCCCGCGACCACCTTGGGCAACGACGTACCGAGTGCCCTCGCCGACCAAGTCGATGAGAATCTTGCCGTCGTCGCCGGAGACCACGGTGCCTTCCGGTACGGCCAGGATCCGGTCCTCACCCTGGGCGCCGTTGCGGTGGTCGCCCTGACCGGGCTTCCCGTTACCGGCCCGATGATGCGGCCGGTGATGGAAGTCCAAGAGTGTATGGACGCCCGGATCGACTTCGAGAATGATGTCCCCGCCACGACCACCGTTACCGCCGTCGGGACCACCCATTGGCTTGTACTTCTCCCGATGCACCGACGCGCAACCGTGGCCGCCGTTTCCAGCGGACAGGTGCAGGACCGTACGGTCGATGAAGGCAGTCATGAGGAGTGGCTTGTCAATCAGTGGGGCGATGAGCCAGTCGGGCAATCAGTCGGTGCTGCACTCACTGACAGCCAGCCGATCACTCCGCGCGCGAAGCGCGTCCCGTCATTCGACCGGAACGACGCTGACCTGGGCCCGCCCGCGACGCTTGCCGAAGGTGACGGCACCGGGCTGAATCGCGAACAGGGTGTCGTCCCCACCACGGCCGACGCCGGTGCCGGGGTGGAAGTGGGTGCCGCGCTGACGCACGATGATCTCCCCAGACTTGACGATCTCGCCACCGAACCGCTTGACGCCCAAGCGCTGACTGTTCGAATCGCGACCGTTACGCGAGGACGAGGCGCCCTTCTTGTGTGCCATCTCGCTCAGTCCTCCTTCTCGTCGGTGGTTTCCGACGCCTTGCTCGACTGTGTGGTCTTACTTGCGGCTGTGCTCTTGCTCGCCCCTGTGGCCTTGCTCGCCGCGGCGGCCTTGCTCGGCTTGGTCGCCTTTACAGTGGCAGTCGTGGTGGTGGCCTTGGCAGCGCTCGCCTGGCTCGCTTTGGGGGGCGCCTGCGCAGCCTTGCTCGGCTTGTCGTCGGGCGCCTCCGCCTTGGGTTTTCCGTCCTTGGCCGCTTGCGACTTGGCCCTCTTGTTCGGCTTGCCGTCATCGATGTCGGTGACCAGTAGCTCGGTGAGCAGCTGTCGGTGCCCGATCCGCCGGCGATAGCCGGTCTTGTTCTTGTACTTGAGGATCTTGATCTTCGGACCCTTGTGATGACCGACGATCTCCCCGGTAACCGCGATCTTGGCCAAAGCAGAGGTCTCGCTGATCACGCTGCGACCGTCCACCACAAGCAGCGCCGGGAGGCTGACCTCGTCACCGGCTTCGCCGTCGAGCCGATTGACCTCGACGACGTCACCGACAGCAACCTTGTGTTGCTTGCCGCCGGCCTTGACCACTGCGTACACCACGGATCTCCCTTGAATTCTTCTGCACCGCACACCGAAATAGGGTTCCGATGAGCGAGGACTTCCGACGAGCGCTGACCGACGGTAGGAACTCTCATCCCGTACGGGTCGACCGCGGCGACACGCGGACTCCCAGCTTACCGGAGACCGTGTTTCCTCGCCCAACCAGGGCAGTCAGCCACTTCACACTTCCGCGACGGGTGGCCCGGCCGGCCTGGATGCCCCTCGACGGCCACGTCGCCGTGGTGCGGCCGTGACGATTGCGCCCGCAGTGGAGGATTCCCGCTCGGTCCAGGCTTGCACGTCGGCGGACTCGGGTCTGTCCGGCGCGGGAGTCACGGCTTGGGTAACCGGGCCAGCCGCCTGGCTGGCGCTGGGCCCTGGGTGGGTGACCGGCGCGGTCAACCCCGAGGCTTCGTGTCGATCCGCTTCTGTCGCCGGCCTCGCCGCGGCTTCGTTGATGTCCGTCGACGGTTCTGCACGCCCACCCTCGGCACGGGAGGTGTTGCGTCCGCGACTGCGCCCGCCGCCACGTTCACCGCGGGTGTCGCCGCGGTGCTCGTTGCGTTCGCCGCCCTCATGTGGCCGGTTGTCCCCGTGGTGTTCCCCCCTGGAACTCTCACCGCTGGAGCGGTGGCGCTTCTCGTCGACCGGATCGGCGTGCACGATGATGCCGCGCCCGTTGCAGTGTTCACACGGCTCGGAATAAACCTCGAGCAGGCCCTGACCCACCCGCTTGCGGGTCATCTGCACGAGGCCGAGAGAGGTGACCTCGGCGACCTGGTGTCGGGTCCGGTCGCGGCCGAGACATTCGGTGAGCCGACGCAGGACGAGGTCTCGGTTGCTCTCCAACACCATGTCGATGAAGTCGATGACGATGATCCCGCCGATGTCGCGCAGCCGGAGCTGGCGGACGATCTCCTCGGCAGCCTCGAGGTTGTTGCGCGTCACGGTCTGTTCGAGATTTCCGCCGCTACCGGTGTACTTGCCGGTGTTCACGTCGACGACCGTCATCGCCTCCGTCCGGTCGATCACCAGCGAGCCGCCGGAGGGCAGCCAGACCTTACGGTCCAGCGCTTTGGCCAGCTGCTCGTCCACCCGCAGATCGGCGAAGACGTCGCTCTCCCCGGTGTGCCGGCTGACCCGATCGGCAAGGTCGGGGGCAACGTGGGCCACATAGGCCTCGACGGTGTCCCAGGCCTCGTTGCCGGAGACGATCATCCTGGTGAAGTCCTCGTTGAAGACGTCACGGATGACCCGGATAGCGAGATCGGGCTCCTGATAGAGCAGGCTCGGTGAGCTGGTGGAGGATGCTGCCGCCTTCTTCTGGATGACCTCCCACTGAGCGGTCAGCCGGTTGACGTCGCGGGTGAGTTCCTCCTCGCTGGCCCCTTCGGCGGCGGTACGGATGATGACTCCGGCGTCCTCGGGCACGATCTTCTTCAGGATCGCCTTGAGCCGGCTGCGTTCCACGTCGGGCAGTTTGCGGCTGATGCCGGTCATCGACCCGTTGGGCACGTAGACGAGATACCGGCCTGGCAAGCTCACCTGCGAGGTGAGTCTGGCGCCCTTGTGACCCATCGGGTCCTTGGTGACCTGGACGACAACGCTATCGCCGGACTTCATGGCGGTCTCGATGTTGCGCGACTTGCCCTCGAGGCCGGCAGCGTCCCAATTCACCTCGCCGGCGTAGAGGACCGCATTGCGACCCTTGCCGATGTCTACGAAGGCGGCTTCCATGCTCGGAAGCACGTTCTGGACCTTGCCGAGGTAGACGTTGCCTGCGAAGGAGTTGGAGCTGGCCTGGGTGATGTAGTGCTCGACAACGATGTCGTCCTCGAGCACGCCGATCTGGGTCCGCTCACCACTTTGCCGAATGACCATTGCGCGGTTGACCGCCTCGCGACGGGTGAGGAACTCAGCCTCGGACAGGATCGGAGCGCGACGTCGGCCGGTTTCCCGCCCGTCTCGGCGGCGCTGCCGCTTTGCCTCCAGCCGGGTGGAGCCGGAGATCCCCCGGACCTCCTCGTTGCCGCCTCCGACGGATTCCCCGCGGCCATTCTCGCCTCGGCCGCCACCGTCACCGCGGGAGCTGGGGGCGCCACCGTCGTCGTCATCGGACCGACGCCGACGCCGACGCCGACGCCGCGTCGAGGATCCGCCTTCGCCGTCTTCACCGTCCTCCGCGCCCTCGTCGTCAAGCCCCACCTCGTTGACCGGGCTGTCCTCGGTGTCCCGCGAGTCGCCGGTGCCGGCTGGGCTGTCCGAGCTCTCTCCATCGGAGTCCTCGGCCTTGCCGCGCCCACGCCCTCGCCGGCCGCGACGACGGCGATTTCCGCCGTCGACGTCGGCCTCGTCGGTGTCAGCGCCTGAGTCGACCGGCGATTCCCAGGTGTCGACGACCTCATCGGAGGGGATCGCCTCGAAAAGACTCGAATCGGAGGAGGAGGTATCAGAAGCTCCGTCAACCGTGCCGGTCTCCGCCTCCAGGGTCTCCTTGGCGGCTTTACCAGTTCTGGCTGTCCTGGCCGTCGCCTTGGTTGCCTTGGTTGCCTTGGTTGCCCTCGTCGCCTTGGCCGGCGCGCCCTGCTCCGACGCGTCAGCGGTGGTTGCGATCCCCTTGCCGACCCGGGATGCCTTGACCGGTGCCGAATCACCATCGGGGCGCTGCGCCTGCGCGCCGTCCGTGAGGTCGGTCTCCCGATCGTCAGGGCGCTGCCGCGGCAGCGCCGGGTCGGGGTCGGGCGGCGCCATGAAAGCCATCGCTGGGGGCGGCGCGGTGCGTCGCGCGGTGTTTCGGGTCGGCGCGCTGTCCGCGCTTGGCTGGTTGTCGAGGGTGTCGTTGGAGGTGTCGTTGCCGTTCGCCTCGTCGTCGAACACTGGTTCTCCGTTTCGCGTACCCGGGCGCCGCCCACCGAATCCGGTGTTCGGCCGCCGCTCAGGTACGGCGGGTCAGGCGATTCCGAGTTCGCGTGTCGCGCCCGATGGGCAGCGGCGTGATCTCGGTTTCGCAGAAGTCTTGTGTATCGAATGCCGAAGGCACTCGATCGTTGCCGACGTCGGACTCGTCAACCGTTCCGCGATCAGGTCCCACCTGGTGCACCGTCTCTGGCAGCGGCGGCACGGTCAGGACCGAGCGGATCGGTCAGCACTCCGGTGGTGTCGAGCCGTCCCTGGGCGAGCCGCGTCGAACGCGAAGTGAGCGGCCCATCCAGTCCGGCGACGGCACCGAGAGCAGTGAGCACATCGTCGGGTCGTACCGCAGGGCTTAGCTGCCGTACGACCAGGTCAAGTATCGCACAACCATCGGCGCCAGCCTCCCTGCCCAAGTCAAGGCGGTCTCGGGCTTCGCCTGGCCGCTCCACCGACACGCTCACGACTGCCGATCGCGCGTCCAGCAGCCGTAGTCCCTTCTTGGTCACCCGCTCGACGATCACGCTGTCCTGGGCCAGGAAGTCACGAACCGCGGAACTCAGGACCTCCGGTGACAGCCCGGGAAGCTCGATCCGCCACCGTGCGGCCTCGATCTGCTCGGGCAACCCTCCGGGCCCGGCCGGCAGAACCTCCAGAATGTCCAGCCCGTCCGGAAGTGCTGCGTTTAGGGCCGCGCGCACCTCTTCGGGATCACATTCGGTCTGAAGCCCGATCTCGAGATACTCCGCCTCGCTGGCTGCACCCGTTGGAGCCGCCCCAACGTAGGAAATCCTCGGGTGCGGGCTGAATCCGGCAGAGAAGGCCGTCGGCACTCCGGACCTGCGCAGCGCCCGCTCGAAGGCACGGGCGAAGTCGCGGTGTGAGACGAAGCGAAGCCGGCCGCGCTTGGCGTACCTGATCCGCAACCGCTGCACGATCGGTGGTGGCGGTGGGCCGTCCGGCTGGCGAGTACCCATCAGCGGCTCATCACCGCTTGTCCGCCACGCTCGCGAGGCACCTCAGCCGAGTCCAGGCGCAGTTCGAGCAAGCCATCGGAGCTCGCGTACCCGCACCGTTCGTACAGCGAGGTCGATCGAGGGCTCGGGTGTACGGCCAGGTACGCGCAGTTCTCCGTGCGGGCCACGTCGGCCACGAACCCCAGCATTCCCCTGCCGATACCGCGGTCGCGGTGATCGGGTCGGACGTAGACCGACTGCACCCACGCCGAGCGCGGACGCAGCCCCGCCGGGCTGGGAACCCGATCGCCCATGGCGAGCCAGGCCATGCCGACCGCCTCGGGAGCGTCGCTCGGTTGCGCGAGCACAGCGACGTGGCCCGGATGGGACGCCCACCAGTCGCTCATCGTCTGGAGGTACTGCGCGGCCGTCCCAGCAGGCTCCTCGCCGGCTTCATCCACCCGCCAACCCCAACGAAGGGATGCAAGTGCGGCAACGTCTTCGGGCCCCGCTCGGCGGACGGTGACGCTCACGACCCGGTGGCGACAGGCGTGAGCGGGAGCAATGTGACTCCGGTCGGGCCGATCTGGATGTCGGTGCCCATCCCCGGACACACGCCGCAGTCGAAGCACGGTGTCCAGCGGCAGTCGTCCTGCTCCTGCTCTGACAGGGCGTCCTGCCAGTCAGCCCAGAGCCATTCCTTGTCCAGGCCCGAGTCGAGATGGTCCCAGGGCAGCACCTCGTGCTGGGTGCGTTCGCGGGTGGTGAACCAGTCCACGTCGAGACCGTACGAGGGCAGCACCTCGGCGCAGGCGTCCATCCAGCGGTCGAAGCTGAAGTGCTCGTTCCAGCCGTCGAACCGCCCCCCGCTGCGCCAGACCTGCTCGATGACCGCGCCGATCCGGCGATCGCCGCGGGAGAGCAAACCTTCGACGATGCCGGGCCTGCCATCGTGATAGCGCACGCCGATCGCTCGACCGACGGTGCGGTCGGAGTTGATTGCCGTCCGTAGCAGCTTCAGCCGCCGGTCGATCGTCTCGTGGTCAGCCTGCGCAGCCCACTGGAACGGGGTGTGGGGTTTCGGGACAAAGCCGCCGATCGAGACCGTGCAGCGGATGTCCTTGTGCCCGCTCGCGGCCCGCCCGGCCTTGATGACCTCGCGCGCCATGTCCGCGATCTCCATCACGTCCTGGTCGGTCTCGGTCGGCAGGCCGCACATGAAGTAGAGCTTCACCTGCCGCCAGCCGTTGGCGTACGCGGTGGAGACCGTACGGATGAGGTCCTCTTTGGACACCATCTTATTGATGACTTTGCGCAGCCGCTCGCTGCCGCCCTCGGGAGCGAACGTCAAACCGGAGCGACGGCCGTTACGGGACAGCTCGTTGGCCAGGGTCACGTTGAAGGCGTCGACCCGCGTGCTGGGTAACGACAGGCTGGTGTTGGTGCCCTCGTACCGGTCGGCCAGGCCCTTCGCGATCTCGCCGATCTCGGAGTGGTCCGCACTGGACAGGCTGAGCAGGCCGACCTCCTCGTACCCGCTGGCCTTGAGCCCGGCATCGACCATCTCACCGATGCCGGTGATCGAGCGTTCGCGTACCGGCCGGGTGATCATCCCGGCCTGGCAGAACCGGCATCCCCGGGTGCAGCCGCGGAAGATCTCCACGCTCATCCGCTCGTGCACTGTCTCGGCCAGCGGAACGAGCGGCTGCTTGGGGTAGGGCCACTCGTCGAGATCCATCGTGGTGCGCTTGCCAACGCGGTAGGGGGCAGCGGGCTGGTTCGTCGTCACCCGCCGGATCCGCCCGTCGGGCAGGTAGTCGACGTCGTAGAAGCCGGGCACATACACGCCCTCGACTCTGGCGAGCCGGGACAGCAGCCCGAGCCGTCCGTCCCGTTTGCCGTCGAGCTTCCAGGCTTTGACCACGTCGGTGAGGGCGCCGACGACCTGTTCCCCATCCCCGAGGACGGCGGCGTCGAGGAAGTCCGCGATCGGCTCCGGGTTGAAGGCGGCATGTCCACCGGCGATCACCAGCGGTTCGTCCGTGCGGTCCTGCGCGTGCAGCGGGATGCCGGCGAGATCGAGAGCCTCGATCATGTTCGTGTAGCCGAGTTCGGTGGCGAAACTGATCCCCAACACGTCGAAGTCGATCACCGGACGGTGTCCGTCCACGGTGAACTGCGGCACCCCGTGCTCACGCATCAACCCGGCCAGGTCCGGCCAGACGGCGTAGGTGCGTTCGGCCAGCGCATCCGAGCGCTCGTTGAGCACCTCGTACAAGATCATGATGCCCTGGTTGGGCAGGCCGACCTCGTACGCGTCGGGGTACATCAGCGCCCAGTGCACCTCGACGGAGTCCCAGTCCTTGAGTTGGGCGTTGAGCTCTCCGCCGACGTACTGGATCGGCTTGTTGATCCGGGGCAGAAGCGCTTCGAGCTGAGGGAAGACAGATGTCACAGGCATGGCGGCTCCCAGAGTACGGGCCCGGCGGCATCCTCCTGACTTCGCCGGTGTTGGACACCACCCGAACGAGCTGCGCCGCGCACGCTTGTCGCGTGGAAGTCCGCACGCAAGCTGGAATCGACCATGGCGTCATCACCCGGCACGAGATGTTCGCTGCGGGGATGAGTCGAGCCGAGGTCGACTGGGGCCTGTCGGCGGGGATCCTTGGTCCGGGACCAGCGCGGGCTGTACGCCGTTGCAGGAGTTCCCGTCACCGAGCTGCGTCGGGCGCGGGCAGCGGTGCAGTCCGTAGGACTTGCGGCTCAGGCAGTGGCCAGTCACGACACGGCGGCTCGTCTGCATGGGTTCGACACGGTACGGCGGCAACGGTTCGAGCACGTCACGATTCCACGCGCCACTCGACGGCCGCAGCGTGTCCCGATTCGGTTGCACGCCCATGACCTGGCCGACAACGACGTGACGGTCGTGGACGGAATTCCGACCACCACAGTCGCGCGCACACTGCTCGACCTCCTGCTGCGGGCCGACCGCCTCACTGCCATCTGGGCATCCGAGTCAGCGTTACGCGCGGGCCTGCTGTCCCCCAACGAGCTGGGGCTGATCCTCGAGCGCGGGGCCCGCCGACGCGGCATCAAGCGGGCCCGACGTCGCTACCAATTGATCGAACCGTGCAGTGAGTCTCCGTTGGAGACCGGTGTACGGCTGGTCTTCGCCGATTTCCAACTGCCGCCGCCAAAACTGCAGATACCCATTCTGGGTCCAGACGGGTCAGTCCTGTACCGGATCGACCTCGGCTACGAAAAGCAGAAGGTCGGCGTCGAGTCCGACGGCCGCGCGGTGCATGAGCAGCCGGCGGCGTTGTTCGGAGACCGGGAGCGACAAAACGCGGTGCTCAACGCGGGCTGGAGCTTGCTGCGCTTCACCTGGTCGGACTATCGCAATCGCTACAGCGCGGCCACGAGCCAAGCTGATCGGGATCCGGCTCTAGGCGCGGGGAGTTCGCTTCCCGATGGCCGCGGCCGGCTGCCTAGATGTCGTAGCTTTGCGGAGAACTCGCCCGGCCCGCCCTCTGCATACCTACGACATCTGGGTCGTCGCACGGGGGTCCGGCGCGACATCAGCCGCACCCGCTATTTCAGCAGCAGGGTGGCCAACCGTTTGCTGCCGACGATCAGACCGATCGACCCCATGACGGCCAGGTAGAGGACGTGGCCGAGGATCGAAACGTCCACCAGGCCGGTCACGAGCGCACGTACCAGTTCGATGCCGTGATAGAGCGGAGTGCACTGTACGAGCAGCCGCAGCGCGTCCGGGTACACCGACAGCGGGTAGAACGTGGTCGAGAACAGAAACATCGGCAGGACTGCCAACTGGACGAACTCGAAGTTCTGCCAGCTCTTCATGAACGATGTAGCCGCCAGGCCGACGGCGGCGAAGGCGAAGCCGATCAGGAAGCAGGCTGGTACGGCGAGGATCGCCCACCACGACTGGACCAACCCGAGGGCCAGCATCACGGCGAGGAATGTCGTGGAATACAGCGCGCCGCGCATCAGCGCCCAGCTGGTCTCCCCCGCTGCCACATCCGAGGCCGACAGCGGCGTGGCCAGCACCGCGTCGTAAAGCTTGGCGTACTTCAGCTTGAAGAAGATGTTGAAGGTGGAGTCGTACACGGCGCCGTTCATTGCCGACGAGGCCATCAACGCCGGCGCGACGAACACGGTGTAGTCCAGAGCAGCGCCCGAATCGGTGACGACGGTGCCGACCAGAGCGCCGATGCCGATCCCGATCGAGAGCAGATAGAACAACGGCTCGAAGAAACCGGACAAGATCAGCAGCCAGCCGCGCCGGTACACCAGCAGATTGCGCTCCACCAGCAGGCTGGCCCGGCGCGCAGAGGGCAGCGGCATCGGCAAGACCCTGGCCAGCAACATCGACGAAGCGCCGACCCCAGCGGGCCCGGGCGGGGTTGTGCTCATCAGATCACCAGCCGCTTCGCGAACTGGCGTCTGGCCAGCCAGACACCGACCAGGAGGAGGACGGCAAGGTACCCGACGTTGACCATGGCCAGCAGCGGGTCGAGCTGACCGACGGACAGGCCGCGGGTCAGCGAGACCCCGTGCCACAGCGGCGTCGCATAGGCGACCGGCTGGAGCACCGCGGGCAACTGGTCCACTGGGAAGAACGTCCCCGAGAACAGGAACATCGGCACGATCCCGAACCGCAGGAGCGCCGCGAACCCGGCGTCGTTCTGCACCCAGGCCGCAAAGGCGGACACGGGTGCGGCGAAGGCCAATCCGGTCAGCACCGCCGCCGGGAGGGCGAGCAGGCCCAGCGGCATCTCCAGCGCGCCGAAGGCACCCATCACCGCAAGGAACACCGCGAGCGTCGTGACCAGCCGGAACAGGATGAACAGCAGGTGTCCGGTGACCAGATCGCGGACCTTGACCGGAGTGGACAAGATTCCCTCGAAGGTCTTGTGCCACTTCAGCGCACCCATGATCGGGTACGTCGACTCGAAGGTCGCGGTCTGCATGGCGGTCGCAGCGAGCAGACCGGGGGCCAGGAAGACCAGATAGTCCACGCCCTGATCGAGCCGGCCGCCCTGATCGACGAGCGTGCCCAGCGAGATCCCCATCGCGGCGAGGAAGAGCACCGGCTCCAGTACCGAGGAGACCACCGAGCCCTTCCAGTTGCCCTTGTAGTTGAGCATTTTGCCCTCGAAGACCGCCCGGGAGCCGCGGGGCAGCGACCGGCGAACCGACCACGGCAGGTCGGCGTCGGACGGGGCCTCCCGAGTACCGAAAGCCATCACTCGACCAGCGAACGGCCGGTCAGCCGCAGGAAGACGTCCTCCAGCGAGCTGCGCCGGACCAGCACCGAGGCCGGGCGCAATCCGCGTTCGACGACCGCGGTGGCCGCCCCGTCGCCGTCGTCGGTGTAGAGGAGCAAGCGGTCGGGGAGGACCTCGATCCGCTCGGCCAGATCGGCCAGGCCGTCAGCGTGTGACTCGTTCTCCCCTGTGGCGAAGCGCAGCTCGAGCACCTCGCGGGTGGAATAGGTTCCGATCAACTCAGCAGGCGCGCCTTCGGCCGCGATCCGCCCCTTGTCCATGACGACCAGCCGGTCGCACAGCTGTTCGGCCTCGTCCATGTAGTGCGTGGTCAGGACCAATGTGACGCCGCGCTGCTTGAGCCGGAATAGCCTGTCCCACAATGCATGTCGGGCCTGAGGGTCCAGGCCGGTGGTCGGCTCGTCGAGGAGCAGCAGCTCTGGTTCGTTGATCAGCGATCGGGCGATCGTGAGGCGCCGCTTCATCCCGCCGGACAGCGGCTCGACCAGATCGTCGGCCCGATCGGTGAGCTGCACGAAGTCGAGCAACTCGTCGGCTCGGGCCCGGATCTGTGCTCGTGGGATCCCGAAGTAGCGGCCGTAGATCAGCAGGTTTTCTCGTACGGTGAGTTCCTGGTCCAGGTTGTCGGTCTGCGGTACGACGCCGAGCCGGGCCCGGATCGCCGGGCCGTCGGTGGCCGGATCTCGGCCGAGGATCTGCAGTCGGCCATCGGTGGCCGGGGAGACCGCCCCGATCATCCGCATCGTGGAGGACTTGCCTGCGCCGTTCGGTCCGAGAAAGCCGAAGGCCTCGCCTCGCCGTACGGAGATGTCGATGCCGTCCACGGCGGTGAAGTCGCCGAAGTTCTTGCGCAGCCCGCGAGCCCAGATCAAGTCGTCCACACCAGGCCGGTCAGTGACCACCACTGCCTCGTCCTGGGTGAGAGAGGCCGGCTCGGTCATGTCCTCGACGCTAACCGAGGGCTCGGACGTACCGCCAAGCAATTCAGCTGCCATCCGGCCAGGCTGCAACCTCAACCGCGGGTGAGGTCAAGTCCCATGCACACATCGCTGATCGGTTTGACAGGGTGGAGGAATGCGGATCGCGACCTGGAACGTGAACTCGATCGGGGCCCGACTGCCTCGGCTACTGCCATGGCTCGAGGAAACGGCC
>Ga0136615_10000233_pt1 | contig 24696 bp, 26 predicted proteins | sample AntDrymUQ2882206_2_FD_106647 | JGI IMG/M metagenome (GOLD analysis project Ga0136615, IMG submission 106647) | Polar desert sand microbial communities from Dry Valleys, Antarctica - metaG UQ288 (22.06) | ecosystem: Environmental > Terrestrial > Soil > Desert | place: Antarctica: Dry Valley... | reverse complement strand
TCACCCCAGATCTCCTCGAGTGCGGCGTTGCGCAGCACCACCCGGCCGTCGGGCGCCTCTGCCACGATCACGCCGACGGGCACCTGCTCCAGCACCGAGGCCAGCCGCTCGGACTCCTGGCGGGCCGCGGCGGCCGCGTCGTCCCGCTCGGCGAGCGCCTCGCTGGCCAGCGAGTAGGACAGGGCGTTGTCCATCGCCAGGCCCGCCCGACGCCCCAGATCCTCGGCCAGCTCCAGCTCGGCTGCGGCGTAGGGGTCTCCCTGCTCGCGGATCAGCGTGAGCGCGCCGACCGCCCGGCCGCGGGCGATCAGCGGGACGGCGATGCCGCTGGTCATCGGCAGCGCCCGCAGCGCCACGACCCTGTCGGGCGCTGCCGCGACAAGCCCGTCCCGCACCGCTTCGGGGATCGTGGGGTACAGCTGCGTCGCACCGGTCGCCAGGACGGCGGGTGCGCCGTGGGGGAAGTCGGCGGCGACGTGCCAGCCCTCCAGCGCCGCGGTGACCGCGGCGAGGCCCTCGGGGTGGCGGTGGTGGACGGCGGCGAGCTGGGCCTCGCCGGCCGGGTTCGGCACGTGCACCGCGCACCAGTCCGCCAGCCGCGGCACCACCAGACGGGTGAGGCTCTCCAAGGTCGCCTGGACCTCGAGGCTGCCGGCGAGCAGTGCGGAGGCGTCGGCGAGGAAGGCGACCCGCTCGCGGGCCGTCCGCTCGGCCGCCAGGGCGGCGCGCTCAGCCTCGCCGGAGCGCAGCCGATCCAGCGCGAGCGCACACTGGGCGGCGACCGCCGCGCCGACGCGGGCGACGGCGCCGGCGTCGGCCAGCGGCGCCGCGAAGCCGAAGGCGATGGCCCCGACCGGACGGTCCGCGGCGAGCAGCGGCAGCGCCAGGAAGGCGCGGTGGCCGGCGGTGACGTCCGTGGCCGCGACCGCCTGGGTGGTCGCACGCACCACGGCAGCACCCGTCCTCGCCGCCTCAGTCAGGAGCAGGTCCGAGCTCAGGGCCAGGCGCTGCCCGGCCGCGAGGGACCCCGGTGGGTAGCCCGCCACGGCGAGGACCTCGAGCGCACCACCCTCCTCGTCGAGGACGGCGACCAGGCAGCTGCTCGCGGCCAGCGCGAAGGCCGCCTGTTCGGTCACGGCGCCTGCCACCTCGGCGCGCGTCTTGGTACCCGCGAGTGCCGCGAGGAGCCGCTCGAAGGCGTCCCAGGGCGCGTCGGTCAGGCGCCCCTCCAGCGGGTCGTAGGCGGTCGTCACCCGAGACATCCTAGGGGTGCCGCGGGGCGCGCTCGCCCGTCTGCTACCCGTCCTCGTCGTCGGGCTCGGAGTCGCGCGGTGGCGCGGTGTTGCGGCGTGCCGAGACGACCAGCAGCGCCACGAACAGCGGCAGCGCGATCGCCGCGGCGTACAGCAACAGGGTGGACGGCAGCACGACGGAGTCCATTCGGTGCCTCACTCGGAGGGGGCGACCGCCAACGGTACGCTTCGTCGCTGGTGGCTAGCATCGCCCCAGGGGCCGGCGACAGGAGCAGCGGTGCGCGACGCCTATCTCGTGGATGGGGTGCGGACCCCGGTGGGCAAGCTCGGCGGCGTGCTGGCGGGGGTGCGGCCCGACGACCTGCTCGCGCTGACCTTGCGCACCCTCGTCGAGCGCAACGGCATCGCCGGCGGCGCGGTGGACGAGGTGTTCGCCGGCTGCGCGAACCAGGCCGGCGAGGACAACCGCAACGTCGCCCGCATGAGCCTGCTGCTGGCCGGGCTGCCCGTCACCGTGCCCGGTTCCACCGTGAACCGGCTGTGCGCCTCGGGCCTGGACGCGGTGGTCGCCGCGGCCCGTGCCATCCGCGTCGACGAGGGCGACCTCCTCATCGCCGGCGGGATCGAGTCGATGACCCGGGCGCCGTGGGCGCTGGCGAAGCCGGAGTCGCTGCCGCCGCGCGGGGTCCCCGAGCTCGTCGACTCATCCTTCGGCTGGCGCTTCGTCAACCCGCGGCTCGCCGCGCAGTACCCGCCGCTGCAGATGGGCGAGACCGCGGAGGTCCTCGCTGAGAAGTACGACATCACCCGTGAGGAGGCCGACGCGTTCGCGCTGCGCTCCCACCGCCGGGCGGTCGCCGCATGGGATGCGGGCGAGTTCGACGCCGAGGTGGTCGCCGTGGACGTCCCGGGCCGCCGCGGGACCACCACCCGCGTCGAGCGCGACGAGGGCCCGCGTGCCGACAGCTCCGCGGAGGCCCTCGCAAAGCTGCGCCCGGTCTTCGCCGAGCACGGGACGGTGACCGCGGGCAACGCCTCGCCGCTGAACGACGGCGCGGCGGCCGTGCTGCTCGCATCGGGTGAGGCCTGCGAGCGCCACGGGCTGACCCCGGTCGCGCGCGTGGTCACCTCCGGGGTCGTCGGTGTGGACCCCTGGGTCATGGGCATCGGGCCGGACGGCGCAACCCGCCTCGCGCTGCGCCGGGCAGGCTGGGAGCTGGACAGCCTCGACACGGTGGAGCTGAACGAGGCGTTCGCCGCGCAGTGCCTCGCGGTGTTCCGCGAGCTTGGCGTGGATCCCGAGATCGTGAACCCGCAGGGCGGGGCGATCGCCATCGGCCACCCGCTGGGGTCCACCGGTGCGCGGCTCACCACCACGCTGCTGCACCGGCTGCGCCGACAGCCAGCGCTGCGGCGCGGCCTGGTCACGCTGTGCGTCGGCGTGGGCCAGGGCCAGTCGCTGCTCGTCGAGTCCGTCGTGCCCGCAGCGTGACGCGGCGTCGCCTCGCGGCGGTCGCGCTGGCGCTGGTGCTGGCCGGGTGCGCGACCGCCTCGCGCGCCGTCCAGCCGCGCGACGGGCGCTCCGGTCTGCAGGGCACCGGCACGCTGGAGGGCCGCCAGGTGGCGGTCGGCCAGGGCCTGCCCGACCTGGTCGTCGGCGACTGCGACCCGATCGACGGTCCCGATCAGGACGTGTGCTTCGTCAGCGACACCATCGACGGGCGCACGTTCGTGCTGATCTTCGAGAACCCCGCCGTGCTCGTCACCGGGGCGTCCTTGCCGCTGGGCGGCGCGGACTGCGCGTCGCCCGAAGCCTGCGACGCGGTGACGGACGTCGCCGTCGTCAGCCTGAAGCTCGGCGCCGACGCCGCCGTGCGCGCCGAGGGCGGGCGCCTGTTGCTGACCCGCGTGGAGCCGTTCGCCAACTACGTCGGCGAGGTGATTCTGGAGCTGCCGGACGGGGCCTTCACGGGCAGCTTCGATGTCGTGCCCGTGCCCGAGTAGCCGAGTCAGGCGCCGTGGCCAGGGGCCGTGGTCAGGGGCCGCCCAGGGTGCGGCGGAGGCGTTGGACCAGGGGCGCGCGCGCGGCGCCGGGCTCCTGGGCCCGGTCCGACTGGGAGGAAACCGGGCCGGGGTTCGGGCCGGGGACTTCATCCGGCGGGCTCACCACCACCTGCAGGATCAGCGGGTCGGGGGAGTCGTTGCGCAGGGCGTGCGGGACACCGGCGGGCAGCATGACCGACTGCAGCGGGGCCAGCGTCACCTCGGCCTCGTCGGTCACCACCCACGCGCGCCCGCCCAGCACGGTGTAAATCGCGTCAGCGGTCGGGAACGTGCGCGGCGGCACCGCCTGCTCGGGTTCCAGGCACACCAGGTCCACGGCCACCACGTCCGTGGCGAAGACCCGCCGGCCGGACGCGCCGCCGAGGTCGAACGTCACGTAGTCGCGCAGGTCGACCGCCGTGGGCTGGTACGGCTCGGCTGTGGACATCGCATTCAGTCTAGGGAGGTCGCGTCGTTACACTGCGCGCTCGCCGGGGTCCGCGGCGCGTGCTCGGCGGTCCCGCGCACCGCCACGTCCAGGAAGGCTGCCCGTGCCCACGTTCACCGCCGCCACGACCCCCCTGACCGAGCTCGACGCCGAGGTCATGGTGGTGTTCGCCACCGCCGGTCGCTCGCCGGACACAGGCGGCGCCGTGCTCGGTGCGGACGCGACCGCCGCCGCCGAGGCGCTGGGTGTCGACCTCGCCGCCGAGCTGGCCGCGGTGCGCTTCGAGGGCAAGCTCGGCGCGGTCGGGCGGGTGCCCACGCGCGCTGCCGTGCCCGCGGCGCTGCTGCTGGTGGTCGGTCTGGACCTCACCGCCGGCGTCGACCTCGAACGCCTGCGGCGCGCCGCCGGCGCGGCGGTCCGCAATGCCACCAAGGACGCCCGCGTGGGGATAGCGGTGCCGCTGGACCTGCTGCCCCAGGGCACCGCGCCGGCCGCCGCGGTGCAAGCGGTCGTGGAGGGCGCCGGCCTCGGCGCGTACGCCTACACCGAGTACCGCACCAAGTCACCCGACGCGCCCACCATCGCCGAGGTGCTCGTGCGCGCGGACGGCGCCGAGCCGGCCGACGTCCAGCGCGGGATCGCCGACGGTCTGGTGACGGTCCGCGCGACCAACATCACCCGGGATCTCGTGAACACCCCGCCCGGTGCGAAGCGCCCACCAGTGCTGGCCGAGCGCGTGCGCGCGCTGGCCGAGGACGCCGGGCTGTCGGTGCGGATCTTCGACGAGGACGCGCTGTCCGAGGGAGGCTTCGGCGGGATCCTCGGCGTGGGCCAAGGCTCCTCCGCCCGCCCGCGCCTCGTCGAACTCACCTACGAACCAGGGCCAGACAGTCCACCAGCCACCGGTACGGCCTCGGGTCATGTCGTTCTGGTCGGCAAAGGCATCACGTTCGACACGGGCGGGATATCGCTGAAGCCCAGCACGTCGATGAATACCATGAAGTCGGACATGAGCGGGGCCGCGGCGGTGCTCGGGGCCATGACGGCGCTGGCTGACCTGGGCGTGACCACCAAGGTGACCGGCCTGTTGGCGCTGGCGGAGAACATGCCCGGCGGCGACGCCATCCGCGTGTCCGACGTGCTCGTGCAGCGCGGGGGCACGACGGTCGAGGTGATGAACACCGACGCCGAGGGCCGGCTGGTCCTGGCCGACGCGCTCGCCTACGGCGCAGAGTCCTCACCCGACCTCATGATCGACCTCGCCACCCTGACGGGTGCCCAGATCGTGGCGTTGGGCACGCAGATCTGCGGGCTGATGGGCACCGACGACGCGTTGGTGGACGAACTGCAGCAGGCCGCGTCGGCGGCGGGGGAGCGGGTCTGGCACCTGCCCCTGCCCGAGGACTACGCCGAGCACCTGCGCAGCGAGGTCGCCGACCTGCGCAACATCGGCCGCCCCGGCCAGGCCGGCACGCTCGTGGCGGGGCTGTTCCTCAAGGAGTTCACCGCGGGCATCCCCTGGGCCCACCTCGATATCGCCGGTCCTGCTTTCAACGAGGATGGCGACAGCTTCTACAACGCCAAGGGCGCCACCGGCTTCGGCGTCCGCACCCTCGTCCGCTTCCTCACCGCCTACCGCCCCACCCCCGAGGTCTGAGGCTTCGCCGGTCCAGGCGAAGGCGTCGCGGGCGATGATGGCGCGGCGGTGGCGGGCGCGGGCGACCTCAGTGCCGTCGCACCCACCCGCACCGTCGTTCCGTCCCTGTCCGGCCGTGCCCGCTGGCAGTATGGGCCATACCCGTCTCCGTACCTGCGAGGAGCACTGCGCGTGTCCGGCGCCTCCGGCGTGATGAGCGTCATCCTGCTCGAGACCGCCGTCGGCGGCTCGGTCGTCCTATGGGCCAGCGGCGTGTGGGGGGCGGTGCGGCGCGGCTTCTTCCTGCTCATGGGGGTGTCGGTGGTGCTGAGCGCGCTGGGCGCGTGGGCGCTCACACGCGCCGCCGCCGCGCAGTCCGCAGCGGGCGGGCGCGCCGTCACGGGGCTGGCGGTGTTCACCGGCCTGCTGGCGCTGTGGCTGGTGTTGCTGATGGCCCGCCAGCGCGCGGTGTCCCGGGTGGTCGGCCTGGTCGCGGCGCTGGCCGGGCTGGTCGCGCTGGTGCTGTTCGCCTTTCTGCGCGAGGACGCGGTGGGCCCGGCCGTCGCCGAGCTCGTACTCGGCTCGGCCTTCCTCGGCTCGACGCTGTTCGGCCTGCTCCTGGGGCACTGGTATCTGGTCGAGCGGCGCCTGTCGAACGTCTACATGGTCCGCAGCGCCTGGTTCTACATCGGCGGCGTGGTCGCGGCCGTCGCGGCCGTGGCCCTGAGCGCCACCAACCCGGTCGAGCCCGCCGCGCTCGGCCTCAACCCGCTGCTCGCAGTGCCCAGCTTCAGCCTCCTGCTTGCCGGCGGGTTCGTAACCCTCTGCGCGTTCATCGCCGGCTTCGTCTGGAAGCTCGCCAACGAGGGCGGGCGCAGCATCCAGGCCGCCACCGGCTACTTCTACCTCGCCGTCATCATGGGCTTCCCCGCCGAACTCGCAACGAAGTTCCGCTTCTTCTAGTTCACGCCCCTGACCTGCGAGAACGCCGCGAGGTGGGGATCTGCGGTGGGTTCTATCGCGGTGAGCAGCGCGTCCATGCCGGTCGGCGGCGCCGCGGCGCAGCTCGTCGGTGACGTGGGCGGAGATGCGCAGCGCTTGAGCAGCGCCCGGGCGCCGACATCCTGCGTGGTCTGCCCGGACTCGGCGTGATTCTCGGCGCCCGGGTGCTGGCCGACCGCCACCGCGCCGCCGGCGACATCCACCACCAAGCCCTCCCAGCGCTGTCCAACCGCTGGGTCGGCATCCTCCACGGCTGCCTAGGCCACCGCACCGCCTACGACGAGACCACCGCCTGGGGCACCGTCACCGAACAAGCCGACCTTGCAGTCTGACAGCCACCACCCGTGGGATGTCTAGGCTCCGGGCCCGTGAAGCGGATCGCGGTCATCGGCTGCGGCGGCAGCGGCAAGTCCCACCTCGCACGCCAGCTCGGCGCCGCCCTGGGCCTGCCGGTCACTCACCTGGACGCGGTGTACTACGACGAGGCGTGGAACCCGCTGCCCAAAGACGAGTTCGCCGGGCTGCAAGAGGGACTGGTCACCGCGCCGGTCTGGGTGATCGACGGCAACTACGCCTCCAGCCTGCCGATCCGGCTGGCGGCCGCCGACACCGTGGTGTTCCTGGACCTGCCCCCGCTTACCTGCCTGTGGGGGGTCGCCCAACGGCGGCTGCGCCAGGGCGGCGGCCAGGACAAGGCCACCGGCGTGTACGACCGGATCACCCTGAATTTCGTCCGCTACGTGTGGAGCTACCGGCGCTCCATGGGCCAGCGGGTGCGCAGGCTGACCGCTGAGCACGCCGGCCACGCCGAGGTGGTCAAGCTGACCAGCCGCCGGGCTGCCCGGCGCTGGCTGCAGCAGACCGTCGCCGCGCCCGTCCGCTAGCCCCTACCAGCTCCCGACACGGAGGCGGGTGATGGGCAGCCCACCCGCGATGCCCGGCGGTCGGCGAACCAGGGTCGGTATCATCCGCAGCGCCGCGCCGAGAGTGCCGATCCCCAGGAGACACAAGCCGCTGATGGTGGTCGCTCAGGTGCCCGAGGGCCGGCACGCCGGTCCGCTCGCCATCTTCAGCGGCGGCAGCGGGACGAGCGGCTCGCGGCGGCTGCTGGGGCCTGTCACATTCCTGCTCAACGCCTACGACGACGGCAAGAGCACCGGCCCCATCCGTGACCACCTCGGAGTCTTGGGCCCCTCCGATCCTGCCAAGCTCCTTACCGCGTTCTGCTCCGCTGGTGGAGGGCCAGCCCTGCCGGCGGTCCTGGCGAGCCACCTGCCGGCCGATGCCGAGCTCGCATCGCTACCGAGTCGGCTCGGGACCGCGCTGGTGTCCATAGGTCTTCCACCTGACACCCAGGAGGAGGTCCTCTCGTGCGTTGAGGCCTTCGGGGAGGCCGTGGGGGACGTCGGGGGCGGACCTTTCGAGGCCGGGGATCTCGCCGTCCGCAATGCGGTCCTGGTGGGAGCGGCGCAGCGCTGCGGCGGCCTGCAAGCCGGTATCGACCACCTCGCGGAGCTCGCCGACGGCAGCTTCCTGGCACGGGAGGCGAACATCTTCGACGGCATTGCGGCGACCGGCCATCACCCGCGTCAGCCTCCTGCCAGAACACGCGGATGCGGAGGGCGGACCAGCGAGCGCTGCATCCCCCGCTCCGCGGGCTGCTCCCCGGTCACGGCGGCCAGGCGGTGGTCTGTGGAGTGTCTCACAAGCGCGGGATGATCAGGGAGGACATTGCGCAGGGTCGTCATCACGCGGGCCGCCTCGTCGACGAGCTCTCCGCCCTCCTCCACGAGCCCGCGTGGAGAACAGCGGTCCCGTGAGCGCTCGCGAGAAGCTCGAGACGCCTGCGCTGGGCGAGGCGCCCCTTGATGACGAGCTGGTGCTGGAGACGATTCCGGGTGCCGTCGACTACCTCGTCGAGTCCCTGCAGCCGTCGGCCGACGGCAACCTGCGCGTCGTGCGGAGAACGGATGCCGCCGCGCTCATCGAGGTGCACGGGCCGCTCTCCCGGGTGCTGCAGTCCCGCTTCTTCTCCGCTGCTGGCGTGTACCTGGGCCCTGCACAGCTCGGAGCGCAGGGCCAGTTCCACGAGCTCGACGCCCGCCTCCAGTCCTCCATGACCCGCGGCGCGCTCGAGCTGATCGGCGGGCAGGGACATGCGCTTCGCTTCCGTGTCGGGCCCGTGGGGTCGCGCCGATGGGAGGTGCGCGATCACCTCCTCGCCACCTACGGCTGGGTCAACGAGGCCGGGGCGTGGGACGTCAACATCGAGCAGCGGGGCCCTTGGCTCACCGGGCAGCTCGCCCGGCTGTTCCACAGTCGCCGCTTCCCAGCGCTCGAACGGGCGCCGGTCACAAGCAACCCGGTCATGGCAGCCGTGCTGGTCCGCATCGCGAAGGTCCGGCGGGGCCAGGTGGTGTACGACCCCTTCTGCGGGACCGGGACCATCCTGATCGAAGCGGGTCTGGCCAGGGAAGTCACCCTGCTCGGCAGCGACATAGCCCGCGGCCTCCTGCCGCTGGCCCGCCGCAACGCCGCGCTGCTCGGGGTGCCCGCGTCGTTCGCCGCTGCGGATGCGACGCACCTGCCGATCCGAGACGCCTCGATCGACCGCCTGATATCCAACCTCCCGTTCGGCAAGCGCGTCGGTTCACACGAGGACAACACGCGGCTCTACCCCGCGTTCCTGACCGAGCTCCGCCGTGTGCTGGCGCCGGACGGTCGAGCGGTTCTGCTGTCGGACGACAAGCGCCTGTTCCGTGAGTCTGTCGATCGCGCCCGACTCCGCATCGTCAAGGAGACGCTGCTGGCGTCCGGCGGTCTGCACCCCACGGCCTTCGTCGTGCTGCACCGCCGGCCTCGCCGCCGTTGACGCCTCTGCCACACTGACGCCGACATCGCTGGTGGGGAGATCCGCCTGGCGACGCACGAACCGCTCAAGAGGCTCGGCGGGCTTTCGAGCAGGGGTTCACCATCGTGCCCGACCTGCTCAGCGAGGACGATGCCGCCGAGCTGCGCAGCGAGGTCCGGCTGCAGTTCCCTGAGCCGGACGACTACTGCACCGGGAATGCGGCGGGGTCGATCAGGAGCAACCGCCGCACCTCGACTACCGCAACCACACCTCGCCGTCCCCACCCGGCGCCCTGCCCCCGCTGGCGCAGTGCCATCGCTTCATCGAGGTCGCGCACCGCAGTGGCGCCCGGACACCGCCATGACGTCAGGGTGCGGCGGCGTCGCGGATCGGGAGGGTGTCCCCATGGATCGGTGGCCACATGACGGCGAAGGCGCGGCCGATGAGATCCTCGCGCTCCACGAAGCCGAGCGTGAAGCGGCTGTCCAGGGAATTGTTGCGGTTGTCGCCCATCATGAAGTAGGCGTCGTCGGGGACGGTCACCGGCCCGAAGTCCCCGGTGGTCGGGGTGAGCAGGTACCCGCCGTCGGCGGCCATGCGCTCGTCCAGCGGCTCCCCGTCCACCAGCACCACGCTGTCGCGCACCTCGACGGTCTCGCCAGGCAGACCGATGATGCGCTTGATCACGTCGCGCTCGTTCGCGTCCGTCCCCAGCCCCGAGGTCAGGAAGTCCAGCGCGCGCCGGCCCAGCGGGCGGGTGTCCTGCCCGACGGGGACGGTGTCGTCGCGGAAGACCACCACCTCGCCCCGCCGGGGGTCGCGCAGCTCGTGCACGACCTTGTTGACCATGACGCGGTCACCGATCTCCAGGGTCGGCTGCATCGACACCGAGGGAATCAGGAAGGGCTGGATCAGGAAGGTCTTCAGCAGGACCGCAAGCACCAGCGCGACAAGTACCAGCACCGGCAGCTCCGCAAGGGAGCTGCGCCGTGCAGGGCTCGTCGCCTCGGAGCGCTCGATGGTGTCGATCATCTTGAGCATGCCCGCCGCGGCGCCGCCCCGCCAGCACCACAAAGATTGCCTGGAATGGGGTCAGGCGATGACGGGAGACGGTGGCCAGGACGTGTTCGGCGAGCTGCCGGTCGCCGCGATCGTGGTCGCGGCGCGGGCGGCGCCCGGGTCGAGCGCCCGGGTTGAACAACCGCCAGGCGGTGTCGGCGTCCAGCGTCACGACCGCCGCCGGGGTCTCCCGCGCCGCAACCGGATCGGCCATCGACCAGCGCTCCTCGCCGCGGCGCACCGCCCAGCCACCGCCCGCCGGGCCGGTCACCGTCACCCTGACCACCGTTGCCTCGGCCGCGGGCACCGCGGCGAAGCTCCAGGGCAGGGCGCGCAGGAAGGTGTCGAGCACCGGGCCCCGCGCCGGCCCAGGACACCGAGCCGCCGGCTGCGAGGGGTCGAGCCCGCGAAGAACGGCGATGCGCTCGCCGCTGAAGGCCAGCAACTCACGCAGCAGGTGCAGCCCCACGTCGTGCACCGACCACCCCGGCGCCCAGGTCGGTCGGGCCCAGCCCTCGGGCTCCAGCCCGTCCAGCAGCGTCAGGAGCGCCGCGCGCTCCCGCGGCGCCAGCCCCGCTGCCAGCAGCGGCGGGCCGAGGTGCGCAAAGGCGCTCATCGGCGGCTGGACGCGTTACGGGGAGATCGCGCTCGCGGCGGCCAGGGCGGTGCCGACCACCTCGTAGTCGTGCTGTGGCCAGGCGCGGATGTTGCCCTGGAAGGCGAGGCGCCAGTGCTCGGCGGGCCACCTCCGCGGGAACTCCAGGTGCTCCTGCACGGCGGCGACCGGCACCCAGTGCGGCTCGTCGAGCACCGTCTCCGGGCGGATCGCGAAGCGCCAGGGGTAGTCCTCGCCGGGACCCGAGGTCCAGATCAGCTCGTGGTCCTCGAAGTAGGTGCTGGTCACCTCAACGATGGCGGCGAGGGCCATCGCCTGCGACACGTAGTACACGATGCGATCGCCGGGTTGGATCTGCGTCGCGGTGTTGCGCCGCCGGCTCTTGATCCCCTGGACCGTCCAGCCGTACTCAGCGGTGCGGGCGATGTTGCACGGCGATGTCGTCAGACACCAGACGGTCATCGCCGCGCTCCGTCGGCGCCCGCCACGCTGGCGACGAGCACGCCGTCTCCCACGCCGAGCAGCACTGCGTCGAGCCCGGGGTCGTCGGCCACCGCCCGAGCGAAGGCCCGCAGCCCCTCGGTGTCCGGGTCGTCCACCTCCGGGTCCTCGACCTTGCCGTGCCACAGCAGGTTGTCGGCCACGAGCAGCCCGCCGGGCCGCAGCAGGCGCCGGGCGTGCTCCAGGTAGGCCGGGTACTCGGACTTCACCCCGTCGAGGAAGACCAGGTCGTAGTTGGCGTCGGCGAGCCGCGGCAGCACGGTCAGCGCGGCGCCCAGCATCGAGCGCACCCGGTCCGACGCCTGCGCCTGTGCAAAGGAACGCTGGGCGAGCGCGCGCCGCTCCGGGTCGATCTCGATGGTGGTCAGCGCCCCGCGGGAGTCGAGGCCGCCGAGCAGCCACAGCCCGCTGTACCCCGCGCCCGATCCCACCTCGACCACATGGCGCGCGCTGATGAGGCGGGTCAGGAACCGCAGCAGCGCGCCGACCTCGGCCGGCACGAGGGGTATCCCGGCGTCCAGGCTGCGCTGCTGCGCCGCGCCGAGCCCGGCGTCCTGCGGCTGCAGCAGCGCGCTGATGGCGCCCTGTGCGCCCGTGATGTCCACGATCCCCGCGACCCTCCCGCTCAACCCGCCCGCTCCTGACCCGCTCGGCCCCGAGCCTAGCCACGCCGGGCAAGGCCGACGGTCACCAGGTGGGGGAACCTCCAAGGCGGGTCAAGCGTTGGGCAAATCGCGCGAGCCCGGCTCGCGCGAGGGAAGACGGCTCCTACACTGCCTGACACTGCACCGCCTGCGACGCCCCGTCGACGTCGAAGGAGTCCGCCGTGCCGCTGCCGCCCTCCACGACCCGGCCCAGCCGGGAGCATCGGGGATCGCGCGAGCGGGGTGGCTGGCGACGGCGACCCGGACCCGAGATACCGGCCGATCCGCGGCCGACCTTCGACCAGGTCGCCGAGGAGTACGGCGACAAGATCTACAGCTTCGCCTACCGCTTCACGGGCGACCCCGACGCCGCCGCCGACCTCACCCAGGACGTCTTCGTCCGGGTCTACGGCAACCTGCACCGCTACCAGCCGGGCACCTTCGACGGCTGGCTCTACCGCATCACGAAGAACCTGTTCCTGGACACGGTGCGACGGCGGCGCACGATCCGCCTCGAACCGCTGCCGGAGGGGGAGGGCCGCCTGCCCGCGTCGCCGGAGCCGGGCCCCGCGGACGTGGTGGAGCGCCGCACCCTGGAGACCCGCCTCGACCGAGGGCTGCGCGAGCTACCCGACGACTTCCGGCTCGCGGTCCTGCTGTGCGACGTCGAGGGCCTCAGCTACACCGAGATCGTGACCGCCACCGGCTGGCCGCTGGGGACCGTGCGCAGCCGCATCCACCGAGGCCGGCGCCAGCTGCGCGACTACCTGCGCGCGGACGGCGACAGGGCGGGCGCGGGTGGGGAACCCGCCGGGGAACCTGAGAACCGTCCGCCCCGTTCTCTGTTCGGTGCGGACGATGAACGGTTGCCGTGAGGTCGACCCGCTGCTCTCGGCTTGGATCGACCGGTCGCTGAGCAGCGCGGAGCGCGTGCTCGTGGGCGCGCACCTGTCGTCCTGCTCGCGCTGCCGGGCGGAGGTCGCGACGCTCGTGCAGGTCGCCGGCCTGCTCGCCGCCACCCCCTGCCGGGCACTCCCGCCGCAGCTGCGCGGGTCGCTGGCCATGGCCAGGCCCGGCAATCTCGGTCTCGCCGCACCCGTCCACCCGGCCTGGATGGCCCTGATAATCCTGGCGCTGGCCGGGGCGCTCGGCGCGGGCGTCTGGGTGGTGGACGAGGACACGGCCCCGGGCGGCCGCCGGACGCCCCGGAGCCCCGACCTGCTGGTGACCGAGCCCACGCCACGGCCGGTCCTTGCCGAACTGGGGCGCTGACGCGCTGGGGCGCTGACGCGGCGAGCGGGTCAGCGCCCGCGTGGCTCCCGGATCGCGGCGCGTGACCGGCTGCGGCGCGTCCACCACACGACCACGGCGACCACGGCGGCGACGGCGAGCACCAGGATGACGATGGAGAAGGCGCCGACCAGCGCGGCGATCTGTTCGTAGTTGTCACCCAGCAGCGCGCCGCCGCCGATCAGGAGCGCGTTCCACACCAGGCTGCCGACGGTGGTCAGCAGGGTGAAGCGCACGATGGGCATCTCGCTCCATCCGGCGGGGATGGAGACCACGCTGCGGGCCAGCGGCACCATGCGGGCGAACAGCACCACCTTCGGCCCGTGCCGGTCGAACCAGGCGTCGGCGCGGTCGAGGTCGCGCTCGGAGACGCGCAGGACGCGCCGGAAACGCAGCACCAGCGGGCGCCCGCCGTAGCGGCCGAGCGCGTAGAGGATGAGCGCGCCCGCGACCGAGCCGAGCGTGGAGGCCAGCAGCGCCTCGACGAATGTCACGCTGCCGCGGCTGACCTCGAAGCCCGCGTACGGCAACACCAGCTCGGAGGGGATCGGGGGGAAGAGGTTCTCGATCAGCATGATCAGCCCGAGGGCGAACAACCCCCCGGTCTGCATGAACTGCTCCACCCACGTGCTTATCTGCGCCATGGGCGCCACGCTAGGCGATGACCCCGTTGGCCGCGAACACCAGCACGGCAACGCCGAGGGCCACGCGGTAGACCACGAAGACCGCGGTGGTGTGCGTGACCAGGAAGCGCAGCAGGAACGCGATGGTGGCGTAGCCGACGACGAATGCGGCCACCGTCGCCACGGCCAGCGGGAGGAACCCCGCGTCGCCCTCGGCCTCGCCGGTGGCCAGCCCCACACCCTCGAACACCCCCGACAGCAGCACCGCGGGCACCGACAGCAGGAACGAGAAGCGCGCGGCGGCCGCCCGCTCCAGGCCGAGGAACAGCCCGGCGCTCAGGGTCGCGCCGGAGCGCGACACACCCGGGACCAGCGCCGCGGTCTGGGCCAGGCCGACCGCCACGGCGTCGCGCAGGCCGATCGACTCCGTGGAGCGGTCGCGTCGGCCCACCCGCTCGGCGGCCAGCAGGACGAAGCCGAGGACCACGAGGGCCGTGCCGATGAGCAGCAGGTTGCGCGCGCCGCCCTCGATCTGATCTTGAAAGGCCAGGCCGAACAGCCCGATGGGGATCGTGCCAATGATCAGGTACCAGCCCATGCGCGCATCCAGGTCGCCGCGGCGGGTCGGGTCGCTGAGCCCCACCAGCCAGGCGCGGGCCACCCGGATCAGGTCGCCGGCGAAGTACAGCAGCACCGCGGCCATCGTCCCCAGCTGCGTCACCGCGGTGAACGCCGCCCCGGGGTCCTCCCAGCGGAGCAGGGCGGGCACCACGCGCAGGTGCGCGGTGCTCGAGATCGGCAGGAACTCGGTGAGCCCCTGGACGATCCCCAGGACGATGGCCTCGATCACGCTCATGGGCGCTGACGGTAACCGAGCTCAGGGGTGTCCCCGGACGGCTCCCGGGCCGATAGGTAGACAAAGCGCCAGGTGGACAGGCGCCGCGGGTGTCACCCTGGGCGCTGACGACAGCGGGCGGTCGTGTCGGCCCCCGCCACGCCGCGCAGCGACGAGCAGAGGAAAAAGGGCGGGAGTGATCGACGACCGCAGCAGGCCGGAGGCGACGGGCGCCTGGCCGACGGCATACCCGCGCATCCCCGCGGCCCCGGCCCCGCCGGGACGGGCTGAGTCCCGCGTGCGCGTCGCCGTGGTCGCGGCGGTCGCCGCGCTGATCGGCTCGCTCGGCGGCGCCGGGGCGGTCCTGCTCGCCGTGAGGGGGGTGCTGGAGCCGCCCGTCGCGGCGGCGCCGGCGGAGGTCGTTCCCGCGCCCGTCGTGCGCGTGTCCGGGCAGGAGGTGCGCGACCAGGTGGTGGCGGTCGCCGAGGCCGTGCGACCCACCGTCGTCCAGGTGGACGTCGTCGGCGGCAGCGGGACCGGCTCGGGCAACGGTTCCGGGGTGGTGTACCGATCCGACGGCTACATCATCACGAACAACCATGTGGTGAGCACCGCGGGCCGGCTGTCGGTGACGTTCGCTGACGGTACGTCGGAGACGGCTCGCGTGGTCGGGACGGACCGCGACAGCGACCTCGCGGTCCTCAAGGTGGACCGCAGCGGCCTGCCGGCGATCGCGGTGCGCGACGAGGAGGAGCTGGAGGTGGGGGAGCTGGCGGTGGCGGTCGGCAGCCCGTTCGGGCTGCAGGGCTCGGTGACCCGCGGGATCGTCAGCGCCGTGGACCGCGGCGTCTCGGTGCGGGCGCCAGACGGCGTCGCGGTCTCACTGCCCGGGGTCGTACAGACCGACGCCTCGATCAACCCGGGCAACTCCGGAGGTCCGCTGGTGGACGGCCGGGGCCGGCTCATCGGCATCAACTCCGCGATCCTGACCAGTGGCACGAACACCGGCAACGCCGGGGTCGGCTTCGCGATCCCGGCGGTCTATGCGGTCTCCGTCGCCGACGAGCTGATCGCCACCGGCGCGGTGCGCCACGCCTTCCTCGGCGTGTCGGGCGGCGACCTCACGCCCGAGGTCGCACAGAGGGTCGGCGTGGGGCAGGGCGCCTACATCGCCGGCGTCACCCCCGACACTCCCGCGGCCGCGGCGAGTCTGCGTGAGGGTGACGTGATCCTCGCCCTGGGCGACACGCCAGTGACCTCCATGGCCGGCCTCGCCACGGCCGTCCGCCAGGCGCACGTGGGCGATACCGTGAGGGTGACGTATCGTCGTGGCGGCGTCGATCTCACCGTCGACGTCACGCTTTCCGAGGCCCCTGAGTAGGAACCCCAGCCAGGAAGGGAGGAAGATCATGAGCGCGCCAGGCTTCGGGGAGATCATCACCCTCGCCGTCCTCGCCCTGCTCATCTTCGGGCCGGATCGGCTCCCCGGGGTGGCGCGGCAGGTGGGCAAGACGATCGGGCAGTTTCGCCGCGACGCCGCCGGCACCCTCGACGAGCTGAAGCGCTCGGCGGACTTCGAGGAGTTGCGTGACCTCAAGGGCGTCGCCGACGAGTTCAAGGGCATGCAGACGGATCTGAAGCGCAGCGTCTCGCTCACCGGGCCCGTCGCGTCCAGCGCCCGGCCCACCGCGGCCGCGCGGCCCACCGTGGCGGCCGACATCGCGCCGCCCTTCGACCCCGACGCCACATGACCCAGCCGATCGGCCTGCGGCGCCTGGTGCTGGGCGGCGCACTCATCGGCGGGGCCTGGGGCGGCCTCCAGCGCCCCGCGGTGCAGCGCGCCGACGTCCGCATGGGTGACGCCCTGCGCGAGCTGTCCAGCCCGGTGCTCGACCGGGCGGTGTCGGGGACCACGGATCTGGGGTCGGTGTACGGGGTGGTCGGCAGCGCGGCCGTGCTCGCGCTGTGCGGGCGTCCCCGGTCGGCCGAGGACACCTTGGCGCTGGGGACCGCCGCGTGGGTGCTAGCGCAGACGAACAAGCGCTTCGTCCGCCGCCAGCGCCCGTACGAGACCGACGGTGTGCGCCGGCTCATCCGCCCGCCCACGGGCTCCTCGTTCCCGTCCGGCCACGCCGCTGTCGGCGTCGCGGTCTTCGCCACCGCCGCCGAGCGCGCGCGGGGCCGCCGTTCGCGGTTGTTCCTCAACCTCGTCGGCGCCTATGTCGCGACCAGCCGGGTCTACGTGGGCGTGCACTACCCCAGCGATGTGCTGGGCGGTGCGGGCCTGGGTTTGATCTTGTCGGGGCTGTGGCGCGGCCCGGTCGCTGTGGTGGGTCGCGGCGGCATCACCGGGGCGGCCCGCACGGCCCGTGCCGTGGCGCCCTGGACGCTGCAGGCCGCGGCCTTTCTGCTGGGCATCCGCCGACGCCCCCCCGCCCAGCGCCTGCCCGACGTCGACCTCGCCGCGTAGGGCGTCGCGCTCGGGACCAAACCGTGGGTTCCCCGCCGGCGCGGTGCGGGGGCGACCTGCGCTCAGCACGGCGCTCCTAGCGAACGGGCTAGCGGCGCGCGGCCACGCTCGAGGGGTGGACGCCGGGCGCGCGCCGCGGGCCGTGCAGGCCCCAGCGGGCGGTCCGCCAGACCGCCTCGATCACGATCTGGCGGCTGATCTTCGAGGCGCCCTCGCTGCGTTCGGTAAAGGTGATGGGGATCTCCACCACCCGGAACCCGGCGCGCCAGGTGCGCAGCACCATCTCCAGCTGGAACGAGTAGCCGTCGCTGAGCACCGTGGACAGGTCGAGCGCCTCCAGGACCTCGCGACGGAAGGCGCGTAAGCCAGAGGTGGCGTCCGCGACCGGCAGGCCCGTCATCAGGTGCACGTAGCGGTTCCCGCCCGACGACAGCGCCAGGCGGTACGGGTGCCAGTCCACCACCGCGCCGCCCGGCACGTAGCGCGAGCCGATGGCGAGGTCGGTGTTCTCCAGCGCCCCGATCAGCCGGGGCAGGTCCGCGGGGTCGTGGGACAGGTCGGCGTCCATCTCGCACAGCGCCTCGTACCCGCGCTCCAGGCCCCACGAGAAGCCCGAGCGGTAGGCGGGTCCCAGGCCGCCCTTGCCGGGCCGGTGCAGGACCGAGACGCGGTCGTGGGCGGCGGCGAGTGCGTCGGCGAGTTGCCCGGTGCCGTCCGGCGACGCGTCGTCGGCCACCAGGACGTGCAGGTCCGTTGACGCGGCAAGGCTGCGCAGGACCACCCGCTCCAGCGTGGCGACCTCGTTGTACGTGGGAACGACGACCAATGCTCGCACAGCGGGCAGGCTAGCCCGGTGCCGCGACCTAGAACTTCAGCGGGAGTGGCTTGCCGACCAGGGACCCGCGGCTGCGGCCCTTGCCGATCTTGCGCGCGATCTCCACGATGCGGTGGCTGGTGATCGAGTTCGGGTCGGCGAGGACCACCGGCAGGCCCGCGTCGGAGCCTTCGCGCAGCGCGGGGTCGATCGGCAGCGAGCCCAGCAGCTCGGTGTCGAGCTCGGCGGCCAGCAGCGCGCCGCCGCCCTCGCCGAAGATCCGGTACTCGCGGCCGCTGTCCGGGGCCACGAAGGTAGCCATGTTCTCGATCACGCCGGTGACCTTCATGCCGGTCTGAGCGGTGGTCTGCCCGGCGCGCAGGGCCACCCGCTGGGCGGCCTGCTGCGGCGTGGTCACCACGATCATGTCGGCGTTGGGCAGCATCTGGGCGATGGAGATCGCCACGTCACCGGTGCCCGGCGGCAGGTCGCACAGCAGGAAGTCGAGGTCGCCCCAGTGGACGTCGGCGAGGAACTGCTGCAGTGCGCGGTGCAGCATCGGCCCACGCCAGATGACGGGCCGCTCGCTGTCGATGAAGAAGCCGATGGAGATGACCTTCACACCGTGGCTCTGCAGCGGCATCACCATGTTGTTAAAGGCCACGGGGCGGCCCTGGACACCCATCATCCGGGGGATCGAGTAGCCCCAGATGTCGGCGTCGAGGATGCCGACCTCGTAGCCGTCCTGCGCCAGCGCGACCGCGAGGTTCGTGGTGATCGAGGACTTGCCCACGCCGCCCTTGCCGGACGCGATCGCGATCACCTTGGTGTCGTTGTCCATCTGCGCGAACGGGATGACCGGCTGACCCCCGGGCGCTTGCGCCACACCACCCCGCAAGCGCTCGGCTAGAGCACCGCGTTGCTGTTCAGACATGGATCCAAAGGCAATGTCCACGCGGTCGACGTCGCCCAGCGCCTTGACCGCGGCCGTCACCTCGTTGGTGATGCGGTCCTTCAGCGGGCAGCCAGGCACCGTCAGGGTGATGCCGATCGAGACCGTGCGGCCCTCGATGCGCACGTCGCGCACCATGTCCAGCTCCGTGATCGGCTTACCGATCTCGGGGTCGTCGACTTTCGCCAAGGCGGCGAGGACCTGATCGGTGGTAGGCAACGCAGCGATCCTTCCGGTGGGGTCACCCACCAGGGTATCGGTGCGCTGCTGGTCAGGGGTGCGAATGCGCCTCGGCGGCCTGTGGCGCGGCCTCGGTCTTCGGCACGTCCGTGCCGCAACGCGGGCAGACCGACCAGCCGACGCTGAGCGGCTGCTCGCAGGCCGCGCAGGCGTCGGGGCGCAAGTGCACCCCGCACCACGGGCATTGGCTGAAATCTGGCTCCACCGGCTGGGCGCAGACGGGGCAGTTGCCCACCTCGGCGTCGTCGGCCGGGGTGACGCGCAGCACCTCCTCGAGGGTGGTGACGCCCTCCTTGGCCAGCCGCAGAGCGTCCTCGCGCAGGCTGTGCATGCCGGACTGCCGCGCCGCCAGGCGGATCTGCGCCTCGCTGCCGTTGCCGACCAGCAGCTCGCGCACCCCCGCGTCGACCGTGAGGATCTCGAACACGCCGATGCGCCCGCGGTAGCCGGACTGGTTGCACGCGCCGCAGCCCCTGCCGACCCGCAGGTCGGCGTCCGCGAAGTCACGCGCGTCGAGGCGTAGCGAGGCCAGGAGGCGCTCGGAGGGCTCGTCGGGCGCGGTGCAGTTCGGGCACACCCGCCGTGCGAGGCGCTGGGCGATCACCAGCGTCAGCGAACTGGCCACCAGGTAGCTCGGTATCCCGAGGTCACGCAGCCGGATCATGGCCGCCGAGGCCGTGTTCGTGTGCAGCGTACTGAAGACCAGGTGACCGGTCAGCGACGCCTGGAGCGCCAGCTCGGCGGTCTCGGGGTCGCGGATCTCACCGACCATCACGATATCGGGGTCCTGGCGCAGCACCGTGCGGATGGCGCGCGCGAAGGTGAAGCCGATCCGCTCGTTGATCTGGGTCTGGTTGACCCCGTTCAGCTCGTATTCGACGGGGTCCTCGAGGGTGATGATGTTGTGCGCGTCGCCGGCCAGGTGTCCGAGGAAGCCGTAGAGCGACGACGTCTTGCCCGACCCGGTCGGACCGGTGATGAGAATGAGGCCCTGGGGCCGCTCGATGATGTCGAGCACGGTGGCGAGGTGGGCGTCGGTGAAGCCGACGTCGGCCATGCCGAGACGCTCGGTGCCCTTGCGCAGCAGGCGGATGACGATGGTCTCGCCGTGCAGGGACGGCAGGCTCGACACCCGCAGGTCCACCGCCACGCCGCCGGCGCGGAACGCCGCGCGGCCGTCCTGCGGGCGGCGGCGCTCGGCGATGTCCATCCCCGCCATGAGCTTCAGCCGGCTCAGCAGCGCGCCGGCCTTCGAACGCGGGACGGTCATGACCTGCTGGAGCACGCCGTCGACGCGGTAACGGACCACGGTGTGCACGCCGCCCGGCTCGACGTGGACATCGGAGGTGCCCGTCCTCAGCGCCTCGGCGAGGATGCCCTCGGCCAGGCGCACGACCGGCCCGTCGTCGACATCGGCGTCGGCGTCGGCGTCCTCCCCGACCTCGTCGTCCACGCTGATCGCGTCGAGCAGCTCGCTGGCGCGGCCCTCGAAGCCGTAGACCTGGCGGATGGCGCCGGCGAGGACGGTCGGGGTGGCGACCAGCACGCGCAGGCGGCGCGCACCCGACGCGAGGCGGACGTCGTCGAGGGCCACGACGTCGGTGGGGTCGGCGCAGGCGACCACCAGCGTGTCGCCCTCGCGGGTCAGCGGCAGGATGCGGTGGCGCTCGGCGAGGGCGGCCGGGACGAGCACGGCGGTGCTCTCGTCGACGCGCACCTCGTCCTCCCCGACGTAGACCAGGTCGAGCTGGCCGGCCAGCGTGCGGGCGATCACATCCTCGGACACGAAGCCCAGCCGCACGACCGTCTGGCCGAGGCGCTCGCGCCGGCCGTTGGCGACCAGGGAGTTCTCCAGGGCGTAGGCGAGCTGGTTCTCGTCCAGCACGCCCTCGCCGAGCAGCAGCTCGCCCAGCCGACGGCGGACGCGGCGAGGCTCGCGGGCGGTGTCCACGCGGGTCAGCGGCGTCATGGGGTTAGCTTCGTCGGCCATGGGGCACACCTTGAAGCTGTCATTTCCACTGCACCTGCTGTGAGGAAGGTAGCCCTGCTGAGGAAGGTGCTGCGGGTATGCTGCGCGCTCGTCCTGGCCGCCACCGTGGCCGGCACGTTGTCGGGCTGCCGCCTGGGCCTCGATGTCGCCCTCGACGTGGCCCGCGACGGCTCCGGTCGGCTCGCCGTGGCGCTGGCCGCCGACGCCGCCGCGAACCAGCGGGCCGCTGCGGCCGGCGCGGACCCGCTGGCACTGGTGGCGGACGCGGGGGAGCGGCTGGCCGGGCAGGGCTGGGAGACACGCGAGGAGACCGCGGCGGACGGCAGCCGCGAGGTGACCCTGAGCGTCGAGGCCGACGACGCGGCGGCGCTGTCGGCGCAGGCCGCCGCGCTGGCCGAGGCGCTCGCCGCCCCCGAGGCCAGGCCCCTGGAGCCGCTGCGGGTCACGCTGACCGAGGACCGGGTGGAGGTGGCGGGCGCCGCCGGCCTGGTGCCCGGCGAGGCCGTGGCGGAGTATGGGCTGAGCCCCGAGCAGGCGATCGCGCTGCTCGCCGAGCGCGACGCGCTGGACTACCGTGTCACCGTGACCCTGCCCGCACAGGTGCTGTCGTCCAACGCCGATACCACGGAGGAGTCGACGTTGACGTGGCAGGTCGCGCCGGGCGAGCAGGTGGCGATCAGCGCGACCGGCGTGCGCCCGCGGTTCCCCTGGCCCCTGGTGGCCGCGGGCGCGGCGGCGGCGCTGCTGCTGGCTGTGGCGGCGGTGGCCCTGAGCCGGCGGGCCCGCCGGCGCCGTCGGGATGCGGCGCTGCGCCCCTGGGGGACGGATTGAGCGAGGACCGGACGCCACGCGACCTTTCGTCGGCCGCAGACCAGGCGCGTAGGCGTCAGGCGACCTCTTCGCGCTCGGCGCGGATGCGGGCCTTCTCCGCGCGGACGTAGGCGGCCTTGGCCTTGGCCCGGGCCACCCGCTCGCTGGCGCCGCCCGCGACGAGCTCGTCGAAGATCTTCTGGTCGATCTGGGCCTCGACGTGGATGTCCTCCGCGGGCTTCGCCGCCGCCGGCTCAGCGGCCCCGTCCGCGGCTCCGTCCTGCGCCGGGGCCTCGGCCTGCGCTGCGGGCGTGGCGCCGTCGGCTGCGCGGCCGTCGCCCGTGCCCTGCGCGGCGGTGCCGGCTGGGCGGTAGCGCGGGGTCAGCTCGACCAGCGTGCAGGTGCTGCGCCAGCGGTCCAGCGCACGGTCACCGTCGGCGAGGTTGAGCCGGCGGCTCAGGCCCGTGCGGCCGACGCGTTCGAACAGCTCGTCGTCGCCTGGCACCACCCGGACCGTCGACGGGACGCGGGCGATGCGGCTGCGCACCTCCTTGGAGCGCACGATCAGCTCGACCTCGCGGGCGCCGGCCAGCCCGGGGATCTCCTGCTCGCCCGGCCCGGAAAGGACGTAGACCTTGCCGTCCTCCTGCACGAACCAGGCGGCTTGCTCGTGCGGCTTCGAAGGGCGCCCGCGGCGTCTCGGCGGCTGCGGCACGGACAGCCACACCACCGTCGACTTCTGCAGCGTCTTGGTGACCGCCTGCTCCAGGGCGACGTAGGGATCGCCGCCGAGGCCCGCCTCGACGAAGACCGGGATCGTGCCGACGTCCTCGCCGTCGACGAAGAACGTCAGCCGGTGCTCCTCGGCGTCGGCGAAGCGCAGCCCGGTCACCGTGTTGCTGAAGCGGTCCTCGAACATCTCCCCGCGCAGCTCCACCCGGCGCACCATCGAGGCGTAGAGCTCGCGGCCGTCGTGGTCCGCCAGCGAGAACGACTCGGTGTAGGCGCCCTGCGGGCCCTGGTACTCGCGGATCACCGTGAGCGGGCGGGCCACGCCGGGCAGGCCGCCCTCGACCCGCACCACGGGATCGAGCAGCGTCGGGTCGACCTGGCTGGCCTCGTATATCTCGCGGTCGATCGCGAGCGCGTAGTGCAGGTCCGCGCGGGCCATGGTGGGAGGGCTCCTGTGCTCTTCGGCGTTGCGGCAGTGTAGGGGCAGGCGTTCAGGTTCGGCCGGTCAGACGGGTGAGCACGCCGTGCTCCTCCAGCCAGGGCAGCAGGTGGTCCACCAGGGCGAGCGCGCGGAGCTGGCCGCGTGCCACCCAGCGGACCTCGGCGGCGTCGCTGGCGGCCACGGCAACGGCGTCCGGGTCCACCCCGACCCAGTAGTCGAGGATGACGTAGTGGTACCCCTCCCCGCTGCGCTCCGCGACCCCGCACAGCCCCTCCACACGCGCGCGCAGGCCGGTCTCCTCGGCCAGCTCGCGGCGCACAGCCTGCTCCAGGGTCTCGCCCGGGTCGAGCCGGCCGCCCGGCAGCGACCACCTGTCGTGCCCCGGTGGACGGCCTCGCCGCACCAGCAGCAGGCGCCCGTCGCGCACGCACACCGCAGCCACCGCGACCTGGGCGACGGGCGGCGGCACCGCGCGCTCAGCCGAAGGTCGTGGTGGAGGTGAAGGTGAACGCGGGCAGGCGCAGCGCGGGGCTGCGGGAGCCGGAGAAGAACAGCTCCGTGGCGTAGCCCGTCTCCGTGCCCAACGCGTCGACGGCGGCGAGCGCGCCCAGGACGGACTGGGTGAAGCGCAGGTTGCGAACCGCACGGGTGACGCGGCCGTCCTCCACCAGGAACGTCCCGTCCCGGGTCATGCCGGTCAGGACGGTCTCGATGGGTTCGATGACGTTGGTGTAGTGGAAGCGGGTGACGAGCAGCCCGCGCTCGCAGCCGGCCACCAGGTCGTCCACCGTGCCGCCGTCGCCCGGCTGCAGCAGCGGGTTGACCGCCATCGGCCCCCAGCTGTTCGGTGCAGGCAGTCCGTGGCCGGTGGAGCCGGTGCCCGCGCGGGCGCCGGTGGCGCGGTCGTGGACCACGGCGTGCAGCACGCCGTCGCGGACCAGCTCCACGCGCTGCTTCGGCGTGCCCTCCGCGTCGAAGGGGAAGCCCACGGTGCTGGCGTCGAGGGCGTCGTCCACGATCGTGACCGCGGGGTCGAGCGCGGCCTCGCCGAGCCGCTGCGAGGTGAAGGCGCGGCCCTCCTGCTGGGCCCGGCCGGAGAAGCCGAGATAGGCGAGGAACTGCACGAGCGCGCCGACGGCCGGCGGCTCCAGCACCACCGGCCAGGTGCCCGGGTCCACCTCCACGGGGTCGACCCCGGCGAGCACCTTGTCCCGCGCCCGCCCCCCGAGCGCCGCCGGGTCGATGTCGGCGACCGACCGGCCCCCCTCCTCGGCGTAGCCCGAGGAGGAGCGTCCGCTGAGCACCGTGGTGAGGGCGGCGTGCGACAGCAGCGACGTCGCGGCCTGCCCCGCCGAGGTGAAGACCCCCAGCTCCATCCCGCCGGCCTCGTACGCCCCGGCCGCGTCCACATCGGACGGGACCTCCGCCAGCAGCGCCGCCACCGC
>Ga0136615_10000231_pt1 | contig 24722 bp, 25 predicted proteins | sample AntDrymUQ2882206_2_FD_106647 | JGI IMG/M metagenome (GOLD analysis project Ga0136615, IMG submission 106647) | Polar desert sand microbial communities from Dry Valleys, Antarctica - metaG UQ288 (22.06) | ecosystem: Environmental > Terrestrial > Soil > Desert | place: Antarctica: Dry Valley... | reverse complement strand
GCGCTCGATCACGGCTTGTGGCGCCATCCACAACTTCTTCTCCCGGATGATCGACGCGCTCTTCATCCTGTTCGTCGTCACCGTCGTAGGCCTCGACCCCATCACCCTCGGCCTGGTGCTCGCGGCGGCCGGCCCCGGCTCCTTGATGGGCGCGCTCCTTTCGAACCGGCTTCCGCGCCGCCTCGGCCTCGGTCGGACCCTGATCGTCGCTCAGGTGGTCACCGGGCTCTCCCGTCTCCTCATCCCGTTGGCGGTCGGTCCCTTGGCGTCGCCTGCGGTCATCCTCGCCGCGAGCACGTTCCTGCTCGGCGTGGCTCGGCCGATCTTCAACGTCAACCAGCTCAGCCTGCGGCAGGCGATCACCGCGGACCGGCTCCAGGGTCGCGTCAACGCGACGATGCGATTCGTGATGTGGGGTGTCACCCCGTTCGGCGCGCTGCTGGGCGGGATGGCGGCATCGACATTCGGCTTGCAGCCGGTGCTCCTCGTGGCCGGCCTGGGGGTGCTGGCTGCGACCCTGGCGTTGGTCCTGTCGCCGGTGGCGGGCCTCCAACGACAACCCGACCCTGTCGACGACCTCAGGCCGTCCACGCACGAAGCCTGACGCTGCACGCTCGGATCGGTTTCGATTGTCCTGGCGGTCGAGCGGGTCGGCCGGACGGTGGGGCGAGCGAAGCTGACCCCGGCTGTGTCCTTCGACCGATGAGAACGGCGACCTGCGGCGGTCTACACCGCACGACCGCTCGCGGGCACGCTCTCAATGGATTTCCCAAGTACGTCGTCTCGACGAGCCTGACCGAGCCCTCGCCTGGCAGGGCTCGATCCTGATCGGTGGCGCTGTCGCTGCGGCGATCGGGAGGCTCAGGGAGCAGCCCGACGAGGGCATCCAGGTTCCCGGCAGCGGCGCGCTGGTCCAGACCCTGATCCGGCACGACCTCGTCGACGAGTATCGGCTGATGATCCATCGGCGCTGCCGAAACTGCTGCCGCTACGGAGGCCTCGGTCAGCGCTCGATGGTGCCAGCACGGCGACGACTTCCGCCGAGTCATCAGTCTCCCGCCGCCCGCCGGCTTCGGAACCCTCGATAGAGCAGCAGGTCGTAGACGATCTTCAGCGTCCCGCTGATCACGAACGGCGCTCCGGTCAGTGTCGCGCTCAGGAAGAGCGGGCCAGCGATGAGCGGCGCCGCGGCGAGGCCCAGACTGCGGGCGATGCCGGTGACGCCCGCCGCAGCCGAGCGCTCGTCTGGCGCCACGATCGCCATCGTGTACGACTGCCGGGTCGGCACGTCCATCTGGCTGATGCTGAAGCGGAGAAGCAGCACTCCGGCGGCGAGCGCCAGGGTGGGCATGAACGGGACCAGCAGCAGCAGGATGTTGGACGGCAGGTGAGTGAAGACCATCGTCCGCAGCAGACCGAAGCGTGCGGCGAGCCAGCCCGCCGCCAGGGCGGAGATCCCGGCCAGCAGGTTGGCCCCGAAGAGGAGCACGCCCAGCGCCGCCGGATCGAGCCCGAACCGCTGCTGGAACCAGAACGCGATGAAGCTCTGGATGACGAAGCCGCCTGCGAACGCGTCGAGCGCGAACAGGCCGGCCAGTCCCAAGACCGCCCCACTCGAGCGGTGCAGGCCGAGATGCGTCCGGATGGGCTCGTCGGCCCCTTCCCGCAGGGGGACCTCGATGCGGGCGCTCACCCGGCTGAAGACGAGCCCGAGAGCGATGCCCGCCAGCGCGTAGCCCACGATGACCAGCCGATACGCATCTGGCGGACTGGCGCCGCGCCCGATCGCGATCTGGGCCAGAATGCCCGCGACGGCCGAGCCCGCGGCGGTGGCGAAGGCGCCGGCCAGCTGGTACCAGGCGAACAGCGAGGTCCGCCGGGCCGGCTCGACGAGTTGGCTGAGCGCTGCCTGCTCCACCGCCAGGAACGGCCCGACCTCGTTCCCGCTCGGGCTTATGACACCGATGGTGGCGCAGACGACCAGCACCGCGTAGATCGGGGTCGCCACGAAGGCCAGGCCGGCCGCCAGCATCAGGCCCGCGCCGGCGATCAGGACCCGCCGCCGGCCGATCCGGTCGGCATGCGTGGTCAACCACAGCGACACGGCCGCATCGCCCAGCAGGGTGAGCGCCAGGAGCAGCCCGACCTCGCCCCCGGAGAACCCAAGCGCATCCAGGTAGAGGACGAGCACCACGGCCAGGAAGCCGTAGCCGAACATGCGCACGGCGCGCGAGGCGAACAGCAGCGCCACGTCACGGTCAAGCGTCGCGCAGTTGCCTCGCGGGGTCACGACCGTGCTTGGAAGACTGCCACCCGATGTGTCGTCGGCAGGAAGGCGTACACCCGGTGCTGGCCGGCGTCGATCGCGATGGTGTGCGCCCCGGGCTCGGTCGCCACGGACTCGAGACGCTCCAGTCGATCGACGTCGAAGACCTCGATGACGCCCGGATCGCCGATCGCCACGTACGCGTGGTGGAGCGCCGAGTCCAGGACGATGACGTCCGGACTGCCCGCCAGCGGCAGGCCGGCGAGGACGGCGTACGTAGGCGGCTCGAGCACGAGCAGACGGCCTGCGTCGCAGGCGCAGTACACGGCGCCCCGCTGGTCGACATCCAGGCCGTGCGGTCCGGCGGCAGGGATGTCGATCGTCCGGACGATGTGGGTCGGATCCCTCGCGCCGACGACGACGATCGAGGGTGGGTCGGCGACGTTGACGAGGAACGCATCGGTGGTCTGGTCGAACACCGTCCAGCGGGTCCGCCCGGGAACCGGGATCGAGACCGTCAGCCTGGCCCGGTCGGTGTTCACCACCGATAGCGTGTGCTTGGTTGGATCCAACGGATCGCCGACGTTGGCGACCAGGAGGGTGCGTCGGACCGGGTCGAAAGCGAGCCCGTTGGGGCGTACACCGACCGGAACCTTCACGAGCGATCGGGGGTCCCGGGCATCGCAGATCGCGACCGTGTCCTCGCCGCGGTTGGAGGCGATCACGAGATCCCAGGGCTCCGCGACGAGCACACCCGCGACGCCCGTCAGACCGTCGACCGACTCGACGTGGATGCTCTTGTCGAGATCGATGACGTCGAGCGCATCGTTGGCCGTGTGTGCGACGTAGAGCCGCCGAAGTCCTCGGTGCACGGCGGCGTGGTCGAACCCGCCAGTGCCTCGATGCTCCGGAAGGTCGATGTAGCCCTCGAGGCGGATGGTCACCCGTCGGCGACCTGGTGCTGAGCCCAGGCGTACAGAGCATCGTAGACCGGGAGCTCGAGCTCGAGCTGGCGCTGGTCGTCGAGGTCGAGCAGGGCGAAGCCGTCGGCGATGGCCAACAGGCCCGGCGACTGGGGCGTCGCATCGCCGTCCTCCGCGATGTCGGCGCCATGCACGACCCTGGCCATCAGCTGCACGGCCGGCTCGTCGAGTCCGTATTCCTCGACGAGCGTCTCGAACGAGCACTTCCCGTCGCGGTGGGTGTACTTCGCACCTGGGGCGTCGAAGCTCGTCGCGCCCTCGCGCTCGGCGTAAGCCAGGACCTGGTCGGGCGGGACGTAGACGATCTCGGCCTCGGGGTCGATGAACTTGCGGATCAGCCAGGGACAGGCGATCCGGTCTGTCTTCGGGTGCTCACGGGTGACCCACTTCATGGTTCGAAACCCTCCTTTCAGGCTGGTTCGCGACCCAGCATCTGGGCACGCTGCTTGAACGCATACAGGCCGTCGAAGAGCGGCCGGCTGATCTCCAGCACGTGATCGTCGTCGAGCGTCATCGACAGCCCGCGGACGAGGACGTCCAGGCCGGCGGCCTCGGGTGCGTCATAGCGCTCGTCGGCGAGGTCGGCCTCGTGGACGACCCGGCCGATCTCCGCCAGCGCCGGATCCCTCAGGCCGTAGTGGCGCAGGAACGTCTCGAAGCTGCAGTCCCCGGCGTGGTGGGACAGCTCCGCGCCCCGCATGTCGAAGGCGGTCGCGTCTGGCGGAACCTCGTCTGGGTCATCGACGAAGAGGAACGCCGCCGCGGGGTCGATGAACCGCCGGATGAGCCAGGCGCAGGCCGCCCGATCGACGTGACAGCCGCGCCGCGTCGCCCACCTCACGACGCCGCCTCGACCCGCTCAGACAGGGACTCGACCGCAGAGCGGGCCCGGTCGCCGATGGCGCTCGGGAAGAAGTCGCGTGAGCTGATCCGGCGGAGCTCTCGCCGAAGTCGGGAGAGGGTCCGGCGGGCGCTCTGGCTGCTTCCGGCGGCCGCGGCCTCGTCGATGACCCGCTGATAGTCTCGGGCGGCGGAGCCCGCCATCGCGCGCGCGAGCGCGCGCTCCTGGGCCACCGCGCCAGGCTCGGCCAGCCAGATCGTCGCCTCACCGCCGTGCTCGACGACCTCTTCGGCCAGCCATTCGAGCTGCTCGCGCGTCCGGGCATCGAGCGGCAGAGCCGCGACGCCGTCGGCAACCTGGGCCACGCCCAGACGGCGCAGCTGCCGCCAGAGGGTGATTCGCGGCGTCGACGGTTCGCGCGGCAATCGGTAGGCGAGCAGCACCCAGCGCGTCACACGGTCACTCTAGCACTCCCATGCAACCGCGGTTACATGACCACATCCACGCCGCGCGGAGTCGCGCAGCGACCTTGTCGGGCAGGGTCTCCAGTCACAGTGGCGACCATGCCGGCTCCGGGCCGTGGACGCGGTGCTGCGGTCCGCGGCGTTGCTGCTGCGACCGGAGATGCTGCTGGACATCATCCGCACCTACACGCTCTACTCCCGGCGCTCATCTACCGCTGGTGGGCACACCATCAAGGTCATCCCCCGCTACCAGCAAGTGGAAGCGGTGGACGCCATCGTCGCCCGCGTCCGTGACCCAGCCAAGCGCCAGGGTCGGTCTGGCATCACCAGGGCAGCGGCAAGACGCTGCTCATGGCCTTCGCCGCGGCCAGACTGCGGCAGCAGACCGACCTGGACGCGCCGACCATCCTGGTCGTCCTGGACCGGCTCGATCTCATCGAGCAGGGACCGCGAGCTGTGCGTCCAATGTCTGGAGACCATCCGCGGTCTGCTCGGGCCGGGGGAGGAGGCCGAGGTGGTGATGACCACCGCCAAGGGCGATCCGCCCGAGTGGTCGGTCTTCGATCGCACCCGCGCCGCCGAGATGACGATCCGCGGCCGTTTCCTGGACCCCGCAGACCCGCTCACGTTCCTCATCGTCACCGCCAAGCTGCTGACCGGCTTCGACGCCCTGGTCGAGGGTGTGATGTATCTCGACAAGCCGCTTCGCGCACACACCCTGTTCCAGGCCGTGACCCGCACGAACCGACGCTGGACGAACCCAGCCACCGGGCAGGAGAAGCTGTACGGCCTGGTCGGTGGACTACGTGGGTCTGGGGAACGAGCTGGCCAAGGCCGTCGCGGTCAGGGACGCGGGCCTCCGCAAGCAGTTGCCCGCCGACATCGAGGAGCTGTTCGCAGTGCTCGCCGGGCTGATCAAGGCGACCATGGCTCCCTTCGCGGGCATCGATCGGAGCGCGGCAGGCTACGAGCAGTTGATGGTGGCACAGGAGCGCAGCGCGACCTTCGATGCGCGGGCCACCTTCGCCGAGGCCTTCCTGCGTTGCGAGGCGCTCTTCGAATTGCTCTCGCCCGACGCCCGTCTGCGGCCGATGGCGGACGACCATGGTTGGCTGGCGCGCGTCTACGCCTCGGTCCGCCCGAGCGTCGACGCCGACGCTCTTCTCTGGCATCGGCTGGGCCAGAAGACGCGGGATCTCATCGGCGAGTACATCAGCGACGTCGAGGTCACCGACGTGGCATCCGAAGCCATCGCCATCGACGCCGAGACCTTTGAGGTGCTCCGACAACTGGAGATGTTCGGCGACGAGCCGCCCGAAGGAAGGGAGCGACCATCCATCGACGAGGTCCTCGACACCATCGAGAAACGCCTGCGGCGCAAGCTGGTGGGCAATCGCTCAGCTATCGGGACGAGGCACCGTCACGCTGCCGGCTGACCTGCGGCGCAAGCTCGGGCTGCGGCGAGGCGACGTTCTCGCTGTGCGCCTCACCGGCGGCTCCATCGTCCTCACGCCAGCAGTAGTGACCCCGGTCGAGCTGTACACCGATGAGCGGATCGCCGAGTTCGGACGGAATGCCGACCTGGCCGCCGACGAGCTCGCGGCTGCCCGCCGTACGTGGAATGTGAGAGCGCCCCGGCGGCGTGCGAGGTAGTCCGCTCGTCTTCCTCGATGCGAACATCCTCTTCTCGGCCGCCCTCGGCGGCCCATCGTTCGTGCTCCTGCTGGAGCTGGCTGGCACACACAAGATCAGTCTGGTGACCAGCCCTGCCTGCGTCCGCGAAGCCGAGACGAACCTTGAGCGGAAACGGCCCGCTGCTCGGCCAGTGCCGTCCGAGGTGTTGACTCGGGTCGCGGTGCAGGCGGTGGACGAGGATGAGCACGCTGCGTGGGCGGCCGCCCTCGTAGACCACGATGACATCCACGTGCTTGCCGCTGCTCGAACGGTGGCAGCGGACGTCCTGCTGACGGGCGACACCGCGCACTTCGGGCGGCTTATGGAGCGTGACGATCTCGGTATCCAGGTGACGACCGTCCGGAGATCTCTGCTCGAGGGGCTCGAGTAGCTCGTTTGGCGACACTCGTACCAGCGTCGTGGTAGCGTGACAACCATGCGCACGACTATGGACAAGGCAGGACGGTTGGTGATACCACTGCCATTGCGCGGGCAGGTCGGGCTGGACGAGGGCGGGGAGGTGGACATCGAGGTCGATGGCGCGAGCATCCGAGTAGAGCCCGTGGCCGGCCGCGACTTTGCCGAGGAGGGCGGCCTATTGGTGATCCCCTCACTGGGACTCTCCTTGGACGATGCTGCTGTGCGTCAGCTGCGCGATGTCGATCAGCGATAGGCAGAGCGGCCCCGAGGTGCTGGTCGATACCAGCGTCGCTATCGCCCTGGTCCTGGCCGATCACGAGGGTCACGCGTCGACCATGTCAGCTGTGAGCGGCAAACGATTGGGCCTCTCGGGACACGCGTGGTACGAGACCTACTCGGTCCTGACGCGTCTCCCGCCCGGCGCTCGCAGATCGCCGAGTGACGTGCTTCGACTCCTCGACCACGACTTCCCGGGGACGCGCTTCCTGGACAAGCGGACGGCGGGAGCTCTCCGCCTCGATCTCGCGCGGTTGGGCATCGCCGGTGGAGCCGTCTACGACGCGCTGGTCGGTGCCGCCGCCCGCCAGCACGGGATGCCGCTGATGTCCCGGGACCGTCGTGCCATCGGTGTGTACGAAGCCCTCGGCATCCAAGTGACCATCATCGCGTGAAGCCCACGCGGCCCGCGCGCCTCGCAGCGATCTTGATCGCCGCCTCACGATGCAGGTGATGGATACTCCAGCCATATGAGGCGGACACAGGTCTACATCACCGAGGAACAGGACCGGCGCATCTCCGCTATCGCGGCCGAGCGTGGCATATCCAAGGCTGGGGCCCTTCGGTGGGCGCTGGATGCAGCACTCGAAACGGGGGATGCTGAGGCGGAGGCTCGAGCCATCATCATGGCCACCGCCGGGATCTGCTCGAACCTTCCAGACTGGTCCGAATGGCAGTGCTCCGTTCGTGGGCGGTCCGCGGACGAGCGACTACGGTCAGCTGATTGATCCTCCTCGACACGTCGTGCTCATCGCACACCTGAGAGGCGACCACCAGGCGCGGCGGTACCTGCTCGGCACGCCGGCTGCGGCGCGTCTCGCCAGCGTCCTGGCTGGGTATCGGAGACGTCCGACGCTATCATCGGGACGGCCACACACATCAGGTTCGGCTAGGCTGACAGGCGACGGGAGGAGCCACATGGTTGATCAGGAACGAGGACCCAAGGACATCGACACCGCTGATCGTGTAGGGATCCTGGCGGCCGCGACGGCGGACGCGATGAAGCACAAGGCTCAGGGCGAGCACGAGACCGAGGAAGGCGCCCGGCAGACCGTCGAGATGAGCCAGGTCGAGGCTGTCATCGAAGCCTGGCCGGAGGCGCCGAAGAAGATCGCCCGGCAGATGATGGAACAGTACGGCGCCCCGAACGAGGCGACGCCCACGAAGCTCTTCTGGTACCGGAACGGCCCCTGGAAGCGCACGGAGCTCACGAGTGACGTGGTCCTCCATGACTTCCCGAGCCCGCACAGTGACTTCCTGACGCAGTACATCGACTACCGAGTCCCTGTCGAGATGTTCAGCATGCTCGGCGAATACGACGGCAGTTGCCTCGTCGACCGGACCGCGGGCGAAGCGGCGGCGCGGTGCGACTCGGAGGCCGCCAACATCCTGACGATGAACCTCATGCACGACCTCGTTACCGGCAAGACGACCGTCGAAGAGGCGCGCAAGACGTACGCCGAGAACATGGTCGGCTACACGCTGGGACGATCGGCTCCCTATGCCGAGCGCTTCCAGTTCGAGGTCTCCCGCGGCGGGACCGAGGATCCAGACGAAGCCATCGCCGGAGGCGCGATGGTGCACCAGACCGTCGGCAAGATCAAGGATGTGCTGACCGGTTCTGATGAGGCGGTCTCGGGCAGGTGAACGCATAGCAAGCTCTTCATCGCCCTAGCCCTTCCCTCGCCGGCTGGACGTTCTGGTTCAGCCGGAATACGTTCGTGGGGTCATAGCGGCGCTTGATCGTCCCGAGCCGATCCCAGGTCGGTCCCGGATAGGCCGCGCGCACGCGCTCCGCGCCCTCATCGGCGAGGAAGTTGACGTACGCGCCGTGGTCACCCTGGCGCAGTGCCGCCGCGAAGTCGTCGACCCACGTCTGTCGATCGACTCGGTCCTCAGCACCCTCATAGAAGGCGGCGACGTTGACCATGATCCGGCTCCTACGGTGTGCGAAGGCGGTCGCATCGACCGGAACACGGGCCATCGCTCCGCCAAGCACCCGCAGTTGCGCCACCCGCATCGACGCTTCCGAGGCCTCCAGGTATCGAAGGATCGTCTCGGCCACCGGACGATCGATCGCGTCGACGAACATCGTGCGCGCCACCGCCGTGGGGTGGTAGTCGCCGTCCCCGGGGGGAAACATCTCCGGGTAGGCCATCGGGCGCACGAGGTCAGCCAGCGGCGTGGCGAGGCCGCGGAACGGCCTGACGGCAGCCTCCCCCTCCTCTACCTGCCCGGCGTGGACCAACATGGCCACGATCACCAGGCTGCCGTGGTGCTCCTCCGGCACGAACGGCAGCGGCGGACAGGTCATCACACTGGCGATCGCCGAGAGCTCCTCCGGCGCAGCCTCGGCCGCGGCCATGAAGCCGGCGATGGTGTCCGCCGTCGCGGGCAGCACGAGGATGCCACCGACGATCGACTCGACTGGATGCAGCTGGAACAGGAAGCGCGTGGCCACACCGAGGTTGCCGCCACCACCACGGATCGCCCAGAAGAGGTCCGGGTTTGTGTCCGCATCGACGTGCAGGATCCGGCCGTCCGCGATGACCATCTCCGCCGCCAGCAGGGAATCGATGGTGAGGCCGTGCTTGCGCACTAGGTAGCCGACCCCGCCGCCCAGGGTGATCCCGCCCAGCCCGACCGAGCCCGTGTCACCGAAGCCGGTGGCGAGGCCGTGCGCCGCCACGGCCGTCGTGTACTCGCCGGCCGTGAGGCCCGTCTCCGCCCAGGCGGTGCGACCCTCGACGTCGATCTCGAGCGCCTTCATGTCACGCAGGTCGAGGACGATCCCGCCTTCCGTGGTGCTGTGACCGGCGTTGCTGTGGCCGCCGCTCCGAACGGCGAGCTCCATCCCCGACTCGGCCGCGAGTCGGACCACGTGCGCCACGTCGTTGGCATCCGCGACGCGCGCGATGACCGCGGGCCGGCGGTCGAACTCGCCGGACATGACCAGGCGTGCTTCGTCGTAGCCGGGATCGTCCGGACCGATGACCCGCCCGCGGAGATCGGCGCGCAGCTGTGGCAGCGAGACGGTCGAAAGGCTGGACTGCATGACGGATCCCCTCCCGTGCACTCAGCGGGCGCGGCCCGCGCTCAGCATGTCGACCGACTTGGCGACGCGGCGCTGGCGCGTCTCATCGGTCTTGGCTCCGGTGACCTGGAGCACGTGCCATGACTTGTTGCTGTAAGAGAGGGAGTCGAAGGTTCGTCGCGCGTCCGGCTCGGCGTCCAGGGCGGCTGCGAAGTCTGCTGGGACGGTCACCTCGCGTGGGGCGCTGTCGAGCTCTATCTCGACGTCCACCTCGTCGCCACCGGCGACGTTGGCACCGGCGCGGTTCTCCGCGCTGACGCCGACCATGTACACGCCGCCCATCACGGCCACGGTGCTGCGATACGTGAAACCGTTGATCGTCACGCGCACCGCGGCTCGCTTGCCCGCGCCGAACGACTCCACGACCTCCTCGGGAATGTGGATGCCGGTGGTCGTCTTGCCGCTCTGTTCGATGGTGGTGCGGAATCTCATCCGGTCTCTCCTCCAGCTAGGGTCGTGACGGTCGCCATCTCGGTGTTTCGAACGTTTGACCGCCTGAGAGCGTGAAACTCATCGGCCTCAGGCCCCCGCGACTTCCGCCAGCACGAGCGCGGTGGCAAAGCCCACGGCGGTGGCGAGGGCGACCAGAGGCCCCCCGTTCTCGAATGCCTCGGGGAAGACCGTGTCGCTGAGCATCGCCAGGATGCTGCCGGCGGCCAGCGCCAACATGGCCGCCACGAGGTCCGGAGACAGCCCACCCAGCAGGGCGTAGCCAGCCACGGCGGAAAGGGTGCAGGCGACCGCCACGATGGTCCAGACGGACAGGATGAAGGCGTTCGAGCGACCCTCCTGACGCATCCCGATGGTGCTGGTGATCGTATTCGGCAGGTTGCTCAGGAAGACCGCCGCGAGCAGGACGATCCCCAGGCCCCGCCCCTCGGCGAGCAGACTGATGCCTATGGCGGCGTTCTCCGGGATCCCGTCGAGGACCGTCCCCGCGAGAAGCGCCATGCCACTGACCGTCGCCACCTCGGCCGACTCCGGCTTCCGCTGGGCGTCCGGAACGACATCGTCGGCGTGGCGACCCTCCCGCTTGGGCGAACGTGCCGCGATCCGGTCGAGGACGACGGCGATGGCGACGTAGATCAACGCCCCGGCCAGGAAGCCGCCGACCACGAATGCCGTGGTGCCCGTCTCCGAAGCCTCAGTCACGAGCTCGAAAGAGAGCGCGGAAACAAGGATCCCCCCGCCGAAAGCGAGGATCCCGGCCACGACCTTCTTGGGCGGCGTCGTGAACAGGCCGATCAGGACTCCGATGAGAAAAGCCGAACTCGCTACGATCCCGAAGATGAGCGCCGTGGCCATCGATCCTCCTCTGCGCGATGCCCATGATGCGCGACATGACGTGCGCCGACGGGCTCCCCGCGGTTCCTGTGGCGCGCCGCGCGAGTACCCTAGCGGCCGCAGGAGAGACAAGGCAGCATGGGGAGATCCGCGATGGCCGTAAAGAAGGCGACTCGCGTGAGGGGCGAGGCGAAGGAGGTGGACCCCGACGAGATCGGCGGGACGTCCGCGACCGGCGAGACCCAGGCGATGGAGGATCCGGAACCGACGAACCGGTCCGTCAGGAAGAAGTTCTACGCGCGCGAGCTGGAGCGGCTTCAGGTCGAGCTGGTGAAGCAGCAGGAGACGACCCGCCGGCAGGGCCGCAAGGTGGTCGTGCTGTTCGAGGGCCGCGACGCTGCGGGCAAGGGCGGGGTCATCAAGCGCATCACGGAGACACTCAATCCACGCTTCGCCAGGGTCATCGCGCTGGGCACGCCGACCGATCGGGAGAAGACGCAGTGGTACTTCCAGCGCTACGTGGCCCAGCTTCCGGCGGCCGGCGAGATGGTCCTGTTCGATCGGTCGTGGTACAACCGCGCGGGCGTAGAGCGAGTGATGGGCTTCGCCACCGAGGAGCAGGTGCAGGAGTTCTACCGCTCGTGCCCGGAGTTCGAGCAGATGCTCGTGCGCTCCGGTATCACGCTGATCAAGTACTGGTTCTCGGTCAGCGATGAGGAGCAGGAGCGGCGCTTCCAGAGCCGGATCGCGGACGTCACGAAGCGCTGGAAGCTCAGCCCCATGGACCTCGAGTCACGAAGTCGCTGGGTCGAATACTCCAAGGCCAAGGACGACATGTTCGCGCACACCGATCTCGACGAGACCCCCTGGTGGGTGGTCGAGTCGGACTCCAAGCGGCGCGCACATCTCAACTGCATCAGCCACCTGCTCGACCAGGTGCCCTTCGAGGAGCCGCCGGTCGAGGCCATCGTCCTTCCGCCCCGCCAGCCTGAGACGGGCTACGTCCGGCCGCCGATGTCCACGCAGCGGTTCGTGCCCTCGGTCTTCTGAGGGGAACGGGGGCTCCAGGCGTCGTGGCGCACCGATGAGTCCCGTCCGCGGACCGGTCTGTACCTCAACGAAGGAGGTTTGGCGCTGGCCGCTCCCAAGGAAACGTTCGCCCCGATCCCATGCGACGTGGGCGGTGTCACGGAACCTGACATGGGCACCGTCGACGCCCTGGCTCGACTCCAGCTCGCCGCGCGGCGTCTCGGGTGTTCGATCCGGCTGCGCCACGCCTCCAGGGAACTTCAGGAACTGCTGTCGCTCGCCGGGCTGAGCGATGTCCTCCCTCGCCGAACCGAGCTAGTCGTCGAGGCGGAGGGGCAGGCCGAAGAGCGGGAAGAAGCGCGCGGTGTCAAGGAAGAAGGTGATCCCGGAGATCCGACCCGCTGACAGCTCCAGCACCTGGAGTGCCCACGGCTCCTGCGCACCTCCCGGACCGCTGGGCTTGTACTGTCCGAACGCCGGCGAACCGTTCGCCATCGTCGGCACCAGGCGCGAGCCGCGACAAGCCTGGCCGGGACCCAGACACCAACGCACGATGTCGTCGTTGGTCTGCAGCCAGAGCTCATAGGGCGGCATCGACCAGGCGGCGTCCTCGTGAAGCAGCGCAGTGAGCGAGTCCATGTCGTAACGCTCGAAAGCGTCGACATAGCGGTTGAGAAGCGCGCGCTGCCCTTCATCCATCGGCTCCGACGGACCGCTGTCGTCGACGTCCCTGGCGGCAAGCGTCGCGCGTGCACGTTGGAGCGCGCTGTTGACCGAAGCCACGGAGGTGTCGAGCAGCTCTGCTACCTCGGCCGCCTTCCAGCGCAGCACTTCGCGCAGGATGAGCACCGCTCGCTGGCGCGGCGGCAGGTGCTGCAGCGCGGCCACGAAGGCCAGCCGGATAGACTCCCGTGCGAGCGCCACCTCGGCCGGGTCCCCCGCCGCCACAGCGCGGCTGTCCGGCATCGGCTCTATCCAGGCCGACTCGGGCAGTGGCGCGCCGAGTCCGGAGTCGGCGGTCCCCGAGGGCGTGAGGTCGATCGGTCGCGCCCGACGCTGGCTGGCGCTCAGCATGTCCAGGCAAACGTTGGTGGCGATGCGGTACAGCCACGATCGGAGTGCCGCTCGGCCTTCGAAGCGATCGTAGCCGCGCCACGCTCGCACCAGCGTCTCCTGGACCGCATCCTCCGCCTCGAAGGCCGATCCCAGCATCCGATAGCAGTGCGCGGTCAGCTCCACGCGATGCGCTTCCAGCAGCGACATCGGCTCGGACGACAGGTCGCTTGGCTTCTCCGAAGCGGCGCGGACCGCCGCCAGCTCAACCACTGATGCTCACCCGTCCATCTGGATCAGGGAGAGGATGTTGCCGGCTGGGTCCTTGAACCAGGCGATGAGTGGTCCGCCTCCCCGCATGATGCCCTTGGCGTCGGTGCCTGGACCGTCCGTGCCGTCGTAGTGCTCGAAGGTGACGCCGGCACGGCTGAGCTCGTCAACGGCGGCCTCGACATCGGAGACCTGGAAGTTCAGCGTCGTGTACGTCGCGGGCTGGTGGTCATCCTTGGGGTAGATCAGGACGCTCTGGCCGCCGGCAAGGTGCAGGGTGAGCATCCCGTTCTCCTCGGCGACGTCGAGCCCGAGGTTGCCGCCGTAGAACTCCTTGGCCCTGGCGATGTCGTTGCTCGAGAACCCGGAGAATGCCCGGCTGTCTTTCAACATGTCGATCCTTTCACGTGACGCGAGTCCGCGGTCTTCGCCACGGTTTCCGTCATCCACGGTTCCGGGCGGTAGTAACTCGACCTGAGCAGCCGCCCGGCCCGGAAGGGCTCATCTGATAGACGGATACGTCAAACTTCGGGACGGCGCTGCCCCGGCTGCGACAGCTGAGACCAGTTTAGTACCGCTCCCATCCGTAGGCGGCCGACGACAGGGACACGAGCCGGACCTCATGGCCTCGTGCCCGGTCGCTCCCCGTCGAGCCGCTCGAAGATGACCACCGGGATCTCCCGCGCCTTGACGCGCTTGCGGTAGCCGTCGAAGAAGGGCATCTCGGCCGCCTGCCGATCGAAGAGGCGCGTCCGTTCCGGTTCCCGTGCACTAGACGCTCGGGCGCGGAAAGTTTCGGCGCCGTGCTCGATCGTCACGACTGGGTCGGCCACCAGGTTCCGGTACCAGTCCGGGTGCCTGGAAGAGCCGCCACTCGAGGCGATTACCACCAGCCGGTCGCCGTCGATGCTGAAGTTGAGGGGCGTGACCCGCGGCAGACCGGTCCGGGCGCCGGTCGTCGTCAACAGCATCACCGGGTGCTTCCGGCTCTTCACCTTCCCGCCGTTGCCGCGGAACTCGGCGATCACCGGTTCGTTCATCTCATGCCAGGCAGCCGCCGTCCTGTTCGCCACGAGAGCGACTGTAGCGGGTCGGCTCGGTCACGAGTCCGCCGCCTCGAGCTGGTGCGAGCGGAACGCGGCCCCCGGCTCTGCCGACGGCTCGGACTCTGCCTCCTCGTGCGAACCTGAACGCACGTTGCGCAGCATGGCCGTGGCCAACAGCGCGATGCCCACGGCCACGATCGCCGCGATGGCGGAGGTGAGCTGCATGCCGTGGACGAAGGCCTCGCGCGACGTTTCGAGGACCGCCGTCCCGAGTCGCTCGGGCAGCTGCCCCGCCAGAGCCACGGCACTGCCCAGGGTGTCGCGCGCGATCGCCGCCGCGTCGGCTGGCACGTCGACCGGTAGGCGGTCCGCCAGCTCGCCCCGGTAGATGGCCACGCCGATGCTACCGAGGACGGCGATGCCCAGCGCCCCGCCGAGCTCCGCCCCGGTCTCTGACATGCCTGAGGCCGCGCCGGCGCGCTCCGGTGGCGCAGAGCCGACGATCAGCTCCGTGGTCAAGCCGAACACCGGCGCCAGCCCCAGCGAGATGACGACCGACGCGACGACGAGCGTCAGCAGACCGCCCGATGGACCGACCTGGGTGAGTAGCGCCAGGCCGACGGCCGCCATAGCCAGTCCGCCGCCGATCACGTATGCCGGGCGGACGCGATGCACGGAGCGCGGAGCCAGCTGCGAGCCGACGATGAACCCGAAGGCGGCGGGCAACGACCACAGGCCCGCCTCGAGCGGCGAGAGCCCGACGACCAGCTGGAGATACTGCGCCACGAACAGGAAGTAGCCGACCATCACGAATATCGACAGGAAGTTGGTGGCCAGCGCCGCGTTGAAGGCAGGGATCCGGAAGAGCCGCACGTCGATCATCGGGTCGGCCAGCCGCCGCTGGCGCCACACGAACAGCACGCCCATCAGCAGCCCGGCCACGACGGAAACGGCGGGAATCACTCCGAAACCACCCTGCGCGAGCTCCTTGAGGCCGTAGATCACCGCGAGCACCGTCACCACGGACATGGCCGCGCTGACCAGGTCCAGACGGCCCGCGTCCGGGTCGCGGTACTCCGGCAGGACCCTGGGTCCGAGGATCAGCAGCGCGGCCATCACCGGCAGGGCCAGGAGGAAGACCGAGCCCCACCAGAAGAACTCCAGCATCAGCCCGCCCAGAACAGGCCCGATGGCGCTGCCGGCGGAGAAGCTGCCGATCCACACGCCGATGGCTACGGAACGCTCCTTGGGATCCTGGAACATGTGGAAGATCAGCGACAGGGTTGACGGCGCCAGGGTCGCCCCGGCGATGCCCAGCAGCGCGCGGCTGACGATGAGCATCTCGGCGCTGGTGGAGAAGGCCGCCAGCAAAGAGGTGGCCCCGAAGGCCGTCGCGCCGATCATGAGCAGCCGGCGACGGCCGATCCGGTCCCCCAGCGTGCCCATCGTGATGAGCGAACCCGCCACGAAGAACCCGTAGATGTCGATGATCCACAGCAACTGGGCGCTCGTCGGCTGGAGGTCGGCGCTGAGGGCCGGCACGGCCAAGTGGAGCACGGTCAGGTCCATGACGTAGAGCAGGCAGGCCAGGGCGAGCACGGCGAGTCCGACCCATTCACGGCGGCCGGCTCTGACTGGGGCGGTGGTGATCATCGGGTCGATCTCCCTGCGGCTGGTCTCGTCTGGTCAGACGAGAGTCGGCCCGAAGACTCATCGGAACGCGACTGGCTGGCCGGACCGGAGCCTTGTTGACGGCCTGTTGACAAGCTGCTCACAGGAGCAGTTGCCAGCGCCGCTATCCTGTCTTCACCGACCACCTGCGAGCCGGCCCGGCCGCATGGGCACTAGGTCGTCTGGGGGAGGTCCCATGCCCGTTTCCGCCGTGCGCCGGCCGCTGTCCGTGGCCGCGCTCGCCGTGGCGTTCGTCGCCACCGGTATCGGAGGTCAAGCGGTACCAGTCCGTGCCGCACCGTCCGATCTCTTCATCTCGGAGTACATCGAAGGCTCCAGCAACAACAAGGCGCTCGAGATCTTCAACGGTACGGGCGCGGCCGTGGATCTGGCTGCTGCCGGCTACAACGTCCAGATGCACTTCAACGGGAACCCGGCCGCGGGCCTGACCGTCAACCTTCTGGGCAGCGTCGCCAAAGGCGATGTCTTCGTGCTCGCGCAGAGCAGTTCCAGCGCCACCATCCTGGCGCAGGCCGACCAGACCAACGGGGCCGGCTGGTACAACGGTGACGATGCGGTCGTGCTGCGCAAGGGCACCACGGTGCTGGACGTCATCGGCCAGATCGGGTCCGACCCCGGCTCCGAGTGGGGCTCCGGTGTAGCCAGTACGGCTGACAACACGTTGCGCCGCCTGGGCACGATCGACTCCGGCGACTCGAACGGCTCTGATGCCTTCGATCCCAGCGCCGAGTGGGACGGCTACGCGCAGGACACTTTCGACGGCCTGGGGGCCCATTCGGTGGCCGGCGGGTCTGATACAGCACCGAGCGTGGCCGGCACCAGCCCCGCGGACGGCGCTACGCACGTGGCGCGGGACAGCGAGATCGCCATCACCTTCAGCGAGCCCGTGAACGTCACCGCCGGCTGGGTCTCGGTCGAGTGCGACGTAACGGGTCCCCGCACGGACTACCAGGATGACTCGAGCGACGGCACGACCTACTCCTTCAGCTTCGCGTCGGACTTCGCGTTCAGCGAGGAGTGCACCGTCACCATCGACGCCGCCAGCGTGACCGATGCGGACCAGGAGGATCCGCCCAACGAGATGGTGGCCGACCACGTCTTCAGCTTCACCACGATCGGTGACGTCTGTGCTGATCCCATCACGGCCCCGTACGAGATCCAAGGCGACGGTGACGCCAGCGCGCTCCAGGGAGACGTGGTCACCACGCGGGGCGTCGTGACCGGCGACTTCGAGACGTTCTCGCGCCTGGCTGGGTTCTACATCCAGGATCCCGTCGGGGACGGCTTGGCCGCCACCTCGGACGGGCTGTTCATCTTCAACGCCTCGGCCAACGACGTCGCTGTGGGCGACCTGGTGGCCGTCACCGGCGAGGTGGTGGAGTTCAACGGGATCACGGAGCTCAGCGATCTCATCGACGTCACCATCTGCTCCGCGGGCAACCCGGTCCCCACCACACCTATCTCCCTTCCCGAGACCGAGAACGGCGAGCTGGAGCAGTACGAAGGGATGCACGTCTCCTTCGCGCAGGAACTCACCATCAGCCAGAACTTCTTCCTCGGCCGGTTCGGCCAGCTGACGCTCTCGTCCGGTGGTCGGCTGTACAACCCCACCAACCTGTACCGCCCGGGGACGCCGGAGGCGGTGGCCCAGAGGGACGAGAACGCCCGGCGCGTCATCATCCTGGACGACGGCCGGACCTCACAGAACCCGAACCCCATCCCCTACATCGGCCCTGGGGACACGAACCGGGCAGGCGACACCATCACCGGCCTCACGGGCAACGTCGACTACGGGCCGATCACCGCGAGTAGCACGCCCCGCGATTACCGGATCCAGCCCACCGGACCGGTCAACATCGCGCGCGAGAACCAGCGGCCGGCTGCCCCCGAGGACGTGGGCGGACGCATGCAGGTCGCCGCCTTCAACGTGCTCAACTACTTCGACACCATCGACCGGTCCGGCGCATCGTGCTATCCCAGCGGCACCCGCAGTGACTGCCGCGGCGCCGATTCAGCCGCCGAGTTCACGCGACAGCGCGACAAGATCGTCGCGGCGATCACGACCATGGACGCTGACATCGTCGGTCTCATGGAGATCGAGAACGACGCCACGGGCGATCCCACGACCGACAGCGCTATCGAGGATCTGATCGACGGTCTCAACGCGCAGGCCGGTCCCGGCACCTACGCCTTCATCGACACGGGCATCATCGGGGGCGACGCCATCAAGGTGGCCCTTATCTACCAGCCAGCCAGCGTGACGCCCATGGGCACCTTCGATACCCTCACCACGGCCGAGGACCCTCGCTTCCTCGACACGCTGAACCGTCCTCCGCTCGCGCAGACCTTCAGCGAGAACGGCACTGACCGCAAGCTGACCGTCGTCGTCAACCACCTCAAGTCCAAGGGCTCGAACTGCAACGCTGTCGGGGATCCCGACACGGGCGACGGCCAGGGCAACTGCAACAAGACCCGCGAGGCGGCGGCCCAGGCCATCGTGGACTGGCTCGCGTCGGATCCCACGGGCAGCGATGATCCCGACTTCATGGTCATCGGTGACCTGAACTCGTACGCCCGCGAAGATCCCATCGTGGCCTTCGAAGAGGGCGGGTACACGGACCTCATCCGGGAGTTCGTGGGTACCGACGCCTACTCATACGTGTTCGACGGCTGGTCGGGCTATCTCGACCACGCGCTCGGCACCGCATCAGTGGTCCCGCAGGTGACCGATGTCACCGAGTGGCACATCAACACCGACGAGCCGTCGGTCATCGACTACAACACAGAGTTCAAGCCGCAGGACCTGTACCAGCCGAACCCGTTCCGCTCGTCGGACCACGACCCCGTCATCGTGGGCCTGGACCTTACAGGAGGTGCCTATCCCATCTCCAAGGACGAGTGCAAGGAGGGCGGCTGGGAGACCTTCACCGATCCGAGCTTCCGTAACCAGGGACAGTGCGTGTCCTGGGTAAATCGGCAGGATCGCCCATAGAGCTCGCCTCCGATCGTCGGGGACACGCGCAAGGGCCCTTCCGGGGAGAACGAGAGGGCCCTTCCACGTGTAGGTCAGCGAGTGATGAACCTGGTCAGACGTCCTCGACCGAAGGGGGCATCTCGCGGAGCGATCGCAGCGGCGAGAAGAGCACCGGGAGCGCTGCGAGTAGCAGCCCCAGCGCACCCACGATCAGGGTGGGCACGATGCCGATGAGCGTGCCCAACACACCCCCCAGGAAGAACCCGATGGGCAGCACGCCCCAATTGATGGTGCGCACCGTGGCGTTGGTCCGTCCCTGCATGCGGGTCGTGGCCAGGCGCTGCCGCAGGGTCAGGCCCACGATGCTGAAGACGGTGGAACCCATCGTGGCCAGGAAGAGACCCACGCTGGTGAAGACGATGGGCGCCGCCACGGCAGACACGGGCACCAGCAGGTAGCCCGCCGCGAACCCGGCCTCACACAGGATGAAGGTCGTGCCCACCCCTACGCGGCGCTGGACCCGGGTCGCGATGAGCGCTCCCACGATCCCCCCGGAACTGCCCATGGCCATGATCAGCCCGATGAGCACCGGGTCCAGGCGCAGCTCTCTCACGGCGAAGATCAACATGACGGAGCTCGCGATCGCGCTGAACAGGTTGGCGATGGCGGTGGCGGCGGTGATGGGCCGCAGGAGCGGATGGCCCAGCACGAAGCGCAGGCCCTCCCGGATGTCGACGAGCATCGATGTCCTTGGCCGGTCGCCGCCGGGCAGCGGCTCCGGGCGGCGGATGGCCACCAGGAACAGACCGGAGACCAGGAAGCTGAAGGCGTCGACGGCGATGGCCAGGGGTGCGCCGGCGAGCTGGACCAGCGCGCCGGCCAGACCCGGCCCCGCCACCTGAGCGGAGGCCCGGCTCATCTCGAGCTTCCCGTTGCCCTCCATCAACTGGTCCCGGTGGACCAGCGAGGGAAGGTAGGACTGGTAGCCCACGTCGAACAGCACGGTCAGGATGCCCGCCACGAAGGTCACGGCGTACAGCTGTGCCAGAGAGACCGAGCCGAGCAGCCAGGCCGCGGGGATGCTGCCGAGCAGCACGGCCCGACCGACATCCGCAGCGATCATGATGGGCCGTCGCCGCAGACGGTCGACCCACACGCCGGCCGGCAGCCCGACGAGCAGGAAGGGCAGGAAGCCGACCGCGGTCAACGATCCCACCTCGAAGGCTGACGCGTCGAGCAGCACGATGGCCAGCAGCGGGATGGCCAGTTGGCTGATCTGGCTGCCGAAGACGCTGATGCTCTCGGCGACCCACAGCTTCAGGAAGTCCGGGTGCCTGATGAGATCCGGCCGCGCGACGGCCGCCGTCGTCATCAGCTGTCGTCCAGGCTCGCACGTGGGCTGCCGGCCACGGGCCGCGGCGTCTCGTCGACCGCCTCACCCACGGTCGAGTCCTCGGGCTCGGGCATCGTGAGGATGCTGCGCACCGGTCCCAGGGCGACCGGGATGAAGGCGAACAGCGAGCCGATGGCACCGACCCAGATGGTCTCGTGGAGGCCGATGAGGCCGCCCAGGGATCCGCCCATGATGGTGCCCACCGGGATCGTGCCCCAGACGATGAAGCGCATCGTGGCGTTCATGCGGCCCTGGATGCGCTCCGGGGTGATGGCCTGGCGGAAGCTGACCTGGTTGATGTTATAGATGGCCCCACCCAGGCCGCCCAGGAAGCCGCCCGCCGCCACGAAGGGCAGGGTCAGGTCGGCCGGTGCCAGGGCGATGGGCAGCAGGGCCGGACCGAAGAGCATCGCCGAGCCAACGATGGTCCGACCCACTCCGAAGCGAGCCGCCAGGCGGTTGGCACCGACGGCGCCGACCAGGAAGCCGATCGATCCGAGGGAGAAGGTGATGCCCAACAGCTCCGCCGTGAAGCCGAGCTCCCGCACGAGATAGAGCAGGAGGATGGACATGGCGATGTTCCCGAAGAGGTTGGACAGGGCGGTAGTGGCCGAGATGCTGCGCAGATATCGGTTGCCGCCGACGTAGCGCAGACCCTCGGCTATCTCGGTGCGCATGCTGGGTCCCTTGGCGCCCGCGACCACGGCGGGGCGGGCGGGGACGGGCTCTGGTCGCCGGATGAGCAGCAGGAACGCTGCCGAGAGCAGGAAGCTGACCGAGTCGACCACGATGGCGATCGGCGCGGTGATCAGTCCGATCAGGATCCCTGCGATCCCGGGTCCCGTGATCTGCGCCGCCGACCGGCTGATCTCCAGCTTGGAATTTCCCTCGACGAGGTCCTGCCGCTCGACCAGCGCCGGCAGATAGGACTGGTAGGCCACGTCGAAGAAGACCGTCATGCAGCCCATGAAGAATCCGACCGCGTACAGCTGCCAGATGGTCAGGACGTCGAAGAACACGGCGACCGGCACGGAGAAGAGCGCGATGGCGCGACCGATGTCCGTGACGATGAGGATCGGTCGCCGCCGGAGGCGGTCGACCCAGACGCCGGCCGGCAGGCTCAGCAGGATGAAGGGCAGGAACTCGAACGTCGCCAGGAGGGCGAACTCCAGGGGCGGGACCCGCAGGATGATGGCCGCGATCAGGGGCAGCGCCAGCAGGCTGACCTGCGTGCCGAACTGACTGATGGTCTCGGCGGTCCAAAGCTTCACGAAGTCCGGATGGCGGATGAGGCCGGGTCGCCGTTGTGCGCTGGACAAGGTCCTCTCCTTCGGTACGGCCCTGTATAGCCAAGCGGCTAACTCGTGTTAGGCGGCAATCTAACAGACGGAGCGGGTGCCCTGCGCGATGCCAGGGCGCAGCGGATCACTCGGTCGAGATGACCACCCCGTCGCCGTCCTCGTCCAGGACCTCGAGCACGGGTCCCACTCGGCCGTACCGGAGTGCGGCGCGGATGCGATCGGCCTGCGGCCCCGAAAGACCGGGCACGAGCGCGCCGGCGAGGCCGGCGATGCCGACCGGGATGCGCACGTCCACCATGGCGCGGCCCCGCTCCGTGACCTGGAGTCGGACAGTGCGCCGAGCTTGGGGCCCGCGCTCGGATGGCCCGGGATGCGGTCGAGCTGCACCCGTTGGCGGACCATCGGGGGGAGGTATCGCCTGGTCGCCATCTGGGGCCGCCTCGCTGGACGCGACAGCCGCCGCCACTAGCGGCTCGGCCTCCTCGGCGGTGATCTCGCCCGAAGCGACGCGGGCCAGGATCGTCTCGAGCTCCTCAGTCATACGTTGCATCCTCCAGCAGGCGGGTGGCATCTTCCACGTCGATCTCGCCACGCTCCACTGCCCGCAGGATGTCCAGGCGGCGATCCGCCGCGGAGACCCCTGAGGATGTTGCCCCGGACGCTCGCGACGGCGACGACCCGAATGGCTCAGGCGGCCGCGGCGGGCGTGGCGGTGCCGACGGGAAGTGTCGGGGCGGTGAGGCGCCCTCCCCCGCATCGCCCTCGAATCGACCGGCCAGCACGCTGGCGTCGCCGGACATGGTCCGAAAGGACACCTCCGCCGCGCCATCACCGATGATGAGCACCCGCCGGCCACCTCGTGAGTCCTCGCGGTAGGGCAGCTCCGAGTCGACGTCGGAGGAAAAGCCGCTCACCTGGAGCCGCAGCCCGCCGGTCGGCAGCAACTGGAGATCGCCACTCACCGATTGCACGCTGTGCGGGACGCCGGACGCCAGCGCGCCCGCCAGTCGCACGTCGCCGCTCAGCGAGCGAACATGGACCTCCTCCAGCTGCTCGGCGTCGACCTCGATGTCGCCGGAAGTGGTGGACGCCTCCAGGGTGATGACGGTCGCTGCCAGGCGAACATCGCCCGAGACGGAGGTCAGGCTGATGGCACCCCCACCGCCGGAGATGGTCAGGTCGCCCGAGACGGTGCGGTACTCCTGTGCGCCGTGGATACCGGCGACCTCCAGGTCCGCGCTCACGCCCGTCAGGCGGAGCGTCGCGCTACGCGGTATCTCCACATCAAGATGTCCGTCTGGTATGGAGCCGAGCAACCCGGCCAGGCCGCGCTGGGAGCGGCCGCCGACCTCCACGCGCAGCTCACCCTCCAGGCGTGTGACTCCCAACACGCCGGTCGGGTCTTCACCTCGGCGAAGATCCAGATGTGCCCGGATGCGCGCCTCGTCACCGTCGATACCTCGTACGCGCACGCTGCCCGATACGCTGCGAAGGACGAGTACGCCCTCCTCGCCGATGCGGTGGGTGATCGTCTCCTCGTTAGCCTGCGACATCGCTCCCGCCCTCCTCCACACCACGGGCACGCAGCGCCGCGGCGGCCTCTTCTGCGCCGATCTCGCGGCGGGCGAGTCGCTCCAGGATCGAGCGTCGCGCCTCAGGGTCGGCTCCGGCGGTCCTTCCCACCGCTGCGCTCGGCTCCTCTGATCCAGCCTCCGCACCGCCCAGGCCGAGGGCTCGCACCAGCGCGTCCACTCGACTCCGTACGGTCGGATAGGAAAGGCCGAGCTCACGCTCCATCTCGCGCAGGTTGCCGCGAGACCTCAGGAAGCTCTCCAGCAGGGATAGCTGTTCCCGCGAGAGCCGTCCGAACCTTCCCACGCTGAAGTCGCCTTCCAGGGTGGTGCCGCACTCCCCGCAGTGCAGCCGGGTGACGCTCAGCTCGTGCTGGCAGACGGGGCAGGTCGCGATGACGTCATGAGCCATCGATCAACGCGTCTCGTCGACGCGGCGCCGGCCGCCCTTGGGCGCCGGCTCCGACCAGCGCGGGTGCGTCCGACGCTCGGTCGGACGGCTCTTGCGGCGGAGCGCTGCATGGTCGGGAGTGAGCCAGCGGTGGTCGAACATCGTAGGTGGCCTCCATTCGACGGCCCCGGTGCAGGCCTGTCTAAAGGCATTGTGACCACGTACCTACATTATGTCAATACCCACCTTGATATAGTGAAACCACGGCTTACTTATCGAGGGACCCAGCCTCGTATAGTCGCGTCACGGCATCCGGTACGTGGTGGAACAGACTGGGATCAGCCCGGCCCGGCAGAACGCGGATGAGCGCGGCGGGGCGGAGGCCCATGGTCGTCCGGCCCCGGGGTCCCTCGAGGCTCACGGAGTCCCGGGACGTCGACGCCTCCACGACCCGCGCCGAGGCACCCGGCGTGAGACCCGCGCGCTCGAGGTAGACCAGCAGATCGGCGTCCTCCTCGGCCTCCTCCGTGATGCGGTAGATGGTCACCTCTTCCCCCGCCGACACCTCGCTCAGGCGGATGCCCGGGGGCCGGCTCCGGGCCGCCGCGGCGTCGATGGGATTGCCATGGGGACACGTCGGTGGATCGCCCAGCAGGCGTGCGATGCCGGCTTCCACGCGTGGTGAGATGGCACTCTGCAG
>Ga0136615_10000230_pt1 | contig 24781 bp, 23 predicted proteins | sample AntDrymUQ2882206_2_FD_106647 | JGI IMG/M metagenome (GOLD analysis project Ga0136615, IMG submission 106647) | Polar desert sand microbial communities from Dry Valleys, Antarctica - metaG UQ288 (22.06) | ecosystem: Environmental > Terrestrial > Soil > Desert | place: Antarctica: Dry Valley... | reverse complement strand
GGGTTGCTCGAGAGAACCACGGCCGGCCGGCGGAGGGATCGCGGTCCGGTGCGGATCACGCCATCGCCGCCGAGCAGACCCCCTCGCCGGCTGGAGCTGGCGGGCCTGGCCATCTTGGTCGCCGCGGCCGTCGGGGTCTGGCTGGCCGCCTGGAACTACCCGCATTTCGACACCTACGTCCATCTGACCTGGGCGAGAGACGTCCTCGATGGTCACGGCCCCGGTTTCGACTCCGATGTTGCACCCACCGAACACCCGCTTTGGCTGGCGATCAGCATCGTGCTCGTCGTCGTAGCGGGAGCCGGCGCCGACCACGCGATCAACCTGGTGACGATGCTGTCCTGGGCGGCGATGATCGCCGCGACCTACAGGTTGGCCGCCTGCGCGATGGGCAGCTGGGTGGCGGTCCTCGCCGCTGCGCTCGTCGCCTCCAGTGCGAGCTTCCTGCTGTACGCCTTCGAAGCCTACGTCGACGTCCCGTTCGTAGCGCTCATCCTCTGGGCGGCGGTGCTCGAGGCAGAGCGCTCCCGGCGAGGAGTATCGGTCATGGTCCTGCTGTCCCTTGCTGGCCTTCTGCGGCCGGAGGCCTGGATGTTCGCCGGTGTCTACTTCCTCTGGTTGGCCTCGGGAGAGACCCGGGCACGTCATGCGGCGGGCTATGCAGGCCTGGCCGGCCTGGCGCCGGCCATCTGGATCGGGCTGGATTGGACCGTCACCGGGGATCCGCTCTTCTCGCTGCACAGCACCAGGAGCGGAGCGGAGGCCCTGGGGCGCACGCGGGGCATCGAGAACGTCCCCACGGTCCTGCTCGAGTCCATCGGCCAGCTGGTCCGCAAGCCGGTCGCCGCCGCTGGTCTCCTGGGCCTGGGACTGGCGGTCGCGATACTCGGAGTGCGCCGTCAGTACGGCCTGCTCGTGGTCGGCGCCTTGGGACTGGCGGCCTTTGCGGGCATCGGAGTCGCCGGGCTGTCTCTCCTACCTCGATACCTATTCGCTCCGGGGATAGTGGTGGCCGTGTTCGCCGCTTTCGCCGTTTTCGGGTGGACGACCCTTCCGGAGGCGGTCAGGTGGCGTCGTTGGTGGAAGGTGGCATCGATCGTGGCCGTCCTGGGAGCCATCGTCGGAATCGCGCTGAAGGACAACGCGGTCGGTCGGTACGCCGCTCTCTGGGCCGATCAGCGCGCGACGCATCGCGCGCTGACAGCGATCGTCCGCGATCCGCAAGTTCAGGCCGCCGCGCGGTGTGGTGCCCTGTCCTTCCCAGGTACCCGTCTGGTTCCCGATGCCCGCTGGATTCTCGATCTGCCGCCCGATGCCGTCGTTCCGCGTACCGAGAGACGTCCAGTCACCGCCGTGGGTATCTACGTTCCAGGCCCGGAGCAGCGAAAGTACAGCTTCAACGGCGAGGATCTCGATCCGCTGGTCAACACACCTCCCGGAGGCCAGCGCCGGATCGCCAAGCGCGGTCCCTTCGTCGCCTATGCGAACTGCTGAGGCCAAGCCGATGCAAGCGCCGCTGCGGGCGGGCGCCGCACCCGCGAAGTAGCTACCAGACGCTGCAAAGCACCGGCGCGGTCGCGTAGTCCAACTACAAGCTAGGTTCCTCGTCCGATGTGCGGCATCAGCGGAATCCTCGGTCTGACGGACGCCTTCGCGGTCGATGAGTCGACCGCCGTCCGCATGCGCGACACGCTTGTCCACCGCGGTCCGGACGCGGAGGGCGTCGAGCTGCTCGCCGGCGACCGCGTGGCGCTCGCCCACCGCCGGCTGGCGATCGTCGACCTTTCACCGGCCGGTCGTCAGCCGATGAGCAACGAGGACGGCACCCTCTGGATCACCTACAACGGCGAGATCTACAATCACGCCGAGCTGCGCGCCGAGCTGGAGGCCAAGGGCCACCGCTATCGCTCCCGCACCGACAGCGAGACGATCGTCCACCTCTACGAGGAGCTCGGTCCCGACTGCGTCGAGCGGCTCGACGGCATGTTCGCGTTCGCGGTCTGGGACGGCCGTCGCCGCGAGCTGTTCCTCGCTCGCGATCGCGTCGGCGTCAAGCCACTGTCGTTCGCGAGCCTGCCAGGCGGCTTCCTGTTCGCGTCCGAGCCCAAGGCGCTGCTCGAGCACCCGGCGCTGGCCCCCGACCTCGATGAGCAGGCCTTGCACCACTACCTGACCTTCGCCTTTGTCCCGCCGCCGCAGAGCCTGTTCGCCGGCATCGAGAAGCTCGCGCCAGCCGAACGGATGACGGTCAGCGCCGATGACGGCTCGATCGCTCGCGAGATCTACTGGGACCCGCTCTCCCCCGAGCTGGCCCAGGAGATGGAGGGCATGTCGGACGCAGAGATGATCGACGAGCTGCGCGAGCTGCTGCGCGGCTCGATCCGCAAGCGGATGATGTCCGACGTCCCCTACGGCGTCTTCCTCTCCGGCGGACTGGACTCCTCGACGAACGTCGCGCTGATGTCCGAGCTCACCCCCGAGCCGGTGCGTACGTACTCGACCGCGCCCAAGAGCCACGCCAAGTACGACGAGCTGCGCTACGCGCGCACCGTTGCCGAGCGCTTTCACACCGATCACCACGAGGTCCTGATCGACGACTCGGATCTCGCGAGCTTCCTGCCGCAGCTCGGTGAGCTGCAGGACGAGCCGCTCTCGGACTGGACCTCGATCCCGCAGCATTTCGTCACCAAGCTCGCGCGCGACTCGGGCACGGTGGTCGTGCAGGTGGGGGAGGGTGCCGACGAGATCTTCCACGGCTATAAGGGCTACGCAGACCACCGCCGGTTCGTCCCACCGCTGCAGCGCCTGCCCGAGCCGGTCCGGCGCGCGCTCGGCCGTGCCGCCGCCGCGATCACCGAGCGCACCGGCCACGGCGTGCGCCACGGCGAGGCCCTCTACGACGCCGGCCACAGCCGCCTGCCCTACTGGGGCGGAGCGATCTGCTTCCGGGGGCCGCTCAAGGACCGCATCGTCAGCCACCCAGGGCCGCGTGCCTACGACGTCGTCGAGCGCCACTGGGACGCCGCCGCCCGCCGCTATCCCAAGGCCGACCTGTTCCAGCTGATGTCCTACGTCGAGCTCAAGCAGCGCCTCTCCGAGCTGCTCCTGATGCGCCTCGACCGGATCGCGATGCTGAGCTCCGTCGAGGGCCGCGAGCCGTTCCTCGACTACCGTCTCGTCGAGTTCGCTCTGGCGCTGCCCGCGCGCATGAAGCACCGCGACGGCCAGGGCAAGTGGATCCTGCGCGAGGCGATCCGCGACGCGCTGCCCAGCGAGATCCTCGACCGCCCCAAGCAGGGTTTTGGGACCCCGATGGTCGAGTGGCTCCGTGGGCCGTTCGGAGACCAGGCGCACAGGCGCGTGAGCGGCTCCAGCCTGGCCGAACGGGGGCTGCTCGACTACGACGTCGTCGACTCGCTGTTCGCCGCTCACAAGCTGGGCAAGGCCGACTGGAGCTACCAGCTGTGGAACCTGTACAACTTGAGCGTCTGGCACGACCGCTGGGTCGCGGGCATACGCGACGGCGGCGCCGACCGGACACCGGCATCCACCTTCTCGTAGGGTCTCTCGCAACTGAGCCGCACCGGGGGCGTCGAGCCGCGCACGCATGTTCACGATCGACACATCCGAGCAGGTGACCCCGGACGCCGCGGGCGAGGACGCCTCACGGCGGCGCGTTGAGGTGCTCGGCTGCCGCATCGACGCGCTCGACATGGACGGCACCATCGCGCGTGCCGAGCGGCTGGTCGCCGAGCGCGGCCTGGCGCAGCACGTCGCGATCAACGCGGCCAAGCTCGTCTCGATGCAGGGCGACCCAGAGCTGCGCGACGTCGTCGCCAATTGCGAGCTGGTCACCGCGGATGGTCAGGCGGTCGTGTGGGCTTCGCGCATCCTCGGCCACCCACTGCCCACCCGTGTCGCCGGAATCGACCTGATGCACGCGCTGCTCGAGCTTGCCGAGCGCCGCGGGCTGCGGGTGTTCGTGCTCGGCGCGAAGCCCGAGATCCTCGAGCGCGCGGTCGGAAGGATCCGCGAGCGCCATCCGCGCTTGCAGCTCGCCGGCAGCCGCCATGGCTACTTCGAGGAGGCCGAGGACGCCGAGATCGCCGAAGCGGTTCAGACCGCCCGCGCGGACGTGCTGTTCGTCGCGATCTCCTCACCCAAGAAGGAGTACTGGCTCGGGCGCTACGGTCGCCAGATCGGCGTCCCGTTCGTGATGGGCGTCGGCGGCTCGATCGACGTCGTCGCCGGGCAGACCCGCCGTGCCCCCCCGCTGCTGCAGCGGCTCGGCCTCGAGTGGGCCTTTCGGCTCTCGCAGGAGCCCCGTCGGCTGTGGCGGCGCTACCTGGTCACGAACACGAAGTTCATCGCGCTCGTCGCGCGTGCCTGGCTGGCACAGCGCCTCGGCCGGCGGTCGAGGAGCCGGTGAGCTGCGGTGTCGGGGCCGGCCGGCGCCCCGCGGCGGCCCAAGCGGCGCCGGCGCCTGCCGAGGGCACTGCGGATCGTCCTGCTGATCGCAGTCGCGTTGATCGTGCTCGCGATCGGCGGCACGGTCGCCACCTCCAGCTACGAGCAGCGCCCGCTGGGCTACATCGGTAGCGGTGGAGACCCGAGCCCGCCCGCTTGGACGAAGAGCTGCCAGCGCCGGGACGGCAAGAGTGGCCGTCGCTACATGCTCGCCTGCGGCCATGTCAGAGGCCGGGCCGTCTACGTGCAGCCCGAGGATCCCGACGAGGACGGCGACGCGCACGCGGTCGTGATCGCCGGGCCGCGCCTGGTGATCGTCAAGTACCCGGTCGTCGACGGGCGACGACCGGGCCACCTGCCCGGCCTCGGCGGTCGCGTCGATGCCGCCGGCACGACCAGCCCGGGACGTGACGGCCTGACCTCGATCGACACCCAGAGCAGCCGACCGCGACGGTGAGGCACGTGGCAGGCGCACGCGGTGTCGACGCGAAGCAGCTAGCGTGATCCGACCCCAACCTATGGAATCGACCTCCTTCAACGAGCCGATCCGCCGCATCGGCGGTTTCGAGGCCGTCCGCCGCCACCCGATCGTGGCGGTCCTCCCGCTGTTGCTCCTGGTCGCCGCCGCCGTGGCCTACGGCCTCACGCGCGAGCCTGTCTACGAGGCCGAGTCGCGCCAGGCGGTCGGCCGCATCGACACCAACCAGCCCGGCGCGCTCGCCGGCTTCGCCGCGGCCACCGAGGCCCTCGCCAGCACCTACGCGCGTGGCATCGACGCGACGTCGGTCGTCAACTCGGTCGCCAAGCGCTCGGGCCTGAGCGAGACCAACGTGCGCAGCGCGCTGTCGGCGACGCCGGTGCCCGACAGCCCCGTGTTCAAGGTCACCGCGACGGGCGACTCGCCACGCCAGGCGGTCGACCTCGCCAACGACGCCGCGGCAGCGCTGCGCGCCTATGTCGCGGACATCAACGCCGAGAACCCCAACTCGGCGCGCCTGTTCAAGCGCTTCGAGGACGTCTCGTTCACGGCCGCGCAGCGCAAGAGCGACCTCAATAGGCTCAAGGACGACCTCGGCGCCAACCCCACACTAAGCGACCAGCAGGAGATCAACAGGGCAAGGGCCAAGCTCGAGGCGGCCGAGCTCGACGTCTCGGTGGCCAGGAGGAACTACGGCCTGACCCAGCAAAGCCAGGGCAACGCCGAGCTGATCCAGACGTTGAGCGCGGCACGTACGGCCACCACCGACCGCTGGACCCGGCTGCAGATCGCGCTGTTCGCGGCGATCGCGGCGGGCGGGCTGCTCGGGGTCGCGCTCGCGATGCTGCGCGCCAACCGCGCGGTGCGGCGCGCCTACGCGGTTGCCTAGGCGGCCGATGACGCAAGCGCTCCGCAGGCCGCCAGTCCTGGCCGGGGTCGCGCTGACAGCGTTCCTGACCTGGGGGCTCGTGGGGCCACTGGCGTCGGTACGGCTGATCGTGCTCGCGCTGGCGATCGGCGTGGCCGCGATCAGCGCGGCCGCCTACCTCGTCTGGTCGGTCCACCCGGCATACACGCTCTGCGGGGCGCTGGCGCTGTCGGTATGCGCCGGCAACTGGCCGCTGCTCGGGCTGCCGGGCGCGCTCGCGCCCGACCGGATCCTGTTCGTGCTCGGGGTTGGGGCGGTGCTGCTCAAGGCGCCGCCGATCCGCGACCGGCCGCCGCTGCGGTGGGGCGCCGCTGCGTGGGCGATGGCTGCCGTGCTGCTGTGGGCACTCGGCTCGGCGCAGGTCAGCGGGGCGATCTTCGACCGCGGCGAGATGTTCGAGATCCTCGAGCGGCTCGGCATCGTCCCGTTCGCGCTTTTCCTCGTCGCGCCCGCCGCGTTCGCCGCCGAGTACCACCGCCGCGTGCTGCTCGGCACGCTCGTCGGCCTGGGCGCCTACCTCGGCTTCACCGCCGCGATGGAGAGCGCGAACGCCGAGGCGCTGGTCTTCCCGCGCTTCATCAACGACCCGGCCGTCGGCATCCACGCCGACCGCGCGCGCGGCCCGTTCCTCGAGGCCGTGACAAACGGCGCGGGACTCTACGCCGGAGCCATCGGCGCAGCGATCGGGCTTACCGTCTGGCGTGAACGCTGGCAGCGAGCCGGCCTGCTGGCGACGCTGGCGCTGTGCGCCGCCGGCGTCCTGTTCACCGAGACGCGCTCGGTCTGGCTTGGGGCGACGATCGCCACCGTCGGGACGTTGCTGCTCGTGCGCGAGATCCGCCGCTGGCTGATCCCGGGGATCGTCGCCGCGGTAGCGATCCTCGCGCTCAGCTTCGCGCTGCTGCCGGGGCTGCAGGAGGCCGTCACCGCGCGCAAGAACCAGCAGGGCACCGTCTACGACCGCAAGAACCTCTCGCGCGCCGCGATCAACATCGTCGAGGCCAAGCCGTTGATCGGCATCGGTTGGGGGCGCTTCACCCGCGACAGCGCCGACTACTTCGAGCAGAGCCCCGACTTCCCGCTGACGGCGAGCCAGCAGGTGATCCACAACGTGTTCCTCACCTACGCCGTCGAGATGGGTCTGATCGGGCTCGTACTATGGGTGCTGACGGTGCTGGTCGGGATCGGCTCGGCGCTGATGCTGCGCGTGGGACCCCAGCTCGCGCCCTGGCAGATAGGGCTCGCTGCATACACGATCTTCTTCCTGGTCATCTCGAACTTCGTCTTCGCCCAGGTGTTCCCGAACGACATGTTGTGGCTGCTCGCAGGCGTCGTGATGGCCGGCGGGATCCGCTCCAGCGAGCGCGCGCCCGTATCGACGCGGGAGCTCGTCCCCGCGGGAGCCCCGTGAGCCTCGCGGCGCGGTCGCGTGCGCGTCAGCGGCTGGGCCGGCTCGTCGACCGGCTGCGCGGGGCCCAGAACGTCGACTCCCTGCGCGCCGGAGGCGCGAGCGTCGGGCACAACGTGCGCCTGGCCCAGCCGGCGTGGGTCGACCCGGCGTTCGTGTGGCTGATCTCGATCGGCGACGACGCGATCCTCGGGCCGGGTGTACAGGTGATCGCCCACGATGCGAGTACCAAGCGGCTGACCGGCTACACGCTGATGAGGCCGGTGAAGATCGGCGCGCGGGTGTACATCGGCGCGTCGGCGATCATCCTGCCCGGCGTGAGCATCGGCGACGACGCGATCGTCGGCGCCGCCACCGTCGTGCGCGACGACGTGCCCGCCGGCACGATGGTCGTCGGCAACCCCGGCCGTGTCGTCGGGCAGGTCAGCGACTACGCGGCGCGTCATCTGGCCGCGATGCCCGAGCGCCCAGTGCACGATGTCGCCGGTCTGCGGCTGCTCGACGCCTCCGACGCGGAGAAGCGCCGCATGCGCGGCGAGCTGGAGAAGGGGCCGGGCTATGTCCGCTGAGCGGCCGTCACGGGTTGCGTTCGTGACCGACATCGTCACGCCCTATATGACCGCCGTCTTTCGTGCGCTCGCCGAGCGCTCGCGCCTGAGCGTCATCTTCAGCGCCGAGCGCGGCAGCCGCGGCGCTGACTGGACGATCGACGCCGGCGAGACGCTGGACCGGACCGTGGTCGGCGGCCTGGTCATCCGCCGCGGGGTGGACAGCACCGACTACTACCCCGATCCCCGCCTGCTGACCGCGCTGGCCCGCGCACGGCCGGAGGGCATCGTCGTCGGCGGCTTCTCGTTTCCCACGCTCTACGCGGCCTCCTACGGGCGCTTCGCGGGCAGCGCCGTCGCGATCCACAGCGACGGCACGTCGGAGTCCGAGCGCCACATCAGCCGTGGCCAGCAGCTCACGCGCACCGTGCTGCTGCGCGCAGCCCACTGCGCGGTGGCCAACTCCGCCGCCGCCGCAGACCGCTTCCGCGAGCTGGGTGTGCGCGAGGAGCGCCTCTTCCGTGCCAACCACACGACCGACATGGACGCCTTCTGGGCCGTCGGCCACGCACGCACGGCCGTCGACGGGCCGCTGCGGGTGATCAGCGTCGGGCGACTGATCCCGCGCAAGGGGCTCGAGCTGCTGATCGAGGCGGTCCGGCGTGCCGGCGAGACCGGCGCTCAGGTGCGTCTCGACATCGTCGGCTCCGGACCCGAGCAGGATCGCCTGCGGGCGGTCGCGGCCGAGCACGGGGTGGGGGAGAGGATCGTCTTCCACGGCTTCGTCGACCAGCACGAGCTGCCGCCGCTCTACGCCGACGCGGACGTGTTCGCCTTCCCGACCCTCGAGGACCCGTTCGGAATCGTCGCGCTCGAGGCCGCCGCCTGCGGCCTGCCGATCCTCGGCAGCCTCTACGCCGGCGCCACCACCGAGTTGGTCGAGGAGGGCGTCACCGGCCATCGCATCGACCCACGTGACGTCGGAGCGCTGGCCGGGCGTCTGGTCCAGCTCGCCGCCGATCGCGAGCGGACGCTCGAGATGGGTCGGGCCGCGCACCGCGAGACGCTCAGCCGCACCCCGGCGGCGGCCGCCGAGGGCTATCTCGCGGCGCTTGCCGTCGCGCGCACGGAGCGGGGCTCGGCCGTCACGGCGGCGCGCGCATGAAGGTCGCCTACCTGACGGGCCGCTACCCGTCGGTGTCGCACACCTTCGTCCTGCACGAAGCGCGCGCGCTACGTGAGCGCGGGCTCGACGTCGAGCCGTACTCGATCTGGCGCAGCGACGCCGCCGATCTGCTCGCCGAGGTCGATCGCGACGAGGCCGCCCGCACCTACAACCTGCTGCCCCCGCACCGCTTGGACTGGGCCCGGGCACATCTACGCGCGCTACGCCACGGACCGCGCGCCTACCTCGGTGCGCTGGGTCGCTCGCTGCGTCTGAGCCAGCCGACGCCGCGCGGCGTCGGCATGGCGGGACTGTGGTTCGCCGAGTCGATCGTCCTCTGGGACCGCTGTCGCGACTCGCGCGTGGAGCACATCCATGTCCACCTCAACGGCACCGCGCCGTCGGTAGCGCTGATCGCGACCGTGTTCGCCGAGGAGGTGGGCGAGGGAACGACCTCCTGGAGCCTGACCGTCCACGGCCCGTCGGAGTTCTACGACGTCGAGCGCGAGCGGCTACCCGAAAAGGCGCGCGGTGCGGACGCTGTCGTCTGCATCAGCGATTTCGCGCGATCGCAGCTGATGGGCATGGTCGACGAGCGCCAGTGGGCCAAGCTGCACGTCGTTCACTGCGGCATCGACTCGGGCGTCTTCGCCCCGGGCGCCCGCGACGGCGATGCGCCACCAGGCTCGCTGCACGTGCTGACGGTCGGGCGGCTGACCCAGGTCAAGGGCCAGGCCGTGCTGCTCGATGCGATTGCGCAGGCGCGCGCCGACGGGCTCGAGGTGACCGCGACGCTGGTTGGCGATGGACCCAAGCGAGCCGAGCTTGAGCGTCTGCGCGACGGTCTCGACCTCGGTCCGCACGTCGAGTTCGCCGGCGCCGTCGGCCACGACGAGATCCGTGCGCACTACCAGCGCGCCGACCTGTTCTGTATCTCCAGCTTCGCCGAAGGTGTGCCGGTGGTGCTAATGGAGGCGATGGCGATGGAGCTGCCGGTGGTCGCGCCGGCGGTGATGGGGATCGTGGAGCTCATCGAGGACGGCAAGCAGGGGCTGCTCGTGCGTCCCGGCCGGCCGGGACTGCTCGCGGGGGCGATCTCGGCACTCGCCCGCGATCCCACTCGGCGGATGGAGTTGGGCCGGGCGGGGCGCAAGAAGGTGCTCGACGAGTTCACGATCGATGGAGCGGCCGACCTGCTCGCCGAGCTTTTCGCGGCCCAGCGGCGCTAGGGGTCCATCCTGCGGAGAGCCACTAGTGCAGCACGCAGATCGCGCTGAAGCTCGCGGCCGCGTCCTGGCCACGCCGTGGGCGGAGGTCCGCGGCTGACGCCTGCGCCAGGCTCACGCGGCCACCGGCCGGCCACTTGGCGTAGGAGGCGAGCGCGGCCATGTCGCGCCGCTGCCACGCCAGGGCCTGAGTGCGTGAGGTCGCGTGGCGGCGTATGCCCTCGCGCGTGTTGCTGGCGATCGCCGCGCGGACGACCTCGAGCACGTGCTCGGGATCCTTGCCGTTGCGCTCGGCGACCTGCCACAGCGACAGGTGGTGCGCGTTGCGGCGCCTGCCGATCTCCGGCCAGCTGAGGCCGATCGCGCGCGGCCAGGCACCGTTCGCCGGCCCGGTGTGAAAGTTGTGGAAGAGCATGTGCTGCATCAGGTGGCGCTGGGTAAACGTGCGCCGCGCGCGCCTGGTCAGCACGCGGTACTGTCGCGCGGAGACGCGTGCGCGCTCGGGGGCCATCACGCGCCGGACCGCTTTGGTGGGGGAGATTCCCTTCTCGTGGGCGAGGTCGGCGAGGTCGCGGTGGCCGGGGCGCAGCCACGGGCCGAGCTCGTAGCGGTCGGTGTCGAGAACCTTGGACAGCGTTGCTTCCGAGTAGGGCAGCCACCGCCGCTGGACCCAGTCGTCCGCGGGCAGCCACTGCGAGTCGGCGCCCTTCGGCGCCGCCGGATCGGGCAGACCTGGCTGGTAGGCATTGGCGGTCGAGGCCAGCGCGGCGCTGCCGAGCGCGAGCAGCAGCGTGGTGAGGAGCACCAGCGTGCCGCGACGGCGGTCCGTGCGTGCCTCGACGCCGAGGGACGCGGTGGGGCATAGGCTGCGGGGCGATGTCATATGCATCTAGATCGGATGTGGCGGCCATTTCTAAAGCCGCGCACAAGCTCTGCGCGACCGCCGAGGCTAGCGATTGGCGCGGTCCAGACGTCTACGACGCCCTGTGGCGCTCGTGGCCGGCCGCGCTCGTCGGCGGACGCCGTCGCCGGCAGATCGTGATCCAGCTCCACGCGCGTATGCCGATCGACATCCGCCGGCTTCACCGTCGCGAGCACCCGCGCCTGGCCAAGGGCCTGGCTGTGTTCGCGCAGGCCGAGCTGCGCCTGCACGAGGCGACCGGCTCGACCGACCGCCTGGGAGCGGCCGGCGGCGCGCTCGAGCTGCTCGCCGACGACCATACCGCCGGGAAGGCAGGCTGGGGCTACCCGTTCGACATGCAGACGCGCTGGAGCTTCTACGCGCGTCACACGCCGAACATCGTCGTGACCTCATTCGCCGCGGTCGCTCTCCAGGAGGGCGCCCGGGCTCTAGAGCGCAGCGACTACGCCGCCCGGGCACGCACGGCGGCCGGGTGGATCCAGGACGAGCTGTTCGTCGACGCCCTCGGCGTCTACGTCTATCACCCGGACACCCGCAGCGTGATCCACAACGCCAATCTGCTCGGGGCGAGTGTGGCCTGGCGCCTGCTCGGCTCGGACGCCAGCGTCCGCGATGCGGTCTCGCGGTCGGTCGAACGCTCGCTTGCCGCCCAGGCACCCGACGGAGCCTTCGCCTACGGCGAGGACTCGAGCCTCGGCTTCGTCGACTCCTTCCACACCGGCTACGTGCTCGACTGCCTGTGCGACGTCGCCGACATCGACCCGCGCGTGCCCGAGGCGATCGCCCGCGGTGCCGCCTACTACAGCGAGCGCTTCTTCGACTCCGAGGGGCGCAGCCTGCTGTGGCCGCAACGGGCATACCCCGAGGACGCCCATGCGGCGGGCACCGGCATGACCGTGCTCAGCCGGCTCTCCGCTCGCGGGCTCGTCGATCGCGAGCTCGTCCGGCGCGTGGCCGAGCGTGCCGCCACCGCGATGGTACGCAGGGGCCACGCCGTCCATCGCCGCCACCGGTGGGGGCCGACCCGCGTGCGCTACCTGCGCTGGTGCGACGCGCACATGGCGCTCGGGCTGGCGAACGCGACGCGGCTGCTCGACGGCGCTGCGTCCACCGCCTGACCGCGGTAGGCGTCAGGCGCCGGCGCCGGTCGACGCGACCGAAGGCAGCGGGTTGCGCTCAGCGCCTCTGCGCAGGCTCGCCAGCCCTAGCACCAGCCGCGTGAGCACCTTGGCTGGGTGGATCAGGGCCCACACGCGCGGCGACGGCCGGTCGCCGGGTGGCAGATGCTCGTAGCGCACGACGCTGCTCGCGGAGGGCATCAGGAACCGCCGCGCGAACGCCGCCCGTCCGCCGGGCGGAGTCAGTAGCAGGTCCACGAGCACCTGGTCGGCGATCCGCTGGTCGATCTCGGCGACACCGGCCCAGTTCGACAGCCGCACGGCAAGCCCGACGCGACGGTCCGCGCACGCGGATGCTGGCATCACGCGTGTACGAGGCACGCCGACCAGACGCTCAGCCTGGATCGCGGCAGCGGTCAGCGCGGGGCGCAGCTCAGGGTGGGCGGCGGCGATCGGCTCGAGCCCGCCGGACGGGAGGTCGGCGCCATGGCGGTCCCACCAGGCGCCGATGTCGGCGGCGTAGCGCAGTCCGAGGAAGCCGTCGCGGGCGTAGAAGAGCAGCAGTGAGGCGAGCTCGTCGGGCGCTGCGGGCCGGCGCAGTCCGTCGTTCTCGCACCGGCTGCGCGCGAGCAGCGCCTTCGAGAACGCGCACTCGTACCAGTGCACGCGCCAGTGCAAATCGATCGGCGGTCGCCCCGGTGTCTCCGGCTCGAGCGTGTGGTGCAACGGCGGCAGCCCGACCGCGGACGGCGGGCTCGACGGCGCGAGCCGGTAGCCGTGCCCGAGCAGCTTTGCGGTCGCCTGCGCAAGCTGCTCGGGCACGACCAGCAGGTCGATGTCGTTAGAGGTCCGCAGGCTCGCGTCGCCGTACAGCCGGCGCGCCAGCGACGCGCCCTTGAGCGCGAGCGTCGGGACGCCCGCCCGCTCCAGAATGCCGACCAGCGACGCGGTCGCGTGCTCGCAGGTCAGCGCCCACGCGCGGGCACGGGGGCGCGCTTGCTCGTCCTTGGCGGCCAGCGCGGGCGGCGGCCGGGCTCCGGCCTCCCGCAGCCGGGCGACCGAGAGCGGCAGCAGGCGCTGCCTGCCGAGCTGCTCGGTCAACTCGATCGGATCGCAGCGCTCGGCGAGCCGCCGGATCAGATCGGCCTGCGCCCACCGCCGCGTGGCGGTCTGGGCGAGCAGCAGCGCCAGCAGAAGCGCATCCGACGGGCCTCCGGCAGGTGGACATCGAGAGCTGCACGTGACCGAGGCCGGCGGGATCTGCGCTCCCGCCAGCGTCGGATGCGGGAGTCTAGGAGACGTTGCCCAGCGTGATGCCGGAAGGCACGAGGACGAAGCCGTCGTTGCCTCCGAGCGACTTGCCGGTCTGCTGGGTCAGGTCTGCCAGCGATCCGTGATCGACGACGGTCGGCTGCTCGTAGGACTGGCTCACTTCGGGTCCTTCCGCTCGGGAGATCCCGCGACCGTACCAGCTTCAGGACACCGATGCGCGCCCGTCACCGCGCTCGGCGAGCCAGGCGCGGTGTATCAGCGCGAACGAGTTGCCTGCCGGGCGCTCGGACCGCCACTGCGCCCGCAGCGCGGCGGTGTCGACCAGGCGCCCGTCCACACCGTCGCCGGACCACCGCTCGACGAACGTGCGCGACACGGGGCCGAACAGGGGCGCGTCGAAGCGCGCCTTCCCTCGACGCTCGATCAGGCGCTCGGGGAGCAGATCGCCGTGCAGCTCGCGCAGCCCGTCCTCGCGTGAGCGCATCCCCGCCGCGCCGAAGCGAGCCGCGCACGCGGCCAGCACGCCGGGGTCGAAGAATGGGCTGATTACGCGCGTACCGTGCGCCTCGCCGAGCGCCTCGAGGGTCGCCAGCGCCGCGCGCGCATAACGGCTGGACCAGAAGTGGGCCAGGCCACGGTCCCAGCGCAGCGGATGCTCCGCCTCGGCAGCCGCGAAGGCGCGGCCGATCTGGACGCGGGCTGCCGGGCGGATCCAGTCCAGGCCGGCGAACGGCGAGCGCCGCGCGCCCACCTCGACACGCAGCGCGCGCGGGGCCAGCTCGAGGGCCAGCCGCCGCAGCTCCCGCCGTGCGGGACGCCGCCGCGCGAAGCACAGCGCCGTGGCCAGCGGTCGCGCCGTTGTGCCGAACAGCTCATCGCCGCCGACGCCCGTCAGCAGACTGCCGCCCGCGGCACGCTCGACCATCAGGTCCATGAAGTGGGCGTTGTGCGGAAACAGCGGACCGTGGCGATCGAGCACCGCCAGTGCCCGCGGGCCGAGCATGTCGAGCTCGTCGGTCCACTCCAACCGCAGCCAGCCCTCGGGCCGGGCCCGCCCGACGACGACCTCCTGCCACTCGCGCTCGTCGGTCTCCGGCGCCTGCGGGAAGCGGTGCGTGACGGCGATCGGCGCCTCGAGGCCACGCGTGCGGGCGACGTGGCAGGCGAGCGCGAGGATCGCCGACGAGTCCCGGCCCCCGGAGAAGCTCACCAGGCACGGGGGGCGGGCAAGCGCGCCGGCGACGGCGTCCTCCAGCGCAGCACGCGGAGAGCGGCCGTTGGGTAGTGGCAGCGACAGAACGTCGGGTGCCTGGCCGATGGGTACGGCTATGCAGAGCTCGTGTGGCGTCAGGCGCAGGTGATCGGGCACGCTCATAGGTTCACGACCATTATCTGGGCCTGCGAGGACGACGAGACCGCGTCCGACGGCGATCCCTGGCACCATGCCCGCTCGGTGCACGCCTCCCCGACCGACATCAGCGCCCGCTTTCCGACCCCGGCGATCGCGGCGCTCGGCGCGGGGGCCCTGGGCGCCGGGCTCTCTGGCGCCGGCGTCGCGCTGCAACGCGTCGTCGGGCGCGCGCGCTCCGGCGACTAGGGAGGCCCGCCGGTCCGGGTCGAAGAGCGTGGGCTCGACGATCGAATCCCGAGCTGGGGTTGGGGTGGAGGCCCACGATGCCGCACGCGTGCCGACGCTTCACGCGGCGGGCATCAGCAAGCGCTGGGGCGAGAACCGGGTGCTCGACGACGCCGAGCTGTCGATCGCGGGCGGAGAGGTCGTCGCGCTCGTCGGCAAGAACGGCGTCGGCAAGACGACGCTGCTGCGGATTGCAGCCGGAGTGCTCGCGCCCGACGTCGGGCGAATCCGCGTGCTGGGGCTCGACCCGGCCGCCGACAGGCGCGAGTTCCAGCGCCGGATCGGCTACCTGTCGGCCGGCAGCGTCGGCCTCTGGGCCCGGCTGACGGCCGAGCAGAACCTCGAGCTGTGGGCCGCCTTCGCGCTGCTGCGCCGCGCGCGCCGGCGCACTGCGATCGCGGCCTCGCTCGAGCTGTTCGGCCTCTCCGAGCTCGCGCGCCAGCGGGTCGATCGCATGTCTATGGGCCAGCGCCAGCGGGTGCGCCTGGCGATGGCGTTCCTGCACGATCCCGCGCTGGTGATCCTCGACGAGCCCGCCAACAGCCTCGACGAGGACGCGTTGGAGCTGATCGGCAACGCGCTCGAAGGCCTCGTCGCGCGCGGCGGCGGCGCCCTGTGGTGCGCGCCGGTGCCGCCGGATGCACCCCAGGTCACGCGCCTGTGTGCGCTCGAGGCAGGCCGGGTGGTCGCGCGGTGAACGGGCTCGCGGACGTTGCTGGAGTCACGCTCGCCGTCGTCCGGCGCGACGCGCGCCTGTTCGTCAGCTACCGCCTGCGTTTCGTCACACAGCTGCTGACGGCCCTGTTCACGCTCACGCTTTTCTACTATCTCTCGCGCTTGGTCAACGTGCGCAGCTTCGCCGGGCCCGACCAGTACTTCGGCTTCGCGGTCGTAGGGCTGGTGATCGTGCAGGTGCTCAACTCCTCGATCGCGTTGCCGCCGGTCAACCTGCGCCAGGAGCTGGTAGCCGGCACGTTCGAGCGCTGGGTGGCGTCGCCGGCCGGCGCGCCGGTGGTGTCGGTGGCGACGCTTGTGTTCCCGTTCCTGCTGTCGGTCCTGACGGCGCTGATCATGCTCGGGCTCGGGAGCCTGCTGTTCGGCCTCAACGTGCAGTGGGTCACGGTGCCGCTCGTGATCCCCGCGAGCGTGCTCGGGTTCCTCGCCTTCGCGCCGTTCGGCGTGCTCGTGATGGCGGTCGTGATCGTCGCCAAGCAGGCGCTCGGCGCGACGACGTTCATCGTCGCCGGCATGTCGCTCGTGGCCGGTCTCTACTTCCCGGTCAGCCTGCTGCCCGGCTGGATCCGCTGGGCCTCGGAGGTGCAGCCGTTCACGCCGGCCGTCGAGCTGATGCGCTTCGCGCTCCTCGGCAGGCCGCTCGAGCACTCCGTCTGGGCCGACCTGGCGCAGCTGGCCCTCTTTCCGGCCATCCTCTTCCCTGTGTCGATTTTCGCGCTGCGCGGGGCACTAGCGGCCGGCCTACGCCGGGGGACGATCTTCGAGTACTGATGAGCGGGCCAGACGCGACACCGGAGCTCACGACGGAAGCCTTCATCGCCGCCTCGGCGACCGTGCCCGACCACGTCGTCTTCCGCGAGTTCGATGGCGAGACGGTCGTGCTCAATCTCCAGAGCGGCACCTACCACGGAACCAACGCGGCAGGTGGGCGGCTGCTCGCGCTGCTGCGCGAGGGCGACGGCGCCGTCGCGCCCGCAGTCGAGCGACTCGCGGACGAGTACGGCGAACGGCCCGACGCGATCGCCCCCGGGCTCACGCGTTTCGCCTGCGAGCTGACCATCCGCGGCCTGATCGAGCTCGATGCTGGAGCAGGTTGAGCCCCACGCCGCGGCGCAGTCAGCGGCGGTCGCTCACCGTGGCGAAGCGTTCGGGCTCGACCTGAGGGCGGCGTTCCCGATTGCCGGTATCGAGCGCTTCGACGCCGACGCGCTGCCTTCCGTCGAGCGCGATCGGCTCGGCGAGCCGGTCAGCGCCGACGGGCGCTCGAGCCGGCACGCGCTCGGCCAGCTCCACGGCCCACGCACGCTGACGAGCCTGTATCTCCTGGCCCGCGGCGACGGTGAGGGGCCGCTGCGCTTCCGCGCCCCGGGCCGCGGCGATCCGCGGCCGGTGCTGTCGGCGGCGTTCACGTTGATCGTGCGCGACGAGCACCGCTTGCAGCGCCAGCTCGAGATGTGCGCGCGCGTGACTGAGACGGTCGATGTGGTGTGGGTCGAGGTGCCGGCGGCCGTCGATGCGCCAGCCCTGGCTGGCGCGATCCTCGAACGCGAGGGGGCGGCGCGGTGATCGTGCCCTCACGCGCGAAGCTGGGGCAGCCGCTGTCGGCGCCGTGGAAGCTGGTGCTCGCCATCGAGGTCGTCCTCACGCGCCACCGCGTGCTCGTCCGCCTGCGGCGCGAAGGCCTGCACGAGGCGCTCGACTACGCGCGCTCGAGGCCGGCCGGTGCGTCTGGCGGCGACGCATCCGCGGCCACGGTCTCGCACCGGCTCGCGCGCGGCGTCGCGCTGACGCTCTGGGCACTGCCGGGAGATGGCCGCTGCCTGGCGCGCTCGCTGGTGCTGATGGCGCTGCTGGCGCGCCGCGGGCTCGGTGGCAGGCTGCTGATCGGCGTCCGACCCGGCGAGGCCTTCGGCGCCCACGCGTGGGTCGAGCGCGAAGGGCGGCCGCTGCTGGAGCCGGGCGGCGGCGAGTTCCAAACGCTGATCCAGCTCTGACGTGGGCGACTGTGCCCCCCGTGCAACCCACGTGCCCGCCGCCCGCCAGCGCGGCACCACGCCGGGCGGAGCATACGGCCTGGCGTTGCCCGACCTCGACGCCGCGGGCGACCTGCTGGTCCCCGCGCCTCGCAGCTGGACGCGTTGGCGGGTCGGACACGAGCCCGGCCCGCTCGAGCTTGACCCCGGCGAGGACTTCGACCGGCTCGACGACGAGCGCGGGCGGCTGCGCCTCGCCGGTGGCGGGCTGGTGCTCGTCGACCGTGCGACCCATAGCTCGACGCTGCGTCTGCCGGATGCGCCGCCGGCAGCGCACGTGGCCCATCCTTACCTCTCGACGACGGCGCTGGTGGCGGCACGCTGGGCGGGCTGGCAGAGCTTCCATGCGGCTGCGTTCATGGCCGACGGCGGCGCCTGGGCGGTGCTCGGCGACAAGGGTCGAGGCAAGAGCTCGACGCTCGCGGGGCTCGCCGAGCTCGGCGTGACCGTCGTGACCGACGACATCCTCGTCGTCGATCGCGACGGGCTCGCCAAGGCCGGCCCTCGCTGCATCGACCTGCGCGGCGACGTGGCTCGGGCGCTGGCTCTGGGCAAGCCGTTGGGGCGTGTCGGGGCACGTGAGCGCTGGCGTGTCCAGACCGGCCCCGGGCCACCGTCGACGCCGCTGCGGGGCTGGGTGACGCTCGAGTGGGGGGCCGAGGTTGGGCTTGAGCCCCTGCCCGTGCGCGAGCTCCTGCCGCTGTTGTTCGAGGGCCTCGGGCTGCGGGCGGTGCCCCACAATTCCCAGGAGTTGCTCGACCTGGCCGCCCTGCCCGCCTGGCGCCTGACGAGGCAGCGATCCTTAGACGCGCTCCAGCGGGCCTGCCAGGAGCTCGTGGCCGGCCTCGAGCAGTCGAACGCGAAGTCTTGCAGCGGCTGCCAGGGTGCCTAAGATCGGGGCGTATCCGTTCCGGGCAGGCCGCCGGACTATCTCGATGAGCTCACCAGCCAGACAGACGATTGCGCGCGGGTCCGAGCCATGAGGCGCCGGCGCCCAAACGTCGAGAAGCTGCGTCGCGCGGGACGCCTCGCGGAGCTGCTGGAAGCCCTGACCTATCGCGAGATCACGGTCGACTCCGACGGCCGCGGCTGGGACCTGGGAATGCCGGTACGGCGCGCGGCGGCCCGGGCGCTGTCGGACTTCTACGGGCAGTCTGTGATCGACGGGCTGGTCGCCGCGCTCGGTGACCGTGAGGCGCCGGTACGCATTGCCGCCGCTGAAGGCCTGGTCGAGCTGGCGAGCCCGATTGCGGATGCCGAGCTGCTGGCGCTGATCGCAGCCGACTCGGGCGATGCGGCGGGCAGGGCGCTGGAGCTGCTCGCCGCATCGCCCGTCGAGGGGTTGGCCGAGTCGCTGGTCGAGTGGCTGGTCGTCGACGACCACGTAGCGCTCGGCGAGTGGCAGCAACTCGCGCTCCAAAGGCTGCTCGCGGCCGACTCGCGCGGCGACCACGCCCACAAGGCGGTCGTCGCGCAGCTGCTCACCTGGATCCACAGCGATCACCACCCCGATCGCTCCGGGCGCGCCGGCACGCTGCTTGGGTGGCTTGGCGCGTCGGCGTCGCACGACCTGGTCGCCGCGCTCGAGGGCGGCAGCGAGGAGCCGGCGGTCATCTGCCTCGTCGGTGAGCTGCGCGATGCTCGTGCGGTCAGCCCGCTGGTCGGGCTGCTCGAAAGCGCGCGTGCCCAGGTACGCGCTGAGGCTGCCGCGGCGTTGGGCCGGATCGGCGACACGCGTGGTGTGCCGGCGCTACTGGGCGCCACGCAAGATCCTGACGCCGACGTTCGCCAGGCCGCCGGTCGAGCGCTAGACGGGCTCGGCGTCGCGGCCGTGATCGGCGGCCTGACCGCGATCGCCCGTCAGGACGGGCGAGGGGCGCCCAGCATCAGCCCACGCACGGAGAACGCTCTGGAAGCCGGCTCCTGGGTCGACCCGGTGCTGACCCGGCTCGAGGCCACCGCCGACGAGAACGGCGACCCTGCGAGCTCCGACGCGACCGCGATCGAGCGCGGAGTCGCCCGCATGCTACGCGGCGTCTGGCGCGAGGACCGGGACCGGCGCATGCCCGACGACGAGCGGATGGCTGGCGCGGGCCCGGCCCGCCTCGACGCCCCGCCCAGGCACGAGGGCGGACTCGAAGCGGTCGCCGGGGGCCCGCCCGACTACGACGACCACGGAGACGAAGCGGTCGGCGAGCTCCTGCTACCGAAGGCCGAAGCGGTCGAGCCCGGGCCGTCAACGCCCGTGCTCGCGCCCGAGAGCCTCTACCAGGAGGCCGCCAGGCGGGTGGCGCACCTGCCTGACCTCGAGCTGTGTGACCTGCACGCGATCGCGGTCAAGCGGACGTCGTCGCACGAGCTCGAACGCGCGGAGTACTGGAACGCTCTCGCGACCGCTGCGGTGGTCGAGGCCTCCGACCGATCCGAGTTCGGCGTCATCGGCGACGAGACCGAGCTCAGCCGGCGCGGACGCAGACGCCGCAAGCGCACCCTCAAGCCGCTCGCCGAAGCTCGCGAGAAGCTGCTGGCGGGCCCTTCGGCATAGCCGGCGTCAAGCCACGACTCCCAGACCGCCCGCCAGCACTCCGACCTCCAGGCGTTCCCGATCCCCGATGTAGTCTCCGTCGACCTGCACGGGGAGTGGCCGCCCGTCGATCGACTCGAGCTCGCACAGCTCGACCCCGGGGAAGCTCTCGACGTTGCGGTGCCGCGCGACGAGCGATCGTTGACCCGACAGCGCCCGCGCTCCGACGGTCGGCAGCTCCAGTGGCCCGGTCCGCCGCAGCACGGTGATGCCCAGGCGCCCGTCATCCAGCTCGCACCCTTCGTTGACGTGGACCGGTCGGTCGCCGAAGAACGTGTACGGGTCGCAGTTCTGGACGATCACGGTCGCGCCCTCGATCGCGCGCCCGGCCACTGAGACGCGCACGCGCGGGGGCCGCACGAGGTAGCGGCGGTTGAAGGTCGTCACCGCCGAGTAGGTGTAGTACCACGGTCCAAGCCGCCACTTCAGCCGGGGGTGGCGGTCAACCCGCTCGACGACGCTCGCGTCTAGTCCGACCCCGGCGGAGAAGGTGAAGTAGCGGTCGTCGAGCCGCCCGAGGTCTACCCGCCGCGGCGCAAAGCGATCCGCGACGTGCAGCAGGTGCTCGGTGGCGTCGACCGCGTCGCCTGGGATCCCCACCGTTCGGCAGAAGACGTTGGCCGAGCCCCCAGGGAGCATCGTCAGCGGGGTGTCGGAGCCGGCGAGCCCGTTGGCCGCCTCGTTGACGGTGCCGTCGCCGCCGAAGACAGCCACGACGTCGTATCCCTCGGTGGCCGCCTCCCGGCAGAGCTGCGTCGCGTGGTCGGGCTTCTCGGTCTCGATCGCCTCGACGCTGTAGCGCGACTCCAGCGCGTGGACGATCAGCTCTCGCAGCCGCTTGGACACCGTCGTCGCGTAGGGATTCACGATCACCGCCATCCGCTTCTTGGCGGTTCGGTCGGGCAGCACCCGCTCGGCAAGCTCTTCGGCCCTCTCGATGGTGGCGTCGGCTTCGTTCATCGTGTGGTCAACCCGCGTCCACGCGATCGGTTACGTGACGGTCACGAGCGTACGACGCCACCTCATCGTCGGTGACGTGCCCCATCGTCGACGAGCATGTCAGTGCGAGGGGGATGTGGTTTGAGCGCTCGAAGAATTGGGGGTTGAGGTTGACGCAACGTCAAGGCGTACGGTGAGTGACGGGTCAGATGGTCCGGCCCACGTGAAGTATGAAAGGGGTGTATGAAGTGAGTTGGTCGATCGCCGAGCTGGCGCGGATCTCGGGAGTGAGCTCCCGGACGCTGCGCCATTACGACGCCATCGGTCTACTCGCCCCAGCTTGGGTGGCCGACAACGGCTGGCGCCATTACGAGCAGGAGCAGCTGCTGTGCCTACAGCAGATCCTGCTCTTGCGCAACCTGGGGCTCGGCCTACGCACGGTCGCCGAGATCCTCGAACGCGACAGCTGCGACAGCACGGTCGCGGTTCTGCGACGCCACCGTCGCGGGCTCGTCGAGGAGCAGCAGCGGCTGGGACGCCTGATGCACACCATCGACCGCACGATCGACGACGTTCAGGAAGGAAGAGAGATGACCACAGAGACCATGTTCGAGGGCTTCGAGCACAACCCCTACGAAACGGAGGCACGCGGGCGGTGGGGCGACGAGGCGGTCGACGCGTCGTATGAGCGGATGAAGGCCTGGACGCCCGCCGACGCCGACAAGGCCCGCACAGGCTATGGCCGGGTGCACGACGGCCTGGCGCCGTTGCTCGCCGCGGGCATGCCTTGCGACGGTGACCGCGTCCAGGAGCTGGTCGACCTGCACTACGCGGTCACCAGCCTGTTCTGGACGCCCAACGCGGAGGCCTACCGGGGCCTCGGGCAGATGTATGTCGACGACGAGCGCTTCAGGGCCAGCATCGGCCAGGGCAATGACGCCCTGGTGGTGTACCTGCGCGACGCGATGGTGGTCTACGCCGACGCGAAGCTGGGCTGATGCCCTCGAGGCGGCCCGGGAGCTCCCCGGGCCGCCTCCTCTGCCCTCGCCGTGTCAGGCGGAGCAGCTTCTGCGCCGCCATCTGCATCGGTCACGGGTACGCCGGGCTCGCTCACGAGCGGATCTGGGCGAGTACCTGATCGCGCTTGGCCTCCATGTCCTCGGCGGAGACCAACGACTCGAGGTTCAGCCGCAGCAGCGGCTCGGTGTTCGACGGGCGCACGTTGAAGTGCCACTCCTCGTAGTCGATCGAGACGCCGTCCAGGCGTGTGATCTCCGCATCGGGATGGGCTGCGACGATCTCCTCCATCTTGGCCAGCGGGTCCTCGACCTCGGAGTTGATCTCGCCCGAGATGAAGTACTTCTCCCGCAGCGGCGCGAGCAGCTCGCTGAGCTTGACGCCCTTCTGGGAGAGCAGCTCGAGGATCAGCAGCGCCGGCAGCGTGCCCGAGTCGGCGCAGTAGAAGTCGCGGAAGTAGTAGTGACCGGAGACCTCGCCGCCGAAGGCCGCTCCCTCGGCGCGCATCCGCGTCTTGAAGAACGCGTGCCCGACGCGGTTCATCCGGGCCGCGCCGCCCGCACGGGAGACGATGTCCGGCACCGCTCGCGAGGCGCGCACGTCGTAGAGGATGTCCTCGCCGGGACTCTTCGCCAGTACCGACTCGGCCAGCAGCGCGGTGAGGAAGTCGCCGTCGACAAAGGCGCCGGTGTCGTCGAAGAAGAAGCAGCGGTCGCCGTCGCCGTCCCACGCGATGCCCAGATCGGCCGCTTCTGAGCGCACCTTGTCGATCACGAAGCGGCGGTTCTCCTCCAACAGGGGGTTGGGCTCGTGGTCGGGCATCTCGCCGTCGGGCGTCCAGTACAGCGTGACCTGCTCGAGCGGCAGCAGGTCGAGGATCGGCCCGCACATCTGGCCGGCCATCCCGTTTCCGCCGTCGAGGACGACCTTCATCGGCGCGATGGCGTTCCTGTCGATGAACCCCAGCGCGTCGGCTCGAAACGGCTCGCCGACGTCCTCGGTGGTCAGCTCGCCGGGCTGGGTGGCGGGTGGACCGGGCCGACCGGCGAGCACGATGTCGCGCAGCTCGCCGATCCCCGCGTCGCCCGACAGCGCGAGCGCCCCACGGCCCACCAGCTTGGCGCCGGTGTACGCCCGCGGGTTATGGGAGGCGGTGCACATCAGCCCGCCGTCGAGCCCACGTGAGCCGACGGCCCAATAGAGCATCTCGGTGCCGACCATGCCGAGGTCCAGTACGGCGGCGCCCTCGTCGAGCATGCCCTGCCGGTAGCGCTCGACCAGTCCCGCGGCGGGCAGGCGCATGTCGCGGCCGACCACGAGCCGCAGCTCACCCGGTGCGGTGTCGTACATGTCCGCAATGACGCGTGCGAAGCCACGCCCGACGCGGTAGGCGACATCCTCGTCGATCTGCACGCCGTAGAGGCCGCGCACGTCATAGGCCTTGAAGATGGTCTCGTCGATCGTCTCTGGCATCGGACGCACTCTACGTACGCGGGAGCGAGTGCGCCGCCCTGGCCGCTCGCCTACAGCCAGCCGCGGCTGCGGAAGTAGGCGAGCATCCCACCGAGCATCGCGACCATCGCCGCGATGATGACCCAGAACGCCGCGATCGATCCCTGGCCGGGCACGTGCACGTTCATGCCGAAGATGCTCGCCACGAGCGTGAGCGGCAGGATCACCACGCTGAACGACGTCAGCACGCGCAGCACGTCGTTGACGCGGTGCGCGAGCACCGACTCGTTCGTGTCCTGGAGCGCCTCGACGACCTCCTTGTAGTTCTCCAGCATGTCCCAGATCCGCTCGGAGGCGTCGACGATGTCGTCGAAGTAGATGTCGATGTCGTCCGCCATGAAGCGCTGCTTGGAACGCTCCAAGCCGCGCAGGACCGGCCGGCCAGGACGGATGATCTTGCGAAAGCCGACGATCTCCTGCTTGGCGTTGGAGATGTCGCGCACGACCTCCTGCGACCGGCCCTCGAATATCTCCTCCTCGATGCGCTCGAGCTTGTTGCCCATCTTTCGCAGCATCGGGAAGCAGTAGTCGAAGCTGTCGTCGACGATTCTGTAGAGCAGGTAGCCGGGACCCTTGGACAGGAGGTTCTCGCGCAGCTCCTCGGAGGACTCGCAGCGCTCGAACAGGTACTCGACCGGTGGGATCGAGCGGTTTGGCAGGGTGATCAGGAAGTCGGGCCCGACGAAGATGTCGAGCTCGGCGGCGTTGAGCCGACCGACGTCCTTGTCGTAGACCGGGAAGTGCAGGACGATGAACAGGTAGTCGGGGTACTCGTCGATCTTCGGGCGCTGGT
>Ga0136615_10000228_pt1 | contig 24845 bp, 17 predicted proteins | sample AntDrymUQ2882206_2_FD_106647 | JGI IMG/M metagenome (GOLD analysis project Ga0136615, IMG submission 106647) | Polar desert sand microbial communities from Dry Valleys, Antarctica - metaG UQ288 (22.06) | ecosystem: Environmental > Terrestrial > Soil > Desert | place: Antarctica: Dry Valley... | reverse complement strand
TTCTCCTTGCGGTGGCGGCGTTGGCCACCCTCGCAGCGCGGCTTGGTGTACCGTACCCGATCCTGCTGGTTCTCGGTGGATCGGCGCTCGGATTCGTGCCGCAACTACCGCAGGTGAAGCTAGATCCCGAGCTCGTGTTCTTGTTGTTCTTGCCGCCCTTGCTGTACGTCTCTGCGCTCTTTACTTCGTGGCGCGACTTTCGGGCGAACGTCAGGGCCATCTCGCTGCTCGCCGTGGGACTCGTCCTAATGACGACTCTTGTGGTCGCCGCTGTCGTCCACACCGTTACCGAACTGCCCTGGGCAGCGGCCTTCGTCCTCGGGGCGATCGTCTCCCCCACAGACGCCATCGCCGCCACCACGGTCGCCCAGCGCCTCGGCGTGCCCCGCCGCATCGTCACGATCCTGGAGGGCGAGAGCCTCGTCAACGACGCCACGGGTATCGTCGCTTACCGCGTCGCCGTCGCCGCAGTGATCACCGGCGCCTTCTCGGTCTGGGAGGCAAGCCTGCAGTTCGTCGTCGGCGCTGTGGGCGGGGTAGCAGTCGGCTTCGCGGTGGGTTGGCTCGTCGTCTGGGCGCGCCGCCACCTCGCGGAAGACCCCTCCGTACAGAATATCGTCTCACTGCTCACTCCCTTCGTCGCCTACCTGGCGGCGGAGGAGCTGCCGCACAGCCTGTGGGAGGCACTCCACGAGCAGTTCGGCGTCCCCGCAGATCTCCACTTCTCCGGCGTTCTCGCGGTCGTGACTACGGGGTTGTATCTCGGGCGTAAGGGACCGTACATAGTCTCATCGGGGACACGACTTCAAGGGTACGCGACGTGGGAGCTTATAACGTTCTTGCTGAACGGTCTGATCTTCATCCTGATCGGGCTGCAGCTCGGGAGCGTGGTCGGGGAGCTCGACACCTACACGACAGTGCAGCTCGCCTCCTACGCGATCCTCGTGAGCCTGACCGTCATCGTCGTACGCGTGGCCTGGGTCTTCCCGGCGACATACGTCCCAAGGTGGGCCATCCGCCGCATCAGGGAGCGGGACCCGTCTCCTCCCTGGCGGAACGTCTCGATCGTATCGTGGACCGGGATGCGGGGTGTGATCTCGCTGGCAGCGGCCCTCGCGCTGCCGTTCCAGACGGCGTCGGGGGCTCAGTTTCCAGGGCGCAATCTCATCATCTTCCTGACGTTCTGCGTGATCCTGGCGACGCTCGTGGTCCAGGGTCTCTCGTTGCCGGTCCTGATCCGGGCCCTCGGACTCGAGGACGACCACATCGGGGACAAGGAGGAGACGCACGGCCGTATCCAGGTCGCCGAGGCCGCCCTGGAGCGCCTGGATGAGCTTTCCAACGAAGACTGGGTGCGCGAGGATACGACAGAGCGTATGCGCGGCATGTACACCTACCGCCGCAACCGTTTCGCCTCCCGCTTCGACGGCGATCCCGACGGCGTCGAAGAACGCTCGGCAGCCTACCAGCGCCTCATGGCCGAGCTGCTCGGAGCGCAGCGCCTGAGGCTCGTCAGGTTGCGCGACGAAGGCAGTATCGGGGACGAGGTCATGCACCGCATCGAACGCGACCTCGACCTGGAAGAGTCTCGTCTGGGATTGTAGGTTCAGCAATTCAGCTCGGTTTCGCTGAAACCTGATGCCTCAGTTTGCAGAGAGACTGCGCCTCCTGCAAACTGCTTTAGTACGCGGCCTTCAGGATCTTCAACGCCTCCCCGGCCTCTTCGCCGTACTCCCCCGCGATAGCTTCGAGGTCCTCCTCGGGCACCCCGACCTCGCGAAGGCGTCTGGGCAATCCGAGATCCTCGACCAGCGAAGACACACGCTCGGGCGGCTCTCCACCGAGCGATTCTGAGAGCTTGCTCCATCGATCGCCCTGCACGCGCTGCTTCATGACCTGCAGGCTCGGTGCGAGCATGATACAGGAGGTTATGCCGTGTGGCACTTCGTAGCTGGCTCCGATCCTGCGCCCCAACTCGTGCGAGAGCCCCATCGGCGTGTTCGCCTGCCCGAAGTACGCGAGCCAGGAGGCGAGTTGCAGCTCCAGACGCACGTCCAGGTCTTCTGGCTCTCGTCTCGACAGCGGCAGGTACTCCATCAGGCGCCGCGCTCCTTCCAGACCGGTCACGTCGTTGACGGGATGGTCGCCTCCGTAGAGAAAGCCTTCGACCGCGTGATCCAGGGCCCGAACGCCGGTCGAGAGCCAGAGCCTCTCGGGCGTGAAGACGGTGGCCCCGGGATCCAGTACGACGACCCGCGGAACGGTCTTGGGATCGTCGAATCCTCTCTTCCTCCCCATTCTCTCGTCCGTAACCCCTGCCCTGTGGGCCCACTCGGCGCCTGAGAGGGTGGTCGGGACCGCCACCTGCTGAGGATAGCCTAGCTCCCGCGCCACGGCCTTGGTGCCGTCTATGACGCTGCCCCCACCGACGCTGACGAGGAGGTCAGCCGCGGCCGCCTCCGCCTCCGTGGCTGCCTTCTCGACCGTCCCGCCGGGGGTATGCTGTCCGATACCGGCGAAGGTCCCTGCGTGCCTGCCGCCGAGCAATGCCTCGACGCGGCGGATGAGGCCGGTCTTCTCGTTCAGGCTGCGCCCGGTGATGACGAAGGCCCGGTCGTAGGGCCGGGCCTCCACTTCCAGCTTCTCCAGAGCATCCGCGCCGAAATGAACGCGTGTGGTCTGAAGGAAGGTGTGGGTACCGCTTCTCACGGCCCCATGGTACAGTCGCAGGCGGCTCCAGGCGACCGCAGAGCAGTGGTCAGCCCCCCGAGCGAGCCTCCGAAGGTGCCTCGGCGTTCTCCCAGCCGTGGGCACGTAGGTACTGCTCGAAGGAGACGAGCCCGGGGTGCTCCTTCCTCAGGCCGGCGATGTCAGCCTCGTAGCCATGATCGTTGAACCACCGGTACATCACGGCGTACTCCTCGCCCATCTGCTCCTCGAACCCTTCCCAGGGCACCTGGAAGAAGTCCACGTCGCGTCCTATCACCCGGGAGAATGTCCCCGCGATCTCCGGCATAGTCATCTCGTCCCCAGCGAGGTCCACCTCGCGCCCGATCCAGCCTTCCGGGTTCTCGAAGGCCATGGCGGCGAAGACGCCGATATCCTCGGCGTCGATCATCTGCAAGGGCTTGTCAGGGTCGAGCGGCTGCGGGAGCGTGCCGCCGAGGATCGGCTCCCTCATGTACTCCCAGTTCTGCATGAAGAAGACCGGGCGCAGTACCGTGTAAGGTACGCCGCTCGCGCGCACGTGCTCCTCGACCTCCCACTTGCTCTCGAAGTGCGGGATGCCCGTGTCCTTGTGCGCGCTGCCGACCGAACTGTACATGTAATGCTCGACGCCCGCCGCCTTCGCCGCATCAGCGAGCTGCACACCCTGCCTTACCTCGCCCTCTACGCCGACCTCCATGAACTGCTGGACCGAGAATACCCCGTAAACGCCGTCGAGCACCCGCTCGATGGACGAGCGGTCCTCGAGGTCCCCACTCACGACCTCGGTCCCGAGGTCAGCCATCTCCCTGGCCTCTACTTTCCCCGTATCCCGGGTGAGCGCACGCACGGCGAAACCCCGCTTCAAGAGGTTCCGCGCCACCGCTCCACCCTGCTGGCCCGTCGCCCCACTGACCAGGATCACTCGTCCCCCGTTGCCCCTACCTTCCATGTTTCCTCCTTCTGTTCGACCTTGCCTACATCCTGTACCTCAAAAACGGACGTGCGTCCGCTTTAAAGTGCGAGGGTAGCGCGGTAGACTGCCGGTGTCAAGGTCAAATGTAGAGGCTTTATAGAGAAGGCTCAAAGAGGGGCCTTATTGAGGGGCCTTATTGAGGGGCCTTATAGAGGGTGGTTGTCGTGGAGCGTGCACGGACAGGGCGGGCGGGGTGGAGGTTGGATCATCTGGGGCGTCCGTCGGCCCGCGAGGGGGAGCGCAGCGACGCGGCGCGCAACAGGCGTGTGATCCTCGGTACGGCAAGGACGCTCTTCGAAGAGCGTGGCGTCACGTGCGTAACGATGGAAGAGATAGCAAGGGCGTCAGGAGTCGGGAAGGGTACGCTCTACCGGCGCTTCCCACACAAGGGCTTTCTGTGCCAGGCGCTTCTCGACGAGCCGACGAAGCATCTCCAGGAGCAGACACTGAAAGTCTTGCGGGAACCCGAGACATCGGCCCTGGAGAAGCTCGACGCCTTCCTGGACCGGCTCGTGGCCTTTACCGCGGAGAACCTGGACCTGATCTACGGCGGCAACGAACCGTTGTGCGGGGCTGACCGTCTGGAGCGCTTCTCGCACCCCGCTTACGACTGGCGACGCTCGACCGTACTCGGGCTCTTGCGGGCCGCGGTCAACGAGGGAGACGTAGACGCCGGGCTCGACCTCGAGTATCTGGCCCAGGCGCTGCTCGCCCCGCTCGAGGTGGACCTCTTTTACTACCAGCACAGGGTGCAGGGACTTCCGGCCTGGCGCATTAGCGATGGAGTACGGTCTCTGGTATCCCGTGCGGAATGAAACGTTAGATGAGCGATCGGAGGACAGAGATGGAACTGGGCGGCCTGCACCACATGACAGCGGTCACGACGAACGCCTCGGAGAACGTGGCGTTCTATACGGACTTGCTCGGCCTGCGGCTCGTAAAGAAGACTGTGAATCAGGACGACGTCTCCGCCTACCACCTTTTCTACGGCGACGAGGTTGGCAACCCTGGAACCGAGATCACGTTCTTCGACTGGCCCCATTTGCGTGTTGCCCCCAACCATCCTGGCGCAGGCGAAGTCTCGACTACCGAGTTGCGCGTGCCCGACCGCGCCGCGCTCGACTGGTGGGCCGGACGTTTCCAGGACCTCGGCGTGGATAGCAGCAGCGTCGAAGAACGTGAAGACCGCCCCTACCTGGACTTCACCGACCCCGAAGGACAGCGTCTTCGCCTCTCTGCTGATGAAGGCGAAGGAGTGCAGGGCGGTGTTCCGTGGGAGAAGAGCCCTGTTCCGCGGGAGGTGGGCATCAGGGGTCTCGGGGCCGTCGACCTGACGGTGAGGGAGCTCGATCCCACCGCATGGGTCCTTACCGAAGTCCTCGGCTTCCGGAAGGTGGGCGAGCGCACGAACGGAGAAGGCCAACCTGTGACCTTCGAGGTCGGAGATGGGGGTCCTGGGGCCACGGTACGGGTGGTCGAGAAGCCAGGCGCGCCGTGGACCCATCTGGGGCGTGGCGGCGTGCACCATATCGCTTTCAGGACACCGGATGACGAGGAGCACGCAGAATGGAGGGAGAAGATCCGGCGCGCCGGCCTGAGGGTAACGCCGCAGATAGACCGCTTCTACTTCCGTTCGATCTACTTCCGCGAACCAGGCGGGGTCCTGTTCGAGATCGCCACCGACGGCCCCGGTTTCGCCACGGACGAGGACGCCGCGCACCTCGGCGAGAGGCTCTCTATTCCCCCTTTCCTGGAGGAGCGCAGAGATGAGATAGAGGCAGGGCTAGATCCCATAACCTTGAGCGGTGGAGCAGCACAACGTTGAAATCTCTTGCGCAAGAGATTTCGCCGGGGGACGACGAAGCATAGCGACTCGACACGAAGATAAGCACTCCGACCCGCAGTGGCTCCGGTGGAGCAAGCGCCTGGCTCCAACGCCAAGGACCTCCTGAAGGCAGATCTCCGATGGGTTTGTCTCCAGCCCAGTCTCGTGCTACTGTAGGATTCGCCGGGGAATGCGATCGTGCTGAAGGAGATCTCAGAGGGAGGCGACGGAGAAGATACCGGCAAGGCACTTGCACTTATTCTAAAAGGAGACACTCTACGTGGGAACTTTCAATTCCACTAAGACCGTGCCCTACGTTGTTGACGACCTTACCCCTGTTGCCCAGGATTTGATGAGTTACTTCGAAAGCCAGGACTACGAGGCTACCGAAACGAACCTCCCCGCGGGAGGGGTGCAGGTCAGCATCCGCAGGGGTGGCACCTTCAAGGCCATCATAGGCATGAAGACCGCCCTAAACATAAAGATAGAGCCCGTCGAAGGCGGGACCCAGGTGGATGCAGGCGTAGGCATCTTCGGTCAGCAGGCAATCCCGACGATGATCACCGCGCTGGTCTTCTGGCCGGTGATAATCTCCCAGGCATGGAACATGGCACAAGAGGCCAAGTTGGACGAGGAGGCTCTGGGCGTCGCCGAAGAGAGCCTGAAAGCTCATGCTTCGGGAGCACCAAGCCCGATAGCTCAAGCGTAACTGCGTAAACAGAGTAAATACTCCAGATAAACCTGAAGTCTGATGCCGCGGCATGCGAAAGGATTGATCTTTCGCATGCCGCTCTAGGCGCCGCTGACGCGCAGCACCGCCTTCCCCGTGTACCCCCGCTCTATGAGCCGGGCGGCGATTTCGCCCACCTCCGTCCATAAGGCCGGCTTCTCAGGCCACCGGTCCGCCCTGATATCGGCATCTTGGAGATCGGTGAGCCAGGCTGCTCGCTGCCATCCTCCCCAAAGGCGGTAGCTGTACCAGATCCCCAACACCTCACAACCGCTTTACTTCGCGGGCGGCAGGGTCTATACATTCCCCGTGTCCGAGAGAGAGAAAAGACGGGTCCTGTGGCGAGAGGGCGGCCGGGAGGGCGGGGTGCGCGAGAGGCTGCGCAACCGGCCCCGCCTGCGGCCCAAGGTCTACGGCTACCTCACGGAGGAGAAAGAGACGCTTCGTCAGGGGTTCGCCGCGCTGTTTCTCTCCTCGGCGGGGGAGTTACTCGCGGGCATCGTGCTCGCCGGTATCTCAGGCACGCTCGACGAGCTCGTCGGGCTCGCGGTCCTGATCCCCGCTGCCATAGGGATGCGCGGCGCCATCTTCGGGGCGATGGGGAGCAGGCTCTCGACCTCCATCCAGACCGGCCTTTTCAGCTTCGACCTCAGGCGCGGCGTGCTCGCCGAGAACGTGCAGGCAGCGGCCGTCCTCTCGCTCGTCTCTGGTGTGTTCCTCGCTTTCCTGGCGCGAGTCCTTTGCGGCATCCTCGGCGTCGAGACAGAGCTCTCGGTCGTCGACTACGTCATCATATCCACGGCCGGCGGAATCATCGCCGGCGTGCTCCTGCTCGGGATCACGGTCCTCGTCGCACGCCTCTCGGTCGCCCGCGGCTGGGACATGGATAACATCGGGGCCCCGATGCTGACTGCCGCGGGGGATATCCTCACGCTCCCCTCACTTGTTATCGCTACATACCTTATAGGCATCCCTATCTTCTCTTCGGTCCTCGGGGCCACGCTGGCCTTGGCAGCGGGGGCGGCAGCGTACTTCGGACTCAGGATGGGTGTCGAGAACCTCAGGCGCATCCTGGCCGAATCGTTCCCGATCCTGGCCATGACGGGGACAGTGACCATCCTGGTCGGCGTCGCGCTGCAGAACCGCGAGGAGCAGTTCACGACGCTTTTGGCCTTGAGCATCCTTCTGCCGGCCTTTTTGCAGGAGGGCGGCGCACTCGGCGGCATACTCTCCAGCCGCCTCTCCTCGAAGATCCACCTCGGCCTTATAGCGCCGCGCGGGGTACCGCAGTTCGCGGCCCTAAGAGACTTCACGCTCATCTACATCTTCGCTACCGGGGTCTATGTGTTCATCGGTGGGGCTTCGCACCTCATAGCAGTGGCGCTCTTCCATGAGGGGGCTAGCCCTGGTTTCCTGGTGATGATCGGGGTCAGCGCCCTTGCTGGCTTGATCGCCACCACGGCGGCGGTGCTCGCAGCCTACTACGGCTCGACCCTGAGCTACAGGCTGGGGTTGGACCCTGACACCTACGGCATCCCCATAATCACGGCGGCCGTGGACCTGCTCGGCTTTATGAGCCTTATAATAGCCCTTATCGTTTTCGGATTGGCGGGGTAAGAGATGCGTGAGACGCGACCAAGGAACGTGAAGGAGATGCTCATCGAGGCGAAGAACACCTCGGAGCTTATGGTCGACCTGGCCTACGCGGCGATCTTCTACAACTCCGAGGATCTCTCCGAAGAGGTATCCCACCTGGAGGAGCGCCTGAACGACCTGGTCTTCGACATGCGCACGCTGACCATCCTGGCCGCGAGGAGCCCTTCCGATGCGGAACAGATGGCGGGCATCCTCCAGGTCGTCCAGGACATAGAGAAGATCGGCAACGCCGCCGTCGACATAGCCAAGATCGTGGTCAAGCGGCTTGGGATCCCGCCCGAACTCCTGCACGATATTCCTGAGGCCGAGGAGATACCCTCCCGCGTCCGCGTGCACGCGGATAGCGCCCTGGACGGCCGCTCTCTGGGCGAGGTCGACCTGCCCGTCGAGACGGGGATGCGCCCTATTGCCCTCCGCTCCGAGGACGACTGGAACTTCGACCCCGAGCCCGAGGACGTGCTGCGGTCCGGCGACGTACTCTTCCTGCAGGGCCCGCCGGAGGGCGTCACCGAGGTCAGGGAGCTCGCCGGGGCCCGTCCGCTCGGAGACGCGCCCGTGCCAGCGCCGACCGCCGGCGAGCTCTCGGAGATCGACCGCGCGGTGGACATCCTGATCGAGATGAAGAACCTCTCCGAGGTGGCCGTCGGGCTCGCTTACTCGGCCCTGCTCTACGGCGACGCGGGGCTCGCCCGCGAGGTGATCGCCATCGAGGATGAGATGGACGAGATGCGCTACCGGCTGGAGCGCTGGGTCCTCCTCGCAGCCCCCCGGGTGGAGGACTCCTCGCGCCTCAGGGGCCTCCTTCACCTCGCCACCGCCTCAGAGACTATCGCGGACTGCGCGATGGAGATGGTCTGGGTCGTCGAGAAGGGCGAGGAAGTCCACCCCGTCCTCTCCGCGGCGATCGGCGAGTCGGACGAAATCGTCCTGAAGCTCACCGTCTCCCCAGGCTCTCCGGCCGACGGCAAGACGCTGGACTCCCTCGAGATCGAGACCGAGACGGGGATGTACGCCCTCGCCGTCAACCGGGGCGGACGCTGGACCTACAGGCCCCGCGACACGTACAGGCTTCAGGGCGGTGACTCGCTGCTCTTCACCGGCGCCCCCGAAGGCCTCGAACCCCTCGCCGAGCTGTTCGGCCAGGAGCTGGAGGACTCCCCGTAAGTTGGGAGGGTTCCCATACGGTGCATTCTGGCTCCGCGTCCGCACGGTCTTCCTCACTGTACCCAGGGTCATGATGCTCGCCCTGCCGACGACTAAACGAGAGAAGAGCCCCTCGTGAAGCGCACCGCATTACTGGTAGCGCTCCTTCTGCCGCTGCTGTGCGCTATGGGCTTCGCGCAGGGTTCCCAGATGGACGAGACGGAGGTGCTGGAGCAGGCCAGCTTTATCCCGAAGCTGGAGGAGTACTACTCGAAGCCGAGTGTCGAGACTACCGCAGACTACGACCGCCGCAAGGACCTGTGGCTGGTAGTGCTCACGGAACAGACTTCCGGTGAGGAAGTCGCCCGTTTCAGGGTCGCCGACGATTCCGGAGCGGTTAGCGGGGTCGAGGTCTCGCCGAAGGCGGATGAGATCCGATACCCCAGGCTCTCGGAAGAGAGGGCGATCAAGCTCGCGGCCGCGAGCCCCGAGGTCAGGGAGGAGCTCTCCACCCACGGTCCACACAGCGCGGAGGCCGAGTATGAGGACGGCGCATGGACGGTCCGCTACTACGTCGACGAGAAAGGGGTGGTCGGAGGCAGGCCGACTGAGAAGGGCAAGGAGGTGGCGACCGTCGAGGTGGACGACGAGACGTGGGCTCTCGACTCCGTGTACACAGGTGATCAAGTCGGGTGGAACCTGGCCCGCGGCGTACGCGGCGCCTACGGCAAGCAGGCCAACTACTGGTGGGTCTGGTTACCGCTGGCGCTCGCTTTCGCCGCTGCTTTCTGGCGCACGGACAGACTCTTCGCCATGCGCAACCTGGATATCGTGGCGCTGCTCGGGTTCCTCGTCTCGCACGGCTTCTACAGGGAGGGGGTAGTCCTCGAGGCCGTCGTCTTGTGGTACCCGCCGCTGGTCTACCTCTTCGTCAGGACCCTTTTCATGGGCTTCGGGATAGGCGAGAAGGTCGAGAAAACGAGCAACCTCCCGATGTGGGTCCTTATGGTGCTAGCCGGTCTCGCCGGCGGCCTCGTCCTCGGCCTCAACGTCGACTCCCGCGTCATAGACGTCGGCTACGCCGGGGTCGTCGGCGCCGACCGTATCCTGGAAGGCACAGTCCCCTACGGCAGCATGCCCTCAGACGTAGGAACTGGAGACACCTACGGCCCTCTCAACTACCTGCTCTACGTGCCCTTCGTCCTCATGTTCGGCTTCTCGGGGGAGTGGGACTTCCTCCCCGCGGCCCACGCCCTCACGCTCTTCTCCTTCGTCGCAGGGGCCATGGCGCTGTTCATCACGGGCTACAGGCTCTCGGGGAAAGAGGGGGCCGCTGCGCTCATCTTCGCCTGGGCGGCGTTCCCCTACACCGTGTACGCGACCAACAATAATACCAACGACATCATCGTCGCCGCAGTCTCGGCAATAGGACTAGCGGCGGCGGCCTCGCCGATCGCGCGGGGGGCGAGCATCGCGGCCGGGTTCGCCGTCAAGCTCTATCCTATCGTCCTCGGCCCGTTGTGGATCATGTACGAAGGACGCAGGCGAAAGCCCATAGTGGATTTCGTACTCGGAGGTGCCGGCCTCGTACTGCTCACGTTCTGGGTCATACTGCTCGACGGACATCCTTTCGAGGCGGCAAAGCTCTTCTACGACAAGACCCTCGCGTTCCAGGGCGACAGGGTCACCCCGTGGTCCCTTTTTAGCCAGGTCCCCGAGCTCGCGTTCTTGCAACGGCCGCTGATGGCGCTCGCGATCTTCCTCTCCATACTCCTCGCCTTCGTGCCGCGCAAGAAGACCCTTCGCCGGCTCGCCGCCCTCTCGGCGGCGCTCGTCATCGCCTTCCAGCTCACCGTAAACTACTGGTTCTACGCCTACATCACCTGGTTCGAGCCGTTCGTGTTCGTCAGTCTTCTACTGGCGACCAATGAGAAGACGGCGTTGGATGGAAGGCAACAGGCAACAGGCAACGGGCAACAGGAAGACGGTGAGAAAGGCGACGAGCATGACGGGACAGAGCACGGAAGATAACAGAGGGCCGATCCTGAATATAGAGGGAGACCTCGTGGCGCTCGGTCCGCTGAGGCGGGATCTACTGCCGCTCTACCAGCGTTGGATCAACGACCTCGACACCACGCGCACGTTGGACCTCCCGCCACGCCCGATGACGATGGAGAAAGAACTGGACTGGTACGACCGGCAGTCGAAGACGGAAGACGACGTACCGTTCACAATCTACGAACGGGAGACCCTGCGTCCTATCGGCAACACCGGACTGCACGGAGTAGACCACCGAAACCGCTCGGCCACTTTCGGTATCCTCATCGGCGAGCCCGAATGTCGGGGTAAGGGCTACGGTACCGAGGCGACGCGTCTGATGCTCGACTATGCCTTTACCGCCCTCGGGCTTCACAACGTCATGCTGACGGTCTTCGAGTTTAACCCGGCAGGCATAAGAGCCTACGAGAAGGCCGGATTCAAAGCAATAGGTCGTCGTCGCAAGTGTCGCATGATGGGCGGCAAGCTGTGGGATGAGGTCCACATGGACTGCCTGAGCAGCGAGTTCGAGAGCCCTGTGCTCCGCCGGATCTACGCTCCAGATGAGAGATAGAGCGTTGGGGACAGAGCTCATTCTGCGGGGAGATCTCTCGGAATTCTACTCCCTTTTCCGAGGCGCGAAAGTAGGGCTACTCGCGTTGGTAGCGAGACGCGTTCGTCCGGCTCCGTCGGCGTTCATCACGTAGAGATCCTGGTCGTCATAGACATCATCTGCCACACCTCTTGAGAAGGCTATCTGCTTGCCATCCGGCGACCAAGAGGGCTCGCCTTCTATTATCGTCTTGGTACTGGTGAGGTTGGTCTGGCCGGTGCCGTCGGCATTGATCACATAAATATCGAGCTCCCCGCGATAATGCACTGCTGCGAAGGCTATTTTCTCGCCATTGGGTGACCAGGAGTACGAAGAGATGTGGGCCTGTACGTTCGGCAGTAGCTCCCTTGGCTTTGTGCCGTCGGCGTTCACGACATATTTCTTCTCTCCGTTCTCTCCAGCCCCACTGAAGGCTATCTCCTTGCCGTCAGGTGACCAAAGAGGCGACCAGAGGGGTGATTGTGCGTATGACATCTCCTCGGACAGCTTATTTAGACCTGTGCCGTCGGCTTTCATCACGTAGAGGTCGCTCGGTCCAGTGGCGGGTGCAGCGGAGGAAGATGCGCTATTGGCAAAGTCTACTCTGGTTGTCCTCATGAAGGCTATCTTCTCGCCATCGGGAGACCATACCGGTGATTCGAAGCCGACTTCAAAGTCCTTTGTGTCCCTGCCCTTGATGAGCCTTGTCCGACGGGTTCCGTCGGAGTTCATCACGTAGATGTCGGTGTATATCTCGCCGCTGGGGTCGCTGCCTCTCAGGTAGGTTATCTTCTTGCTGTCGGGCGACCACGAGGGGGCGACTTCAGTACTCGCCTTCGTCCTGGTAAGGTTGGTCGCACCGGTACCGTCGGCATTGATCACGTAGATATCGAGGAAGCGTTCCCCAGCGGGCCTGGCGAAAAGGGCTATCTTCTTGCCACTCGGAGACCACGCACCCCCACCTACAGTCGTTTGCGTCCTGGTGAGGTTGGTCTGGCCGGTGCCGTCGGAGTTCATCACGTAGATGTCAGGTTGCCTCATGAAGGCTATCTTGCCGTGCGAAATCTCGGCACGCTGGTCGTCCCCACTGCTACCAGCTCTGTGCTGCTGGCCGACTTCTGTACACCCTGCCGGCAACCAAGACAGTACAACGGCTAACCCCACTGTGAGCACCAAGGTCGTTCGCCGTGTCATCGTCGCTTCACCTTGATCGTTTGACAGGTGCGCTGGTCCTACCTGGATCCAGTCGGGACGGAGGGGGATGCCCCGACCGGATCACGACGGTCACGACCGAGCCGTCCTCGCAGCGCAGTACGACTATGACCGAGTCCGACTCGTCAAGGTAGTAGTCGAACCTGGAGAGCGGCTTTTTGTCCAGCGGAGTCATCATCATGTGAATGCATCATAGGTGGAGCGTGTTTTCTGGCCGTTAACTTACGCCCTTGGGGAGTAGTTAGACTTGACTATTTCTCTCACACCCCATCCCGGCGTCGCGAGCGCGGATGACAGCTTGCGCCCTGTCGGCTACCTGCAACTTGAGCAGGATGTTGGAGACATGGTTTCTAACAGTCTTCAGGCTCACGAACAGCTGCCGGGCTATCTCCTGGTTGCTCTTGCCCTGCGCAACCAGGGAGAGGACTTCCTCTTCGCGCTCGGTGAGTTCCGGGAAGGCGCGCTGAGGCGTGACTGACCGAGGGGCGGAAAAGAAGCCTATTATGCGCTCGGCTACCCCTGGCCCGAAGACAGCTTCCCCGCTCGTCACCGCTCGGATGGCGTACACTATCCCCTCGCCGCCTGAGTCCTTCAGGAGGTAGCCTTTGGCCCCGGCGCGCATAGCGGCGAAGACCGAATCATCGTCCTCGAACATAGTGAGCATCAACACGCCGACACGCGGGCTTGCCCGCAGGATCTCGCGGGTGGCCTCTATGCCATTCAGGCCCGGCATCTTGATGTCCATGAGGACGACGTGGGGATCGAGCTTGTTGGCCAACTCCACCGCCTCTTCGCCGCTCGCGGCCTCCCCCACAACCGCGAAGTCCGCCACCCGGTCCAGGCGGCCGCGCATGCCCTCGCGAAAGAGGGGGTGATCGTCGGCTATCAACACGCGAACAGTATCCTTCATGCTCCCTTACTCCTCTCTACGGGGGTGTCTTCTGTGGTGCGGAAGGGCAGAAGCGCCCTGACCAGGGTGCCGCCCCCCGCCAAGGGCTTTACGGTACACCTGCCTCCAAGCTCTTCGGTCCGCTCGCGCATCGAGCTCATCCCCACTCCGGCCCTATCTTCGTCCCTGATGCCCCTCCCGTCGTCTTCGACTTCAACGCTCAGGGCGCCCGCCTCATCGTCCAGCCGGATACGAATGGAACAGTGGCTCGCCCTGGCGTGACGGACTACGTTGGCCAGGGCCTCCTGAGCTATCCTGTAGCATGCTACCTCCACCGCCGCTGGCAAGTGCGACAGCTCTTCCGGGTCCTCCACCGACACGCGCAAGCCCGCCGGACCGTACTGGAGCGCTCCTTCCCTCAGGGCTTCGACGAGGCCGAGCTCGTCGAGGGCGGGCGGCCTCAGCGCGTGAACCGAGTGCCGGACGTCTGAGACGATCTCCCTGGCGCGCTTGGAGAGCTTCGCGATCAAGGCGGAGGCTTCAGGGTTATCCGAGACGAGATCGCTTGCGGTTTCGAGCTCGAGCATGAGCGCGGCCAACTGGGGGCCTACCCCATCGTGCAGGTCCCGTCTCAGGCGCCGCCTCTCCTCCTCTCTGGCGCTGACCAGGCCCTCCCTCGACCTCTGCAACTCCGTGTTTGCCTGCTCCAGCTCCCGGTTGGCTTCCTTCAGGTCAGCGCTTGCGCGGAAGGCCTGCGTACGGCTGCGCGCGAGCATCCACGTGATACCGAAGAGCAAGAGACTAACGGTGACACCGCTCACGAGTACGAAGGCGGGTAGGTTGCTCTTTACTCCTCTCTCGAATGCTGGCAGCGTGGCGAAGTACAGGGCCCACTCGCGTGTCCCGGATCGTGTATCGGCTACTTTGATTCGTCTCACCTTGGAGAAGAGAGTCGCATTCCCCTTCTCCCCGGCATTCCTCACACCATTGTTGTCGTAGAGCAGCGAGCTCGATGCTGCGTCCTCGCCGTCGTATACCTCGAAGTCTACGGCGGGGTGGAATGTTCTACCGAAGGTGTGGGCAAAGAGTTCTTCCGCCTTGAAGGTGCCGACGACGAACCCTCTCAGGGCGCGTCGCCGTTCGGCAACGGTGTCCTCGGGTTCGCCATCCTGGTAAACCGGCAGATACACCACAAAGCCTTTCCTAAAGGCCAGGTCCGCCTCAGAGTGTGAGGGAGCATTGGTCAATACGTAGTCCATCCCCGTAACCTGCGGCTCTCCGATGTCTCGGGCCCGGTCCATGACGGACCGGTGGGCGGGATCCGAATACGCATCGTAGTTGATCATCTTCCGGTTGGCCTCGTAGGAGGGACCCACTAACTTCAGGGGGAAGTAAGCCGAGCGTTCACCATCCGGTTCTGGCCACAGATCCCGTACGCCCTCTTCCCGAGCCTCTCGGGAGTAAGCCTCCGTCTCCCCGGGTCTCAAGTACGTCGCAAAGCCCAAAGACTGAAGCCCCTCAAGACTTTGGGACTTACGAAGTGGGCTCCCCGGTTCTATGCTCCTGACGTAGCCATCCCACTCGTCACGACCGACCGAATCGCTCACGCGCAACAACCCCCTCGCGCCGAACATCGCTGCGAGATAGGCGTTCACACGACGATAAATGGCTGCCCTCGTCGCCTTGGTAGTCTCGTCGAACCGGGTGCGTGCTTCTGCCTCGACGTTCTGGCGGACGTAGTAGGAGGCGAGGAGCGTGAGCAGGAGCGCTAGCAATAGGACCGAGTATGCCGCCGCCCCACGCCGGACGTGGCGTCCGAAGCGGGCGACGCCCCGCCGCAGCGCCATCCAGCCAGCATTCCACCTACCCACACCAAACACCGCATACGGCCGATGACGCCCAGGCGGTGAGCAGCCAGTAGTTACGCACCGAGGTGGACGGCCACGCGTTCCTATTCTCGTCGGACCCCGTCATATCAGGCTGTGATCCGATGGTTGGTTCGCCTTCCTCTTGAAGCCCTTTCCTAACCCGCAATGATGGCATCGGACACGGCTCGGTGCATCCTCTAGACGTCCGATGACTCATGGCGGAGACCGATGCGCCCGTCACCTGGGCAACCGCTGATTTCCAGCCTTCGCGGTCCTCTCCGCGCCTCTGCTCGCCAGACAACTTCCTGTTCCTCTCGAAGGCCGTCTCACGTGCGACCTCTACCGCAAGTCTAGACGGGAAGGTGTCCCGCCGTCATGGGCACGATTCCCGAGTTGGGCGGGAACATCTTCCCGCGCAGCTCGGGATGGATGCCTGAAATCGGGTCCGCTACTGAAGCGTCTGGACCAGGCGGGAAGGCGTCCCGCCGCCATCGACGCGATTCCCGCGTTGGATGGGATCATCTTCCGGAGCGATTCGGGATGGGTGCTCATGACGGCGGGATATCCCCCTCCTTAGGCTTCTCTTCGTAATCGTAAAGCGCTCCGGCGAGGGACTCTATCCACCCCGGAGCAGCGAAGGAAAGGAGAGGCCGTGAACGTCCCGACGTCCATTCTGGAGCAAGCCCGACGGCGAATTGCCGCCGCTGGAAAGAGGGGAGCAATAGTAAAGAGAGTTCGAGGTAGCGTGTGCGTATTGGCCCTGGTCGCGTTGTTCTTTGCCGTGGGAGTCGGAGGTAGGCCAGGTAGTGAGGCCCATGCATCAGAGGTGAAGGTCCCGCCGACCGGGAACATCGCGCCCACTGCCACGCTTGCGCCGGAGCCGGACGCGGGCGGAAGGAACGAAGACGTGGCGCAGGTAACCCCCCTTGCGCGTTTCAAAGCACACTGAAGCAGGACGACTCGTGCATGTGAAGCGCGTAGTACAGCGGTTTCCGGAAGGGCAACCCTTCCGGAAACCGCACTTGTCAGCCAGTCAGTTGCGTACCGGGGGTCACGTCGCCCCGAACCACGACGTGCGCTCTCTCGAGGCGAACGACGAGCGCTCCCAAAGCACGAGGGCATTGCCGTCAGGGTCGCGGAACATCGCCTGCCTTCCGTTGAGCGATTCCGTGGGCGGTAACTCGAAGAAGACACCCTTGGCAACAAGCTCTTCGTGAAGCGTCTGGATGTCATCAGTAGCTATGACCATGACCCGGTACATGTTGGGGAGCAAGGAATCTGGCCAGCTTACCAGCATCAGCGAGGTCGCGGAGTTCTCGGGGGCCACCTCCACCCAACTCATACCCGCTCTGCACGAATTGTCTACCAGCAGTTCGAAGCCCAGGGTCTCCAAGTAGAACTCCTTGGCCTGGTCCTGGTCACTGACCGGTACGGACACCGACACCACTTGCGCATCCCTGGCTAATGACTGCGGGCGAGCATGAGGTCGGCCCAGCGTATCAAGTACAGCCTCATCGCAGGCACTCCTCGACTCTATGGAACTTGTCTCCTTCGAGTACGTCATAGGGGAAGCTTAGAGGGCGGCCGTTAATCGGCCGCTAATCGGAAGGCCTGTAGCATAGTTAGAATTGAGTATTCTTGGATTTAGGTCAGATCAATGTCTCACCGTGTAAACGCTGGGGGCAGGCATTCCTCAACCCTGATCCGATGGTGGTAACCTTCGGTCGGCCACCCAGGCGGAGAGCCGTGAGCGGGAGCTCAAGGCCAGTCGCTTGAGGATCTTGGCAATGTGGGTGGCGACCGTGTGCTCGGAGATGAAGAGCTCCGAGCCGATCTGGCGGTTGGTGAGCCCGCGCGAAACCAGTAGAGCTACCTCCTCCTCGCGAGGGGTAAGAGGGGCGAATGTGGCCGAGTTCCCACCAGGGCGACGGGCGACCGGTATAGACAAGACCGGTTCCTCTGCGGAGAGGGAGTACTCGATCGCCTGCCTGGGCATCATTGCTCGACCCTCCACCAGGGTCGTCTGCCATGCCGGCTCACCCAGGCTGGAACGCGCCGTGGCTAGATAAGGGGCTAGTAGCTTGCGATCTTCGGGCTGCAAGGGTACACCGATGTCTTCACGCATGGCCTCCGCCGCCCCCCACAGTCGCGCCGCTCTTTGCGCCAGGCCCTGCGCCGCGGCACCACCCGCCATTATCTCCAGGCAGTCCGGCATATGCTGCTTATCTTCGGCCCTCTGGAGCAGATTCATGCTCTCCTGGCCAAGCGGCTGTACCCGTGCATGATCACCTTCGGTCAACGCGGCAAGGGCCGAATACATGAGGCCAATGGCGATGTTCGAGCTATCACCGATCTCTCGAAACAGCGCCAAACTTTCTTCGAGCAACACAGTAGCCTGTTCGGGATTGTCATGCACCAACATCGTAATCCCCAGGTTACCCAGGGAGGTCGCGTTCCTCCGTACGTTCCCAGTCCCCCGACTCAAGGCCAATGCCTCACTGAAGTACGATATGGACTGTTCTCGATCTCCTTTCGCTGATGCCAACACTCCGAGGCCATTGAGTACACCAACAACCTCTTCTTTACTGCCCAATTCTCGGTGTAACGTCAAGCTCTCCACCAGCAGCGACGTCGCCTCCTCATAGTCTCCTCGATCCAGTGCCAGAGATCCCAAATCGCCGAGCACGTTCGCCACGCCCCTCTTGTCATTGGAGATCCGGTACAACTCCAGGCTCTCTTCGTATGCTTCGCGCGCTCGCTCGTAATCGCCTTGCGGCTCCGCTATCCATCCCAACCCGTCAAGCGCCTTGGCGCGTATGGTCGTCGGTACCGCAGAACTGCTTGCAACTGCTTCCAGGTACGTTCTCCCCTCGCTCAAGTAACCTCGCGTGTGCCAGAACCGACACAAGGCACCCGCCATCCGAGGTCCAGAATCAAGCTCCCGCCCGAGCGCCCACGAGAGCGCGGCCCTGAGGTTGTCGCGCTCGGTCTCCAAGAGATCCAGCCACTCAGCCTGCTGCGATCTGGTCAACTCCGGCTCTGCCTCCTCCGCCAGGGCGAGGAAGAACTCGGCGTGCCGCCGTCCGACTGCCTCGGCTTCTCCACTCACCCCTAGCTTCTCGCGGGCGTACTGCCGAACAGGCTCGAGCAGCCTGTAGCGCGCCCCCTGCTCCCAATTCTCTTCGGCTACCACCAGCGACTTATCTACCAGCACAGAGAGCAACTCCAGGACGTCTTCCTGATCGATACCTTCTCCCACTCCGACGCTCTCGGCTGCATCGAGGGTGAAGCCGCCAGCGAATTCGGCGAGCCTCCGGAACAGTGCTTGCTCGGGTTCTCCAAGCAACTCGAAGCTCCACTCCAGCGCCGCCCTCAAGGTCTGGTGGCGATGGTCCACTCTCTGGTCGCCGTCTGTAAGCAGTTTGAGGGAGTGCCCGAGCCTTTCGGAGATCTGCGCAGCCGAGAGCATCCCGATCCTCGCTGCGGCGAGCTCTATGGCGAGTGGTATGCCCTCCAGCCCCACGCACACCCGTGCAACGGCCGTGGCGTTCTCGGACGTCAGTTCGAAGCCAGGATGCCTCTTCGAGGCACGATCAGCGAACAGCCGCACTGACTCGTAGCCTCCGAGCTCCTCCACGGTAAGGGACTGTTGCGTGCCTGGCGCCGAGAGTGAGGGCACGGGCCAGCCCAACTCGCCCGTCACGCCCAGAGGCTCCCTGCTTGTGGCGAGCACCCTCAAACGCGAACAAGAGTCGAGTAGGGCCACCGTCAGGCGCGCCGCGGCATCGAGCAGGTGCTCGCAATTATCCAGGATGAGGAGTGTCTCTTTGTCGCCCAGGGCGTCGAGTAGGCTCTCTTGGAGGGGACGGCCCGGTTGCTCTTGTACCCCCAAGGTGGCGGCCATCACCTGTGGTACCAGCGCCCCCTCGGACAACGGCGCCAGCTCCACGAGCCACACTCCGTCCTTATAAGTCCCAACCAGGTCCCTGGCCACCTCCAGGGCGAGCCGCGTCTTGCCACAGCCGCCAGTACCGGTGAGGGTCAAGTGCCCCGTCATAGCGAGCATCCTCCTGACCTCGACCATCTCTCGCTCGCGCCCGACGAAGTTTGTCCTGGACGCGGGCAGGTTGTGCTTGACGGAATGCGACGGTTCCTCCTGTCGGGGAGCGGCGCGCCGGGTGGGCTGGAATCTGCCGGCCGCTATCTCGTCGCGCAGGACTCGGGTCGTGGCGCCGGGCTCCGTACCGAGCTCCCCGGAGAGTGTCTCCCTGAGTCGCTCGTATTGCGTGAGCGCCTCTCCCTGCCTCCCGGAGAGGGCGTAAAGACGAATCAGGCCAGCATGTGCCTCTTCGTTGGCAGGTTCTTCCGATAAGGCTCTCTGTAACCTCTCAGCGGCCTGCCCATACTGTCCGCGCTCTTCGTACAGTCCACTCAGGTCGACCAACAGCTCGATGTACAGCCGCCGCAGCTCCCCCCGCCTGTTCTCCGCCCACTCCTCGTAGCGGTCATCGGGCAGGAGTTCCCCGGCGTAAAGTTCGATGGCAGCCCGGTAGGCAGCAGGGTCCTGTGAGCGGCGGGCGCTGAACCCGGCCTCTGCGAAGGCCTCGACGTCTACCCACAGCTGTCCTCCCGGACATAACACCAGCGACTCGTCCTGGGATGCCAGGTAGCGCGAACCCTTCGCCGGGTCCAGGATCTTGCGGGCGGCGTGGAGGACCGGGCGGAGGTTGTTCGACGCGGCCTTCCTCCCGAGATCTGGCCACAACAGGTTCATTACCTGCTCTCGGTGAATGCGATGGCCTGGGGCGATGGCAAGAAGTTTGACGAGGCTGGCCGCCTTCCGGAGCCGCCACTGATCTTGCTCTATGGTCTGAGACCCTACCGAAACCCAGAAGCCGCCGAGCAGCCACGCTCGCACCGCCTTAGGCTCCCCGCCCGGTGGCGTTTCGGATCGCTCAAGTCGTGTGAAAGTAGCAGTAGGGCGCATCCCGCTTCCCTGGCTCATTTGCTCATTTTCCTACAAGATCGCAGCACACGCCAATGAATCGCCGCTGTAGCGTCTATTGCTCGCGCTCCTCCCTCTCCTTGCGCCAACGTTGTAGCCGCTCTTTGATCTCCGCTTCAGCCCCGCTCTCCTTCGGCCCGTAGTAGACGCGGTCCGAGATCTCCTCGGGCAGATACCTGTCGTTCATACCTTCCGGCTCGTCGGCGTGGGCGTAGCGGTAATCCGAGCCATAGCCCTCCTCCTTCATGAGCCCGGTTACGGCGTTGCGGAGGTGCATGGGGACCTCTGGGGTATTCTCGCGACGCACGTCGGCAAGCGCCGCGTTTATGCCGGCGTAGGCCGCGTTGGATTTCGGGGCCGATGCCAGGTATGTCGTGGCCTGGGCGAGGGGAATGCGTCCTTCGGGCATCCCGATGAGCCTGACGGCTTCTGCGGCTGAGACTGCGAGCGGCAGGCCGTGCGGGTCGGCGTTACCGATGTCTTCTGAGGCCAGGATCACGAGTCGCCTGGCGACGAATACGGGGTCCTCACCAGCCTCGAGCATCCTGGCCAGGTAGTGCAGCGCTGCGTCGGGGTCGCCACCGCGCACGCTCTTGATGAACGCGCTTATCACGTCGTAGTGTTCCTCGCGCCCGTATCTGAGCGACCTCTGCCCCACCGCCCGCTCCACGTCAGTGACCCCGACCCGCTTTGTGCCTGCCGCAGCGACCTCGAGGGCGTTGAGCATCCGCCGACCGTCTCCGCCGGCGAGGCGCAGCAGGTACTCGCGCGCATCATCGGAGACTTCGACCCCGAGATCCTCGACGCCCCTGTCGAGGAGGAGGCCGAGACCCCCCTCCGAGAGGGATCGCAGCCTGAGTACGCGCGAGCGGGAGAGTAACGGTGCAGTCACCTCGAAGGAAGGATTCTCCGTAGTCGCGCCTATAAAGTCCACGAGCCCTTCTTCGAGTGCAGGGAGCAGGGCGTCCTGCTGGTTCTTGTTGAAGCGGTGGACCTCGTCCACGAAGACGAGCGTCCCGCGTCCCTCGTACTTGAGACGCTCACGGGCGCCGTCGAGAGCCGCCCTGAGGTCCTTTACCCCGCTCGTCACGGCGCTTAGAGGCACGAACTCTTCTTCGACCGTGGTCGCCAGCACACGTGCCAGGGTCGTCTTCCCCGTACCCGGCGGTCCCCAGAGGACGACCGAGCCGATCCTGCCCCGCTCCACGACCGACCGTAGAGGTCCGCCCTCACCCGTCAGGTGCGGCTGGCCGACGACTTCGTCGAGCGTCGCGGGACGAAGCCGTTCGGCGAGTGGGGCGCGGCCGGCAAGGTTCTCCAGGCCCGATTCGTCGAAGAGGTCCATAAGGTTAGTATATTTCAGCTGGTCAGCATTTCAGCAAGTCGCCTGGACCAGGCGACTTGTCAGGACTTCAGCCACCCGGCTTCCTCATCTCTCTTTTAGGCGAATGTGCAGAGTTATTGACCCTCTGCAGACGTTAGGGTGTAAAGATGAGCTTCGTAACGCTTTCCGTAACGACTGGGAGACGGAGGTGCTGTAGAGTAGCGTAGTGATGGAAGCGGCAAGGGAACAAGGCCGGGGGGACGGTGGTGCGCGCGTCGCCTTCTTGCTGGCCTGGTCGGTGGCCGGTCTCTGTGCGGCCATGTTCGTAGCCAGCGTCCCGCTGCTTGTGCTTGCCCGCTCGGCGCACGTCCCAAGCAGTTGGGAAGCCAACCTCACCGTAGGTAATCTCTTGGGAGGGGCACTCTTCCTGATCTTCCCGCTGGTGGGCGCCCTGATCGCCTCCAGGCGTCCCCGCAACGCGATCGGCTGGATCCTCCTGGCGGACGGTCTGTTGTGGACGTTTTTGGGTATTACGGACTACTACGGCCTCTATGGTGTAGCCAGACCCGGTTCGGTTCCATTCCCGGTAATGGTCGCCGGGATAAACAATTTCATGTGGGTGCCCGCTGTGGGGCTACTGGGGACCTACGTATTCCTTCTGTTCCCCGACGGGAGGCTACCTTCGAGGAGGTGGCGACCTCTGGCCTGGCTCTCGGGGGTGGTGATCGTGGTGCTTTGCATCGGCGTCGGGCTCACTCCAGGACCGTTGCAGAACCTTGGGGGGATACGCAACCCGTTCGGGCTGGAGAGCAATCCCTGGGTAGAGACCGCAGGGTATTTCCTGCCGCTGTTGCCCCTGTGTATGCTCGCCTCCGTGTTCAGCCTGGTCATGCGTTACCGTCGTACGAGGGGCGAGGTGCGGCAGCAGATCAAGTGGATAGCCCTCGCCGCCTCCTTCGTCGGCCTCCTGTACCTAACCGCCATGGTTTTCGCGTTAGTCTTCCCATCGGGGGCCTGGTTCCAGGCAGGCTCACCTTTGTGGTTGGACCTCCTGGGGTATGCGGCGCTGACCAGCTTTACACTCGTCCCTGTAGCCATTGGCTTCGCCGTGTTGCGCTACCGTCTCTATGAGATAGACATCATCATCAACCGCACCCTGGTCTACGGTTCACTCACGATCTCGCTGGCGCTGGTTTATGTCGGCTTGGTGGTCTCCTTGCAGTATGTCTTCCGCGCTCTGACCGGCGGCGACTCACAGCTCGTCATCGTTGCCTCCACCCTCGTGATCGCCGCGCTCTTCAACCCCTTGAGGCGCCGCATCCAGTCGTTTATCGACCGTCGCTTCTACCGCAGCAAATACGACGCTGCGAAGACGCTCGAAGAGTTCGGCGCCAGACTCAGGGACGAGACCGACCTGGACAGCCTGAGCGCGGATCTCGTCGGGGTGGTACGTGAGACGGTTCGTCCGGCGCAGGTGTCCCTGTGGCTGCGACAGCCCGGCAGAATAGATACTAACGAGGAATTACGCCCATGATGAGGCGCTCCGGTGCTCGCTCGCTTGCGGAGAATGGACCAGATCGTGGAGACGAGCGTTTGATCGTCCGGGCCGTGCGGTTCGTCTCGTGGATAGCGTTGCCGGTGACAGTCGTGTTGATATTGGGACGGATCTACCTCTCCATATTGAACGGCGATATAACGGGGGCTGCCGAGGTCGTGGTGATTGTACTACTCGACCTCGTGGGGCTCGGGTTCGTCGCGCTGGGGATCCTTGTTGTCTACCGCCGTACGGGGAACCCGGTTGGCTGGATCATCGCAGGTGTCGGGGTGACGGCTGTAGCTTCGGAGTTCTTGCAGAACTACGGCGTCTACACGCTCTTCACCGAACCGGGACGCTTCCCCGGGGGTCAGACGACGGCCTGGCTCTCGACCTTGATCTTTATCCCCGTGCTATTTGCCGCTCCGGCTATGCTGTTTCTGCTCTTTCCAGACGGCAACCTCATGGGCTGGCGCTGGCGAGTGGTGTTCTGGCTCGTCATCCTGACCACCTGCTCGACGATGGCCGGCGTGGTCCTCAACCCGGTGCTGAACGATGCGCCCTTCGAGGGCGTAGACAACCCGCTCGGCGTCGATGCGCCCCGCGCGCTTGTCGAAACGCTCTCCAACATCGGATGGCCGGGGATGGCCGCGAGCTTGCTCCTGGCGGCCTTTGCCATGATCTTGCGCCTACGTCGATCCCGGGGCGTCGAGAGGCAGCAGTTAAAGTGGATCGCTGCGGCCGCAGCGGTCCTACCCCTGGCTAGCGCTGCGGGGGTCGTCAGCTACTATCTGGGATATGAGACGGTTGGAGGGCTCCTCGCCACCTTCTCCTTCGTTCCCGTACTCTTTGCGGCGGGCTACGCCGTCCTCCGTTACCGCCTCTACGACATAGACGTGGTCATAAACCGTACCCTCGTCTACGGTTCTCTCACCGTGATGCTGGCGCTCGTGTACTTCGGAGGCGTGGCCGGACTCCAGCGACTTCTGGCCCCGGTAACCGGGCAGGACGGCCAGTTGGCCATCGTCGCCTCCACCCTTACGATAGCAGCGTTGTTCAACCCTTTGAGGCGACGCATACAGCGTTTCATAGACCGCAGCTTCTACCGTAGCAAGTATAACGCAAGGGAGACCCTCGAAGACTTCTCCGCCAGACTGCGCGATGAGACGGACTTGGACCACCTGAGCAGAGATCTGGTCGGAGTTGTGCGCGAGACGGTGCAACCCGAGCACGCCTCTCTGTGGTTGCGGCGGCCGGAGGAGAGATCACCGTGACGGCCTCACGTCTCCGCTGGCAGCCGTGGTTGGCGCTGGCGGTCGTGATGCTCCTGATCGCAGGGATGACGGTG
>Ga0136615_10000227_pt1 | contig 24893 bp, 24 predicted proteins | sample AntDrymUQ2882206_2_FD_106647 | JGI IMG/M metagenome (GOLD analysis project Ga0136615, IMG submission 106647) | Polar desert sand microbial communities from Dry Valleys, Antarctica - metaG UQ288 (22.06) | ecosystem: Environmental > Terrestrial > Soil > Desert | place: Antarctica: Dry Valley... | reverse complement strand
TCCATGGGAACGTGGATGTGAGGGCCATGGGGTGGCTTCTGCTCGGCTCGATTCCCGGGGTGCTACTCGGGAGCCAGCTGACGGTGCGGCTCCCCGAGCGCTCGCTCCGAGTCGCGCTCGCGACCGTCCTGCTTCTCAGTGGACTCAAACTCGTCGACGTGCCCGGAAGCTCGATGTTGATCCCGGTCGTGCTGCTCGGCGGGCTCACCTTGCTGGCGGTAATGGAGTTCCGCCGGCTCGGCGCGCGGCGCCTGTCGGTGGCGAGCTCTCGCGTGGGCCGGTAGAGCTCCGGCCGACGCTCGTAGAATCCGGCCGCTGTGGCGCGGACGGCCTCGACGCTCGTTGTCCTTGCGCTTCTCGCAGGCACGGCGGCGGCCTTCGTCGTCGCGCAGCGCAAGAAGCTCGAGCCGAACCCGATCGCGGGCAAGGACATCGCGAAGGTCTTTTCACCCGTTTGCCGTTGCGGCTCCAGGCGGGGCGAGATCAGGTTGCGCCTGCGCCGACCCGATCGGCTCTCGCTCGCCGTGCTGGACGGGGACGGCGACACCGTGCGAAGTCTGGCGAGCCGTGAACAGGTTGCGCGCGGATGGTTCGAAACGAGCTGGGACGGCCGCGACGACGACGGGCGCCTCGTGGCCGACGGCTTCTACCGGCTGCGCATTCGGCTCGCGCAGGCGGGCAGGCGGATCGTCGTCCCCGACCGCATTCGGGTCGACACCGAGCCGCCGGATGTCGAGCTTGCCTCCGCCCGCCCGCGTGCGTTCTCACCCGACGGGGACGAGCGCAACGAGCGTGTGTCGGTCGGCTACGAGCTGAGCGAGGCCGGACGTCCGCTCCTGCTCGTGAACGGGCGCCGTCGGGTCGAGGGCCGCCTGCGCGAGTCGCTGACGGGCAGGCTGCACTGGTACGGCAGGGTGGGGGGCCGCTCGGTGCCGGCCGGGCGTTACCGGCTCAGCCTGGCAGCCCGGGATGTCGCCGGCAACCTCTCGGCGTCGACGGAGGCGGTCACCGTGACCGTGCGCTACGTCCGGCTCGGACGCGGGCTGGTTCGCGTGCGAGCGGGGAATCGCTTCGGCGTACGGGTCGCGACGGATGCGCGCCGCTTCCGGTGGCGTTTCGCGGGCGGAGGCGGCACCGCGCGTGCCGGGGTCCTCGGCCTGCGGGCACCGAGCAGGCCTGGCCGCTACACCCTCTTCGTCGAGGCGAACGGGCACGGTACGCGTGCGACGGTGATCGTCAGGCCCGCCGCTCCGAAGCCGCGAGCAGCACGGTCAGCACGAGCCCCGTCAGCGGCCACGCGAGGTACGACGTCTGGAACACGCGGCCCAGGAAGATGAGCAGGAAGATCGAGATCGAGAAGCCGGCCGCGCCCACCCAGAGGGCGCGTGAGCGCACCTGGCTCCAGACGAGCCACGCCGTCACGGGGAGCCAGGTGACGAGGAGAATCGGCAGGAAGGGATAGGGCCCGCGCCGGTCTTCGAGGACTCCGAGGTTGAGGAGGGTCGCCGAAAGGCCGTAGCCGACGATCCGGTAGGTGTCGGTCCCGTAGGAGATCGTGTCGCGCCAGAGGTCGGCCGGACCTGCGACCAGGAACGGCAGGGCGCCCGCGGCGAGGACTCCCGCGAAGGCGGCGCCGGCGCGCAGAGCGAGCGGCCGCGGCGTACGCAGCAGGAGCGCCACGGCGAAGAACGGGAGGGCGACGAGCGCGAACTGCTTGACGAGCACGGCGGCCGCAAGGGCGGTGGCCGCGAGGAGCACGCGACGCCGCATGAGAAGTCCGAACGCGAGCATCACACCGAGGAGGGCCGGCGCGTCGGCCGTCCCGAACCAGGCCGCGCGGACGAGGAGCGGGTTGGCGGCCGCGACCGCTCCGAGCGCGAGCTTCCAGCCGAGCGGCCCCGGGAAGAGCAGCGCGGCTCCCACGAGGGCGAGGGTCGCGAGCGCGACGAAGAAGCGGTAGTCGTCGAGCGGGGCGGGGAGGAGGCGCCACGCGGCGCCCGTCAGCGGCGTGCCCGGGAAGTAAGCGAGGTGACGGAGCGCCACCTGGTCCTCCCGCGTCCCGGGTGCCACGCTCCCGTCGCGGCTGTAAAAGCGCTCGAGCCCGCTCCTGCCGTAGTCGTGGCCGTAGGGGTTCCGTCCGTCGAGGACGAGGTCGCCGGCGAGCTCGATCTGATAGGTCGAATCGTTCGTGTGGAACCACGGCGCGGTCGCCTGGCGAAGGCCGGCCTGAAGCGCCACGGCCGGCAGGATCAGTGCGGCGACGACGGTGAGAGTGAGCGCGACCGCGACCCGCGGGCGCCAGGCTGACGTACGGAGGGCGGCGGCGGCCGCAAGGGCCACGAGCAGTCCGGTCAGTGTCGCGATCGAGCGCAGGAGGCCGAGATCCCACTCGCCATCCGCCGCCTTCACGAGCGGCCCGAGGACACCGGTCGGATCGACGCTTCCGGGCCTGAAGTTCCACGGCTGCGCGCCGACGATCGGGAGGTTCAGAAGGACCAGGGCCGCCAGCGTGCCGAGGAGCGCCCACACCTCGCTGCGCCGGAGCGTCACGCGCTCGCTGTCGGACGGGTCGCAAGGAACGAGCAGGCGACTCCGAGGACGCCCCAGGTAAGGGGATCCTCGTAGAAGCCGCTGTAGAAGAGCGAGTGCACGACGAGGGCGAGGAGGATCGCGCCGAGTGCGAGCCCCAGCGTCGCGTGCGACCGCCGGACCCGGAGCAGGGCGAGCGTCGTACCGACGAGGAGAGCCAGGTAGGCAGCGAAGCCGGCGAGGCCCAGTTCCGCCGCCACCGTCAGGGGGGTCGTGTGCGAGGTGTAGCGGGGCAGGGGAGCGCCCGGGCCGACGACCTCACGGGTCACGAGCGGCTGGCTTCCGAGCCCGACGCCGACGAGCGGGCGCCGCTTGATCACCTCCGCCGTCGTCGAGACGAGCTGCGAGCGTCCGCTCGTGAAGCGGCGCGCCGACGCATCCTCCACCGACAGGGCCACGACGCCGGCGGCCAGCAGCACGGCTGCCCCGCCCCCGAGGAGGACCGTGCGCCGCAGCCGCCGGTCACCGGCGGCGAGCGCGAGTGCCGCCACGACGATGATGAGCGCGACGAAGCTCGACTGCGAGTACGAGAAGAAGAGTCCCCCCCACATCAGCGCCACGAGCGCGATGCCGAGCGGGGGGTTGATCCGCTCGCGCAGGAACAGGACCACGAGGACGGCGATTCCGAGGATCAGGTGCCGTCCGTACAGGCTCGGATCGGTGAAGAGCGAGGTGACCCTGAAGAAGGAGGCGTACGCATTCGCGATCTCGAGGCTCGGCGCGTAGAAGAGGAGGTCCCGGCTCCAGGCCTGCCAGAGGCCGATCGCGGCGAAGCCGGAGACGAGCGTGAGGAGGACGAGCGCGAGGGCTCGGGGAACCCAGCCCTCGAAGGGAGTGCGCCCCGCGACTCCCACGAGAGCGGCGAAGGGGAGGAGGAAGAAGGCGAGCTTCGTGGCGCCGCTGTCGACGTCCTCGGCCCACAGCAGGGAGAGGGAGGCGACGACGAGGAAGGAGGCCGCGGGAAGCGCCACGACAAGGGGGAGCGCGGGCAGCCTGGCGCCGCGAAGCGCACGGAGCGCGAGCGCGAGGACGGCGATGGCGATCACGAAGTACAGCAGGTGGAGGCGTCCGAGGCGTCCCGGCTCGGCGGCGCCGAGCAGGAAACGGTTGTCACTCCCGATGTCGATCGGCAGGCGCAGCGGCGCAGCGAGGAGAGCGAGCGGGAACACGAGAGCCGGCCGGCGAGCGAGGAGGAGGGCTGGGAGGCAGAGAACGAGCAGCCCGGCGACCGCGAGCGCGCCGCGCCGCACGGAGAGCCCGCCCTCGGGCAGCAGCGCCGCGCCGAAGGTCGCCTCGGCCGCGCCGATCAGCACGATCCCGGCAAGCACCGTGGCACGGCCGCGCGCGAGGAGGAGGAGCGCAGCCCCGAGTGCGCCGAGCACCGCAGCGAGCTGAGCCGTGTCGCCGGAGTCCATGAAGCTCGGGAAGACAGTAGAGCACCCGTCCGCGCTTACAGTTCCTTAACGGGGTGGGACCCCGCCATACTCGCGCGATGATCGAAGGCTGGCGACGGGTCCTGGTCCTCGCGCCTCACACCGACGACGGCGAGTTCGGCTGCGGCGGGACGATGGCGCGGCTCGCCGACGCGGGCACCGAGGTGCGCTATGTCGCGTTCTCGATCGCGACCAAGTCGCTGCCGCCTGGCTTCCCGCCCGACACGCTTGCTCGTGAGGTCCGGGAGGCGACAGGCGTGCTCGGCATCCCCGAGACGCATCTGACCGTGCACGACTTCGAGGTGCGGACGTTCCCCGAGCGCCGGCAGGACATCCTCGAGCTCCTGATCGGGCTCTGGGAGGAGTGGCAACCCGACGCCGTCTTCCAGCCGAGCCTCCACGACGTCCACCAGGATCACCAGGTGATCGCCGCCGAGGGCCTACGGGCCTTCAAGCGGACGACGATTCTCGGCTACGAGATTCCGTGGAACAACTTCGACTTCGCGCTCCAGGCCTACATCGCGCTCGAGCGCGAGCACCTCGAGCGCAAGGCGGCCGCGCTCGCACGGTATGCCTCCCAGCAGCACCGGCGCTACGCCGACCCCGAGTACATGTGGAACATCGCCCGGACGCACGGGATCAACGTCAATCGCCGCTACGCGGAGGTCTTTCAGGTCTACCGGCTCGTCGTGTGAAACCGGGACGCTCGTACTGCCGAAGTTGGGACCGCGGGAACGACGGCGACCCCATCGCGTCCCCTGTCGGTCAAGCCGCTGCTCTTGCCGTCGACCGGTTCGATACGCCCGCCTCCACCAGCGCCCGATCGAGCGCAGGCTGAAGGCCGACCAACGTCTCGGGCTTGCTCGGCGTCACCTCCATCAGCGACCAGTCTCCGAGCCGGTTACGAGCGGCCAGCGTCACGCGCCCGGCACGGAGGAGCATGATCTCGGCCGTCTCGACGAGAACGCGGAGTCCCTCGCGACCGAGCTCCTCGAGAGCGTCGAGGTCGACGACGAGCTCGGTCGCCCCGCCGTCGATCGCCAGGGCGAACCGGTGCTCGAGGAGCTCGACCTGAGCGAGGTCGATGCGGCCGGTGAGCACGGTCAGGTCTGCCACTCGCGTCACCCGCAGGCTCCTGATCTTGAACTGGTGCTTCGCCATTGGATCTCCTTCCGGCGCCGGGTGGCGCTCCCTCTCGTTCGGGCAGGATGTCGCCGTCAAGCGCCTCTGCGTCGCACCGGACACGGAGACGCGCCCAGCCGCGGCCGTCGCGGGCGAACGAGAAGCTTGATTTGCGGAGGGGGAGTACCGCGTCACTCACTCTCCCGCCGCCCGCAGACGGCCTTGGAAACGGAACGTGCACCGGCCGGGGGTGGTGGCTCGTCGCACGTCGTGGTGTTGGGCCTGAAGATACTCCGCGGTGTCTTCGCATCGGCTCCAGCGCCGTCGCGATTCGCTCAGCGGATCGTCAGCGTTCGCTCAGAGGGGTCACGTTCTCCGCAGAACAGAGTCTCGACGAGCAAGGTCGCGGCAATGGTCGGGTAGCTCGACCCCTCGACGCGCCGGTGGATCAGGAAGAGCTTCAGCACGTCGCCTCCACGCGCCGGGAGGATCGCGTTCACCCCCACCCCCGCCACGTAGGCGCCGGCCACGCTGCGCCAGCGGACGTCGGCCTCGGGATAGGGGCGGCGAGGATGTTCCGCCACGCCCGCGTGCGGAGGAGGGTCTTGGCAACGTGACAGACGAGACCGAGCCCGAGCGCCCCCCAACCGATCGCCGGCAGATGCTCGACGAACGACTCGATCGCACGAAGAAGGCTCGTCACCGTGAGCTCTCAGACGCGAGCAAGGCCGAAGCGATGCCCGCACGGATCCTGACCTTATCGCCTGCCGGAGGCCCGCGCGGGACGCTGCGGGTCTCGGGCGGGCGCTGGGTCTGCCCTTCGAGGATTCGCGATGCGGGTGGGCGACGGGGGCGGCACCCGCCGCCGCCCACCCGGAAGAGGAGCGTTTCGTCTGCCCGAGCTAGCTGGTCTCGGGGCGAAGGCGGCTGATCCGCTCGCAGCCGAAGAGCTGGTCGTTCGCATCGGCGAGGACACGGTCGGTACCCGGACCGCAACCCACGCGCTCCCCAGTGCCGTTGGCGGCGTCGATGAAGTCGTCGCCGGCCCCGGCGGCGTACGAGTTCAGGCCCTCGCTGCCGTCCAGGCGGTCGTCTCCGTCACCGCCGCTCAGCGTGTCGTCTCCGATGCCACCGGAGAGGTAGTCGAAGCCGCTGCCTCCGAAGAGCGTGTCGTTGCCGCGACCTCCTTCGATGTCGTCGCTGTCCTCGCCGCCGTTGAGCTGGTCGTTTCCAAGGCCGCCCGAGAGGTAATCGAACGCTTCGTTGCCGAAGAGGACGTCGTTCCCGGATCCTCCGGAGAGGTCGTCTGGGCCCTCGTCCCCGCGCAGTTGATCGTTCCCAAGACCACCTGCGATGGTGTCGAAGCCCGGCCCTCCGAAAAGGATGTCGCGATCGATGCCACCCGCGATGCCGTCGGAGCCCGGCCCCCCGAAGAGCCTGTCTATCCCTGAACCGCCGGCGAGCGTGTCGTCACCTTCGCCGCCGTCGAGACAATCGTTGCCTCCCCGGCCTGAGACGAGGTCGTCGCCTCCGAACCCGGCCATCCGGTCGGCTCTCGGGGTGCCCTGCAGAACGTCGCCCGCAGCGGTTCCCGACGGGTTCGGGTTGGGACACACGGTGGACTGCTGGCCTTGCCCGGTCGTCGTTTGCGCCGGCGCGGAACTACTGCTTCCGGCCGCGAGAGCAGCGGCGCCACCGAGCGCGGCGGCGGCAAGGGATGCTGCGGCGAACGCGCTCAGCTTCTGTAGACGATGTCTCACGCGATTTCCTCCTTGAGGTCTCGACGAAGGCACGGCTGTGCCTCTTCGATCGCCGGCCCGAGCTACTCGTGACCTGCGACACCTCGTTTCTACCCTGCTGCGGTTTCCCGGCGGTCTGCGCTGTTAACGCCCGGCTGCCATACCTTCAAGATCCGCAAAGGTGGGACTGGCCGCCGGATCGCCGGTGTCAGGGCGTCACGAGGAAACGAGCTTGTAGCCGACCCCCCGCACGGTCACGAGCCGGTGGGGACGGCTGGGCTCGCGCTCGATCTTCCGACGGATGTTCGAGACGTGCACGTCACACGAGTGCTCGTCGCCGACGTACTCGCTCTCCCACAGGTGCTGCATGATCTGGCGTCGGGTGAACACACGTTCGGGTTGCTCTGCGAGGAGCGCGAGCAGCTTGAACTCCGAGGGCGTGAGCGTCACGGGCCTCTCGTCGACCACGAGCTGGTGCCGACCCAGATCGAGCCGCAAGCCTCCGAGTTGCCGGATTGCCGCGCTCGGGTCGGCGCGGTCGTACTCACGGCGTCTGAGGAGCGCGCGAACCCGGCTCACGAGCTCTGCCTTCGAGAAGGGCTTGGGAATGTAGTCGTCGGCACCCAGCTCGAGGTTGAGCACGCGATCGACTTCTGCGTCCCTGGCCGTCAGCATGATGATGGGAACGGTGTTGTCGGCTTCTCTCAGACGCCGGCAGACCTCCGTGCCGGAAAGACCCGGGAGCATCACGTCGAGGAGGACGAGATCGAGGGGCCTCCTGGAGGCGGCGGCGAGGGCTTCTTCGCCGTCGGAGGCGGTCTCCACCTCGAACCCCTCGCTCGAGAGGAGGTAGCGGAGGACGTCGAGGATGCCTGCGTCGTCGTCGACGGCGAGAATGCGCGCGCTCATCCTGCCGTTTTCCGCGCCTCGCCAAGCCGGATGCGCGCGGTCGTCCCGACGCCCGGCGTACTTTCGAGCTCGACCTCTCCGCCCTGCACCCGCACAGTTTCGCGGACGAGCGCCAGCCCGAGACCGAAGCCCTCGGCGCTGCGACCGCCGGGCCGGTAGAAACGTTCGAAGATCCGCTGCTGCTCCTCTCGGGAGATACCCGGGCCGGTGTCCTGGACCTCGATCGCAACGCCTGTTCGATTCCTGCTCGCGCGGAGGAGAATCCGCCCATGCCTGGTGTGCTGCGCCGCATTGGCAGCGAGGTTTCGCAGCGCATGCTCGGCGAGGCCCCGCTCGCCCAGCACCTCGAGGCCAGACGGACAGTCGACGTCGACTTCCACGCCCGCGGCGGGCCGCACGTCCGCTGCGATCTGCTCGAGGAGCGGTCGCAGCTCGATCGGCTCGAGCCGTGGGCTCTCCTCACGCTTTTGCGCCCGCGCGAGGACGAGGAGCGTCTGCACGAGGCGTCCGAGGCGGCCCGCCTCGCGCTCGATGTGCCCCATGAAGAGCTCGCGCTCGGCGGGGTCGTCCTCGGCGCCCGAGCGAAGAGCCTCGACGGCACCCGAGATCGTTGTCAGGGGCGTCCGCAGCTCGTGCGCCGCATTGGCGACGAACTCGCGTTCAGCCCGCTCGTGCCGTTCGCGCTCGGAGATGTCGGTGAGTACGAGCACCGCGGCGTCCGAGCCCGGCGTGGGCGGGACGCCGACGACCGCGATCGACTGATCCTCGAGCTCCACTCGCTGCTCGATGATGGTGGCGTCCGGCTCGAAGAGCGCCGCCGCGAACGTCCGCAGCGACGGCGCGTCCCACGGGTCGGGCAGCGGCGAGCCCTCGCCGAGCTCACGACCGCCGAAAAGCGCGCGGGCCTCGCCGTTGGCCAGCTCGACGCGGAGATCCCGCCTGACCATCAGCACCCCCTCATGAAGCTGTTCGAGGAGACGGCTGAGGCGATCGCGCTCCGTCTCGATCCGGGTGAACGAGGCGCGTAGGCGCTCGCGCATGCGATCGATCGTAACGCCGAGCGTGCCGACCTCGTCGAGGAACCTGGGCGCGATCGAAGCGGTGAAGTCGCCCCGCTCGATGGCCGCCGCCGTGTCCCCGATTCGGCGGAGCCGGCGTGCGATCAAGGTGGCGACGAGCACCCCCGTCGCGCCTCCGAGCAACACCGCGAAGAGCCCTGCCTGGATGAGCTGATTGCGGACGATTCCGACGCCCGCAGCCAGGTCGGGATGGCTGGCGTAGGCGAGGATGGCACCGGTCGAGCGCGTCGCGAAGGGCAGGGCGACCACCGTTCTGCCGACCGCGTCGTCGGTCGCGACGAAGCGCCGGCCGCGCAGAGCGGCGCTGACGGCCTGCTCGCGCTCGGGGACGACGCCGAGTGGAATGCCCCGCGAGCGGGCACCGGTGAGGAGGGCGCCTTCCCGGTCGAAGACGAACAGCGCGAGCCGCCGGTGCGCTGCGGTCCTCGCGACGACCTCGGTCAGGTCGCCGCGCTCGCTTCCATCCGCGACCGCTATTGCCGCGGCGAGAGCGCTTCCGGCGGCCAGCTCCTGAGCGCGCTCCCGGAAGGCGTCTCTGGACAGCTCCGAGACGACCAGCCCGACCGCGAACACTGTCACCGCGACGACGAGGCCGAACGCGAGGGCCAGCCACCACCGCATGCTCACGGCGAACGGCATAGCCGCAGTATCGCGCTGCTGCGCCTCTACGGACGACCGGTCAGGAAACGCTGACCTTTCCCTGAGCGCTCGGCCAGGAAAGCGATCGTGCCGGATTTCCGCCTCCACCCTCCCTGCCCTCCCTCAACCCCGCGTCGTCGGTGACATCGTCTCCGAGTCACTCACTGGTGATGGGTGTCACGCTGCTCGGCGTCTCGCCGGGACGGCACCTGCGGCGACCGCCAGCGCGATTGCCGCAGAGGATGGTCAGAAGCTTTCGCTCGGAGCCGGGGAGGCGTTGTCCCGGTCGGTGTTCCGGCGGGTTCCGGACCGGGTACGGGGCTCCCATGGGCGTGAATGCGGCTCGCTGGCGGAACCTGCTGACCGCTTTCTGGGTGGTGCCGCTCGCGACCATACTCGTGTTCGCCGCGCTCGCGCTCCTCCTGGTCTGGATCGACCGGGGGGTCGACACGGGCAGCGTCGAGTTCCTCTTCGGGGGCGACGCTTCCGCGGCAAGGGGGATCCTGTCGTCGGTCGCCGGCGCGTTCGCCACGATCGTCGGCATCGTTCTCTCGATCACGATCGTGACGCTTCAGCTCGTCTCCAGCCAGTTCTCTTCCCGCGCGCTCCAGGGCCTGCTCGAAGACCGGCTGAATCAGCTCGTCGCCGGCGCGTTCGTAGGTGTCTTCATCTACTGCCTGCTCGTCCTACGCACCGTTCGTTCGGAGGACACCCCGGGCGGCCCGTTCGTGCCGCCGTTGAGCGTCACGGCAGCGATCACGCTGGGAGTGCTCGGCCTCGTCCTTCTGATCCTCTTCATCCACCACGTGTCCGAAACGATTCAGCTCTCGACGATCGCCGAACGGATCGGCGGGTCGACGCTGGACGCGCTCGACCGCTTGTACCCTGAACCGTTCGACCGCCGTTCGGCGGATGAGAGCGGTCCGGAGTTCGTCCGTCGGTGGAATGCGGAGAGCGGCGAGCCTGCGGTCGTCCGGCCGGCAAGGCCCGGCTACGTCCGTTCGATCGCCCTCGGCACGCTCCTCGAGGGTCTCGGCGAAGGCGATCGACTCCACATGCGCGTTCGGCCGGGCGATTTCGTCACCGAGGGAAGCCCGCTCGCGTCGCTCTGGTCGGCCGACGGCCGGCGTGACGAGCGCGTCGATACGATCCGACGGACGGTGAACGTATCGAGCCGGCGCGACATGCGTCAGGACGCCGCCTTCGGTATCCAGCAACTCGCCGACATTGCAGTTCGCGCCCTCTCGCCGGGGGTCAACGATCCCACGACCGCCGTCACGTGCGTCGGGTACCTACAGGCGGGCCTTGAGCGCCTCGCCCGCCGGACGCTTCCCTCGGCACTGATTCGTGTCCCGGGACGCGGGACCGTCGCCGTGGTCGAGGTGCGCACGTTCGCCGAGTACGTCGAGGGTGCGTTCCTCGAGGTCGGGCGCCACGCGTCGCGCGACGCACGCGTGGTCGCTGCTGTTCTCGACTCGCTCGCGCGCGTCGCGACCGCCGTCATGCGAGCCGGGTCGGTCGAGCGGCTCGCGGGCGTCCTCGAAGTCGCCGAGGCCGTGGCACTGCCGGCCACGGACGAGGCGAGGAGCGCCTTGGAGCGCGAGCGGTTGGGGCGGGCCCTCGAGGAGGTTCGCCTGGCCTGCGCTGTCGCGGGCGGCTCACACGAGGTGTGACGCTCGCGGCCGACATGCCGTTGAGGCTCCGAGAGGCGCTGTTCGTCGGCGCCTCGCACGGAGCGTCTCGGGCCTCCCAACCAATGCTGCGGTTCCGCAACGGCGCTCAGGCCGCCGCCGTCGCATCATCGTGCTGCTATTTCCGCTTTCTTGCGGGAGCGCGTCGTGCAGGCTCGCTGGGAGATAGCTGGGAGAGGATGGCGATGAGTCGCCTGCGATCTTCCGCGAGGTCGGCGACGGCACCGGCCAGCCGATCCTCTCCTTCGGAGGTCAAACGCACGTAGGTGCGGCCCCGGCTTCCTCGCGTCGTACCAGGCTCGCGTCGGACGAGGCCGAGTGCCTCCGCGCGCTGGACGAGCTCGCTGAGCGTGCTCGAGGCGTGGTGTAGGCGTTCGGCGAGCTCGCCCATGCTCGCCTTCTCGTCACCTGCTCGAGCCGCCTTGATCATGAGCAGCAGCTCGTAGCGCTGCGGCGTCAAGCGATGCCGTCGAGCCACCTGCTCGCTGTGGCGATGGAAGCGGCGCAGAGCCTCGCGCAGCTCTGAAGCAGCTTGGTACTCCTCCACGCCGGGCAGCCCCGGATCACCTTGGATGTGTCTCGTTCGACCCGACATGGTCGGTTGATGTTCGTTGTGATCCAGAAAACCGTTAGTGGAGACCCAGAAAACTTACAGGTTCGTGATCTTTCTCGCACTACGAAAAGATTCACTATCCGAGTACAGGCAACCAAAGGAGAACGCTGTGAAGCATGGTTCGACAACTCGCTCAATCCCGATCGCAATCGTCGGTGCGCTCCTGCTCTTGGGAGCCCTGGCCGCGGGCTACCTTTCCCCGAGTGGCTCGGCGCTTCCGACGCAGGAGGCGCCGCGGAATACGGTCGCCCCCTCGATCGCGGGCACGCCGCGCCAAGGCGAGACGCTGACCGCGCAGAACGGCACCTGGTCAGGCAATCCCACGAGCTTCAACTACCGCTGGTTGCGCTGCAACGCGGAGGCGCAGAGCTGCGCCGACATCACCGGCGCGACGAACCGGACTTACACCGTCACGGCCGCCGATGTCGATCAGAGGCTGCGCGTGCTCGTATCGGCAACGAACGCATCCGGCTCCAGCCAGCCGACCAACTCAGCCGCCACCGGGCTCGTCACGGGGACGGCGGCGCCCGCGAATACGGCACGGCCCACCGTCGCGGGCACGCCCCAAGTCGGCGAAGAGCTGACGGCCGGCGAGGGGCGCTGGACCGGTGTCCCGACTCGCTTTACCTACCAGTGGCAACGCTGCGACTCCAACGGTGCGAATTGCGCCAACGTCGGCGGTGCGACGGCCAAGACCTACGGCGCGCGCGCTGCAGATGTCGGCCGAACCGTCCGCGTGCAGGTGACCGCGAGCAATGCCAACGGCTCGGCCAGCGCGGCCTCCGATCGCAGTCAGGTCATCCGCGCTGCCGGAAGCTCCGGTGCTCCGCCGGCAAGCGGCGACTCGGTGGACGTCAGCAGCATCTCGCTTCCGAATCGTCTCGTCGCCTCGCGTGTGGGCTTCGTTCCCCGGTCGATCCGCACGCGCGAGGTTCCGGTGACGATGCTCGTACGCGTCGCCGACGCTCAGGGCCGGCTGGTCCGCAACGCGCTCGTCTACGTGATCGGACTGCCCTACGGGCGAATCACGACCGTGCCCGAGGCGCGCACGGAGGGCAACGGCGTGGCCACGCTCACGCTCACCCCCACGAGCCTGCTTCCGATCAAGCCGGGGGCCACGCTTGTCCTGTTCGTTCGCGTGCGAAAGCCCGGTGACTCGGTGCTCGCGGGCGTCTCGTCGCGACGGCTCGTGCAGATCACCGTCAACCCGAATCGCTGAGGCCCCAACCCGTGCCGGCGCAGGGGTTGGGGCCTGCGCGGGCACGGGGCCCGCGAGGTCCCTGACCCGACAGGAGACGTAAGGGCTGGGTCGCCGAACTAGGGCGGAGGCACGAGGAATCTGACCACCGCGGTCGCCTCCTCACCGCCCGCGTCAGCCCGCGCTCGCAGCACGGCCGCGTAGGTTCCCTCGGGCAACCGTCGCCCCCGATCGTCGCGGCCGTCCCACCCGACCCGGACAGGAGTGCCGGCCCGTGCGCCGATGCCCGCGAGCCGGCGCACGAGCCGACCGGACTCGCGCTCGGCCCTGATCTCGACGAGAACGCCCGCATTCTCACGGGCGGTGAACGAGATCGTCGCGGGTCCGACGACCGGCTGCGGGACGACGGCCACGCCGGACAGGAGCCCCGAGTCTCCGCCCCCGACGAGGTCCGGAAAGAGGCGCTCGAACCCTCCCGGAGTCGGCGCCGGACCCGTCGCGCTCCCCTGCGAGCCCCCGCCCGACGTGGCGAGGAGGACGACGGGGAGCAGCAGGAGAGCGCCCACCCCGCCGAGGAGCAGGAGTCCGCGCCGGCGCCCGAGGGTCATCCGGGCAACGTATCGTCAGTGCTCGTGAGCCATTCCCACGCGCACGGGCATTCGCACGCCGCGTCCGCGAGCCGGCGGGCCCTCGCGGGCGTTCTCGTGCTCACGATCGCCTACACGGTCGTCGAGGCGGTGGGCGGGTACCTCACGGGCAGCCTCGCCCTCCTCGCCGACGCGGGCCACATGCTCTCGGACAGCCTCTCGCTCGCGCTCGCCCTGTTCGCCGCCTGGCTCGGGGGCAGACCAGCCAGCCCACAGCGGAGCTTCGGCTACCGGCGTGCCGAGATCCTCGCGGCCCTCGCCAACGGTGTCCTGCTCGTCGCGATCTCGATCTGGATCGTTGTCGAGGCGATCGGACGACTCCGCGACCCTCCCGAGCTCCGCGGCGGTTGGGTGCTCGCGGTCGCGACCGTCGGACTGCTCGTGAATGCGGTCGGTGCGGCGATCCTCATGCGCGCCGGGCGCGAGAACCTGAACGTGCGGGCGGCCTTCAGGCACGTGCTCGCCGATCTCCTGGGGTCAGTCGGCGTGATCGTGGCGGCGATCGTCGTCCTCGCGACGGGATGGCTTCTGGCCGACCCGCTCGTCAGCTTCGTGATCGCCGCGCTCGTGCTCGCGAGCTCGTGGGGGGTGCTGCGGGACTCGGTGGCGATCCTGCTCGAGGCGGCACCCGCGGGGGTCGACGTGCGGGCCGTCGGTCGGAGATTGTCCGAGGCGCCGGGCGTCGTCGAGGTGCACGACCTCCACATCTGGACGATCAGCTCCGGCTTCCCGGCGCTGTCGGCGCACGTCCTGGTGCGGGAGGGCGAGGACTGCCACGCGCGGCGGCGCGAGCTCGAGGCCATTCTGGCGCAGCAGTACGGCATCGGGCATACGACCCTGCAGGTGGATCACGCCGTGAGCGCGAGGCTGCTCTCGATCGCGCCGGGAGGCCGGCGGGCCGAGGGCGACTAGGATTCTTCGGAGCCGCCGGCCCGGCGGGAACGAGTCCAGACCACGAGCCCGATCGCGACGATGGCAGCCACCGGGACGATCTCGACGAGCAAGCCGCCCGTGCCTCCATGGGCGAGCAGCTGCCCCATCAGAGAACCTTGCGCACCGCGCTCTCGAGCTCCCGCACCGACACGGAGCCTTCGAACTTTGCGCGGATCCGGCCCTTCCGGTCGACGACGAAGACCCACGGCTCGGTCGGAAGCTTCCACTCGCGCATGAAGCGGTTGACGCCCTTGCTCGGGTCGTTTTCGCGGTAGACCTCGACGTGGATGAAGCGAGCGCGGTTGAAGCGGGACGTCGAATCGATCTGCCTGCGCACCTTGTCGACGACCTCGACGGTCGGGCCGCACGTCCGGCTCGAACAGAACTTGGGTGTCGCGAAGACGGCGACGAACGGGACACCGGCGGCGAGCGAGTCCTCGATCGAGTAGCGCAGGAGCTCCCGATCGGGGGGCCGAGCGGTCGTGATCCGCTCCGCCGGGGCGTCGGCCAGGGTCGGATTGTCGGAAGGGAACGCGCGGGAGCCGAGGGCAAGCGAGGCGCTTCGACGCTTGACGTCGACGAGCCCGAAGCCCTGGATCGCTCCCCGCTCCGGCTCGACGACGAGTCCGTACCGGCCGGGCCGGTCGAAGCGGACGTTCGCAACGTAGAGGTCGGTGGCGCCGCCGTGGTCGTGCGGCTTCGCCCCCCTGGGGTGCGAGTGTGGGCCGAGGGGTACGAGCTCGGCTTGCACCCTCCTCGTCGCCGCTGCACCGAGGCCGCGCGGGGCGACGAGGACGGATGCCGTCGGCGCCTGGACGAGCTTGCCGTTCTTCGCCACGAGGAGGAAGCCGATCCGATTCTCGCCCACGGCGAAATCGCTGGTGCTGAAGATGAGCGCGCTGTCCTCCGCCGAGTCGCTGTCCAGCCGAGCCTGGAGGGTGCCCGAGCCCGGCAGTGTTCCACTCTCGCCCGCGTCTCCGTCCGAGCCGCCGCAGCCGAACGCCGGGATGAGGAGCCCGGCCGCAAGGAGGAGAGCCAGGAAGCGCATCTCGCTCGAGTGTAGCCACGCCCTTGCGACCGCCCGCTGAGCGGGCTACCGCAGCAGCGGAACCAGCCGCCTGATCCGCGCCCGCTCGGTCGGTAGGTAGAAGCCGAGCGGGAACAGAAGCAGTGGGTAGGACGCCGCGAGCAGGATCGCGACGACGAGCGGCACGTCGAGGACCTTGCCCGCGACCGTCAGGACGGCGGCGACCGCGAGGGCGGTGCCGACGCGGCGCCACTGGTAGGGGACGGGGTAGATCCGCTGAGCGTGCCAGGTCATGACTGCGAAGAGGACCGCGTAGGCACAGACGGCTGCCGCCGCCGCGCCGCTCATGCCGAAGGGCGGCACGAGGATCAGGTTCAGGGCGACGTTCACGAGTGCGGCGAAGCCCGTGACGATCCAGTTGAATCCCGTCCGCCGGGCCCGGCCGACGCCGATCGAGACGACGATGTAGCCGGCGTAGGCCGCGGCGGCGAACGCGAGCGGGGCGACGACACGGGCGCCGGGCCAGAAGTCCGGCTCCGCCGGGGCGAGCACCCGAACGAGCCAGGGCGCGAGGAGACCCAGCGTCAGCGCCAGCCAGCTCGCGACCAGGACGAGATAGGTGAGGACGTAGCCGTACGTGCGTCGCGCCTCGTCCTCGTCCGAGATCGAGTAGGCGAACGCCGGCCACGCGGTCCGGAAGGCGGTCAGGAGCAGCACCATCGCCGAGGCGATGCGGACACCGAGCTCGTAGCGGCCGACCTCGGCGACGCCGGCGAAGTGCCCCACGAAGAAGCGGTCGCTGAAGTTGATCGCGACGAGGGCGAGCGCGGAGGGGACGAGCGGGAGGCCGAAGCGCTGGAGCTCGCGCAGCAGTCGCCGGTCGAGCTCGAGGCCGAGCTGCTCCCGGCGATAGCCGAGGAGCGCGAGGTAGACGACGAGCGTGCCGGTGAAGTTGCCCACGACCACGCCAAGGGCGCCCTGCTCGAAGCCGACGACGAGCACCAGTGTCGCGGCGACCGTGATCGCGATGTTGGCGAGGCTCGCGACGAGGAAGGCGACCGAGCGCTCCTCCACGCGGAAGAGCGCAGTCAGCTGTTCGTAGTTCATCTGGGCCCAGAGGCCGACGAAGGCGGCGCGGACGACGTTCGGCTCGTCCCCCAGGCCGAGCGCGCTCGCGATGGGCTGAGCCAGCAGGAGGCCCGCGAGGAGGCCCGCCGTCGCGGTGGCCATCGTGAACCAGAAGCAGGTACGCAGGAGCGTCACCCGCGCGGCATGCTCCACCGCGTCGAAGTAGAAGCGGAAGAAAGCGCTCGAGACGCCGCCGCGGAGGATCGTGACGAGGATGGCTACGAGCGCGACGACGAGTCCCACCGCGCCGAGGTCGTCCGTCTCGAGGTACGCGGTGTACAGGGGCAGCAGGATGATGGCGACGACGCGCGAGACGAGGCCGCCGAGGCCGTAGATCGCCGAGTGGCGGGCGAGCCGCTTGAGCTGGCCGCCGAGCATCAGAGCCGAGCGTAGAGGTCGAGCAAGCGATCGGCGACCCGCTCGATGTCGTGCACGCGCTCGACATAGGCCCGGCTCTCGGCTCCGATCCGGCGCCGCTCCTCGGGCGATTCGACGAGCGCTCGGAGTCGCTCTCGTAGTGTCTCCTTCGTCGCCGAGACGAGCGGGACGCGGACGCCCCACGCCTCCTCCGTCCGCCCCACCGCCTCTTCGTGCAGGAAGGTGACGACGGGCTTCCCGAGCGCCATCGCCTCGATCGCGAACACCCCGTACCAGCCCGCGTTCAGCTGGTCGACGACGATGTCAGCCTCGCGGTAGTGACGCCGGGCCTCATCGTGATGCAGGCCCTCGACGAGCCGGAGGTCGGCCTCGAGCCTCGTGCAGGCGGCCACGATGTGCTCGGTGCCCTTGCGTCTGCGGCTCGATGGCGCGTGGACGATGACCGGGCGGGCGCGGTCCGAGGGCGGTACCGCCTTGTAGTGGGAGAGGTCGAGCCCGGGCGGGATCACCTCTGCTTCGGGCACCCACCGGATCGCGTCCCACGAGCCGACGACCTGGGCGTCCGCACGGCGGCCGAAGCCGAGCTCCTCGGGAGTCTTCCCCCGGATGTCCGAGCCGAGGTAGTGGAAGACGGACTTCCTCCGCGCCGCGCGCAGGAGCGGGAACTGGAGCCGCCCCGGTACGAGCGTGAGCCCGAAGTAGAAGTGGAAGACGTCGGTGTGCGGCAACAGGCGCGCGAAGGATTGCCACTGGGTCGCCTGTCGGCGCGCGAAGCCGCCCTTGCGGCCGAGATCCCAGTCGGCCTCGGGGTGAAGGCGGTAGCGCTCGAAGACGACGAGCCTCGCGTCGAGCCCGCGCCGGCGCAGCGCCTCGACGTTCGTCCACGGGATCCCGGCCGTGTTGACCGGGCAGTGGACGACGCGCGGGTTAGAGCTCGACCCGGCCGGCGACACAGGTGACCGTTCCGCCCCCGACCCAGATCGTGCCGTCCTCGTCGCGCGAGATGTGCACGCGCCCGGCTCTTCCCAGCGCGGTTCCCTGGCTCGCGACGTAGGGAGCGTTCGCGCGGCCGGTTCGCAGCAGCCATTGGGCGAGCGAGGCGTTCAGGCTCCCGGTCACCGGATCCTCGACCGTCGAGCCGTCCTTCGGGAAGAACGCGCGCACCTCGAACGCCTGCGGCGAGCCCTCGGGGTAGGGGCCCACCACGCCGACGTCGAGATCGACGAAGCCGGGCCGGAGCGCCAGCACCGCCTCCGCGTCGACGAGCAGGACGGCGACCCAGCCAGGCCCGTTGTCGGCCCACTCGGAAGCAAGGATCTCGGCCGGCTCGATGCCGAGGACCGACGCGATGTGCTCCACGAGCGACGTCTCCACCGGCCCGGAGCGGAGCAGCGGCGGCGCGGCGAAGGCGAGCCCTTCGGCCGTCCGCCGCACGGTGATCAGGCCGGCTCCGCACTCCTGCACGACGACGTCGGACTCCGTCCCCTCGCGGCTCGACAGCCAGGCGTGGCAGGTGCCGAGCGTTGGGTGTCCGGCGAAGGGCAGCTCGGCGACCGGGGTGAAGATGCGCACCCGGTAGTCCGCGGCGCGGTCGGTCGGCGGCAGGACGAAGGTGGTCTCGGAAAGGTTCGTCCAGTGGGCGAACCGCTGCATCTCGCCCGTCGAGAGCCCGCTCGCGTCGAGCACGACGGCGACCGGGTTGCCGGCATAGGGCGTGGTCGTGAAGACGTCGACCTGGCAGAACGGGCGCGATTCGCTCATTCGTCCCACTCCACCTGATCGAAGAAGCGCAACGCACGCCGCGTGGGCCGGACGCGCGCCGCGAGCTCGCCCAGCTCCTCGGCCGAGACCTCGCCGAGCGCGTGTTTGATCCCGAGGTACGGCAGGTTGAGATCCTCCTGGTAGACGACCGTCGAGATCCGCGGGTTGATTTCGATCACGTGCTCGCCGACGAGCTGGATGTTGAAGAAGTGGTCGAGCCCGAGCTCCGCGACGATGCGGCCGGCCGTCTCCATCAGGTCGGGGGCGTCGAGGGTCTCGAAGTACATCGCGAGGCCGGCGCGCATGGCCTCCCGCGTCTTCGGATGGCCGAGGAGGATGCGCCCGCCCTCGGCAATGCCGTCGATCGTCCGCTCCTCGCCGCGTGCGAGCTCCATCACGAGGAGCTCGGTCTCGTCGTCGTCGGGCAGGAGCTCCCGCAGCTCTTCCAGGCGAAGCGCTTCGGCGACACCCGGGCGGTTCGTGAGCAGCTGCTCGCGCCGGTCGGCCGAGGCCGAGAGGATGCGGAAGCCGCGCGACCCCGACGAGAAGACGGGCTTCATCGCGACATCGTCTCCCGGGTAGCCGAGCTCGCGCGCCGCCTCGGCGACGGCGCCGCCGCCGCGCGCGCGGCGCCACGCGGGGCCGCGGACGCCGATCCGGTCCAGCAGCGCGTAGGTCTCGGCCTTGTCGTTCGAGCGGCGGATCGCGTCGGGCGAGGCGACTAGGACGGCGGGGCCCTCGAATCGCTCCTTTGCGTCGGCGAGTCCGAGCAGGTCGAAGGAGGACTGCGGCACGACGGCGTCGACACGCTCCCGCCGGCACACTTCCAGGATCGCGTCGGGGAAGCCGGGATCGGAGCCCGCGGGCACGACGTGGAAGGCGTCGCAGAGGTGACGCCCGATCGAGCGCTCGGACATGTCAGTCCCGACCAGCCGGATCTGCCGCTCGCCGTTGCCGCGGAGGGCGCGCAGGAGTGCGGCCGTTCCCGGCGCGCCCGAGGCGGAGACGAGGACGGTCAGATCCCTCACGAGAGATCGATTCGATCGGCGCTGAGGTGTTCGAGGCGGGCCGAGCGATCGGCAGCGAGGAAGGCCTCCATCGTCTCCCGCATCGTCCCGCCCCCGTAGACCCAGATCTCCGGGTGCGTCAGGAGCTGAAGCCAGGGGAACTCGCCGGCGGCAAGGGCCTCGTGCGGGCAGCCGCTCCGCCAGTGCTGGTTCGAGTCGGAGCGATAGGTCGCGGGCGCGAAGTACGGCGGCGCCATCACGTTGACCACGCCGTCGACGGGGTCCTGCATGTACGCCGGGTCGGGGTTGTGCCAGGCGAGCACCGGGTCGAAGCGCTCGTCGAGGTCGCCTCGAGGATGGACGCCGTGGAGCCCGACCGCGTGGCCGAGCTCCCGGAGTCGGGCGAGCGTGCGCTCGCCGGCGGGCGAGGCGAGGTTGTAGAAGACGCTCTCGCGCATGAGGAAGTAGGTCGCGTGGGCGCCCGCACCGGCTTCGAGCTCGGCGAGCTCGACCGCCGCCTCCAGCGAGAGATCGACGTCGTGGCGGAGGAAGAGATCCCCCGCGCCCGGCTCTCGGTGGAAACGGACGAAGCGGTAACCGCCCTCCTTCGCGGCGGCAAGCAGCTCGCCGTAGTGCTCGAGATCGAAGGCGCAGGTCACGCGACGGTCACGTCGAGCAGCGTCGTGGCCGCCTCGGCGCGCTCGAGTGCCTCGTGGTTCGTACTCCCTACGGCGATCACGTACCCGCGGCGGTCGCCGTCGAGGCGCACGGGCCGGATCGTCTCTCCGGCGGTCAGGAAGACGTCGGCCTGCACGACGCCCGGGAACGCGCGCACGCGCTCGAGGCCGCTCCAGTGCCCGACGGTCCCGGTAGGGAGCGGGCCGGGCTCGGCGGTGAGGAAGCGGATGGCGAGCGGTTGGCGGAAGCGCGGGTGGGCGAGCTCGTCCGGAACCTCGACGCCGAGCGCCTGGCGGAGCGCGATCTCGACGAGGTCGAGGCCGATGGCGTGCCGGGCGAGGTCGGCCATCTGGCCGCCCGGGATGCGCGCCGCCACCTCGACGACCCGCACGACGCCGTCGTCACAGACGAGCAGCTGCGGGAAGGCGATCCCGTCGCGCAGGCCGAGGGCATGAACGGCGTGGACGGTGACTCGCTCGGCCTCCGCGAGCTGAGCCTCGTCGATCGTCGGGGGGTAGACGTGGATCCACCCCACGCCGAAGCCGATCCCGGGCGGTCGCAGGCGATCGGAGAGGGTGAGCGGCACGACTTCGCCCCGCCGGGCCAGCGCGAGACCGTTCAGCTCGAGGCCTTCGTGGTAGCTCTCGAGGATCGCCTCCTCGCTCCCGGAATTGGCGAGGGCCGCGTGCAGGTGCGCCTCGAGGTCGTCGCGCGAGCGGAGGAGGAAGATGCCGCGCTGGCCGCCGGAGTCCGCGGGCTTGAGCACCGCCGGCAGGCCGACCGTCTCGAGTGCGGCGAGACCTTCGTGGAGCGTGCGCGCGGCCGCGAAGCGCGGCTGCGGGACGCCGGCCTCGGCGAGTGCGCGTCGCATGGCGATCTTGTGGGTCATCCGGTGGGCCGTCTCGGTGCCGATGCCGGGAAGCTCGAGCGCCTCGGCCACCGCGGCTACGACTGGCACGGCCCGGTCGGCCGAGACGGTGAGGACGCCGTCGACATCGTTCCTCCGTCCGACGTCGACCACGCCGGCAACGTCGGTGAAGTCGACGACCTCGGGGACGTCGGCCTCGGAGAGGCCGGGCGCGTCGCGGTTCCGATCGACGGCCACAACGCGGACGCCGAGCTCGCGAGCGCGCTGAATCGCGCGGCGCTGATGCCGGCCGGCGCCGACGAAGAGGACGGTTCTCACGGCGGGCGATGCTAGCTCGCAGCCGTTGCACGAGGCCCGAGTGGTCATGGCTCGGGGTCAGACCCCTTCACAGTTCATCCACAGCCCGCGGGATCTGACCCCTTCACAATTCGTCCACAGCCCCGGGATCCGACCCCTCGATCGTGGCCTTATTGAAGGCGCCGGAGGGCTCGGGAGGCCGACCGTGCTCGCTCCCGCAATCGGGCTGGGTGGAGCTCCGCGCAGAGGACGGCCGAGGCGGCCGGGCCTCGCTCGCCGTAGCGGACACCCGTCGCCTCGAAGGCCGGCGTCGACACCCAGCCCGCGTCGCCGAGCTCGTAGACCTCGTGCTCGAACGTGAGGAAGCCGCCCTCCCGGAAGAGCTGGAGCCACCCCGCCTCGTCACGCTGGACGAACCAGTCGTGCTCCTCCGGCTCGCCGCAGGGAACGCTGACGAGGAGCCGTCCTCCTCCCCCAAGCACCCCACGCAGCTCCCGCAAGGCTCGGACCATGCCCGACTCGTCCCGCTCCGCCTCGAGGCCGTAGACGGTGTTGTCGCGCCCGATGTGCTCGAGCGTCGAGACGCAGAGCGCGACGTCGAAGGAGCGCGCGCGGAACGGCAGCTGCCGCAGGTCGCCGACGACCGAGCGCAGGCCGGGCACCTCGGCTTCCGCCAGGTCGACCCCGACCAGCTCACCGGACACCGCTGCGACCAGTCCCGCCAGGTAGGCCGGCTCCGCGAAGGCGTAGCCGACGTCGAGCACCCGCCGCTCGGCGCGCAGGCGCGAGAGCACCCACGGGATCTCGATCACGCGCTCGTCGCTGCCCGGCGGACCGCGGAGCTCGCGCGGTCGCTCGCCGGCCGACCTTGCCCAGCGGGCGAACGCGAGCGCGTCGTCGAGCGTCCCGACGCGCCGTGATTCCTCGCTCTCGACCAACTCGCGCAGGAGCGTCGCCGGTGAGAGCGTCCCCACGGCGAGCTTCCCGAGCGTCCGCTCGCGGGCGTCGGCCTCGGGCTCGCGCCGCAGCACGAGGCGGTAGAGCCGGCTCACGAGCTCCTCGCGTGGAACCTGCGCCGTCTCGAGCCAGGCGGCGAGCTTGTCGTCCATCAGATCCGGATGTGGAAGAGCGCGCGGAGCGCGTCCCACCGTGCGATACCGCAACCGTCGGCGCGGTCGTAGCGCAGGCGGACGCGCTTCCCGCGGACGAGCCCGCGAAGCTCGGCCACCTGCGGCCCCCCGTACTGCTCGGTGCAGGCGGTGCGCCGAGGCAGCGGCCGCAGCGTCGCCATCGGCCCGTCCACCACCGCCTTGCAGGCCTGGATCGGCCTTGGGTGCGTGCCCCCCGCCTTCGGGGCCGTCGCACCGCTCGGGTCGCAGAGAAGGGTCCAGACGAGCGGGCGCCCCGCTCCTGGCCCTCGCGGCCAGACCGTGACCGTCGCCTCCGTCCGCACGCCCGGAGGCGGTGCGACGGCGCCGGACTCCCCGCCCGCGACGCCGAGCAACGCGAGGAGGACGAGGAGGAGAAGCGCGTGCATGGGCCCGAACGATAGGCGCTCCGCCCGCCGTCTACACTCGGGCGCGTGTCGCTCGCGGGCAAGCGCATCCTGATCACGGGCGGGGCCGGCTTCATCGGCACCACCCTGGCCCGCCGGTTGGTCGACGCGAACGAGATCGTCGCGTTCGACAACCTCCACCGCGACGCCCTGACCGGGACGGTGCTCGCAGAGCACCCGAACTTCACCTTCGTCGAGGGCGACGTCCTCGACCCGAAGCACGTCAGCGAGGTCGCGGCCGGCGTCACGCACATCGTCCACTGCGCGGGAATCGCCGGCGTCGACACGGTGCTCGCGAGCCCCGTCCGAACGATGCGCGTCAACACCATCGGCACGTACTGGGTGCTCGAGGCGGCGCTCGCGACGCAGGGATCGCTCGAGCGGCTGGTCGAGTTCTCGACGAGCGAGGTCTTCGGAACCTACGCCTACAAGGCGGCCGAGACGCACGTGACGACCGTGGGGTCGGTCGGCGAGGCGCGCTGGACGTACGCGGTCTCGAAGCTCGCCGGCGAGCACATGTCGCACGCCTATCACGACGAGTTCGGCCTGCCGACCGTCTCGGTGCGCCCGTTCAACATCTACGGTCCGGGGCAGATCGGCGGCGGCGCCATCCGCGCCTTCATCGAGGCGGCGCTCGAGGGCCGAGACCTCGTGATCCACGGCGACGGCTCCCAGATCCGTGCCTGGTGCTACGTCGACGACATGGTCGAGGCCGTGCTGCTCACCCTCGAGCACCCGAACGCCGTCGGCGAAAGCTTCAACATCGGCAATGCGCGCTCGACCGTGACGATCTACGACCTCGCCCGGCGCATCCGCGCGATCGCGGACGCGAGCGGGGAGATCGTCTTCCAGCCCCTGCACTACACGGACGTCGAGCTGCGCATCCCGAACGTCGACAAGGCGCGCGAGCTGCTCGGCTTCGAGCCGCGGGTCGAGCTCGACGAGGGTCTCGAGCGGACGGTGGCGTGGTCCAGGGCACGCAAGCCGAGCGCGGTCTGATCCGGCTCGCGCGGCCGGACGTCGGCGCCGAGGAGGCGGCGGCGGTCGGCGAGGTGCTCGCATCGGGGCAGCTCACGATGGGCCCGAAGGTGGGCGAGTTCGAGGGTGAGCTCGCCGCTGTCTGCGGCGTGCCGCACGCCGTCGCGGTCTCGTCCGGAACGGCGGCGCTCCACCTGGTCATGCTCGCGCTCGACCTGGAAGACGGTGACGAAGTACTCGTTCCCGCCTACACCTTCCCCGCCACGGCCAACGTCGTCGCGCTCGCCGGGGGTACGCCCGTCCTCGTCGACGTCGACCCCGTCACGATGAACCTCGACCTGGAGGAGGTGGCCGCCGCGGTGACGTCCCGAACGCGCGCCGTCCTCGCCGTGCACCTCTTCGGCCGGCCGCTCGACTGGGCCGCGCTTCGGAGCGCCGTCCCGCCGCACGTGGAGCTCCTGGAGGACGCGGCCGGCGCGCTCGGCGCACGCTGGCAAGGGCGTCCGTGCGGCTCGCTGGGCCTGGCCGGCTGCCTCTCGTTCCATCCCCGGAAGATCGTGACGACCGGCGAGGGCGGTGCGATCACGACGGGCGATGCGGAACTCGCGGCGAGGGTGCGTCGCC
>Ga0136615_10000226_pt1 | contig 24924 bp, 19 predicted proteins | sample AntDrymUQ2882206_2_FD_106647 | JGI IMG/M metagenome (GOLD analysis project Ga0136615, IMG submission 106647) | Polar desert sand microbial communities from Dry Valleys, Antarctica - metaG UQ288 (22.06) | ecosystem: Environmental > Terrestrial > Soil > Desert | place: Antarctica: Dry Valley... | reverse complement strand
TCGGGCAACGGGCGCAGGCTCTTGCCGATCAGGGTGACCTCGTGAGCGGCGATGCTGAGCTCGCCGCGGCGGCTGCGCACCACCTCGCCCTCGACGGTTACCCAGTCCCCCGTGTCGAGTTCGGCGACCTTGGCCATCCCGTGCGGTCCCAGCACGTCCAGCGAGGCCATCGCCTGCAGGTCGGCGTCGGCCTCGCGCAGGACACAGAACACCAGCTTGCCGTGGCCCCGGCGCGCGATCAGCCGCCCGGCGACCCGGAGCCGCTCCCCGCTGCCCTCGCCCGCCTCGAGCCTGCCGTCCCAGGCCTGCTGCACCTGTGCGAGGGGTGTCGGGTCCAGCCCCCCGACCGGATAGGGGTCCACCCCCTCCTCCCGCAACCGCGCGACCTTCTCCCGCCGCTCGGCCATGAACTCATCGAGCCGCGTGGACTCGGCGCTCCCCTGCCCGGACTCCTCGGCCATGACCGCCGAGCCTACCGGCCCCCTTGCCGTTGCTGAATCACCAGTGCTGTCCGGGCCGTCTCGAGACGGGTGCGCCCTGCTCGAGGCCAAACGTCGAGCAGTTGAGCCCAACGATGGAGATGTTGGCTAGGCCGAAGTTGCCTTGGCCGGGCGGGCTGTTCGGTTCGTTGACCTGGGCGAACTGAGCTTGGCCGTTCACCGGACAGCTCGGGTGCGCTTCCCGCCGCCGGCGACGGAACCGATATTCGCGCTGACCGGGGGCGGTCAGGTGGGGGTGGACAGGACGAGGAGGAGGTCGCCGGGTTCGACGGAGGTGCCGCTGCGGACGGCGATGCGCTCGACGTGGCCGGCGGTGGGGGCGGTGATGGCGGATTCCATCTTCATGGCCTCGATGGCGCCGAGTTGGCTGCCGGCCTCGACCTTGTCGCCCTCGGTCACGGCGATGGTGACCACGCCGGTCAGGGGGGCGGCGACGTGGCCGGGGCGCGCGGGGTCGGCCTTCTCCATGCCGGCCTGCTCGGCGTCGGCGGTGAGGTCGCGGACGTCGACGGGCCGGGTCTGGCCGTTCACGTTCACCATGACGGTGCGCATGCCGCGCTCGTCCACCTCGCCGACCGCCTCGAGCTGGAGCAGCAGGCGCACGCCCGGCCCGAGGTCGACGGCAACCTCCTCGCCCGGCGCGAGGCCGTAGAGGAACGCGCGCGTGGGCAGCACGGACACGTCGCCGTAGCGCTCGACCGACTCGGCGTGCTCGCGGGTGGCCGCCGGCAGCAGCAGCTCCGACAGCGCCCGGCGCCGCGCCGCCGGGTCGTCGGTCTCCAGCGCGCTGCGCTGACGCTCGTCCAGCGACGGCGGCTCCGGCTCGGGCTTGCCGGCGAGCGCCTTGGTGCGGAACGGCTCCGGCCAGCCGAAGGGCGGGGTGCCCAGCTCGCCCTGCAGGAAGCCGATCACGGAGGCGGGCAGGTCGTGGGCGCCCGGGTCGGCGGCGAGGTCGTCGGGGTCGATGCCGGCCGAGGCCAGGTACAGCGCGAGGTCGCCGACGACCTTGCTGGTGGGCGTCACCTTGATGAGCCCGCCGAGGAGCGCGTCGCAGCGGGCGTAGAGCAACTCGACCTCTTCGAACCGCTCCCCCAGACCAAGGGCCACGGCCTGCTGGCGCAGGTTGGACAGCTGGCCGCCGGGGATCTCGTGGCGGTAGATCGCGCCGGTCGGCGCGCGCAGGCCAGCCTCGAAGGGCGCGTACAGGGTGCGCACCGCCTCCCAGTACGGCTCGAGGTCGGCGAGGACGTCCAGCGACAGCCCGGTCGCGCGCGGCGTGTGGTCCGTGGCGGCGACGATCGCGGCCAGCGACGGCTGGCTGGTACCGCCCGACAGCGGCGCCGCAGCCCCGTCCACCGCGTCCACCCCGGCGTCGATGGCCGCGAGGTAGGTGGCGAGCTGCCCGCCGGCGGTGTCGTGGGTGTGCAGGTGGAGCGGGACGTCGAAGCGCTCGCGCAGGGTGGTCACCAGGGTGCGCGCGGCGGGCGCGCGCAGCAGCCCGGCCATGTCCTTGATGCACAGCACGTGGGCGCCGGCGTCGACCACGCCCTCGGCGACCCGCAGGTAATGGTCGAGGTCGTAGCGCTCGCCGGGGTCGGACAGGTCGCCGGTGTAGCACAGGGCGCCCTCGGCGAGCGCGCCGGCCTCGGCCACCGCGGCGATGGCCGGGCGCATGCGCTCGACGTCGTTCAGCGCGTCGAACACGCGGAAGATGTCGATGCCGCAGTCCCGCGCCTCATCCACAAAGGCGCTCACGGCGCGTTGCGGATAGGTCGAGTAGCCCACCAGGTTGTCGCCGCGCAGCAGCATCTGCAGGCACACGTCAGGCAGCGCCTCGCGCAGGCGCGCCAGGCGCTCCCAGGGGTCCTCGGCCAGGAAGCGCAGCGCCGCGTCGAAGGTCGCCCCGCCCCAGACCTCGAAGCTGAACAGGCCCGGCAGGCCCGCGGCGAGGTGCGGCGCCGCCGCCAGCATGTCCCGCGTGCGCATACGGGTGGCGAGCAGCGACTGGTGCGCGTCGCGCAGCGTGGTGTCGGTGACCGCCAGCGCGGTCTGCTCGCGCAGCGCGCGGGCAAAGGCGTCGGGACCGAGCCGTGCCAGGCGCTCGCGCGAGCCCACCGGCTCGGCCCGCTCCGCGACCAACGGCGCCGCCGGGAGCTTCGTCTGCGGATCCAGCGTGGTCGGCGCCTCGCCGTGCGGCCGGTTCACCGTGACGTCGGCGAGGCGTTCGAGCAGCCGGCTGGCGCGGTCCTCGCCGGCGATGGCCGAGGTCAGCCACGGACGCTCGTCGAGGAAGGACGTCGAGACGCGGCCGGCGAGGAAGTCGGGGTCGGCCAGGACCGCGGACAGGAACGGCATGTTCGTGCGCACCCCACGGATGCGGAACTCCGCCAGCGCCCGGCGGGCGCGCGAGGCCGCGGTCGCCAGGTCCGGCCCCCGAGTGGTCAGCTTCACCAGCAGCGAGACGAAGTAGGGGGACACCTCCGCCCCGGCGTACGCGCTGCCGGCGTCCAGCCGGATGCCCGCCCCGCCGGGCGAGCGGTAGGCCGAGATCCGCCCGGTGTCCGGCCGGAAGGCGTTGGCCGGGTCCTCGGTGGTGATGCGACACTGCAGGGCGACGCCGCGCACCACGATGCGCTCCTGCGCCAGGCCGAGGTCGGCGAGCGTCGCGCCGCCGGCGATGAGCAGCTGGGAGCGGACGATGTCGACGTCGGTCGTCTCCTCCGTGACGGTGTGCTCCACCTGGATCCGCGGGTTCATCTCGATGAAGACATGGCGGCCCTCGGGGTCCACGAGGAACTCCGCGGTCCCGGCGTTGCGGTAGCCGACCGCGCGGCCAAAGGCGACGGCCTCGGCGCACAGCCGCTCGCGCAGCGCGGGGTCGAGGTTGGCCGCCGGCGCCACCTCCAGCGCCTTCTGGTGGCGCCGCTGGATCGAGCAGTCACGCTCGTAGAGGTGGATGACCTCACCGTCGGCGCCCGCGAGCAGCTGCACCTCGATGTGGCGCGGGTTGACGACCGCGGCCTCTAGGAAGACCGTGGGGTCGCCGAAGGCGCCCTCGGCCTCCCGCATCGCGGTCTCCACCGCGCCGGGCAGGTCCGCGGCGCGCTCGACCCGCCGCAGTCCCCGCCCGCCTCCGCCTGCCGCGGCCTTGACGAAGACGGGATAGCCGAGGCGTTCGGCGGCCTCGGCGGCGGCCTCGGCGTCCGGCACCGACCCGCTGGCGGCCAGCACGGGCAGGCCCGCCTCCGCGGCGGCCTGCCGTGCCCGTAGCTTGTCGCCGGTCAGGCGCAGCACCTCGGCCGGCGGGCCCACGAAGGTCACGCCGGCGTCCGCGCAGGTCTGGGCGAGGACATCGGACTCCGAGAGGAACCCGTAGCCGGGATAGACCGCGTCCGCGCCCACTCGCTGGGCGGTCGCCACGATGAGCGCGACGTCCAGGTAGCCCTTCAGGGCCGAGTCGGGGTCGCCGATCTCGTAGGACTCGTCGGCCTTGGAGCGGTGCAGCGACGCGCGATCGGCGTGGGTGTAGACCGCGACCGTCGCGATGCCCAGCTCGTAGGCGGCGCGGAACGCTCGGACGGCGATCTCGCCGCGGTTCGCGACGAGGACCTTGCGCAGTGCCACGGCGATATGCCTTTCTCAGCGCGTCAGCGCGCGGGCGGTGGCGAGGTCGGGTGCGATGCCGAGGCGCACGTCGTCGCCCTCGCAGGCCACGACGGCGTCGGCGTCCACGCCGTCGCGGGCCAGCTCCGCGCCCTCCGCGGGCGCCTCCTCGGCTTCAGGAAAGGCCGCGTCGTACCAGGCCGACAGCGACTCGCACAACCCGGGCCCCTCCCCTGCCCCGCCAGTGAGCGCCAGCCCGACCGCGGTGTCGTCGCCGCGGGTGTGCACCGTGACCCGGCCACCGCCCCAGTCACCCGCCCGCTCCCGCGCCGCATCGAGGGCGGTCGTGGTGTCGTCGCCCGGCGCCTCGAACAGCCACAGCAGGTCGGCGGCGCCGAAGGTGTCGCTGCGCACCGGCTCCCAGCCGCCGCCGGGCTCGCCGGACGCGCGAGGTTCCACGGCGGGTGCGGGGTAGCGCGCCGGGTCCAGGATCTCGGCCGTGGTGGTCGGGCGGTCCGCGTAGGCGGCGTCCACCGAGTCCCAGCCGCCCTCGGCGTAGCGGTCGCAGACGAAGCCCAGGCCCTCGGTGTAGCTGAACAGCAGGCTCGCCTGCAGCACGTGCGGGAACGCCTCGAGCTGCTGCTGTGACCCCACGACCTCGGGGTCCGAGGCCAGGGCGAGCTGGTCGGACAGGCTGAACGCGCCGAGGGAGAAGCGCTGCATGGTCAGCGTTGCGTCGCCCTCGACCACCGCGAGGCCCGCACGGGCGGCGTCGGTGGGCTGGTCGGGATCCTCGACGTCCAGCCCGAGGGTCTGGTCGGCCAGCGCGTGCTCCACCTCGTGGGCCAGTGTGATCTGCTCGGCGGCGCCCAGCGGCTGGTCGGGATCGTCGCTGCGTACCACCAGCTCGCCCGTCTCGGGCTCGTAGAAGCCCGCCACCTGCCCGCTCACGAGGTCCGCCTGCATCTGGCGCAGGTCCAGGTCGGCGGGCACGGCCCCCAGCGCGGACAGCAGGCGCCGGTCGATGTCGGCCTCGGCCGCGGGATAGTCCTCGAGCACGAGGCCGGTCACCCGCGCCTCGATGTCCGGGCTGGACAGGAACGCGATGTCGAGCTCCTCGGTGCGTTCCAGCTCGCGCAACTCCTCCACCCGGTCGGTGATGTCGGCGATCTGCGCCGCCGCGTCTTCACCCTCGATCGGATCTCCACCCCCGCCCAGGGCGCCCAGCCCGCCGCCACCCGCGGCGTCGCCGGTGAGGCATGCGGCGAGATCCACATCGCCGCCGCCGGGCAGCCCGCCGAGCCCGCCGCCCTCGCCGCCCAGCAGCCCGCCGAGCCCACCCTCGCCGCCCAGCAGGCCGTCGAGCAGCCCGCCGCCCTCACCGCCCAGCAGCCCGTCGAGCAGCCCGCCCAGGCCCTCCGCGCCCGCCGGGCCGGACCCGCCCTCAGCGGCAGCCTCCTCCGCGGCGGCGAGCTCGGTCCGGGTGCGTTCCAGCTCGCCGGACAGCTGGTCCACCTCTGCCGACAGCCGGCTGACGTCCTGCCGGGTGGTCATCAACAGGGTGACGGTGACGGTGAGCAATACGAGCAGGACCGCGAGCGCCGAGCTGAACAGCCGACCCGACATCGGACTTCCTCCTCCCGGCCGGACTACCCGGCCAGCGTGGCGGCGGTGGCGAGGTCCGGTGCGATGCCCAGGCGCACCTCGTCCGCCTCACAGGTCAAGACCGCGTCCTGCTCGGCGCCGTCGCGGGCCAGCTCCGCGGCCTGCGCGGAGGCTGGCGCGGCGTCCGAAAAGGCAGCGTCATACCAGGTGGACGCCGACGCGCACAGGTCGGCGCCGCGTCCCTCGACGGCGACCAGCGCGACGCCGAGCGCGCTGGCGTCGCCGTCGGTGGACAGCGCATAGGTACCCCCGGCCCAGTCCGCCGCGCGGTCCCTAGGCTCGTCCAGCGCCGACGCCAAGTCGTCGCCCGGCGCCTCGAACAGCCACAGCAGGTCCGCCGCGCCGAGGGTGTCCTCGCGCGCGACCTCCCACGCTCCCCCGGCCTGCGGCACGGGCCGCGGCGCGATCGCGGCGGTCGGGTAGCGCCCGGGGAACATGATCTCCGCGGTGGTGGTCGGGCGGTCCTCGTAGGCCGCGTCCACGGCCGCCCAGCCACCCTCGGCGTAGCGGTCGCAGACGAAGCCCAGGCCCTCGGCGTAGCTGAACAGCAGCGAGGCGGTGAGCACGTGGGGGAAGTCCTCGAGCTGCTCCCCGGCCTCGGCGATCTCGGGGTCCGCCGCCATCTGCTGCTGCTCGGCGAGATCAAAGGCCTCCAGCGAGAAGCGCTCCATCGCCAGGACCGCGTCGCCCTCGACCAGGGCCACGGACGCCGCCTGCTCGTCGGCGGGGCGGTCCTCGGGCAGGTCGAGGCCGAACGCCTGGTCGGCGAGCGCGTGGGTGAGCTCGTGGGCGAGCGTGACCTGCTCGCCGGGCGGCAGGGTCTGGGAAGGGTCGTCGGCGCGCACCACGAGCTCGCTGGCGTCGGTGTCGTAGTAGCCGGCGATCTGGCCGCTGACCAGCTCCGATTGGGCGGCGAGCAGGTCTATGTCGGCCGGCACCGCTCCCAGTGCCGCGAGCAGCCGGCGGTCGAGGTCGGCGTCGGCTGCGGTGTAGTCCTGCCCGATCAGCTCCGAGGCCCGCTCCTCGATCTCCTCACCGGTCAAGAACCCGGCCGCGACCGGCTCGCGCTCGGGCAGGCCGCGCAGCGCCTCGACCCGGTCGGTGATGACCGTCACCTGCCCGGCGGCGTCGTCGGCCTCCACCGGCGCCGACCCCAACTCCTCCAGGGTGACGCCGCGCGTGACACAGGCCGCCAGCTGCGCCTCCGACGGCGCGTCGTCGGAGGCGCCCGGGTCGCCGCCCGCCTCCGGCGGGGGGCTCGAGAACAGTCGCGGCGAGGCCGAGGCCGAGGGCGACGGCGAAGGGGAGGGCGACGGCGAATGCGAGGGCGACGGCGAGGGCGAGGGCGAGGCGGCGGAGGACGGGGCCGGTCGCGCGGCCGCCCGCCGGTTGCCCGTCGCCGAGTAGGCCAGGCCCCTCCCCACACCGAGCAGCACCGCGAGGGCGATCAGCAACCACAGCCGGTCCCGCACCCACCACGCCTTTCGGAGTCGAGCCACGACGGTAGCGCGGCCGGGAACCACCCTCGACCGCCTGTGGAGAACTCCGGGCTGCGGCTGCGGCTGCGCCGCCGAACGACTGGACGACCGCCTCCGGCGGATAACAGCCCCGGTCAGGCGTTGCGCTCCCATACGACGCGCAGGCCCTTCAGCGTGAGCCAGGGGTCGTGGTGGTCGATCGAGCGGCACTGGCGCACGACCGCCGAGGCCATCCCGCCCGTGGCCACCACCACCGGCGGCACGCCGAGCTGCGCGCTGATCATCTCCACGATGCGGTCCACCTGGCCCGCGAAGCCGTACACCGCGCCGGACTGCATGGCCTCGGCCGTGCTGCGCCCGATCGCGTTGCGCGGCTCCAGCAGCTCCACCGTGCCCAGCTTCGCGCTGCGGGCGCTCAGCGCGTCCATCGAGGTCTGCACCCCGGGCGCGATCGCGCCGCCGATGAACTCGCCCCTCGCGCTGAACACGTCGAAGCTGGTGGCGGTGCCGAAGTCAACCACGATCCCCGGCCCCCCATATGCTTCGAAGGCCGCCAGCGCGTTCACCAAGCGGTCCGCGCCGACCTCGCGGGGGTTGTCGATCTTGATGGGGATGCCGGTCTTCGTGCCGGGCTCCACCACCACCGGTGGGTAGTGGAAGTAGCGGGCGGTCATCTCGCGCAGCCGCTCGGTGACCAGGGGAACCACCGAGCAGATCACCACCCCGTGGACGTTGCGGCTGAACGACAGATTCTCGAACTGCATGAGGCCGCCGAACAGCAGCGCCAACTCGTCCGCCGTGCGCTTCGGCGCGGTGGAAATGCGCCACTGCTGGGCGAGGTCGGCGCTGTTGAACACCCCGATGACAGTGTGGGAGTTGCCCACGTCGACCGCGAGCAGCACTACAGGTCCAAGCCGAGGTCCAGCGCCGGGGCGGAGTGTGTGAGCGCGCCCACAGCGATCGCGTCCACCCCGCTGGAGGCGATCGCCCAGACCGTCTCCAGGGACACGCCACCGGAGGCCTCCACGAACACCGCCAGCTCGGCGGCGCGGCAGCGGGCCACCGCGGCGGGCAGGTCATTCAAGCCGAAATTATCCAGCAGCACTGCGATGGCGCCGGCGTTCAAGGCTTCGTCGAGCTGCTCCAGCGAGTCGACCTCCACCTGCACCGGCAGGTCGCCGGCCGCCGCGAGCGCCCGGCGGGTGGCCGGTCCCACCCCGCCGGCGGCGACCACGTGGTTGTCCTTCACTAGCAGGCCGTCGGACAGGTTGAAGCGGTGGTTCACCCCGCCGCCCGCCAGCACGGCGGCCTTCTCCAGCAGCCGCAGGCCGGGCAGGGTCTTGCGGGTGTCCCGGATCACCGCGCCGGTGCCGTCGACCTCGGCCACGTAGCGCGCCGTCAGGGTGGCCACGCCGCTGAGGTGGGTGAGCAGGTTGAGGGCGGTGCGCTCCGCGGTGAGGACGGCGCGCGCCGGTCCCGCAACGGTCATCATGGCGTCACCCACGGCGAGGGCGGAGCCGTCGGGCAGCACCACGGCCACGTCGACCCCGACCGCGGCGAACACCGCCGCCGCCACCTGCGTACCGGCCGCGACGCCGGCGGCGCGTGCGACCACGGCGCCGGACACGAGCAGGCCCTCGTCGACGGTGGCGAGGGAGGTCAAGTCGCCGGCCGCGTCGAGGTCCTCGGCGAGGGCCAGGGCCACCACCGGCGGCAGCTCGGTCAGGCGGGGCGGTGCGCTCATGGACGGCGCTCCGGCGTGGGCGTCGTGACGGTCCTGATGGTCAGCGCTCCTACGTGGGCCTGGGTGGCGGTTGAGGGTCTGCAGCCCGACGTTGTCGATCAGCCGCGTCCGTCCCACCCCTGCGGCCACCAGAGCCCGCGCGGGGCCGGTCACCATGCCGTGCAGCGGTGCGAGGGTCTCGGGGTCCACGACCTCGGCGTAATCGGGGCGGACCCCCGGCGCGCTGCGCAGTCTAGAGGCCAGCAGCGAACGGGCGCGGTCGGCGTCGCCGTCCCAGGTCACCCGCACCTCGGCGAGGGCGGCGGACAGCGCCAGCGCCTGGCGCCGCTCGCGGGCGGACAGGTAGGCGTTGCGGCTGGACAGGGCCAGGCCGTCGGGCTCGCGCACCAGCGGCGCGGCGAGCAGCTCCACGCCGAGGTCGAGGTCGGCCACCATCGTGCGCAGCACCACCAGCTGCTGATAATCCTTCTCGCCGAAGACCGCGAAATCGGGCTGCACCACGCCCAACAGCTTCGCCACGACGGTGGTCACGCCGTCGAGGTGGCCGGGGCGGCTGGCGCCCTCCAGCACCGTGGACAGCCCGGTCACTGTGACCACCGTGTGGCGATCCGGCGGGGTGAACGCGCCGGCCCCGGGTGCGAACACCAGGTGCACGCCGGCCGGGTCGAGCTGGGCGAGGTCGCCGTCGAGGTCACGCGGATAGGCCGTTAGATCCTCGCCGGGGCCGAACTGCAGGGGGTTGACGAAGATGCTGACCACCACCACGTCCGCGCACTCGCGGGCCAGGCGGACCAGGCTGAGATGGCCCGGGTGCAGCGCGCCCATGGTCGGCACCAGCGCCACCGTCCGCCCCGCCCGCCGGAGCGGGGCGAGGGCGGCGCGCACCTGCGCCGCGGTGGACAGGACGTGCACCTAGACCTCGTCCAGCCGCTCGGCCACCGCGTCGGCGCGGCGGGGTTCCAGCCCCGCGCGACGCGCGTGGGTCAGGGCCAGACGGGCCAGCGCCACGTAGGGCTCCAAAGCCTCGGGCAGGACGTCGGCGAGCTCGTGCAGGTGGCGATCCAGCGTGCCGACGTCGCCGCGGCGGACCGGCCCGGTCAGCGCCGCAGCCCCGCGGGTGACCGCGCCGGACGCCGAGGTGGTGACCAGCGGGCCGAGGAACGCCGCCGGGTCGCGCACGCCGGCGCCGAGCAGGAGGTCGCGCGCGAGGGTGACCACGCTGACCGTGGCATTGGCCCCGACCGCCAGGCCCGCGTGGTACAGCGTCCGGTTCGCCGACCCCACCGTGACCGGGCTGCCGCGCAGGTCGGTGACGAGCACCCGCGCCCATCGAAGGTCCGCCTCCGCCGCCGTCACCGCCCACGACGACCCCGGCAGGCCGGCCAGGGCGGTGTCGACATCGGGGAAGGTCTGCGCCGGGTGGCAGGCGGCGGCGGCCGCGCCGGCGAGCGCGGCGGGCTCCAGCACCTCGTGGCCGTACCCGCCGGCGGTGTGGACCCAGCGGCTGCCCTCGGCCACGCCGTCCGCGGCGGCGACCGCGCGCACCAGCCCGACCAGCTCGTCGTCGCCCACCGTGACGAGCACGAGGTCCGCCGCGCGCGCCGCCTCCGCGGCGGACAGCGCGGCCGCGCCGGGCACACGCACGCGAAAGGCAGCGACCGAACCCGGCGAGCGACCCGCGACCGCCACCACCTCGTAGGCCGGCTCCGGCAGGGCCAGCGCCAGCGTGGTGCCCACCCGGCCGGGGCCGAGGACGGCGACGCGCGTCACGTCGGCCCACCCGCGCGTGCCCGTCCTGTGCCCGCCCCGCCCGCCCCCGCCACGACCTGCGTGCCCACGGCGGTCAGGCCCTCGATGGGGGCCAGGGCCGCCAGCGCCGCGGGCAACGAGCGGCCGTCGGGCAGGCGCTGCCCCGGCGCGACCTCCACCAGCGGGACCAGCGCGAAGGCGCGCTCCAGCAGCCGCGGGTGCGGGATCTCCAGGCGCGGCAGACGCACCACGCGCTCACCGTAGAGCAGGATGTCGACATCGACGGCGCGCGGTCCCCAGCGCTCGACGCGCACCCGGCCCAGCGCGGACTCCACCGCGTTGGCCAGGGCGAGCAGCGCGACCGGCGAGCGGCGCGTGGCGACGCGCACGGCGAGGTTGAGGAAGTCGCCCTGCTCGGGACCGCCGACGGGCGCGGTCTCGTAGACGCTCGACACCGCGTCGACGCGCGTGCGCGCGTCGGCGTCGAGCAGGTCGACCGCGCGCTGCAGGATGCTCAGACGGTCCCCAAGGTTGCCGCCCAGGCCGAGGAAGGCGAACTGCTCGACGCGCGGGGGCAGCCGCGCGCTGAGCCGCCTCACGGGCGCGCGCGCCGCACCACGACGGCCACGTCGTCGAACGGGACGGTCAGCGGCGCGTCGGGTTTACCGACGCGCACCACCACGGCATCGGCCCGCGTGGTGGACAGCACGAGGTCGGCGAGATGGCCGGCGAGCGCCTCGAGCAGGTCGAACCGGGTGGTCTCCACGGCCTTGACCACCGCGCCGCCGAGCAGCCCGTAGTCCACGGTGTCGGCCAGCGCGTCGCTGCGCGCGGGCACGCCGAGGTCGAGCTCGAGGTCGAGGTCGACCACGAACGTCTGCCCCTGCGCCTGCTCCTGGGCGAACACCCCGTGGCGCCCGAAGGCGCGGAGCCCGCGCAGCTCGATGCGGTCGGCCGCGACGCGCTGCTGCATGGCGCGCAGGATAGACGGCCCGCAGACGCCCGATCCGAGTTGGGCCGCCTGCTCGGCCGTCCACCGTGTGACACCGTCGGGTACCGCCCCTGCCGTAGGGACCGATGGCCAGGCCGAGGACCTGTGGGGTCTCGCACGGACGAAGCCACGGGTGCGCACCTGCTGAGCCTAGACAGCGGCCTGCCGGTGTAAGGAGCTGCGCCGGCCCGTGCGGGCCGCGCTGGCGGGCGGGTCGGAACGCCACGAGCTGACGGTGTCCGCGACGAACCGGTGGGCCGCTGGATCGAGTGCGCCGTGACCATCCACGCCTTGCGCGGCGAGGCCGGATTCCTCGGCGCGGTCGTCGTCAAGGAGGACGTCGCGGAGCGCCAGCGCGGCGCCGATGCAGCGCCGGGGGCGAGGCCGCCCGCCTCCACCGGCTCCCCAGACCCACGAGGCCGAGCGTGCCCGCGGAGAAGCCGAGGACGGCCAGCCGCTGTGGTCGGGGCCGGCGCGGGTGGGGGTGATGCGCAGCAGCACGCGCTGCTCGGCGACCATCGCGGCGCGGTACTCATCCCAGTCGGGGTGCTCGCCGGCGATCGTGCGGTAGTAGGCGACCAGGCCCTCCATGGCCTCGGGCAGCGCGACGATCTCGACGTCGCCCTCCACCTGGATCCAGCGCCCGTACCACTCGTCGGGGAACGCGCACAGCCACGCGCGCGGGCTGCGGCGCAGGTTGCGCACCTTCATGGCGGTCTCGCGGGTGCTCACCACCACCGCGCCGTCGTCGTCGATGGTGGCCGCGATCGGTGACATCTGCGGCGCACCGTCCTCGCGCAGGGTGGCGAGCACCGCGCGGTGGTGCTCGCGCAGGTGCGCGAGCGCCTCAGTGATCTGCATGCTTCGTCCTGTCCGTGCTCGGTGAACGCGGCGAGTTGACCACAGGCGGCCAGTCCTGGCGGCCACTGCTGACGGCGCGGCTGACGCGGACAACGCTCAGGCTGGCGGCCACGTCGTGCACGCGCACCACGGCCGCGCCGCTGGCCACGGCGAGCGCCACCGTGGCAAGGCTGGCCTCCAGCCGGTCCGCGGGGCCCGCGGGCCGGCCGTCCCGGCTCGCGCTCAGCGGGCCGAGGAAGGACTTGCGCGAGGCGCCGATGAAGACGGGACGCCCCAGGCTGCGCAGCTGGCGCAGCGCGCGGAGCAGGTCGAGGTTCGCCGCGGCGGTCTTGGCGAAGCCGATGCCGGGGTCCACGAGCACGCGCTCGGGCGGGATGCCGGCGTCCGCGCAGCGCTCAAGCCCGGCGGCGAGGAATTCGTAGACCTCGGCGACCACGTCGGCGTAGCCGGTGTGGCGCTGCATGTCGGCCGGCGTGGATCGGGTGTGCATGAGCACGTACACCGCGCGAGCGTCCGCCACGACCTTCAGCAGCGCGGGGTCCAGGGCGCCGGAGACGTCGTTCACGATCTGGGCCCCGGCGTCGAGCGCCGCGGCGGCGGTCTCGGCCTTCACCGTGTCGACGCTGCACACCGCGCCCTGGACGGCGAGTCGTCGCAGGACGGGCAGCACCCGGGACTGCTCCTCGTCCAGCGTGACGGGCGACGCGCCGGGGCGGCTGGACTCACCGCCGATGTCGAGCAGGTCCGCGCCCTCGGCCAGCATGCGCTCGGCCAGCGCCACCGCGGCGTCGGGGTGGTCCCCGGGGTAGACGCGTCCGCCGTCGCTGAACGAGTCGTCGGTGACGTTCACCACCCCGGCCACCGCCGGCCGCACCCCCAGCGCGAGGACCCGGCCGTCGGGCAGCGCCACTGGCGGGGCGGGGCCGAGCCAGGACGCCACCGCCGAGTGCAGCGCCGCCTCCAGCGCCGCTGCCTCCTGCGCCCCCAGCGCCCGGCCGGCCGCCCGGGCGAGCGCCTGGACGGTCGTCGTGGCGGTGACCCGGCCATCGCGCGCCTCCAGCGCCGCGCCGGACGAGGCCCAGCGGCGCTGCAGGGCGCGGATATCGGAGACGCCGCTCACCACCAGAAGGACCTGGGCGTCCGGCCCGAGGCCGGCATCGGCGATGCGCACGAGCGGTCGCCCGGCCGGAGCATGCGACACGGGTCCTGCCCCCCTCCTGGCGCGACGGCGCACCGTCCGTCCTGGGCGGTGCGGACCCGCTAGAAGCTGGGGCGGTGCCCGAGGACGAGCGCCATCGCCTCCGCCCGCGTCGAGGGGTCGCTGCGCATCGTGCCACGGACCGCGCTGGTCACGGTCACCGCACCGGGCTTGCGCACCCCCCTCATGGTCATGCACAGGTGCTCCGCCTCGATCACCACGATGACCCCGCGCGGCGACAGCGCCTTCATGAGCGCGTCGGCGACGGTGGAGGTGATGCGCTCCTGCAGCCCGGGGCGGCGGGCGACGAGGTCCACGAGCCGGGCCAGCTTCGACAGCCCGGTGACCTGCCCGGCACTGTTCGGCAGGTAGCCCACGTGCGCGCGCCCCATGAAGGGGATGAGGTGGTGCTCACAGTTGTGGGTCTGGACCCCGCACACGAGGAAGGTGGGGTAGGGGTGGCCCTGGTAGCTGTAGACCTTGTACGGCTTACGCCCTTCGGCAAAGATGTGTCGCACGCTCTCGACGGCCGTCCACGCCGCGTCGGCAGGGATGAGGCGTTCCTCGCTGGGCGAGAAGCCCGCCTTCCCGTACCAGCCGGGCTGCGCCCAGTGCTGTGAGACGCGCAGCGTTCCCGCGCGTCCTTGCCACAGTTGCGGCCTGGTGCTGAGGACCGCTCCCAAATCTCGAAGGAACCCCTCGTTCGCCGAGATGATGGTCCGTGAGCCGTGGTCGGCCGCGCACCCATCTCCGTCGCAGTAGCCGTCCAAGAAGCCGCGCATCATCGCCTCGGAACGCAGGACGACCCTCGGGAAGTGGAACTCCTTGGTCTTCTTCGTTCCGCCGAACCACGCCAGGAGCAGCGCTGCGACGTGCCGGGAGACGAAACGCACCCGGTACATGGTGATCTCTCGCTGCAGGAGACCGCTGGGTACCTGGATCTCGTCGATCGACGGGTCCAGTTCGAAGGCCACACGCAGCGACTTCTGGAAGCGTTCAGCGAAGCCCAGATCCTTCACGACCAGGCTCACCCGACCGTCCTGAACGCTCGCGTCGCTCCCGACCGCGCCGATGACATAGCCCAGTTCGTAGCCCTCGTGCACCGGATGACGGTCCATGCACAGGTGCCTGGAGTTGATCCAGCGGACCTCGTCGCCTTGCTGCAGTGCCCCGGCCCCACGCCAGCCGCCGGGCGTCAGCACCGGATGGTCTGGCGTAAGCCGCAGGTTCGAGCCACCCACGCGCAATTCAACGAGCTCGCGGGCATCACGGCTGCGGATCGAGACCACCTCGGTCTGTACGAGCACGCCGGCAGCGTCGAATGTCCACAGCCGATCACCTACGCACACGTCGCGTGCGCGCTTGGCCCCACTCACCGCGTTCACGGTCTGCTTGGAAGGCACGCACACGCTGGCGAAGGGGATGTCACGGACCACGACGATCTCGTCGTGGTGCTCCTCGAACACCACGTCCAGCACGTCGGTGGGCTCGACGAGCAGGCCGGCGAAGATCTCGTCGTACATGCGCGCCACCCGATCCGGCGTGCCCACGATGCGCTCGTCGTCGGGATCCAGGCCCAGCCCCTCGAGCAGCAGGCGGACCGCCGCGCGGATCTTGTGGTGGTCGAAGCCGTCCGTCGCCGCCGGCGTGGCTCGCTCCACCGCTACTCGTCGTCCGAGGAGCGCTGCGAGAAGACGCGCGGCCCCTGGCGCGTGGCCCGCGTCGGCGCCGCCACCTCCGGCATGCGCCGCAGGCGTCCCACCACGACCGGTCCGGCGGCGTGGTCGCCGACGCCGTTCATGAGCGGCTTGATCTTGCGTGACGGGCGCACGGTCACCTTGCCGAGGATCGCGGCCAGATCGTCCTTCTCCACCGTCTCGCGGTCCATGAGGGCGTTCGCGAGCTCCTCGAGCACCTCACGGTTCGCCACGAGGACCTCCAGCGCCTCGTCGTGCGCCTCGTCGATGAGCGCGCGCACCTCGCTGTCGATGGTCACGGCGACCTCGTCGGAGTAATCGACCTGGTGGCCGAACTCCTTGCCGAGGAACGGCTGGCTGTCCTTGCTGCCGAAGGTCATCGGGCCGAGCCGCGCGCTCATGCCGTACTGGGTCACCATCTCCCGCGCGGTGATGGTGGCCTTGGAGATGTCGTCGGAGGCGCCGGTGGTGTAGTCGCCGATGGTCAGCTCCTCGGCCACCCGGCCGCCGAGCATCATCGCCAGCCGGTCGATCAGCTCGCCCCTGCTCACGAGGTACTTGTCCTCGGTCGGCAGGGTGAGCGTCCAGCCCAGGGCCATGCCGCGGGGGATGATCGAGACCTTGTGCACGGGGTCGGCGTGCGGCAGCGCGTGGCCCACGATGGTGTGCCCACCCTCGTGGTAGGCGATGACGCGCTTCTCCTTCTCCCCCATGAGCCGGGTCTTGCGCTCAGGGCCGCCGATCACACGGTCGATGGCGTCCTCGAGGGTGCTCATGGAGATCTCGGGCGAGCCCCTGCGGGCGCTCATCAGTGCGGCCTCGTTCACCAGGTTGGCCAGGTCCGCACCGGTGAAGCCGGGCGTGCGCCGGGCGATGACGTCGAGGTCGGCGTCCTGGGCCAGCGGCTTGCCGCGGCTGTGCACCTTGAGGATCGCCTGGCGGCCGACGAGGTCGGGACGGTCGACCACGATCTGGCGGTCGAAGCGGCCCGGGCGCAGCAGCGCCGGGTCGAGGATGTCAGGGCGGTTCGTCGCCGCGATGAGGATGACGCCGGTCTTCACGTCGAAGCCGTCCATCTCCACCAGGAGCTGGTTCAGCGTCTGCTCGCGCTCGTCGTGCCCGCCGCCCATGCCGGCGCCGCGGTGGCGGCCGACGGCATCGATCTCGTCCATGAAGATGATCGCCGGGGCGTTGGCCTTGGCCTGCTCGAACAGGTCGCGGACGCGCGACGCGCCGACACCCACGAACATCTCGACGAAGTCCGAGCCGGAGATCGAGAAGAACGGCACGCCGGCCTCGCCCGCCACGGCCCGCGCCAGCAGCGTCTTGCCGGTGCCGGGAGGGCCGAACAGCAGCACGCCCTTGGGGATCTTCGCGCCGATCGCCTGGAACTTCGCCGGGTTCTCCAGGAAGTCCTTGATCTCGCGCAGCTCCTCGACCGCCTCGTCCGCGCCGGCGACGTCGGCGAAGGTCACCTTCGGCGCGTCCTTGGAGATGACCTTGGCCTTGGACTTGCCGAAGCTCATCACCCGGTTGCCGCCACCCTGCATCTGGGTCATGAAGAAGAAGAACAACCCGAAGATGATGAGGAAGGGCAGCAGGTTGAACAGCAGGCTCACCAGCACCGAGCCGGACTCGTTGCTGACGTCCTGCTCCTCCAGCCGCCCGTCGGCACGCGCCGCCTCCAACTGCGTGCCCAGCTCCAAGCCGTTCACGTCCGGGTTGTACTGGGCGAAGAAGGGCGTTTCCTCGCCGTCGTCGAACGTGCCCTCGAGACGGTTCTGCGCCGCCAGGTCCTCAACGGTGGCGATGCCGCCGTCGTCGAGGCGCTGGATGAACTGGCCGTAGGTCAGCTCCTCGGGATCCGGACCCCCCGTCAGCGACGACAGCAGCGTCACGAGGAGGATGGCGAGCAGCGCAAGCCACAGGAACGGACCGCGCAGGAGACGCTGGAGTTTCATTGCCGACCTTCCGGAGGCTGTCCGTTCGCACGACGGGCTGCGGCCTCACGGGTCAGACCGTCGGCGGCACCCCGCTGCGCTCCCGGTGCAGCCTAGCATCGGCGCCTCTTGCGGTTCCGTCCGGGCTGTGGAGAACCCGGCGAGTTGACGAAGGCTTTACGCCTCAGCCCGAGGAGTAGACCTCGGCGCGCAGGGTGCCCACGTAGGGCAGATTGCGGTAGCGCTCGGCGTAGTCGAGGCCGTAGCCGACCACGAACACGTTGGGCACCGCGAACCCGTGGTAGCGGATGGGCAACTCCACGCGGGTCTGGTCCGGCTTCGACAGCAGCGCGAAGACCTCGACCGATGCGGGCCCGCGGGCGCGTAGGTTGCGCAGCAGGTAGTTCAACGTGAGCCCGCTGTCCACGATGTCCTCGACCACGAGGACGTGGCGTCCGGCGATGTCGATCTCCAGGTCCTTGATGATGCGCACCACGCCGGAGGTCCGGGTCGCGGAGCCATAACTGGACACCGCCATGAAGTCGAACTCGACCGGCGTGGACAGGTGACGCGCGAGATCCGCCATCAGCACGAACGCGCCCTTCAGTACCCCGACCAGCAGCAGCGGGCGGCCGGCGTAGTCCCGGTCGATCTCACCGGCCAGCTCCACCAAACGCGCCTGGATGCGGTCGGAGGACAGCAGGACGTCCTCGATGTCGTCGTCGAGCCGGTACCCCGACCCCGGGCCCTGCACCACGCCCCGTCCTCCCTGCTGGCGGCCCCGTCGGGGCGCATGGTAGTGGACGGCCGGCATCTCCCCAGGATGCAGGGGAGTCTGCTCGGCAGCGATCCTCCCTCGCGCGAGTGGCGACAATGTGCAGTTGACGCAGTGGGATCGAGCGACGCCGTCAGCGCAGGCGCTCCAGCCAGACGAGCACCGCCGCCTGGAGGGTGCCGACGGGGGCGACCCCCACGCCGGGGACCCAGAGCGTTTCGCCGGCCGCGGTCGTGACGACGGGCACCAGTTGGCGCAGGGCGCGCGGGACGCCCAGATCGGTGAAGCGCCTGCCGAGGCCGCGCGAGGACCCCGGCGCCTCGTCGCCCGGCTGCCGCGACCGCACCACAAGTCCGTGCAGCGCTACCGGGCCCAGCGCGACCACCGCCGCGCCCGCCGTCCCGCGCGGCGCCCGCGCCGTGGGCGGCAGCACGCCGTCGCCTGTGGGACGCCCTGGTGTGCTGGCGAGGGTCGCCGGGCCGCCGCCGGCGACCCCGGTCAGGGCGACGGTCATCCGCAGGCCGAGTTCGGGCAGGTCGACAGCACCGGGGACCGCCAGCGGCCGGGCGGGCAGGTCGGCGAGGGCCGGCGGGGCGGCGGCCAGCCACCCACCGTTCGCGGTGACACGCACCCCGCCGGCCACATGCACCTCGCCCGCGGGGCCCGGACGTCCGCCGGGCGGCGGGACGGGATCATCACCCGAGGCGAGGGTGAGGGTGCGGTTGACGGCGGCGGCGTCGAGGCCGGCCGTGGTGCCCCGTACGGCGGCGAGCAGGGCGCGGGCGACCCGGCGGCGCAGGGCGGGGTGCAGCGCGGCGAGGGCATCGGCGCGGACCACGCGCACCGGACCCCAGGCGCGCACCAGCCGCCGCACGTGGGCGGCGGCGAGCTCGTCGAGCAGGTCGGCGTCGTCGCGCGCCAGGTCGGCCAGGCGCGTGAGCAACGCCACAGGGTCACCGCTGCCGCCCGACAGCTCCGCCAGCGCGGGCAGCACGGTGGTCCGCACGCGCCGGCGCCGCTGCTCGGGGTCGGTGTTGGTCGGGTCCTCGACGGTGGGCAGCCCCGCCGCCGCGACGGCAGCGGCGACGTCCGCGCGCCGCAGGCGCAGCAGGGGCCGAAGCAGCTCCACGCCGTCGCCATCCCGCGCCGGGCGCATCCCGCCGAGCCCGCGCACCCCGGTCCCCCGGCCGAGCGCCAGCAGGACCGTCTCCGCCTGGTCCTCGGCGGTGTGGCCCAGCAGCACCGCCCGCGCGGCACAGCCCCTGGCCAGCGCCGCCAGCGCCGCGTGGCGGGCGTCGCGGGCCGCGGCCTCCATACCCTCGCCGTCGGCGCGCACCGCGACCGAGCGGACGGCGAGCGGCAGGCCCAGCCGCTGCGCGATGCCGGCCGCGGCCGCGGCGTCGGCAGCATCGTCGCGCAGGCCGTGGCGCACGTGCGCCACGCTGAGCACGAGGTCCGGCCGGGCGCGGGCGACCAGCAGGGCGAGGCCCGCGGAATCGCGCCCACCGGAGACCGCCAGCACCGCCGGGGTCCCCGTCGCCAGACCGCTGAGAGCCCGGCGCACCTCGGCGACCAGCCCGGCCTCGTCCAGCCCCCTCGCCAGCGCGCCGGTCACGGCGTTGCGATCCCGCCCCGCCTAGCCCGCCGCGCCGATCCGCGCGGCCCAGGCGTCGGGGTCCTCGAACTCGGCGGGGGTGGGCAAGCGCTCGGGCCCCTCCCATACGCGGTTGAACAGCGCGCGGCCGTGACGCTGCGCGACGTCGAGGATCCAGCGCTCGCCGATGCGGTACTGCTCGGCCTTGAGCGACAGCCCCAGCGCACGCCGCAGCGCCTTGTCCGTAGTCCGCGAGCGCCGGCGGTTCAGCACGGTGCGGACCGCTGCAGGGTCGAGGTCGGCGCCCTCGCGCACGGCGACCTCTGCGCCCCAGTCCATCACCACGTTCCCGTGGCCCTCGAGCAGGGTCATCAGCGACTGGGCCTCGCGGATGGTGGTCGCCTGCAGCGGCGTGAGCACCAGCTCGAGCAGACGCTGGGGATCGGACAGACTGCCGGGCGAGCGGATCAGCTCGCCGAGGCGGCCCGCGAGCTGGCGCATGCGGTCCGGGTCCAGGCGGGTGTCGCCGAGGTAGCGGTCCAGCAGCCCGCGCAGGTGCGGGCGCAGCCACGGCACGCCCTCGAACTGCAGCCGGTGGCCGATCTCGTGCAGCGACACGCCGAGGCGGAACTGGTCGGCCGTGACGCCGCTGCCGGGCAGCACCGTGCGCTCGACCTCGAGCAGGTTCGGGCCGACCAGCAGCAACCGGCCGGGCGCGGCGTCGCCGGGCAGGAACACCTCGTACTGTCCGAGGACCTTCGTGGACAGGTAGCCGAAGACCGCGCCGAGCTGGACACCCAGCACCCGTCGCGCCACCACACGCGACGTGCCGCTGCGGCCCGTGAGCTGCTCGGACAGGGGGTCGGTGAGCCAGGCGATGCTCGCCAGGTTCGAGGTGATCCACGCCCGGCGCCCGACCACCGAGACGGTGGCGGGCGGCAGGTCCGCGCCGAGCCCCGTGGCCTCGCGCGCCAGCACGTCGGCGCGCGCGACGGTGGCGATGAGGTCGCGACGCAACTCGGCGACCTCTTCGCGGGAGGTGCGGGGGGCGTTCTGCGAGGCGACCGACCAGGCGACGCGCGCGGCGAGGTCCCAGTCGGCCAGCGGCTCCGTGCCCAGCGGCTCCTGCGCTTGGGCGCTCAGCGCCGGCCCTTTGCTCTGACCTTGCGCTCCTGGGCGAAGTTCGGCAGCCAGCGCACGTAGAGGCCGAACAGTGCGAGTGCGATGACCGCGCCGGCGCCGACCAGGGCCGGGACGATGGGCGTGAAGACCGATGGCGCCTCGTAGGGCTCCGGGCAGTACTCCGAGACCACGTCGTTGGCCGAGCAAATCTCGTCGATGTCCGGCGGCGCGGCCTCCTCGGCCTCGCTGCCCTCGGCGGGCGCGACCTCGCCGCCCTCGGCGGGCGCGGCCTCCGTGGCGAGGGCGGGCGCGGCAAGGAGCGAGGTGGCGAGCAGGGCGAGCAGCAGCACGCCGAGCAGGCGCTTGGGCATCGGGTCCTCTCCTGGCAGCCGAGCGTGCCCGCGCGGGCGCCTCGGTGGTCGGCGGCCTGCGCGGTGTCGAACGCCGGAAAGTGTAACCGCAGGTCGCGGGCGTCCTTCAGCGGGCAGGCCCGCCAGGACGCGCGCCATTGGGCGTCCACGAGCGAGGACCTCGGCGTAGAGCGCCTCGTAGGCGCACGCCATCACGTCCACCGTGAACGAGGTCGCCGCCACCTGGCGGCCGCGCCGACGGCGCCCAGCACGAAACCCTGCGCGACCGCGGTCAGCGGACCGAGGTCCGGAACGAAGTTGAGGATGGAGCGCACCGAGCCCGCGGGCAGCCCGCAGAACTCCTCGGTGCGGCGGGCGGACGCCTCACCCACGGCCACGTGCGCGTCCAGCCGGGCCGACAGCTCACGCTTCGTCCGCAGCTGCGCCTCGGCGTCCGAGCGGATCGGTAGCTGCTCGACCGCCACAGTCGTGGCCCCGGGGCTGGCCAGGCCGCCGGCGATGCCGTGCCAGCACGACCACGGCGCCCGCAGGTTGGCGTGCAGCACGTCGGTGCGCGCAGGTCGACCACGGCGCGCACTGATCCAGTTCAGCACGTCGTCGTCCACGCCGAGCACGCTGACCTGCAGCTCGGGATCCAGTGCCCCGGCGAGGTTGCCCAGGCTCATCTCGCGCCGCCGCGGCCGGTGGCGTCGGTCTAGAGGACGACGTGCGTCGGTGAGGTGTCGGAGGCCGGCATGGACGCACGGCTACCCCTCGACCGCGGCGAGCACGCCTAGCGCTGCCCGCTCAGGTGCCGAGTTGGGAGGGGTGCAGCGGCAGGTCGACCTCGACGAGCAGCGGGTCGGGCAAGTCGGGGTGCCCCCAGCTGTGGACGGCGACCCCCGTGCCGAGCCGCTTCGCGCGGTACATGGCGTGGTCGGCGGCGGCGAGCAGTTCCTCGGGCAACACCCCCGGCCGGCCGGCGGTGGCGATGCCGATGCTGCAGCCCACCACCAGCTCGTGGCCCCGCAGGGCGAACGGCTCGGACAGCCGCGCACGGAGCCGCTCCGCGATCGCCTCGGCCCGGAGGCTGTCGACCCCCGTGCACAGCACCACGAACTCGTCGCCGCCGAGCCGGGCTGGTTCGTCGTCATCGCGCAGGGTCTCCCTGAGGCGCTCGGCTACCGCGCGCAGCAGGCGATCGCCGAGATCGTGGCCGTAGCGGTCGTTGACCGCCTTGAAGCCGTCGAGGTCGCAGAACAGCACCGCGGTGCCGTCCTGGCGCCGGCCGCCGTGATCCAGCGCGCTGGCGACCCGCTCGAGGAAGCGCACGCGGTTGGGCAGACCGGTGAGGGCGTCGTGCAGCGCGAGCCGGCTCAACTCCACCTCGGCCCGCTTGCGCTCCGTCACGTCGCGCAGATTGACCACGATGCCGCGGACGCTGGGGTCGTCGAGGCGGTCGGCCAGCAGCACGTCACCCCAGCGGGTCTCGGGTCCGGTGTGGTCGAGGCGGACCTCGGCGCGGCTGACGGCGGGTGGGGCGCCGCGCGCGGCCGCGAGCGCGTCACGCAGGACCTCCACGTCCTCCACGCCCACCAAGTCGTCGAGACGACGCCCCACCCACCACGCTGGGCCGTGGCCCAGCACCTGCTCGGCGGAGGGACTGATGTAGGCGATGACGCCCTCGGCGTCGACGACCGCGATGACGTCGAAGGCGTGCTGGACCAGGGCGCGGAAGCGCTGTTCGCTGGCCCCGCGGACCGTACGGGTCTGCTCAGCGTCGGCCAGCAGCGCGCCGATGCGCGCCAGCACGCCGACGGTGGTCATCGCCGCCAGGGACGCGGCGACGAGGGGGACCGCCGCCGCCTCGGCGTCGAGGAGTCCGGTGGTGGGGGCAGCCAGGACGAGCAGGGCGGGGGCGAGGATCACGACGGCCGCGTCCACCAGCGCCTGCCAGGGCCGTCCCTGGCTGCGGACGACCAAGAAGCCGACCGCCGCCGCGCAGGCGAGCACGGCGGTCACGAGGTCCGCACCGAGGTCGACGGCCGGCGGGAGCGCACCGGCTGCCACGCGCGCCAGGGCGCCCGCGGCACCGGCCGCGAGCGCCCCAGCGATCAGCCACCACGGCCGGCTCGGGTGCGGCCGCCAGCGACGGATCCCCCAGACCGCGGCGACCGCCGCGGCCAGGAAGAGCCCGAGGTGCACGGCCGCGCGCGCGCTCTCGGTCGGTGCGGCGACGTGCAGGGCGGTCGCACCCACCGCCCACCACAGGTACCGCGGCATCCCTCGCAGGGCTCGTCGCTCCTTCATGCGGGGACGCTCCGTGCCCCCGAGTGGTGGAAGCATTACGCGCCCAGTGGTCCTGCGTAAATAGTCCACTACGGTGGTTGTGGTCGATTTTGTGAAATCGATCAGGTTCTGAATCCCTGGTCCGGGGTGGCCTGGCCCCCCACGCGGAGGATCGAGCCGCCCTTGACACCGACGTCCTCGGCGCGGTGGGGTGGATTCCGACAGCGCGACCCGGGGCGGGGACCCGGAGGAGGTCCGGCCACGCCTGAGCACGCAGGAATGATCGTCGTCGTCCGTCACGGCGAGACCGAGTGGAGCCGGCTGCGCAAGCACACGGGCCGCACCGACATCCCGCTCACCGAGCGCGGGCGCGAGCAGGCCCGCACGCTCGCCGCGACCCTGTCGGGCCGGACCTTCGACCGCGTGCTCGTCAGCCCGCTGAGCCGCGCGAGGGAGACCTGCGAGCTGGCCGGCTTCGGTGGCCAGGCGACGACGGTCGGCGATCTGCGCGAGTGGGACTACGGCGCCCACGAGGGTCTCGTGACCGACGAGGTCCGCCAGACCGAGCCGGGCTGGTCGGTGTGGGAGTCAGCGGCGCCGGGTGGCGAGTCCGTGGCCGACGTAGCCGCCCGCGCCGACCACGTCGTCGCCCTGTTGCGCTCGCAGCCGGGTGACATCCTCGTCTTCGCACACGGCCACATCCTGCGCGTCCTCGCCGCTCGCTGGGCCGGTCTCCCACCCGAGACCGGCCGCCGCCTCCTCCTCGGCACCGCCGCCCTCGGCGTGCTCGCCTACGAACACGGCGAGGGCGCCATCGCCTCCTGGAACCTCACCGTCCTCCCCCGCTGACCCACCACCCCTCCTCGATCGCTCCGTCGGAGTCCTCGCCGTCGGCGCCCGAGGGCTCTGGTCCGATGCGGTCAGCCGGCCGGGCAGGTACCGGGTGAACAGCCCGGTGCCGCAGGCCACCTCGAGCGTGTGGGCGGCGGGCAGCGAGCGGAGCACTCGACCGACGTCGTCGCGCTCGCGGTCGTGGGCGCCCTTTCCGAACCAGTGCGTGAGGCTGTCGTCGTACTCGGCGGCTCCACGGCCGTAGTACTCCCTCACCCCGCCGCCCTCCGCTCGGTCGTTGCCGGCGGCGTGTAGCTGGTCGCCGCCCGGCCTAGTCGTCGACGAGCCGGGCGAGGCGTCGGGGGGCGACGAGCGTGTAGGAGGTGTGCACCCATTCCTCGATCTGTTGCCAGCGCTCGTCGGTCTCGTCATCGGCGAGGGTGAGCGCCACCCAGCCGTGCCGACCCAGGCCATAGCCGGTGGGGGACGCGCCGGGCTCGGTGGCCACGACGGCGGCGGCCTCCTCGACCGTGAGCT
>Ga0136615_10000225_pt1 | contig 25038 bp, 23 predicted proteins | sample AntDrymUQ2882206_2_FD_106647 | JGI IMG/M metagenome (GOLD analysis project Ga0136615, IMG submission 106647) | Polar desert sand microbial communities from Dry Valleys, Antarctica - metaG UQ288 (22.06) | ecosystem: Environmental > Terrestrial > Soil > Desert | place: Antarctica: Dry Valley... | reverse complement strand
CTAGCCAGATGCCGAAGGCGACCTGCGCCGCGCCGAGGAGGCGCATCAGGTTCGGGTTCTCGGCGAAGAAGCGGGCGACTTTGCGGACCCTTGCAGGGCCGAACTCCCACAGGAGCGAGTGCTCCGTGGGGAAGATCACCTCGATGATCCCGTCGCCGACGGTGAGGATCGCGAAGGTCTCCTTCAGCCTGCGGGCCCACACGCTTTGCATGGTGGCTTCCCTCCTTACTGTGACATCTCGCCGAGCGTCACTTCGAGCTTCTTCTCGTCTCCGTTGCGGAAGACCGTCAGGGTGACATTATCGCCTGGCTCATAGTCGCGCAGGGCGCCGAGGAGATCCCCGTAGCCCACTACTGTGGCGTCGCCCAGGGCCGTGATTATGTCCCCTCTGCGCACCCCGGCCTCCCTGGCTGGGCTGCCCGGTACGACCTGCTCCACCAGCGCGCCCGAGTCTACGGGCAGGTCGAACCGTCCCGCGTCCTCGGGGCTAAGGTCAGTCGTCAACACGCCGAGATAAGGGGTCGTGACCTCGCCCTTCTCGATGAGCTGGTCCGCCACCGAGACCGCCGTGTCAGAAGGGATGGCGAAGCCGAGGTTTACCGCCCCGGTCTGGGCAGGAGGGAGATAGGCAACGTTGATGCCGATGATCTCGCCGTCGCGGTCGGCCAGGGCGCCGCCCGAGTTGCCTGGTGAGATCGCCGCATCAGTCTGGATAAGGTCAGTCAGGGCGCTCCTCGCCGCCGTACCGCTGCCGGTTAGCTCGGAAGGGAACTCGCGGCCCACACCGCTCACCACGCCAGAGGTTACGGTCGACTCGAAGCCAGACGGACTACCGATGGCTACTGCGAGCTGGCCGACGACGGGGGTGTCTCCCTCGAACGTGGCGGCCGGCAGGTCGTCACGATCCACCTTTATCACGGCGATCTCGGTGTTCGGGTCGGCGCCGACTACGCTCGCGTCTTCGATGGTGCCGTCGGCGAAGGCCACGCTCACGTCGGTGGCTCCGTCGACCACATGGTTGTTGGTAACGATGTAACCGTCCTGACGGTAGATCACTCCGCTCCCTACAACCTCACCCCTCTGGGTCCCGAGCGGCGTCTGCTGCACCGCCCTGACGTTGACCTGCACGACGCTGGGTCCCACCGTCGAGGCGACCCTGGCCACCGGCTCGTCGGCCGGTATGGGCGTGGACTTCCCCGATGTAGCCTGCGGCGAGGCCTTGGCCGTGCCGTTTCCCTGGGATATTGGGTGTTGCTCGGAACATCCCGCAAACAGGATCGTACCGAGCAATGCGGCGAGTAAGGTGGAGCGCGCTCTAGATTCCACATTCAATGTATCAGAACCTCCCGTAGGCGCCCGGAGCGCGTAGTTCGCTACAGAGTCTATACGAGGGGCGTCCAAAACGGTTGTACGTCGTACCCTCTAAGCGTGGATGCCTCGACCAACAGCAGAGAGGTTCCAGTCGACCTCGCCCGCGCGGGCGAGGCTCGCTACTTTATAGTCTGGAGAGGCGCCGTCGCAGGACTTGGCGGCGGAGGGCCGAACGAGTTGGCCGTCGCGGCCGAAGCCGTCGTTACTGACGTCTTGCTCTCCGCACGAGAAGGTGTCCTCCAAATCGAGTCCGTACACGACGAGGAAGTCGTCAGGATCTCTATCAAACATCCCGAGATAAAGGAACGCCGGATGAGAGACCTCGAAGACATGCTGGACCGGTTCCTGGACGATTACGAGATTACCCTTACCCACGCGATGCTCGAAAAGCGGCTGCGTTAGAGCATTTCAGCACTTCAGCTTTCATAGCGAGTCCGTTTGAACGGGACCGTGTTCTGGCTGCGGGCACGCCCAGACCCTCTCATACGTCATTCCCGCGCAAGCGGTAATCCACTCCGAGGAGGCGGGCTCGTGGGCGATGGCAGGCTCCGTCGTGCCGTTGGCATTCGCCCAGATCCCGTATCAACCTCCTGCGGCGTCTTTTGAGGCAGGTTCGCGGATGGCCTCCTTGACCTTCTCTTCTTCCTCTCTGAGGTAGAGGAAGACGTCCTGGGCGAAGCGTACGGCGTGCTCTTCGGGAAGGTTGACCCGCCGGTTTGCGAGGACCGACTCCAGCTCCCTGATGGCCGCATCTGCCATCCCGACCATCGTCTCCGCCTCCCTTAGTGTCTCCTCGCGCTCCTCGTCCGAGAGGCCCTGACTCTGCTTCAGTCGGTTCTGGTGTTCTTCGAGGAAGTGTATGAAGTCCCTGATACCCACGAGGCAGGATTATATCGGTTCAGGAGCGCGACTCCAGGAAGATATCTCGCGTCACCATGCCCGAGCCTTGTCTGCGGGCGCGTTCTTCGGCTAGCCGGCGGGCCCGGCCCCGCAAGAACAGCGGCACCTCTGCCGCCTCCTGTAGCGCCCCGTCCGTCCACTGCATGCCGGCCTCTCCTGCGGGCTCCACGCTCGCCCTCCGCAGGGCATTGTCGAGCGCGTCGGCAAGGACGCTTGATCCGGCGTAGCCCATGAGCGGTCGCCCGACGAAGGGCCTGTCGGCGACGGGAGGACAGAGGGGTAGGAAGGGCACTCCAAGAGAGTCGGCCACGCCTTGTTCCAGGTGTGTGCCGACGACCAGGTCGGGCTTCGCGGCTTCGATGCGGGCTGCGACCTCGTCGGGATCGTCCTCGACAAAAGCCCCTTCCGTGAAAGTGTGGGCGTGGAAGAGGAAGTCCCTTTCGAGGTGCGTGAGATACGTCCCGCAGGCGGTGACCTCCAGCCCGACCTCGCGGGCCAGGGCGTAACCGAGGCCAAGAGGGTAGGTGAAGTCCCCGAATATGGCGACCCTGCGGTTCTGGAAGGTCTCGGGCGGTTCCAGCCGCGCGTACCAGGGAAGCTTCGCCGTGCGGGCCAGCTCGGCCCAGATCGTACGCTGCACGGATTTCGGGTCGAGCTGGCACAGCTCGCCGACGGCCCGCAGGGCCGCGCCCGTTCCCGCGGCGCCGATCATCGGGGTCGTTACCCGCGGCATCCCGAACTCGTCCTGGAGGTAGAGCGTCGCAGATTCCCCGACCTCCCTGTAGAGGAGCACGTTGGCCCACGCGCGCGGGAGGCGCCCAAGGTCTCCCGTGTTCGCTCCCAACGGCACCCTGGCGTTTACCTCGACCCCGACCATGTCGAGGAGCCGCTCGGCCTCGGCGTACTCGGCCATCGCCCCAGGACCGAATATCGGTGGCCCGAAGAGGTTGACCGTGGGATACGGGCTCCTCTCGGGCCTGTCGTGCATCCTGGCCCGGATCAGGTCCTCCAGCGCGAGCTCCGCGGCCTCGGTCTCCCTCATGGCTGGCTCCTCCCAGGGGAACTTCACCAGTTCGGGAGGCCTTCCTGTCCCTTCTACCTCGGGGAGGGTGGTAGCAGGGATGGTCTCCCCCGCGAGCAGGGAGGCCTCCGAGCGGACGAGGATGACGATCTCCGTCTTCGGGTGACGCCGGACGACACCGGAGAGATCGCGGACCAGGTTCCCGGGCGCCATCGAGCTATCGCGTCCCTCGCGAAGCGGGCTGAGCGTGACCGGTGCCATCTCCCCGGTTCGCTCACGGGCCCCGTGGAGCGTACGGAAGTAAGCTTCGCCAGGCAGTGCCCTGAGCAAAGCATGTACGCCCCTGATGCTCGCGGCCACACGTAGGATACCGTAGCTCTGCGGTCCCTCGTAGACGCCACGCAGTAGCTTCACAGGTTCAGCGAGTCGAGGGTCTCTGCGCGGTCCATGGTACGCACCAGGAGTTCGAGGATGCGACGGGCGCCCCCGTAACCGTAGTGTCCGGCTTCGAGGAAATCACGGGGCGAGCGGCACAGGTGTCCGCGGGCGACCAGAGGCAGGTGGAGGCCTGGGCTGGAGATCACAACGTCAGGCCTACTCTCGTCGATCCGATTCGTCTGCCCCCTGTAGTCCGGCGAGACAACGACGTCTACGTCGGGACCGAGAGTCTGCAGCTCGGCGGCCAGGAACCTGCGGTCCAGCCGCGGCGCCCCGACCTCGAGCACTACGGCTCCCGCGTCGGCGAGGAAACGTGCGAGCGGGATCTCCAGCCCCGTGTCGCCGGTGAAGAAGATCCTCTTCCCCCTAATGCGGTTCCTCAAGACCCCCAGGTCCTCCCACGCAGACCTGGCCCGCGCGACCTCACTGATTCTCGTTCCGGCTTCCTCTGCCACGTCCTGGACGAAGCGGGCCGTGCCGTCGACTCCGACGGGCATGAGGGTCTTGACCACCGTTGCCCCGCGTCTCTCGGCGGCCGTCGCTGCTGAGCTCAGGTTCGGGTCCATCACGGCCACCACCGTGCCCTCCCCAAGGGGCGGAAGCTCGCCCATACCGGACCCCGGTACGGCACCTGCTACCTCCACCCCAGCCCTGGAGAGCTCCGCAGCGAGTCCTTGCGCGGCCCCTGGTTTGAGTGTGCCACCGAGCAGCACCACGGGGCGCCCGTCATTCGAGTCCGACGGTTCGATGCCTCGTCCCAGCAGGCCTCCGAAGAGCCCGCCGCGCTTCGCCGGAGAGGCGGTCTCCACGAGGTCTGAAGTCTTCCTCTTCGGGCAGAGGTTCACCAGGACGGTGAGTACACGGTCCTCGAGGTCGGTGGAGAGGATGCCAGGAACTTCGCGGGGGGCATCAGGGTTGACCACCTCAGAGGGCAGGTCGAGCTTGCGGGCTACGAGCCTGGCCTCGAATTCGGCATCGACCCCGAGCGATTCCGCCGTTCGTCCCGCCACGAGCAGCACCAGGCTCGTTCCACGGAGTCCGGCGGCACTCTCCACGATCCGGGATGCCAGAAGGCCCTGCTGCGGTGGGTCGTTGGGGTCGATGATCGCGAAGATCACCCGCTGGTCGCGCCGGGAGGGGGGAAGGTTCGGGGATGGCACGGCCGAAAGGCACTGGACGAGATGGGCTTCAGCCTGCGTACCGACGACGACGACGAGCACATCAGGAAGCCTCTCCGCCAGGCCATTTACGGCATGCAATGGAGGGAGAACGTCCGGTATCCCCGACTCGTTGAGGATCGTCACTCTATTTTCCTATCTAGCGGAGGTCGGTACTTTACTAGCTCCACCTCGTCCCCACAAGAGATACTAGTTTAAGGCGTTGAGGGTGTCCAGCGCCAGTGTCATCATATTGTCCACGGCGCTACGCAGTTCCTCGTCGCTGATCCTGACTATCTCAGCGCCGATGGTGTCGGAGACGGTCAGCAAGCATCCAGCCCTCACGCCGTGCATTGCGGCTATAGTGAAGATCACCGCGGCCTCCATCTCGACGGCGAGCACCCCGAGGTCGCCCCATAACGTCGCAGGGTCTTCGGTAGGGTCGTAGAACAGGTCGGAGCTGACTACCTGGCCGACGAAGGTCCTTCGCCCCGCGCTCTCTGCCGCGTGGTGGGCAGCGTGAACGATGTCGAAGTGGGCCGCCGGGGCGTAGGGGACGCCGCGGGTGATCGAGGAGACCGTTCCGTCCTGCGGGGCCGCCGAGGTCGCGACGATGAGATCCCCCAGACGCAGCTCCCTGCTGTACCCTCCGCAGGTACCGACCCTGACCAGATTCTTCGCCCCTAGCTGTATGAGCTCCTCCGTCACGATGGAGGCGCTCGGACACCCCATGCCCGTAGCCTGGACCGAGACCGGTTTGCCCCTGTAAGTGCCCGTATACCCGAGCATCCCGCGCTCTTGGGTCACAAGCTTCGCGTCCTCGAAGAAGGTCTCGGCGATGTACCTCGCCCTCAGGGGGTCACCGGGCAAGAGAACGCTCTCCGCGAAATCTCCCGGCTCCGCCCGCACGTGAACAGGGCACATGATCGACTCCCTTCGGTCGTCTTAGCACTTCAGCACGCTCAGGCCTGCGGCCTTCGCTTGTCAGCATTTCAGCTTGTCAGTTTTTCTTTTGCTGAAGAGCTGACAAGCCGCCAAAGGCGGCGTGCTGACATGCTGAGCAGCTATTTCACAGGCTATCCAGGATAACAGGGGGAGGCTCTACGGGCTCGTCGGAGATTTCGAGCGCCTTTAGTACGAGGCGTCCGGCTCGCTCCGCTTCGCGTTCGCCGTAGAGGTGGGCTACGGGTTGGTCCATTTCGAGGGGGTCTCCTGGTTTTACGAGGATTTCGACCCCGGCGCCGGGGTCGATCCGGTCGCCTTTTTTCGCGCGGCCGGCCCCGAGGGCGAGTGCGGCGCTGCCGATGTCCGACGCTCCGAAACGGGCTACGTAGCCGTCTCGCGGGGACTTTACTTCGCTGACTTCGGCTGAGACGGGGAGGTCTTCCAGGGCGTCTGCGTCGCCGCCCTGGGCCCTGACGAATGCAATGAACTTCTCGTAGGCTGCACCCGAGGAGAGCGCGTTTTCGATGGCGTCGGCTCCTTCCGGTTTGCCCTTGAGGTCGAGGAGAAGGGTGGCGACGTGCCTGACCTCGGCGGCGAGGTCATCGGGGACGGGCTCGTTCTTGAGTAGGAGGACGCTCTCGCGGACTTCGAGCGCATTGCCGATGGTGCTCCCCAGAGGGTTGTCCATGTCCGTGATCAGGGCCGATGCGTCGATGCCAAGGTCCTCGCTCAGGCGTACGAGGAGATCAGCCAGCTTGCGGGCTTCTTCGGTCGTCTTCATGAATGCCCCCGAGCCGCGCTTCACGTCGTAGAGTAGATGCCCAGCGCCGGTCGCTACCTTCTTGGAGACGATAGATGAGCCGATAAGCGGCAGAGAGTCTACCGTGCCTGTCGTATCGCGGAGGGCGTAGATCTCCTTGTCCGCCGGCGCGAGATCCCCCGCCTCGACTATTGCGAGCCCGACCTCCTCGACCTGGCGCGAAAAGATCTCCTCGGAGAGGTTGCACGAGAAGCCGGGGATAGACTCCAGCTTGTCTACTGTGCCGCCGGTCGCGCCGAGGCCGCGCCCCGAGAGCTTGGCAACGGGCGCCCCGCAGGCGGCCACGATAGGGAGCGCCGTGAGGCTAACCTTGTCCCCGACGCCGCCCGTGGAATGCTTGTCCACGCACTCGGGGAAAGAGTAAGTCTCGCCGGATTCGGCCATCGCCCGCGTCAGCGCGAGCGTCTCCGCATAGCTCATTCCCTGGATGAAGATCGCCATGAGCAGCGAGGCCATCTGGTAGTCGGGCACCTTTCCTAGGGCGTAGCCTTCTACCACGTCCCTGATGAGCCCGTCGGAGAGTTCCCCGCCGAATTTCTTGGTCTCTATGGCATCGAGTATCGTGTTCCCTGAGCCCATGCGGTCCTTGTCTCGAACGAGCTTTAGCGCCTTGCCATTCTAGCGGGTGTGCGGATCTCCGGCTTTCGTTACTCTAGGCGAAGCTCCTGCCTGGAAGCCCGCTTTTCTCGACCCCGAGCCATGCGGCGACGGAGGCTCCGACATCGGAGAAGCCTTCGCGAACGCCGAGGTCGCCTGGCTCACCGCCGACGACGAGGAGCGGGACGCGTTCGCGAGTGTGGTCTGTGCCTTTGAAGGTTGGGTCATTGCCGTGGTCTGCGGTGATGACCATGAGGTCTTCTGCGGTCAGTGCATCGAGCAGCTCCGGGAGCCTGTCGTCGAAGCGTTCGATGTTTTGCGCCATACCCTCGGGGTCGCGGCGGTGGCCGTATTTGGCGTCGAAGTCTACGAGGTTTGCGAAGATCAAGCCCGACTCGACGCGGCCCAGGGCCTCGAGTACAGCGTCGACTTTGGCGCCGTCGTCGGGTGGGGCGGGTAGATGCTCTGTAATGCCACGGCCGTCGAAGATGTCCCTGATCTTGCCGACGGTTACGGTCTCGTGGCCTGCGTCCTTTATGCGGTCCAGATAGGTCTCCGAGGGCGGGGTTATGCCGTAGTCGTGACGGTTTTCATTCTCCCGCTCGTAGGAGCCGGACTCGCCGTGGAAGGGACGGGCGATGACGCGTTCGACCATGATCTCACCCTCCCCGATGAGCATCTTGTGAGCCTTCTTGGAGGCCTCATACAACTCATCGAGTGGGATCACGTCGGTGTTCGCGGCGATCTGGAAGACGGAGTCGGCTGAGGTGTAGAGGATCCAGGCCCCGGTTCTCTCCTGCTCGGGGCCGAGCTCCTCTATGATCTTTGTCCCCGAGGCCGGCCTGTTACCTATGACCCCGCGCCCTGTCCCGTCCCCGAAGCGACGCAACACTTCGTCGGGGAAGCCTTCCGGATAGGTAGGGAGCAGGTCTTCGAGCACGAGGCCCATCATCTCCCAGTGTCCTGCGAGGGTGGCCTTGGCCGCTGATAGCTCGACCATCAGGCCGTGGGAAGCCGCAGGAGACTCGGCCGGCGGCAGGCCTGCGATCTTATCGACGTTCCCGAGCCCGAGGACCTGGAGGTTCGGCGTCCGGAGGCCGCCGGTGACCCTGGCCATGTTCGCCAGGGTGTTGGCACCCTCGTCGCCGAAGTCCGCCGCGTCCGGGGCATTGCCAGCGCCAAGGCCGTCGAGCACGATCACGACCGCCCTGCGTCCCATCAGCCTCCTTCCCGCGTCTGGATCATCTTAGCGCCTTCATCCGTTCCTCGCCGCGCTTCGTAGGGTAAGTAATGCTCCAGATTACGAGACGAGGAGTAGCATGGGCTCTAAGAACAAGGTGAGAGAGGCGAAGGTCGAGGACGCAGCTGAGATCTGCGGTCTCGTCCGCGAGCTGGCCGAGACGGTCGGCGACGACCCGCCCACAGAAGAGGCCACCAGGACGAGGCTCGAGGAGCTCCTGGACGAGCCAAGGGCGCGGGTCCTCGTCGCCGAGAACGAGGCCGGGATCGTGGGAGGGGCGAGCTTCTGGATCAAACCCGACCTCGCCCACGGCGACACCGTCGTCGAGGTGCCGATGCTCGTGGTCGCAGAGGACCACAGGCGGACCGGGGTGGGCAGGCTCCTGATGGAGGAGGTGCGCAACGTCGCTTCCGACAACGGCGCATCCCAGATCGAACTGGTCGCCACCCGTGCGAACGTAACGGCCCGCGCATTCTACCGCTCCCTGGGCTTCGTCGAGGCCGACGTGGTTTCGCTGGAGTTCGTAGGATCTCAGGAAGCCCCGCCCGATTCCGAAGAATGATCCTCGTCGGGGCCCGGATCAGGCAACGCTCAGGAAATAAAAGGCCGCCCCGAACACGACACCGACGGCCGTGCAGAACAGCACGACCCTAAGCCTTCCGACCTCATGTACCTCCGCGAGCCCGAGCGGCATGAGCACGAGCCCGGCGTAAGCGGCTCCCAGAGGCCCGAGCACGGGAGCGGCGGCGAAGGGCAGGTAGAAGCCGAGTGGGTACGCGAGGACCCTCCAGGTCACGACGTACCCGTGCCGGCCACCGAGGATGCCGAGATGGTAGAGGCCGGCGAGGAGGAACGATAGCGGCAAGGGCAGTATGAGAGCTACCAGCGCGGGATATAGTCCCCAGAAGAGTAGCCACACGATCGCGGCAGGGATGCCGGAGAAGGCCAGGAAGAGGCTCGGGGCCCTCATGTCCGGAATCCTTGGCAGCAGCGCGAAGAACCTGACCGGGTGCACGAGTAGCATCGCCAGCGTCCGCGCGTAGCTGGAGAAAGGCCGCGAGACGTCCCACTCGCTGGCGCCGCCCCTGATCGTGTCCCTCGTGTAGCCGCGCTTAGCCACGGGCTGAGTATACAGAGGCCCATCGGGTGGGGCGGTGCGCGTACGTAGTATTCTGCCCCTGCGATGAATCCCTCCAGCGGCAGGATCAGATCTCCTCGGCGGCTGGGCTCGGCTATGCTCGGGGGGGCTGTGGCGATCTTCGTCGGCATCCTCTACGTCGGTACCCTGGCGCCGACGGTCCTGCCTTACGGTGCTCCTGACACGCTCGACTCCCCGATGCTGCAGGCCGAGGTCTCTGTGCTCGGAGTCGGCCATCCGACCGGCTACCCCACCTACATGATGCTGACACACCTCTTCACCTATCTGCCGTTCGGGGACCCAGCCTACCGCGTGAACCTCGCCTCCGCCGTCTACGGCGTCGCGGCTGTGCTCGTCGTGTACCTCGCGGGACTGCGGCTTGGAGGGAGAGCCGTCGCAGCGGCGGCCGGGGCACTGGCCTTCGGGCTCTCCGGGGCCTTCTGGAGCCAGGCTGTGATCGCCGAGGTCTACACCTTCGAGGCACTCCTCGTCGCACTCATCATCCTCTTCCTTCTCGTCTGGAGAGACCGCCGCGACGGCCGATACCTGCTGCTCTGCGCCTTTCTTATCGGTCTCTCCCTTACCCACCACCTGACGAGCATTCTGCTAGTCCCCGCCGCTCTCGCCTTCGTGTACTTTACCGACAGCCGCGTGTTTTCGAGGACGGTGCTTATGCTGAAGGGCGTCGGACTCTTTTTGCTCGGCCTCCTTCCGCTCCTTTACCTTCCGATACGGGCCCTGATGCACGCGCCACTGAACGAGGCTGACCCTTCGACCCCCTGGCGCTTCCTGCTACTCGTCACGGGCGGCAGCTTTCTGGCCGAGTCTTCCGAGAAGGGGAGGCATTGCAGCCCTTCGAGCCTCGCGCTCGCTGACCCCTCTACCAAACTGCAACTGTTGGGGGATCACCTCCTCGGTCAGTACCCTCTCTTGCTGATAGTGGTCGGGGCGTTGGCTGCCTTCTACTTGCTGTTTACGGATCGCGCAACGGCCGTACTTCTCGGCGCGCTCTTCTTCGGGTGTCTCGTTCAGGCCGCCGTCTACCTCCAGTTGGGGATCGAGGACTTCTACGTTTTCATCATCCCCGCCTTTCTCGCTTTCGGACTGTGTATCTCGGCTGGCCTCGGAGCCTTGCTACGGTGGGCGGGGAGACTGGCGATCGGCACTACTGCCAGCGGTATCCTTCTCGTCTCCCTCTCGGCCTTGATGCTCGTCGTACCGCTCTCAGGCGTGCGCTACTCCTACGCCGCGCACGACCGCAGCGAGGATTATGGAGGACGTAAGAAGATCGAGGCCGTGGCCGGCAACGTGGAGAAGGGCGCAACTGTACTGCATCACAGGAGTCCGCTCTGGTACATGGTGCTCGTCGAGGGGAGGAGGCGGGATCTCACCCTCGCGGACCCTTTCTGTACATCCTGGGACCGCCACACCGATGTCGTCTGGCCGGACCAGATCAGCGCGGTCGAAGCCGCCGATCGCTACGGCACCGCAGATACCACGGGTGTCGAATCCGCTCGCGAGGGCGCACGGAAGGGTCCCGTCTACCTTCTGGCCAACGACCGTGCCCGGTTGGAAGTCTTTCGGGATGCAGGCTTTGACGTGGTACCTGTCGGGAAAGCCCCGCTCCTCTACGAGCTCGTGTCCCGCCGGTAGAGCGTGCAACCTATCCGTCTTTCTGGCCCAGCCCGGCCTCTCTGGCTCGGACGATGGCCCGGGCGCGGTCGGCGACCGGGAGTTTGGTGAAGATAACGGTTGCCCGAAACGACCAGGAATGGGAGTTCCCATGCGGCCCTTCGACAACAATGCACCACCTGGTGTAAGATGCAAGCATGAGACGCGCGAGCATCACGATCCCGGACGAGTTGGAACGGGCCCTCGAACGATATCGGGGGGATTTGGAGGTGCCACCGAGCCTTGCTTCGGTGGTCCAGACGGCGCTTGGGAGATACCTGGAAGAGAGGGGTTACCCGGTAGAGTATGGAGAAATGTTCGAGTATGAGGAGGAGATCATCCTCCCAACCGGTCCGAAGCCCAGGGGTTTGATGGGATCTGATGCTCCGAGGCCCAGGGGTGGGGGGAACCCGGTTTCCGATGCCGTGATCGAGGATCGGCGATAGGGGCCGTTTCGGACCTGTACCTGGATACGAGTGCTCTGGTCAAGCTCTACGTGGAAGAAGAGGAGGGACGAGAGTTGGTCCGTGGGGCGGTCGAAGAAGCCGAGTGGGTGGCTACCTCCACGGTGGCCTACGCCGAAGCCCGGGCCGCGCTCGCGCGCAAGGAGAGGGAGGGCGAACTCGACCGTGAGCAGCATCAGCGATCGGTCGAGGCCCTCGATGGGGAATGGCGCGGCTTCGTCCGCATTTCGGTCTCCAACCTCGTCGCCTACAGGGCCGGAGAGATGGCCGAGCGGCACACCCTGCGGGGCTTCGACGCCATACATCTGGCGAGCGTCGCGCGGCTCGGGAAGCGGTTCGACGACCTGCACTTCCTGGCTTTCGACGCCAGGCTCGTGGAGGCGGCGCGCGGGGCTTCGGTGCCTGTGTACGAGCGGGCGTAGAGCACGCTAGAGGTTCCCCTATCCCGTAGGGCATCCCGGATCATCTATAATCGCATAGGTTACGCATACGAGTTTCAGAGAAGAGGTTGCGAACATGGCGAACGATCCCTTCGGTGCACGCACGACGCTGAAGACTGGTTCCGGTGACGTAGAACTCTATAGCCTGAAGACCCTGGATGAGAATGTGGATGGAGACGTGTTCTCGCTACCCTTCTCCATACGGGTGATGCTCGAGTCGCTCTTGCGCAACGCCGGTGGGAAGTTCGTCTCGAAAGAGGACGTCGAGGCGCTGGCCGACTGGCCCGAGTCGGTCGGCGACGAGCTTGCGTATCTGCCGGCCAGGGTCGTCATGCAGGACTTCACCGGGGTACCTGCTGTCGTCGACCTTGCGGCGATGCGGAGTGCGATGGAGAACGTGGGCGGAGATCCAGGGAAGATCAACCCTCTGGTACCTACCGACCTGGTTATCGACCACTCGGTCCAGGTCGACGCGTTCGGATCTCCCGCTGCCCTCCAGTTCAACGCCGAGCGGGAGTTCGAGCGCAACCGCGAGCGCTACGAGTTCCTGAAGTGGGGCCAGCAGGCCTTCGACAACTTCTCGGTCGTACCGCCCGCCACAGGCATCATCCACCAGGTCAACCTGGAGTACCTGGCTAAGGGCGTCATCGTGAAGGATGGTGTGGCGATGCCGGATACGCTCGTCGGAACGGACAGCCACACCACCATGATCAACGGCCTGGGAGTGCTGGGCTGGGGCGTCGGAGGCATCGAGGCCGAGGCCGTCACCCTGGGCCAGCCCTACTACATGCTCGTCCCCGAGGTGATCGGCTTCAAGCTTACCGGCGCCCTCAAGGAGGGTGTCACGGCCACAGACCTCGTGCTGACCGTGACGCAAATGCTCCGCTCCCACGGCGTCGTGGGCAAGTTCGTGGAGTTCTACGGCGAGGGACTCAGCAAGCTCTCGCTACCCGACCGGGCCACCATCGCGAACATGTCCCCCGAGTTCGGGGCGACGTGCACGTTCTTCCCCGTAGACGCCGAGACGCTTGGCTACCTGCGCGGCACTGGCCGCGACGAGGATCTCGTCGAGCTGGTCGAGGTGTACAGTAAGGAGCAGGGCCTCTGGCGCACGGACGAGACGCCCGAGCCGCGCTTCTCGGAGATGGTGGATCTCGACCTGGAGTCGGTCGAGGCGAGCCTCGCCGGGCCGCGCCGCCCGCAGGACAGGGTCGCCCTCGACGACATGCAGCCCTCCTTCAGGCAGGCGCTGGCCGAGATGGTGGATCCCGACCACCCGCTCCTCGGGAACGGCAATGACGACGCCTATAACCACGCCGACGAAGAATCCTTCCCAGCGAGCGACACCCCGAACCCCGATATACCAGTCGCCCGCGGCGGGGCCAACGAGGCTGAGGGCAAGGAGGGCGGCGCCGTCTCCACGGGTGAGAGTCACACCGCAGACGACACCGAGTCCTTCCCAGCGAGCGACACCCCGGCAGGCGCCTCTGGCGTGAGCAATGAGGATGGAGGAGACCCGACGTCCGGCGGCGAGCCGGAGAACGGCAAGACGCAGGCCGAGCCTTCGGGCGCCATCACCGTTACGGTGGACGGAGAGGAACTCTATCTCAGGCACGGCTCCGCCGTGATCGCCGCCATAACGAGCTGCACCAATACCTCTAATCCTTCAGTGATGATGGGTGCAGGCCTCCTGGCCAGGAAGGCCGTCGAGAAGGGACTCTCCGTCGCGCCGCACGTCAAGACAAGCCTCGCGCCGGGGTCGAAGGTCGTCACGGAGTACTTGCAGACCTCGGGGCTCCTCGACCCGCTGGAAAAGCTAAAGTTCGATGTCGTCGGCTATGGCTGTACGACGTGCATAGGTAATTCCGGTCCTCTGGCCGAAGAGATCTCCGCCGCCGTAGAGGAGAACGACCTCGTCGTCGCGGCCGTCCTTTCGGGCAACCGGAACTTCGAGGGCCGCATCAACCCCGACGTCCGGGCGAACTACCTGGCCTCCCCGCCGCTCGTCGTCGCCTACGCCCTGGCAGGAACGGTGGACATAGACTTGTCCAAAGACCCTATAGGCGAAGATGATGGTGGCAACCCCGTGTATCTCGAGGACGTGTGGCCCTCGCAGGAAGAAGTCGCGCGGGAGATAGACAACGCCCTCGACCCGAAGATCTACAAAGAGCAGTACGCCGACGTGTACACTGGCAACGAGCAGTGGAACGACGTTGAGGTGCCATCCGGCGACCTCTACGAGTGGGACCCCGACTCGACCTACATCCAGGAGCCCTCGTTCTTCAAGGACATGGGACCCGAGGCCGAAGACCTGAAGGACATCGAGGGCGGGCGCGTCCTCGTGAAGGTCGGCGATTCCGTGACCACCGACCACATCTCGCCTGCCGGCGCCATACCTTCGAAGATGCCAGCGGGACAGTACCTGATCGAAAAGGGCGTGAACTCGCGCGACTTCAACTCCTACGGCTCCCGTCGCGGCAACCACGAGGTCATGGTGCGTGGCACGTTCGGCAACATCAGGCTCCGCAACCAGCTCGTGGACAAAGAGGGCGGCTACACACTCCACTTCCCTGACGGCGAAGAGACCACGATCTACGAGGCGAGCCTGAAGTACGCAGAGGAGAACGTGCCCCTCGTGGTGCTCGCCGGTAAAGAATACGGGTCCGGCTCGTCGCGCGACTGGGCGGCGAAGGGCTCGTTCCTGCTCGGGGTAAGGGCCGTTATCGCCGAGAGCTTCGAACGCATCCACCGCTCGAACCTGATCGGCATGGGCGTCCTCCCGCTACAGTACGCAGATGGCGAGAGCGCAGAATCCCTGGGGCTGAGCGGCCACGAGTCCTTCGACATCGCCGGCCTCTCAGGCCTCGAGCCTGGCAAGCAGTTGACCGTGAAGGTCACTAGCGACGAAGGCGAAGAAAAGGAGTTCGAGGTAAAGGCGCGCGTGGACTCCCCGGTCGAGGTCGAGTACCTCCGTAACGGCGGTATCCTGCCGACCGTCCTGCGCCAGATGCTCGCAGAGTAGAGCCCGGAAAAGGGAGGAAGCCCATGCCCGATAAGGTCCTCGTTACCCGTGAGATCCCGTCCGCCGGGCTCCGTGTCCTCGAAGGGTTCGATGTGGCGGTGCTCTCAGAGGGGCCGCCCGCGCGCGAAGAGCTCCTCGAGGCAGCCCGCGGGGCCGCCGGCATCCTCTCCACCGTCACAGAGAAGGTGGATGCGGAGTTGATGGACGCGGCCGGCGAAGACCTCAAGGTCGTCGCAAACATGGCCGTCGGCTACGACAACGTAGACCTCGACGCCGCCGGGGAGCGGGGTGTCGTAGTGACCAACACCCCCGAGGTCCTGAACGAGACCACCGCCGATACCGCCTTCATGCTGTTGCTCGCGGCGGCCAGAAGACTCGGCGAGGCTGAGCGTCTCCTGCGCTCCGGCGGGTGGGACGCCTGGGGACCGATGCAGCTCACGGGTCCTGACGTCTGGGGCAAGAAGCTCGGGGTCGTAGGGTTCGGCAGAATCGGACAAGCCGTAGCCCGCCGCGCCCGGGGGTTCGACATGGAGGTCCTGTACCACGACCAATACCGCAACGAAAGCGCAGAGAATGAGACCGGGGCGCAGTACCTCGAGCTCGACGAGCTGCTCGAAACCGCGGACTTCATCTCCGTCCACACCCCGCTCACGCCCGAGACCAGGCACCTGATAGGCCAGGGGGAGCTGGACCTCATGCAACCCACAGCCATTCTCGTCAACTCTTCGCGCGGTCCGGTGGTCGACGAAGCGGCTCTCGCTGATGCACTGGAGGAGGGAAGCATCTTCGCCGCAGGCCTAGACGTGTACGAGGAGGAGCCTGAGGTGCATCCCAAGCTCCTGGAGCTCGAGAACGTCGTCCTCGCTCCGCACATCGGCAGTGCCTCCATCGAGACCCGCGACAGGATGGCGGAGCTGGCTGCCGAGAACCTCGTGGCTGTTCTACGCGGCGAGGAACCTAAGACACCAGTCAACGTTTAGCTGGTCACCGTGCCACACCCTCTCCGTTGACAGTGGTTGGTTCGCCGATGGGTTGTGGGGAAGGCTACGGCGAAGGAAGCAGGGCAGGCGGTAGCCTCGCTTTCACGCTGTCGCTGACGTTTTCAACGGTGTTTTCGACGGGATCGTGCCGTTAGAATCAGTGCACGGCGAAGCTCTTGGCCTTTGACCTCCGGCAACACTGCGGTCCTACGCCGAGAGAAGTGTGAGTGCTGGCCTGACATCCGAGGGTGTCGCGGCGCTCGCGCCGGATGCGAAGGTCGCCGCCGCCGGCAGGAAGCTGGGTGCGACGAAATCCTGGCAAAGTCCCGGCCGCTCCGCCGAAGCTCTCTGGGGCGAGTGCAAGGGCAGCGCTGTCTACCAGGTGAGGGTGGACCTCTCGGATCTCGCGGTGAAGTGCTCCTGCCCGAGCCGCAAGCATCCCTGCAAGCACGGCATCGGACTCCTCTTTCTCTCTCGAAGCCCCACCCTCCGAAGCGACGCCGCCCGACTGGGTTACGGACTGGCTCGCCAGGCGCGTCGCCGCCAGGAAACGTGCCGAGGGGCGTGAGGAGGCCGCGTCCACCGATCCGGAGGCGAAGGAGAAGCGGGTAGAGAAGCGGCTCGCGCGCATGGCTTCCGGTCTCGACGCGCTCGACCTGTGGATGGAGGATCTGATGCGGGGCGGCCTCGCGGCGGTGGGAACGCGGCCTCCTTCGTTCTGGGAGACGCAGGCAAAGCGTATGGTGGACGCCCAGGCGCCGGGCGTCGCCGCCCGCCTCCAGAGGCTCTCAGGACTGCCGAACTCCTCCCCTGACTGGCCCGAGAAGCTTCTCGGCGGGCTCGGGCGGCTCGCGCTCCTCTCCGAAGCCTTCCGCCGCCTCGATACCCTCGACGAGCCCCTCGCCGAGAGTGTCAGGGCCGAGGTCGGTATCCCGCTCTCGCAAGAAGAAGTCCTGGAGCGTGGCGAGAGCGTCGCTGACGGCTGGATCGTGCTCGGGCAGCGCACCGTGGACGAGGGGCGCCTGAAGATCCGCCGAACCTGGCTGGTCGGCGACCCCCGACGGTATGCCCTGATCTTACAGTTCGCAGCGACGGGCGCTCCGTTCGCCGAAGGCTTCGTCTCCGGTACGATGATAAGGGGAGAACTCGCGTTCTATCCCGGAGCATATCCCCTGCGGGCCATCGTCCGGTCCCGCACGGGCGGGGGAGCCCGCGCGGAGAAGCTGCCAGGCCACGGGACGGTAGAGGCGTTCCTGGATCATGCCTCCACAGCGACGGCCAGGCAGCCTTGGCTCGAGCGTCTCCCTGCCGTCCTCGAAGGCGTCGTACCCGTTTTCGACGGTGGGCCGGACGGCGGACGGTGGCTGGTCCGCGACAGCGACGGTGGGGCCCTTCCGTTCGCGGGCGGCGAGCACTGGACCCTGCTCTCCCTCTCCGGCGCTCGGCCCGTCGACCTCGCCGCCGAATGGGACGGGGAGACGTTGCTTCCCCTCGGCGTCGTCGCCGGCGGGACGTATCGTATTCTTCCGGGAGACGTATAGTGGATGCGCTCATCCGCTCCGCCATTACGGGGACGTCGCAGGAGGCGCCGCCCGCGAGCGTCCTTCCGACGGACGACCTCCTCGGGAGTGCGGAGGGGATGAGCCCTGAAAGAGATCTGCTGCTGCGCGCCGGGATGCGCGCCGTCTACAGGGTCGCCGGGCGCAGGGCCACGACAGGAGTAGAAGCGCCTCAGCCCGCCCCCATGGAGACACTCCCGGCCTGTTCCGCTAAGGCGGCAGAGGTAGTGCGCCAACTCCTCGCCGACCAACGGGACGCCATCCTCCGCGAAGCCCTGGAGCGTCTCCGGCTCGCCGGTTTGCGCCTGCCGCACGCGCTGCTCCCGGTTGCCCTTGACGTACAACAAGAAGAGTTGCGCCCCGCCGTCTCTGCTGTGCTCGGGGAGCGGGGACGTTGGCTGGCCGGATTCAACCCCGCCTGGGCGTGGGCGACTATCCCTGAGGGCGGGACGGAAGAGGACGATGAGGCTGCCTGGGAGGAAGGTGCGCTCCCGGAGCGGCTGGAAGCGCTCCGGCGCGTCCGGGGCAGGGATGCGGACCAGGGTCTGCGGTGGGTCGACGAGGCGTGGAAGGCTGAGAAGGCCGAAGCACGGACTGCGATGGCGGCGGCGTTGGAGACTGGTCTATCGTCCGCTGACGAACCGTTCCTGGAGAGAGCCCTCGACGACAGGAGCGTGAGGGTGCATGAGGCCGCCGCCGCGCTGCTCGCCCGGATTCCCGGCAGCGCCTATGCCGCACGGGCGGCATCCCGCGCCGACTCCGTCCGACGGTGCGTTACGAGCCTCCCACGAGCGGTCTGCGGGGTGTGGCTGCGGGGCTCACGGGCCGGGGAAGGGCGGGTAGGTTTGTAGTGGAGCCGCCGGAGCATGTGGACGAAGAATGGAGGCGGGATCTTCCAGGTAGCGACAAGCCGCCACAGGGGGTTGGGGAGCAGACATGGAAGATCTCTCACGCCCTGGCAGTCGTACCTCCAGAGCATTGGGAAGAACGTTTCGGCCTGAGGCCGTCTGAGCTGGTAGCCGCCGCCAACGGTGACTGGGAAGCGGCGTTGCTCAAGGGTTGGTGCGAGGCGGCAAAGCAGTATGGCGAAAACCGTGGGCGTGGGCGCTCTGGAAACATCACTATGAGACTTTGAGTAGGGATCATTATTGGGTGTCGCTACCGGAAACCGCGCTCTCGCTGGCCCCATTGCTGTCCCAGGTAGAGCTTGCGATGGACTTCGGACGGATGGTCCGGGACGATGGTATGACCGTCCGGCTGGCGGCGACTATCATGGCCCTGCCGGGACTGTGGGATGAAGGGTTGTATTGCCAGTATTTGGAGGAACTGCGGAGCCACGTGTCGGAAGTCTACGTAAAATCCTCCGAGGGGAAAGATCATTGGTGGTGGACTCTCCGGGCAGCCGCCGAACGGATGCCGCCTTCTTGCTTTGAGCACACTTCGGCGACTCTGCTGGATGTAGCCTGGACCGAACACGAAGAAGGACAAATGGCCCGGCAGGAACCATACCTGAGACGCTTGCGGGAGGAACTGCGAAATTTTGAGGAGACGCTGGATTTGCGACGCAAACTCGTAGAGGAGATACTGCTGTGACCGATGGACTGAACGCCGTGCTCCGCAGGCACGCCGAGCAGGAGTATGCCGAAGAGCTAGCGGAGGTCGCAAACGCCGACGACCGCCAGAGACCACCAAACTGGAAGCTCTCGCCGTGGGCCGTCAAGACGTATCTGATGGGTGGGAGGTTGTCCAACGGGTTCACCATCTCGCCCAAGTATGTTGGGAACGGGCGTCTGATGGAGATGGCGGTAGCCACACTCGCCACAGACCGCGCGCTGCTGCTCTACGGCATTCCGGGGACGGCCAAATCGTGGGTGAGCGAGCACCTCGCGGCTGCGGTCTGCGGGGACTCGACGCTCCTCATACAGGGCACGGCCGTTACGGACGAGGCCGCCATCCGCTACGGCTGGAACTACGCTAGGCTCTTGACCGAAGGCCCATCGGAGGAAGCCCTGGTCGAGAGCCCGATGATGAACGCCATGCGCTCAGGAAGGCTCTGCCGCATCGAGGAGCTGACCCGCATCGCCCCCGAGGTGCAGGACACCCTCATAACCGTCCTCTCCGAGAAAACCCTCCCCGTCCCTGAGCTGAACACCGAGGTCCAGGCCAGGAAGGGTTTCAACGTTATCGCCACAGCCAACAACCGGGATAAAGGCGTGAACGAGCTCTCCAGCGCGTTGACGCGGCGTTTCAACACGGTCGTATTGCCTGTGCCTGAGACGATGGAAGAGGAGGTCGAGATCGTGGAGCGGCGCGTAGCGTCTCTGGGTCGAGCTCTGGAGCTGCCCGCCGAAAAACCGGCGCTGGAGGAGATCCGTCGGGTCGTCACCGTGTTCCGCGAGCTGCGCGGCGGCGTCACGGAGGACGGCAGGACCAAGCTGAAGACCCCGACCGGCATCCTCTCGACCGCCGAGGCCATAAGCGTTCTCACCGGCGGGCTCGCGAGCGCCGCCTTCTACGGCGACGGTACGCTGAAGGCTGGCGAGGTGGCCACCGGCCTCACCGGCGCCATCGTCAAGGATCCCGTCCAGGACCGCGTTGCGTGGCTAGAGTACCTGCAAACGGTCGTCCGTGAGCGTAAGGACTGGAAGGATCTCTACCGCGAGTGCCGCGAGGTCGTCTGAGCCGTGCCGGTCCGGGTCTTCGGCATCCGCCACCACGGCCCCGGTAGCGCGAGGAGCCTCCTCTCCGCCCTCGAAGCGTTGCGCCCGGACGCCGTCCTCGTCGAGGGACCGCCCGACGCCGATGACGTACTGCCGCTGATGGCCCACCCGGAGATGAAGCCGCCCGTCGCCCTACTCGTCTACCCGCCCGACACCCCCCAGAACGCCGCCTACTACCCCTTCGCCGAATTTTCGCCAGAATGGCAGACGCTCCGCTACGCGCTCGCGCACGGCGTGACGGTGCGCTTCGTTGACCTGCCGCGTTCGCTGGACCTCGATGAAGAAGGCGAAGCGTCCGAGGTCAGGGAAGACCCGATCGGGCTCCTCCCCAACGCCGCCGGATACGAGGACCGCGAACTGTGGTGGGAGCGTCAGGTCGAGCAGCGCCGCGACGCCACCGACCTCTTCGACGCCATCCTCACAGCGATGGCCGCGCTGCGGGAAGGCTACGAGCCTCCGCAGCGCGAAGCCCGCCGCGAGGCTTACATGCGACGTGAGATCCGCAAGACTAGCCGCGAAGGCTACGAGAACGTAGCCGTCGTGTGCGGAGCGTGGCACGCTCCCGCGCTGCAAGTCGAGGAGTACGGCGCGAAGGCTGACGACGCGCTACTGAGAGGTTCGAAGAAGAGAAAGGCTTCGGCAACCTGGATCCCCTGGAGCACCGGCCGCCTCTCGTACCGCTCCGGCTACGGCGCCGGCATAGCCTCTCCCGGCTACTACGAGCACCTCTGGAACTCTCCCGTCGGCAACATCAGCACCCGTTGGCTTTCCCACGTCGCCCGTCTGCTGCGCTCTGAAGACCTCGACGCCTCTCCGGCGAACGTCGTCGAGGCTGTCAGGGTGGCGGACACGCTGGCAGCTATCCGTGATCTCCCGGCTCCAGGCCTCGACGAGCTGCGCGAAGCCGCCCTGGCGACGCTGTGCAGCGGAGAGGCGGAGAAGTTCGCCCTGATCCGGGACCGGCTTGAGATCGGCGAAAAACTGGGCGCAGTCCCCGCCGAAACCCCCACGGTCCCCCTCCAACACGACCTCCAGCGCCTGCAAAAGCATCTGCGCCTCAAGCCGTCCGCCGAGGAGCGTCACCTCGACCTCGACCTGCGCGATGAGAACGGCCGCGTCCGCAGCGGGTTGCTCCACCGTCTGCGTCTGATCGGTATAGATTGGGGTGAGCCGCGCGTCGTCTCCGGCAAGAGCGGCACGTTCCACGAGCTGTGGGTGTTGCGCTGGCGTCCCGAGCTTTCGGTAGCCTTCATCGAAGCCAACGTCTGGGGCAACACCGTCGAGACTGCCGCCGCCTCTCGCGTCCGTGACCTCGCCGGGGACGCCGACCTGCCCCGCCTCACCGCCCTCCTGGACGCCGCCATCCTCGCCCGGCTCCCGGAGGAATCCTTGGGCCACCTGCTCGGCCTGGTGCGCGACGGGGCGGTCTCCGCTGACGCCCGCCACCTGATGGACGCCCTCCCCCCGCTCGCCCGCGTCGCCCGCTACGGCGACGTGCGCGGCACGGGGGCTGCCAGCGTTCTCCCCGTGGTGAACGCACTCTTCGAGCGTGCGCTCGTCGCCCTTCCCGGCGCGAGCGTCTCACTGGACGACGACGCAGCACGAGAGATGGCCGGAAGCATCGGTGGCGTGGAAGAGTGCGTGAACCTGCTGGACCGCCCCGATATGGGCGAAAGATGGCGGGCTGCTCTGCGTCCTCTCGCGGAGAACGAAGGAGTCCACGCCCTCGTGCGCGGCTGGTGCTGCCGGCTGCTGCTGGAGGCCGGCGTCCTCGATGAGGACGGGTTGCAAAGGCTCGCGGGGCTCGCGCTCTCGCCGGCCGTTCCAGCGCCGGAGGCCGCCGCATGGGTCGAGGGCGTATTGCGGGGGAGCGGACTCGGCCTGTTGCAAAGGACCGGACTCTGGCGGGCCCTCGACGGCTGGCTCACTGCCCTCCCTCCCGGGACCTTCACCACCCTCCTCCCCCTCGTCCGCCGCGCGTTCTCGGACTTCGAGCCCGCCGAGAGACGCGCGATGGGAGAAAGGGTCAGGAAGTTGGGAAGTGGGGGGGAGATCCAGGCCCAGAGCACGCAGACGACGGACCCGGCCGCATAGACCACCGTCGGGCGTCACTGACGCTGCCCGTCCTCGCAAGGATACTGGGGGTGGAGCACGATGGATGAGAAGGAGCGCCTGCGCCGCTGGCGGCTCGTCCTCGGTCGCGACTCGGAGGAGACCATCGACGCCGGGCTCGCGGGGGAGGACCGGGGTATGGACGGCGTGCTCGCCGCGCTCTACGGCGGCGAAAAAGACAGCAAGAATGTCGGGCATGGGGGATCCCTCCCCAACGTCACCCGCTGGCTCGGCGACATCCGCACGTACTTCCCCTCGCCCGTCGTGCGCGTTATGCAGAAGGACGCCCTGGACCGGCTCGGGCTCGAACGCATGCTCCTCGAACCGGAGATGCTCGAAGCCGTCGAGCCAGACGTCCACCTGGTCGCCACACTCATATCCTTGGGCCGCCTCATCCCGGAGAGATCGAAGGACTCCGCCTGCCGGGTCGTGAGGAAGGTCGTCGAGAAACTGGAGCGCCGTCTGGCGCAGGAGACAGAGCAGACTGTGCGCGGCGCCCTGAACCGGGCCGCCCGCACGAGCCGCCCACGTCCGGCGGACATAGACTGGGACCGCACCATCCGCGCCAACCTGAAGAACTACCTGCCAGAACGCGGGACGGTCATCCCAGAAAAGCTCGTTGGACACGCGCGCAGGAGGAGGACTGCGAAGTTGCGCGACATAATCCTGTGTGTTGACCAGAGCGGTTCGATGGCGACGAGCGTGGTTTACTCAGGGATTTTCGGGGCCGTCCTCGCCTCCATCCGGTCCGTCAACACCAGGATGGTCGTCTACGATACCTCAGTTGCGGACCTCACCGAGGACCTGCAGGATCCCGTGGACCTCCTGTTCGGAACTCAGCTCGGCGGCGGCAACGACACGCCTCGAGCATTAACGTACTGCCAGAGCATCATCACCCGCCCGGCCGAGACGGTCATGGTACTCGTCACCGACTGCTACGAGGGAGGTCTCTCCAAGGCCATGCTGGAGAAGACGGCCAGGATAGTGGACAGCGGCGTAACGATGATCTGCCTCCTCGCCCTCGGCGATGACGGAGCCCCGGGCTACGATCGCCGGCAGGCCGCGGCGATGGCTTCCCTTGGAGTCCCGACCTTCGCCTGCACCCCTGACCTCTTCCCCGGCATGATGGCCGCCGCGATACAGAAGCAGGACCTCGACCTCTGGGCCGCCCGCAACGACATCGTGACGGCCCATGGCAGTTGAACGGCTCGCGCAGGGAGGTTGTCCCGAATACCATCGAGTTCTCCACGGCACGTGAGCCCTTCCAGTTCATCAAGGGAAGACCTCGCGAGGCTACGAGTCGTTCATGACGAAGATCGAACGCGCCAACGGCTCCCCTAAAGCGTAGACTTCCGCCTCCTCATCCTCGACTACCACGACGCCGTCCAGGGCCCGCACCTCCCTGACCCTCAACCGCCTCCCTGGGACGAGGTTGCGATCACCGAAGTAGTCGAGCATCGCGGCATCCTCGTCCCTGACCTTGGAGATGCGGAGACGCTGGCCAGCGACGGCCCGGCTCAGGGTAAAGGAGTCGTCCGCCTCCAGGGTACCTTCGGCCGAGGGGATCGGGTCCCCATGCGGGTCGTGATCCGGATGCCCCAACAACTCAGCGAGACGCTCGGTAAACCCGTCTGAAACGGCGTGCTCCAGCCGCTCGGCCTCATCGTGTACCTCCTGCCAATCGTAACCGAGGTGCTCCAAGAGGAACGTCTCGATGAGCCGGTGCCGGCGTACTAGCCTCAGCGCCTCTACCCGTCCGCGCTCCGTCAGCGAAGCCCCCTGGTAACGTTCGTACTCGGCCAGACCCATCTCCTGCAAGCGCACGAACATGTTGGAGACGGAGGCAGGCGAGACCAATAGCCTGGCCGCAATGTCCTTTGTCGAGGCGCTGCCTACCCCCCCAAGGTCCCATATGGCCTTGATGTAGTCCCCGACCGACGAGGAATAGGGCTTTCCCACTATGGGATCAGTCATAAGCAATCTACATTATAGACCTGCCATGCCCGCTCCAAGCTTCACGTGTCTATTAGCTTGTGCTATATTTATAATTAGGTAAAGCTAAAAAACTAGGAGACGGTGGACATGGATGCTCGAAGATCCTCGTTGGGGCTGGCGGTAGCGTTGACGATGGGTGCGGCGATGATCCACGTGTGGGCCATGCCCGAGCATTTCGAGGAGTGGTGGTTCTACGGGGTCCTGTTCTTGCTGGTAGCGCTTCTGCAGGGTTTCTACGGCGTGGCGTTGTGGCTGTGGGGGGGAAGGACGGTCTTTATCCTCGGCATAGGGGGCAACCTCGCGGTCGTCGTTTTCTATCTCGTGACGTAACTATTCAGCTTGGTGACTCTGAAGGTGCAGTGGTTTGGTTGCGGAGGTGGCGAAGAAACGCTTAAGATGCGACCTTCATGATGCCTCGTGAGGACATCGTAGCGATCTATGAGCAGGG